>Ga0179593_1480835_pt1 | contig 10506 bp, 9 predicted proteins | sample CZODoug2_1_08_16_FD_185931 | JGI IMG/M metagenome (GOLD analysis project Ga0179593, IMG submission 185931) | Vadose zone soil fungal communities from Angelo Coast Range Reserve, California, USA - CZODoug2_1_08_16fungal (PacBio error correction) | ecosystem: Environmental > Terrestrial > Soil >... | reverse complement strand
TTACTTTTTCCATTCCTTTTTAAGGGTAACTTCTGTTGCTCCCTCTTTTTACTTTCTTTTGGATGTCAAATTTTCATTTTTCTCCCGTCGGAACACTTCAGCATGCCCACCACTCCAGGTCCCTTTCCGGCATTCGCAGGTCCTCCTTTTCTCTTAGTACAATTTCCCCCTGCGTGTTGAGATGCGCTGACCACTGGAAGTGTCCTTCCGGTCCGCTTTTCTTTTCGGCCCCTTCCTCCCAGGCCCAACCCGGAGGCTAGACCCAATCATTCAGCGGTTCGAAGTGTCAGGGTCCCCTGGCGTCACCATGTTGTATGAGCAGGGAGATACGCGTATCATCCAAGGTTAGGTGACGTGTCCTGCTCCTCCCCCCTCACAGTTCAGTCTGTCCCCATTTTTCATGCATACACCAACGTCGTGTGTCCGTCGAACGCTCCCCCCATAGATGGAAGGCCTTTTTGGTTACGAATACTTTTCCTTCACCCCCCGATTATTTTTTTTTCCCTGCCCTGCTTCCGGGTTCCCTCACCCCCTCGGTTGCTGTTTTCCACCATCTTTGAACTGAAAACAGTTTCTTCTTTTTTCGTCCTGCAACCTTAACTCACCATCTCTGTAGCAACGAGTTATTTCTTTTCCCCACCAACAAGTTATTTTTTTTTGCGTACCTCTCCAATTTCATACTTTACAACGTGGTTTGGTCCCGGGAAGAACTGAACCTTTTTTCCCTCGTGCAGCAAAGGTCTTGCGCTCTGCTTCTCTGAGATTTTAGGCTCCGTTTTGTTTCCGTTACCTTAGTGCGTTATACCCCCCGCAAGCTTGAGACCCTCTTGTTCATTTTCACTTGTTATGCAATGGGAAGAAACTTCCCGGCGTTTTTTTTCGACGGGCATTGTTTTCATGTAATTGAAATTCTGTCCCTCCGTTGGTAGATGATTTTTCTTTTCCCCCCCGCCGGGTGACGGCGTATGGTCATCGTGGGTCCTGGTGCAATCAGGTGCCTGGGAGATTTTTTGGCCCGGAAATCTATGTACTAACTGATTTTTCTCTAAGGGTTTTCTAACATTCGCCCTGATGTGCCCCAGGGTCTTACCTGATTTTTTTTCCCCTATACTCGGCGTTCATCTCTGATCGACATGCACCCCATCCGGCAGCTCCCCCTCGGTTCCTCACGATGTGGCTCCCAGCAATAGAATTGAAGTGACGTTTCCCTGTCTGCCTTTTTACTTCTGCCATCCTTGGCGACGCCCTCTCCCCACTCCGTTTCCACCGCCTTAACCTTCCTGGCCTCGGCCGAGAACCAAACACGGTTGGGAAACTGGGGTTCTTCTTTTCCCTTAAGGCTGCCAACCTGCACCCCTTCTTCGTGAACCCTTCAATGGACCAAAGCTGTTGGTAGATTCCGCATGTAACAGTGTTGAGGATTTCAATATTCTCTCTCCTTGCACTTCCCGTACTGCTTTGGGTTTGATAAACCCGATTAAACCAAAGTGAACCCTGGCTTGTTCCACGTTGACTGTACTGCCGTGGTACCCCCCCTTTTTTTGTGGTTGGGTTTTTTTTCCCTCACATTGGGGTGGCGTGTTGGTTTAATGCCTGTCACCACACCTTTCGGGTCGCGGCTCTTGACCCTCACCTAGGTTTTTCTTTTTGGTGCCCACACGTCCTCCTCACCCCTTTTTTTTCCAGACACAATCGCCACCTTTTTTGCCGGCCCTCGGAGGTTTCCTGTCTCCTTCCCAGTTATTCATCTCCTAGAACTAGGTTCTCCTGTCCTGACAAACGGAGAAATCACCCGGTGCGGGCCTTGTAACAATTGCATCATTCGTTTTGGAGCCAAAACTATCCCCGGGATGAACAACCGTTGGGCCCGATTTTAATCCACGAGTTTCGTTTGGTTGCTCCAACGATATCGCTTAATGGCGGCCCTGTTTTCAATTCACCTCACTGGAGGGAACCGTGACCCGGGCCTTTGCCAGGATTGGCTTTACGGTACCTGTGTCCCCGACAAATGTTCTAAGCCATACCCACCCTGGACCGTTAAGGCGACCTTGACCTACCAATCCTTCCTTCCCTATCCCCCGACTGCAGGAAGACACCGTCATGTTGCCCCCTTTTTTGCGCGTCACTCTGTTTGAAGAGGACTTTTCCTTCGTGAAGGGTCTCCCCTCACACCTCTGTTTCTTGCTTCCTTTGGATCGGTTGAATTTTCCCAAAACAAAACCCCTCGTGTTTTTCTTGACGTTGACTTTCGAGTGTTCTCCTAGAGAGCGTTCCATTTTGATTAGGATAAGGCACCCCTTGCGAGGAATTGCTTTCCACTGTGCTGTCCGGGATTCGAGGAAGGTCCCCTGAGGACTGTCCACGGCTTGGCCGATTTTTGGACTGCGGCGCTCTGCCGGCATGTGCCTGCAGAGGCCTGGCGTTGACAGAGTTTCATTCGTTCTTTCAACGCAGGTTTATGACCTGTGGTTTTCTTGTGTGTCCTGTGTCACGGTCCATCTTTTCATTTGGTACAGGCCGTCCTTAGGTTTAGAGGGCGTCCAATGGTGTTTTTTGTGGCTGGTTTTTTTTTTTTTGATCTTCCGGTGGACACCTTTCCCCCCCCCGTCATGAAGGGATTCAGTCTATTTTACCCTTGGTCCCCTTGGCGTCCAACCTTTGGAGATTCCGACGATTTTGACAGAGCTCCGGCGATTCTCGAGGCACAACATGTGGGGATGAAAGGACTTGCTACCCTGAGCCTTTGCGGCCCCTCTCACTTTTCACGTGGTACGTTGAGACATTAGTTGAACTAACCTTGGGCCGCCGGATTTCCTTGCCTTACGTTGAGATTCCCTTCTTCGAGTCTTATGGTTTTTCCTGATCGCCATTTAACTAATCCCCCCACAGGGGGTCTGCTTCCCTTTCCCCGTTTCATTGACCCTTGTCCTTCCGGAACAGAACCCCCACTTAGCCGGTTCCCTTCCCCCATCTCCCCTGACGGGTTTCCCTTCTCCCTTTAACCACACCCCCCAAAATGGTTTCCTGGCGTTTCCTTGACACGGTTTTCCCCCCCCGTGCTAGTTACCAAACTCCCCAACCACTTGGCTGGGTCCCTTCCCCCTTCCTGGCCTGCCCCTTGTTTACCTTTTCCTGATTTCCACCGGCGCTTCCCCCCCCCCCTTGGAACAAGCCAACATTAACCATTCTTCCGTTTTTTCCTCGAGTGATCTTTGCTTTAGGTTTTCCCATCTCCCTTTAGTGGGTGGTCCTCCGGATGCCCTTCCCCAGTTTTCCTTTGGGATGTTATTTCATGAGCTGTGTTCTCCTGGGAGGCCCCTATCATGTTCGTGCCCCTGTGCGGCCCCTCCTTTATTTTCCTGGGTAATTTGGGCCCCAGGAGGTTCCTGGATCCATACACGTGCGATTGACCTCGGACCCAACCTACAACCTTCAGTCCTTTTTCCCATTTTTTTTGCTTTACCCCCACTCCCTTCTTTTCTTTCTTTTTTCCCTTCCCTTTGTTGTGTTGGTGATATCCCTGGGATGCCCCCCTGTGCTTTTGTTTGGCCGGCTTGCCCATCGCCCGCGCGTCCGGCCCTCTTTGCTTTAGTGGGTCATTCCTGCCCACCTATAGTTTCGGCGTTTTCTACAAGCGATGCTTTCCCCCGCTTCCGCCCCGGACGGCTCTCACTACGCTCCACTCCCCTCCCTTTTTTTTTTTTGCCGGCGGCTGGTGTATGCCACTTGCGTGTATGGGCCTGCTCTTCACATTCCCTCCTGCCCCCTGCGAAGTTGTTCCTTTTTTTGTTTCCGTTTCGTCTTTTGGAAGCTTTCCGTGACATCTTTCACAGCATGCTGTCTTTTCCCTTCCACAGCGGTTTTTCGTTTTTTTTTTTTCGCTTTCAAACCCTTTTTCCCCTTCCACGGGAGTCCCTTCTTTTCCGTGTTGTTTTTCTGGTGCACGGTTTTCCGGTTTTCACCACGGTGCAGGACACGGTTTCCCCTTCCGGTTGGGGTTCCTTTTTGCGTTTCCTTTTGGGCCGGTTTTTCACCACCCCACCCCTTTTTCATTAACCTCCAGTCCTGTCTCCGTTGGTTAGCCCTGTGAATGGGATCGCCGCCGTTCCCCCCAGCCCCAGCGCATGCGGACCGTACGTACAGAAATCGCCTTTGTCGCAAAGCCCCTGTCGGTTTTCTGTTTAAAAGGGACATGTCCGACCCTCTGTTTTCCTCTTTGTAAATAGCTACTTGGCCTCCCCAGGGGGCTGGCCTGGATCTGGTCACTCAATTTTTAGACTTTGTTGAGATCGTCCCCGTGTGCCCCACCTCTGTAACTTTATTGAATGTTTACCTCCTGTTACTCTCTCGAAACCAACATTGTTTCTCCCTCTGAGCCTCCTGCACGGCTTGGGCCGGCACTTTGGCAAACCTCAGAGGCACCTTTCACTGCCCACTGGTTTAAAGAGGAGGACCTGGGCTTTTGTTTACACGTCACCTTATCTATAAATAGTCAGCCTGTAGTCCTCCGCGTGCCTCTCCTGTCCATTCTTTTCAGAACCAATTTCTTGTATCAGACGGTCTTTCGAAAAAGGGGCAAGCCTTAAGGCCGTGCCCTGTCGGAGCTTCTCTAACCACATCACCCCCTCCCCTCGTAGTGACGCTACAAAATTTTTTCTAGTTTTCCCCACGTCCCCCCCACTGTTTTTGGTAAAAGGTTCCGCGCTTTTCTATCCCCCGAGTTCCCCCCGTCGGTCGTGCTTGCCCTCTCAGAACTAAGAGCCCCGATGTCTCTGGCATCAGGTCACAAACGGGCGGTTAGTAGTTCTAACCGCTAACCACTGAGACGCCTTCCCTTCGTCCCCATCCCGGGTTCCTTTTCTAGGTTTGCCTCCCTATTTTCTTTGTCCGTCATCATCCTTTGGTCCCGCTCCCCCGGTACCAGTTTCCACGTTTCGGTTCCCCGGTGTCCCCGTTTTTCGTGACTCCTACTCAAAGGGTTGCGGCGTTCAATAGTGTTGTATGCGACCATGGTTCTTCATCTAGGAAAAGGTCCGCTCTTCATTGTGGGTTTTGAGGTCCATTTCTTGAAGGTGTGTTTCCCATGTCCTATTGAAGTGTTAGTTTTTTTAGACGTCACCTATTTTCCCTTAGTTCCCGCCCGTCCCCGGCCTCCTCGGCCCCCTTGAAAACACCCAGTTTTGTCTGTATTCTGCCCTGACCACCGCTGGTCCCTCCGGTCTAGTGTGCCGATTTTTTCGAATTTGGGTGCCCCACTTTCCCTCGCACACCGATTGCTCCTCCCCCCGGGGTTCTGGCATTACCATCAATGTTTTTGCCTCGTTTTTGCCCCCCAGTCAATTGCGTTTTTCCCTCCCCCCTGCAGAGCCCTCTCCTGTTTCCCTTGTTCTCCTATGCTGCCAACAATTCACATGTTCACGGTCTGCCCAAAGGAGAGTTGTTTCGTTTTCCCAGTCCCTTATGGGGAAGACCGACCTCCCAGTTTCCCAGACGTGGTTTTTTTGCAACTTCTCTTGCTGTTTTGGTTGGAGGTTCCTTTGTCGACCCCGTGCCCCGCTAACCTCGCCTTACTTTTAGATTATATTTCATTGCAGGTTGGCCCCCTTGCCATTGTGATTTCTTGGGGGGAGGCCACATTACTGCGTACTTTGCTTGGAGGCCGTTTTGGGTTCTTTCTTTACGTTTCCTATGTTTTCCATTAATGGACGCCAACCCTCTGACACCTATTCTGTTGTGCCTCGTGATTTCCCAACCTCTTTTTTTTTTTTTTTTTTTTTTTTTTTTTTTTTTTTTTTTTTTTTTTTTTTTTTTTTTTTTTTTTTTTTTTTTTTTTTTTCTTTTTTTAGCACTTTTTCCCCCCTCATCCTGTGTTTGTGCCCTGGGTGCCCCCCCCCATTGGCGTATTTGAAAAAGGCGCTGACCCGTCTTCGGCGGGCTTTACTTCTCTTAACTTAGCTGCCCCATCCCTGGTGCGGTCAGTCAGGCCGCCGGCCGTCCCCCAAAACCCGCTGGTCCGTCTGCCTCTTCCCCTTATTTCCCGGGGAGGGCCCAGCGTCGGCTTTTTGCTCCCCCACTCTTTCGTTGCCACCTGCCTCCGCACGTATTCTCGCGCCACCGTTTGCTTGTAGTAAAACGGTCGTGCGTATTCCCGCCACAAGGGAAGGGGTCTTGGTCTTACTACCCTTCCCCCCCCAGGGTGCCTTTTTGACCCGTAACTCGCTACAAGGTGCGTTAGGGTGGGTCGTGGTCCCCTCCCCTCCCGTGGTCTTTTTACTCGCCCTAATTTTTGGAGGGAAAGGCAACTTCCCAGAGTTTTTTAGTCCCAGAGGAGCGTCCCCAGTAACGAAGGGACCACTCCCCCCTCTGTTCAGTTTTTCGTCGATTCCCCCGTTTTGGGTTTTTCTTGAATTGAGTGCCCCATACGCTTTTTTTGCCCCCTTGGCAAGTCGCCCGCCCCACGCGGCTTCCATATCAGCATCTCCCGGTCCTCAAGCCTGGCCCCCCTTTCCTTTGAGAACGTCCCCTTCCTTTTCAGTTTCTATATTTTTACTTCACTTGCTTTCGTTCTGCGATGTCCACAGAATGCGCGTGCGGACCACCGGTCTCATGCCTGGCTGGTTTTTAGCTAACTTCTCACACCGCCGTCCTCCCATTCGCGGGCCTCTCGCGTGTCCCCTGATAGGAACTCTGCATGTCCGGGGGCCTTGTTTGGCTGTGCTGGGGCGATGATTTCATATTTCGCTTATTTCCCCCTTACCTGAAAAGCCCCCCCCACTGGCCTTCAATCTTCGCCCCTTTGACCCATGGCTCCCCTTAGAAGATTTCACTTTTTCTTTTTCTCCTCCCTTTTTTTGTTTTCTTTGAGATACACAGGTAAATCCTTGCGACCGGTTGAGCTCCCCGCCCCGGCCCCCCTCTCCGAAGGATGTAAGGATTCCTGGTTGGTTTTGCGGTGGAGTTTTTCATCGAACGAAGACACCTCTTATCTGGGGACCATCTTTTTCTGTATCCCAGTCCTGCGGCCCCTTCCTCTGTTTCTCTATGGTCACCCCTGATCCCTTTGATTTTGCTGCAAGGATGCCTTTCGGTGGCTTGCGTCTTTTCTTCCAGTGTGGCTGGGCCGGTTCGCGAGGGCTCCTTGACTAGGGCTTCCTGTGTCCCAGCCTGTATGACCCCCCCGAAACGGACCCCGGCATAAGTTGCAGTTACGGGCCAGGCTTCTGACGGGTTCGTATCTTCTCTCGTTGGCCCTTCTGGTCCCTTCCCCCGTCTTGTAGACTTTTTTTGGCAGCACTTTCCTTCGGGCCCCCATTCGCCCGGACCCAAACACCAAGGCCCTTCTCCGCCTGCTTTTGTTGAGTTTTTTCGGTTTTTCTGGTTTTACCGCCTCGTTTTCGTTTTTCCCCCATTGCTGGATGGCCTTTCCCGTCAGTGCCCTGCCCCCTGTTTTTTTCTCTGGTTTCACACCGTGTCCCGCCCCCTCGTCCTTTTTCGCCCTGTCCCTCCCCACAGTTTATTTTCTTTCCGCCTGGTCGGGTCCCCCCCACCCTGAGGTGGGATTGTGCGACCCTTTTTTTCCTCTGTTTTGTTTTGACTGTCAAGGGTGGACCTCTCCCCCTTTCGCGTCTATCCCCAAGGCGGTGCGCGACGGTGCTGGCTTCTTTCTGGGCCGCCTTTGTGCGTGCCCAGCTTTTGTTGTCCCCCCCCCACTTTTTTACGGTTCACCCTGGCTGGTAAACTAAAGGGGTCTGCTCTTTGGACGCAACAAGGAACCTTCGTTGTGTGTGTTTCTTGGGCCCGGCTTGGGACATTCATGGTTGTTTGATTATGCTTGTTCGGTCGAGTGAGGTGGCCCCCGCCCCTGAGAAGGAGATGGTCTGTTCACGCGCTCTTTTTTGTGCATAAGTGTAATCCTTTTCCTTCTGTTGGGCCCCTGGCACCACCAGTTCTTCGTCAGTTCTCCTTTTTTTTTTTCCTCCCACTGAGCTGTTAGTCAACCACTCCCATGCTGAGTGGTGTCGTAGGGCGTCACGTCCCCCTCACCTTAGAGTTGTTCTAAGTTCATAATTAGTCTGCCCGCCAAGACCCCAGGTTTTAGGCCCCCGTTCGGAGAAGGATTTTGTTTACTCCCAGTCGTTATGCCCTGCCCGTTTTTTGCGTTGTTGTTTTTCCGCGACTGAATGTTTTTTGAGAATCGCTCCCCTGACTGTTCTCCCGTTTTTGCGGGTAATCACCCCCCGACGCGAACCACGCTGGCCCCGTCCCGTCTTTGAACGCAGGCGGGCCGTTTCACCCTTTGCCACCCCCCATGTACCCCCCCCTTTGATTTTACTGGTGGCGGTTTCTTCCCCCCGGGCCTTTAACCACTCCTAATAACGTTTGGCCTGGACACCCGTTGTTTGCATGCGTTTGCACAGTCTGGAGGCCATTCACGACGATTTTTGGCTGCGCTTCCCTGGTGTATTGTTGTGCTCCCGATCACCACGCCCTTGGATGTGGGGGACCTTTTATGACGCCGGGAACTTGGCTGGGCTTTTTCCCGGACCTGTCTGTTGGGTGCTTCCTTGGTCGTTAACGGCCTTCACAACCCCACCATCGTTTTTTCTCTGTCACATCTGTCTGGGTATGAATGGGCCAGGTCGATCTACCATTTGGACCAAGTACAATCTGCCTTTTGTTGGGCCCCCCTGTTCCCCGGTGCCCTTAACCACGTTGCTTTTTTTCTTCGCCGGTTCCGTTCTCGCCCGACATCGTCGCCTAGGACCCCGTGCGACCCCCCAAAAGGTGGCTTTGCCCCGCCCGTCATCCCGTCCCCTCGAACAACCCCCCCCCGGTCTTACTGAGGCCGGGCGATCTCACCCTTTGGCCTGTTTTCTTTAGGCTTTTCTAGGCCCACCCTTGTTGGGGATCCTCGGTTGCGGCCCGGGCATTCTTACCGTGTCCTTTTCCCACCCGGGGAACCCCTGAGTGTGACCCGTTCACATCCGCTGGGTCCGTTTTTGCTTTTTCAATGTGCTTTTTCAGGGACCTCCCTTTGGATTCAGTTATCCGGCTACCACCTTTCATCTCGCTCTTTTTAACTGACCCCGTCCCTGCTTGCTTTCGTTCTTTTCTGTGAGTTGGGAACGACGTTTATTTGCCCCTTTGTCAATTTGACATTTGGCGCGCACGCGCTCTTGAGTTCCTGGCCGCCGCCACGGCTTACCTCCATGGGTTCTGGTTGTGAAGCGGGTTTTTTTTTTTTTCAGGCGTTTCCCGAGTGTTCGTGTTACTGCGTAGGAGGTTTTTTCTCTCCCGGCCGAGTGCTGTGCTTTCTCTTTCCTCTTCGCCGGTACACCTCCCCTTGTCAGGCCCTTGCTGTCTCCCCCCCCTTACCTTCGCCTTTCCCCACCAAGGTTTTTGCCAAATTTCGTGCCCTTGATTGGATTTCCCTGAGTTTTTGTTTGTTATTCCTTCGACCCCTGCTTCCCCCCGATTCCCTACTATTTTTTTATTCGTCCCCCTGGGTTGTTTTCTTGTTTCCGCCTTCTTTATGTCCAGTTTGGCACCGGTGTGTGTTGAACTTTCCCCCCCGTCTTGTGATCCCGAACCCTTTTGTGGCGGGGGCTTTCTCGCTTTGCTGACCACCCCGGTTCTCAAACTTGTGAAATCGTTCGAGTCGTGTGTTTCTTTCCCCTGGCGTATTTCATTTTCCTGACTGTTTTAAGTTTGAGTTTCCTGCTGCTTGCGCGGCCCCCACTTTGTTGTTGCGGCCCCCCCAGGGCAGATTTCCCCCTGGTTTTTACTCTGCCCGGCATGGGGACGGTTGGAACATCGTTTTTGTGTTGACCCGTGCCCCGATGTTGTGGGCGAGAGTTGTGTACGTTTTTTCTGCTTCGCTTTTCGTCCTTGGGCGCGTGGGGTTGCTGAGAGCCGTTTTTTATACTTCGAACCTTTTTTTGGCCTGGCACTTTTGCCGGGCCCGGCTTACGGGGCACGGTCACTCCACCTTTTAGCCGGGGCATTGCCACCCCCCGGTTAAAGAGCTCGGGGGCGGCCCGCCAACCTTTGGCTTGGGCCTTTTTTTCCCTGTTCTCCCCGTTTTTTCCCTTTCCCCGTGCCCCCCTTCCCCCCCTTTTGGAGGCCCGTCTTATTGATGCCTTCTTCTTTGATTTTTTCTTTCCCCCCCTCGTCCACGGTCCCCACCCTCCATTTCGGTCAGCGTTCGTCTTTTTTCTAGGGAGGGACGTCTTGGTTTAGAGCGTCCTTCTTCCCCTTCTGTTGGTCTTGCCACGCCTCTGGGGGGTCCCGGTTCTTGCCTGGTTAGTTGCCGGCGGATGTCTCCCTTTTTTAGGGCTTGGGCTTCCCCCATGGTCCTGGGCCAATCGATTTTCGGCCTAATTCGTGGTACAGTTAATTCCACTCCCCCTGCCCATTGTCCCGCGTTTTTTTTTTTTTTGGACCTCGCCCGGGCGTTTGTTTGGTTTGCCGGCCCCCGCCCGTCAGTTGGCATTTTGTTCCCACGTT
>Ga0179593_1616963_pt1 | contig 10507 bp, 11 predicted proteins | sample CZODoug2_1_08_16_FD_185931 | JGI IMG/M metagenome (GOLD analysis project Ga0179593, IMG submission 185931) | Vadose zone soil fungal communities from Angelo Coast Range Reserve, California, USA - CZODoug2_1_08_16fungal (PacBio error correction) | ecosystem: Environmental > Terrestrial > Soil >... | reverse complement strand
TCATATCTCCTTTCCTGCCCTCCAGAGGAGATTTCAGCATTTTATTTTTTTTCTCGGAGCAACTGCGTAACGGTTGCTTTGGTTCCCCCACTAAACCTTTAGGGATTCATTTTTTTTTCACAAATGTGACTTATCTCGAATAGGTGGCCCGCTGTGGCTTTTTGGGATCCTTTTATATTTAGGAGTCCTGATCCGGAATATCGACCCTTGGCGGACAGCATCCCATGCGTTCATATCGCGGAAGTCCTTCATGGCAGGTGCAGCTCCTAATTCGTGTTTTTTCCACTCCTTTATGGTACCCGGGTTGTCTCCACTATTTCTTTTCTCGGAGCCGGCTTTTTCTACCCCTTCTAATAACATTTGTCGACCGTCTTTCTTGTGGCCAGGTATTCTCCTTTCCGGCAGATGGCCGGCCCTTATAGCGCCGGTTTCCCTGCACGCATTCACCACCCCCTGACATGAGGGTCCCTATGACTTCGCACAGAACTGACCGTACTTTGATTGAAGACCTGCGGTTTCGGTGGCGCAACTGTTTCTTTTCCGCCGGTGCCCGTTCTTTCTGCCCCGGTCCATTTCTCCCGAAGACATTTGAGTGCCCAGAGTTTTTCTCCCTCCCGTTTTCTTGCTTGACGATTCCTCCCCAGCGGTGAAAGAGCCCTGATCCCTTTCCCACAGGGCGCCGCTAAGAACCAGGAGACGTTAGCCTCGTGTTGTCGACGCAGATCATTGGGTTTCTTGCCGGAAAAATGCGCTTTTTTTCCCCAGATGGGACAGGCTTGCCGATGTCTTTTTTCAAAGGCGCCTTGTTGAAGACCAGGTTCTTGTAGTGCATTTCTTTCTAGAAGTGTATCTTCCTTGAAGTTTGTTTCTGGGCCGGCGGCCCTTTTTTTTTCCTATTCCTGCGCGCCGACATTCTTTCTGTCCGACCCCTTCGCCATTGAAGCCCAGGCGTACCTTTTCAGTGTACGTCTGACCCATTGATGCCGAATGTTTTGTGGGTTTTCGGGAACCGCTATGCCAGATCGTTTTGTGGGGCCCTTTTCCCTTCGCCGGCGTCACTCGATGAGTCTTCCTCTTCTCTCCACGAAGTGGTGGAGGTCCTAACTATGTTCTCTGTATTTCCCTCGGGGAAGCCCCCTATTCTCCACACAGAGTCTTCTGTTTCATAAAGGCCTGGTTTTTGGTACCCTTTGGTGAGGAGGATCCATGTATTCCTTGTCTTGTTCTTTAATGGATTTTTTCCAGTATGCTTTTTCGGTCTGCGGGCCTGGACTTTTTAATATGTCTCGTTCGGGATAGCAAGGCTCTCTTTTCCTCTACTGTTGTTCCTTCCTAAAAGAGCCTTTTTCTTTTTCTTTCCTGGATGGGCACAAGCGCTCCCCTGCGTTTCACTCGCACCGACGGGCGTCATGTCTTAAGGGCACGACAGAAAACTCTTTCAGCAACTGTACAAACCCCCCGTTTCCTTATGCCCAAGCCTATCATATTTAGTGATTAACTACACTCATGGCAGCCTCGCCGCCTCCAACCTTGATCGGCGCCAAACTTTCAAGATAGATAGGGCAGGTCCTTCCTCCTTGGGTCGAGCTCTGGACCTTTGATATGATTCATTTTTTCAGCACATTACTTTTTCTTCCTTTTCCAGCGGCTATCTTTCCTCTAATGAAGGAGCCCCACTTGCTGGGTCGTCCAATGCGGGCTCCCCTTTTTCTTTATTCGCAGAGTGATCGAGACGCTGCAACCCCTCGGCACTCCCACTCCGACCTCTTCGAGGTGATATACCTGCTAAACGTGTCGGTAGTCTTTTCGTCCGGAGTCTTTTCTTTTTCATTCCCATCGGGCTTTTTTGCAACTTTCAGTACCACCCGAAAGATGAGGTATGCTTCCCTCGCCTACATGGCGCCTTTTTCCGGGCCGGCCGTCGGGATCTTTCCCGCTCAAGTGGCTGATCTCTGCACCCCTGAAACACCAGATGTTCTCAACGCGGTTCAACGTTGAGTTGCCGATGGATTTTTTTGGCACTTTCTCTTCTTTCCCCGGTGCGACCATCTTTCTCGCCGTATTCCCTTCCCCCCCCCCACAGGACCCCCCCACACCCCAACCTGTATTTCGACTCTTCACCCTCCATTGTCCTGTTTTTTTTATGCGGGAGATTGGTTTCCCGGGCGCTATCGGCCGGGCCCTGTCGATCCGGTGTTCCCCTGCAGAACCCAATTTCCTTAAAGACGTCTTCTTCCCTGGTCCTCACCATTAGCTTGGGTCGAGACACCTGCGCCTGGATCCAGCGTCCAAAATCGTTTTCTCCCACCGGCCCATCGCCCTGCCACTAGTGTACTCCTGCCATTCCTTCTTCCTATCCATCGTAAGCCGTCTGGCGATCTTCACTTTCGATGCATGTCGCCATGGCGTTTCTCTCCGCTTTCCTCAGCTCTGCAGCATTCAAGATCCTCATTGCCGAGATTCTGTCCCCCCTTGACCTCCACTCTTTCATCTCTTTTCCATCACATAGCACGTCCTTATTTCCTTCGCTACTTACACCTTTCTTATTGACCAATTTCTGTCTGCCTTCCCAATGGACAAGCACTTCTCGTTTTCTTTTTTTTTGTTGTTTGAGAGCAGGATTCCCCTTTTTGGCTTGTCTTGAGTGGTACTCCCTTAGATCAAGACTGAGGCTTTTCTCCCCCTTTTTTTTTCGTATGGTTGCTATTCGAAGGAACTTTCCCCTTTTTGACTGCACACCTTTCCTATTTTCTTTTCCCCTTTCCTCCAATTCTTTAGGGGATGACCTTTTCTTCTTTTTTGCGTTTTTCTTTTGCAGATGCTTTGAGGTCCGAGACTTTTTTCTCTACTTGATCGCGACGACCGTTTGGATAGGGTGAAGCAAGATAGGAAATAGTGGGGTACCTTTGTACCTTTGGGTAGATTTCTTAACTCGTTCCAGGCTCCGGTTTTTCTACCCCCTTACTTATTTTGTCGTACGCCGTAATCTTTTGGCGTTGAGGCTGTGAGGAGGGTGATCCTGACCCCGAGCTTTCCGCTCAGACCCCCTCTTTGTTCCTCCTGCCGTCGACCACCAGTCGGTTTGTCGTTCGATTGCGGCCGACGCCCCGCCCTTGTGTTGGATTCGTCTCTACTTTCCCCAATCTGCCCCTCCCCCAGGTCTCTTTTCTTTGTTTGTCGCCACAAAAAACCTTTTGGTTCGATAGTTGAATGTTTCCCCTCAAGTGTTCTTGGTCCCATAGACATTCTTTCTAAAACGTCCCTTTCAGCTCCCTTTTCTGGGGGAACCAGCGGACGTTTCTTTTGTTGTAGACGCTCCCCGGTATGATGGGTATGCCCCCCCCGGCCAAACGCGTTCCTTTTCTTGATGGTGCAGTTCCTTTTCCGATTGGCTCCGGGTCATTCCTTTTTGGGTTGAGACAAGGCGTTTTTCCAGGGTATCCACCTTAGGTGAGGTCTGGCAGGTTGTCTTTTTCTATTTTTTCATGCTTTTTTTCTTAATTTTTTCACCTATTATGGTCCAGAGCCCTCCTTCTTTGTGAGTCTGAGTGCGCCTTTCAGGACGAAGATTATCCGTCTGGTCCCTTTGAAGTGGAGGACGATTTGCCGTTTGGCTTGCTCTGCCCGATCTCTTCCAATTTGTCCTCTTCCGGCGACGGCATGAACCCCGATGCTGAAGACGTCGGTGTGGGCCTCCCCCCTCAATGGTTGGAGATCGATCTTCTATCGTCATCTGTATTTGATAGATGTTCCCCCCCATTTCTGTTTCCCTCCGTCTTTATACTTTTTTTTTCTTTCCTGGCTGAGGCGTCGGTTTCTTTCCTCCCCAGTACAATGCCATCCTTGGTGCGCTCTGTTTGTTTTCTTGCGGCGTGCACGTTTTCTTTGACACATATTTTTTTTTTCTAGCATTTTCCCTTTTTTTGATGTTCCGCTTTGATAATCCTGCACATCCGTTTTGAGCGGATTCCCGGCCGTTCTACTTCCAAAGCAGAATTCCAACGCGCCTCCTCCTTCACCGACGGTTTTATTCTTTTTTTCCCGAAAGAACTTTTTTCTAAAAAAACCCGTCTACTTTGAACAGTTTTGTTTTTCCCCCTCCCTTCTGGCGGCAAATCTCAATACATAAACGTTATTTTTTGCCCCCCAAACTGGATAAACCGTCTTAAGCATACCCTTTTTTTTTTTTTGACCGGGTTTTCCAGACTATTTCCTGTCCCCAAACGATCTTCCTTCTTCTCACGACCAACGCATCTCGGAACTACAGCACAATTCTGCATCCCTTTTCCGGATTTTTTTCTTAGCACCTTTCTGACCCTCAACGTTCCCCAATTCTTTTCTTCTTCTTCCCTCGCATTAAGGCCTCTTCAAACCGGTGCCCCTTGCGTCGCGCTGAAACCCATTCAGACCTTCTTCCTTCCCTGGAACCCCCTTCAACTAAGTGCGCCTTGGGGCTCCTCCTTGCAGTCCTTTCCACCTAGGGGGTGCCCTCTCTTGTTGCAACAGGCCTCCCCCCAATCAGACCGATGCGTTTTCCTCACAAGGAGTCAAATGGCGGAGCCCCCTTCTTTTTCGGGTTCGAATTTTCCGGGTTGTACCTTTTGCGAACATAGCGAAAAAGAATTTCACACAACAGCGTTCCCGTCTACCCTGGGTTTTTTTGGAATTCCAGTCCCTTTTTTCAAATCTTCCCCTTGCAAATCGCAGTCTCCCTCTCCCCAAATTCAGCATCCCCTTTCCGGACTATTTCTTTTAAACCCCCTTTTTTTCATGGGGCTCTTAAGATTTTCTTTTTGGGCGCCTCGTGTAAGGACTTCTCTCCTGTGCCGCGTATCCCATCTTCCTCGGAAAACTTTTAGGGTCATTTTATATATTTCCCCCTTTTTTTTTTCGCGGCGACTGGTCACCGGCCCTCCCTCGTGTAGACATTAGACAATTTTACCATCGCCAGGTGTTACCCCCCTTTACAGGACTTGATTTTTACAGCCCCGGTTCTTTTACTGCTTTCGCCCTTTTCTCGGGCCTTTTCCCCGTCAAACTACATCTCCCCGTTTCCCCGGCCACAAACTTGGCCTATCGAGATTGGTCTTCCTTTTTGACCCCCTTTTTCCTTTTTCCAAATTCTTCCCCTTCTTTCCTTCACCTCACTGCAAAGGCCGCCGTTGATCTTATTGCGTACCCTCACTCCCTGCCATGCAAAGGGAGATATGGAATTCTCCCTTTTCCCTTTTTAGATTCATCTTTTCGTTCATTATTTCTTTTAATCAAGATTTTCCTCTTCGGGTTTCGAATCCATTTTTAGTACTGGTTTCCCCTTCAATTTTTGCAAAGTTCCTTTGCTCTTACAAAATACCTTTCGTTGTTTTTTCGGTCCCCCTTTCAATCTCGATAGGGGCTTTTTTGGCGGGAGTGCTTTATCTTTCTAGGTTGCAGATGCATTGCTTTCCAGCTTTACGAGACTCTCCCCTGTTAACCTCCTGACGAACCCGCTTTCTCTTGTTGATATCAAGTACTTTCCTTTAAAATAGTTTTTGGCTGATTTCTGGGTTTATAAGGTCCCCCTTGTCCCTTTCCCCGTGAATTTCACGGAGTATCTTTCTGTAAGAAATTCCTCCCTTTCGGGATGCCGTTTGAGCTTTTTCGTTTTAGGCCGGTTTGATTATGGTCCGACGGACCCCGTCTCCTCCGATGAAGGTTTCCAGTCCCCCTCGCTTCTTCTCCCAGCCTTCACCCATGCTTTATTTTCTGACGTGCCCCACAGAAGACTTTTTTAATGATGCCGTCTTCCATTGGGTTCCCCCACTTCGGGAATATGCTTTCCTGGCGGATGGTCCATTCAATCTGCCCCTAAGACCCTTTTTTCCCTTTTTCCTTCCCCAAAAAACAACCTTTTTTTTGGTCGCTATTTTTGCGATTGCCCCCGTGCTTTCGGAAAGAGACCATTCCTGTCTTCCGGTTTTCCCTTACTGAACGACTTCCTTTCCTTTCCCCGTGCTGTTCTATCTTATGATTGGGTATGCCTCGGTGGCCCCCGACCGGGGTCAAACCCGGCGGGTCCCCGCTTCAGAACTCTTACCCAGGTTTTATGTGACCTTTTATCTTCTTTGTCGGTCTGGGCCGTTGATTAATGGTTGCAGTCCGGCCAGACGACCTTCCTTCCTTTTTGCACTCATGTTTATTTTTCAGGGTCTTTTACGCAAAGTCTTCCGTGAAGTCTCGTTCATTGGAGAGAGTTACTCTGTCTGGCCATGCTTCCTTTGGAGGGAGGTGGCGATGGCTTCCTTTCTTTTCCCCGATTCTCTCCGATCCCGGTAAACTTTTCGGGAGACTGGTCATCGAACCTTAGATGATGAAGACTTTTTTTCCCCCAGCAACCCCTGGCGGCCATGCCACTAACTGTTTCGCCAATGTTTTCCTAGTATTGATCTTTCCCCACAGGAGGAGCCGCTTTAGGGACTGGATACGAGACGGGTCGGTGCGCTTGTCTCTTTAAACTTTTCCCCTACTTGCCTCTCTGGTTCTTTCTTTTCTTTTCCCTTCTTTCTGCAAGTCTGCGTCCTTTACGCTAGGTAGAGGTCTTCCCGGAGAGGTTGCTATTCTTCTTGTTTGTGTTTTTTCTCTTCTTTTAATCCAGGCAATCACCCGGACCTTTTCCAGCTCTCCCTTCTCTTTCGACGCCTTCCAAGCGCCATTATCAGGAACGAGGAGGTACCCTGGCAATTTTAATGGCAAAGGGTGTTGTTTTCCCCTACGGACCAGCCCCCATTCCAGTTTTTCATGCGACTCCCTTCGGTCAGATCCATGGCTGGCCCAGCCCCCCTTTCCCTCTCACGTTAGTGTACGGTCAAAAAATTAGGTATCTTCGGCCATCCAGTATTAAGAAGACCTTTTCAGCTTCCCGGAGGGTATTCCCTTGGACCACCCCTCTCTTTCTTCCCTGCCCAAGCCCCCTATCTTGAAGAAATGGCACTCGTTTTCCTCTCCAATGAAGGCCGCCTGCAATGGGTCGTCAATGAGGGCGCCTGGTTTGTCCTGCCCATTCAGCCTGTGGCGTCTTCTCCATTCGGACGCTTGACCTCTCTCGTTTGTGTGGACACGCTAAACGTTTTTCCCTCAACGCGGCGACTCTTTTTCCTCCGGAGCCATGGTGAGCGTTTTACCCCCCGTTGTGTTTTCATAACCGCTTGTTTATCGTCGCCACCACTCTATAAAATTTTTTGTCTTTCGGAGGAGCCTGGGCGGACAAGTTTTGAAGAAGGGTTCCTACACTGTGTGGCATCTAAGCGAAACAAGGTCCCGAACAGCGTTTTTTTCTTTTTCCCCGAGGGGCACTCACTTCTTTCGTAGGTGCAGGGCAGATTCGACAGTCGCCATCCCTTTCCCATGTTCCTCAGCCTCATATCCCCACCGACCGCTTTCTTCGCCCTTCCTGGCCAATGTCATGTTTGTTTGCGGGAAGATGGTTTTCTCTATCGGCGTTCCGTGGTGCCCTTCTCCTTTTCTAAAACGGCTCCTTTTCTTTTTCGTCGTCGCCAAACCAACGTCGCTTGGTTATAGCCCTTGCCTTGGAAACGGCCCCAATCTTTCAACCCTTTTCTCAGTTTGTCCCCCCCCTCTCCCCAACTCCATGCTTAAGTGGCCGGTTTACTTCACGCAGGGATGAGCTATGGACGTTCTCGATAGCCGCGGGCAATCCTCAGTCAACTACTTTTCCTTTGTCGGCCCCTATCTTTCTTGTCCCCCCATTTTTTGCCCCCCCTCCCCCCGAAAGTTTATTTTTTCACTTTCCTTTTCCGTAAACTATGCAAAGGCTTCTCTTAAAAGAGTTCCAACCCCCCTTTCCGCCTTCTGCCATCAGCCCTTTTTCCTGACACTCCCCCCTCTTTCCTCTTTTTCCTCTAGCCTTTCCTTTGTCATTGATTGTAAGCAACAGCTCCTTCTTATTGGCAGAATCCATTTTCCCGGTTTGAAATAGTGTAAGTAGCAGACTTCCTCCTCTTTTGAATCACCAAACTGACTATTTTTTTTTTCCCTCCCCCCTGACCTCCAATCGATTACGGTTTTTTTTTTTTTCCTTTTTTTTCTTGGATCTTTATCGTTTGCTTTTCAGCTGATGCCGTCGTCTGCACGGACATGGCGACAGCATCTTTTCTTCAGATATTACGCATGGATAGGTTTCCTTCTCCCCTCTTAAAATCCGCTGGCTCTTTTAGGGTTGTCTAAGGTCTCGAGTGGGACCGGGCCGTTTCCGCCGGAGTCTTTTTCCATTTTATAATCCCCTTTGTTTTGTGTCTGCCGACTGTGCGGTGCGGTTCCCCCCCGGATTTCTGCCGGCCCGGCCGCCGCTAGCTCCCGGGGACGCCCCCTGTGTCCCCTCTTTCCAGGGAGGTTTTGAAGCCGTCCGGTTTGTGATTTTCCTTGCCCGAGAATATTGGAGAACAGGGGTGGTTCCCCGGCCCCTTTCCTTCCCGCACCGAGGCCCCATTTAGTGCATTTTTGTCCCTTTTTTTTTTTCCCCCATCGTCTGGTTCGCTAGCCCCCCCTTTTGCGCGATGCAAGCCCTCGGCGGAAAGAGCCAATTCGGGCTTTTTCGCCCCGGGCCCTTCCCACGAAACTTTTTTCTTTCTTGTTGTCAGTTAATCGGTTTTTTTTGTATGCCGGCTACACGCGACCGGTTCAAGCCTATCTGCCTACCGCCCCCCAGTTACGACCCATTTTTGTTTTTTTCATTTCTCCCCCTTTTTTCGAGGTCGGTTTTGATGCCGACTTGGTGCCTGAAGCAGTCAACCTTTAAGTCCTGCTGAGCTTCCCGCCCCAGGCGCCGTTTCGACCAGGCGCTTTTTTCGGCATGGAGACGTCCTTCTTTCACCGGGGTGTCTTCAGTTCGGAGTTTGACTCTTGCTTGGGAACCGGCCTGCCTGTCGGTTGGGGCCGGTCCATTTGTCCTCCCCGACGACCAGGAGACGGTCCTTTTCTTTAATCTCCTTTTGCTTTTGGGGCTTCTTTTACTTTGTCTTTCGGGGTCTCCATTTTTCCGAACCATGCTTGTTTGTTCATAAAGGCGAGGATCGTACTTTTTTTTTGCGTAAAGGTGATGGCTGTTTTTTTTGTTAACCTTTCCAGTCCCCCCTTTTCCTTTTTTGCTGTGGAAGGCGGCTTTTGCTTTGCGCCTGAAGCGCTGCCCCTTCAGCTTTTTTGATTAGTGGAATCTTTGTTTTTGTGTTTTCCATTACCTTCAATCCCTTTAGCGCTTCCTTCCTTCCCTTTCGTTTTGCCGCTTCCAACGTCCTCCTTCGCGGCAGACGGCGTTCTAATTTTAATGGAAGACAGACACCCCTCCGCACAAACTTCCCCCCAGCGGTCCTCTGGTTTTTTCAATAATATGGGGACCCTTCACTCCCCTCTCCAGTGGCCCCAATTCGGTTCCCTCCTTCCTTTCCTAATCGCTTTCCGTTCTGGGTGTACCTTCTTCTTTCCTGCCCCAACGATCGGCAGAGCAGTTTTTTGCCCAACGCCGTCCCCTAACATCCGCCAATTCGGCCTATTTTGTCCTATTTGGTCTTTCCTCTTTTCTCCTGCCTTTTGGCGGACCCGGCTCTTTTTCCCGCGCCTTTCTCCCCCCCCTGCCGGAGTAGGCTCCTCCAATTAGGCATCACCAGAAGACACCTCTTCCGCTGGTCCTTTCCCGACAACGTCGCCTCTGGCATTTCCCGGAGCATCGTAGAGTTCCCTTCAATCTTTTTCCCCATGTTGCAACCAGTCCGTGTAAAACCAATCCTCTGATGCGTTCTGAGTCCGCCCCAGGCGTCTCTTTGTTTTCATCTCTTTCCGTTTTTGTCTCCGTTCCCGCTTGCTCTTCCCGCCCTTCCTCCCGGGGCTGCATCGCGATAATAGCGACCCCTCTTTTTCTGACAACCAAGCGGTCTTGGGTCGCTTTTTTTCTTTCTTACCGGTCGCCTCCTTCCGGCATCTTCCCCACCTTGCCCATCGCGTCTCGGCCGGGCATCAAAGACCCAGTCTTACGGTGTCTTCTTTTCCATTTACACTTGGTAACCTTTCTTCGTCGAAGCGTTGCCTTTTTTCCTTTCCCTTTCGATCGGGTGCCGCTTAGCCCTAAGCACAATTTTCGGACGGACAGACGTCTTCGTCGTCCACGCAACGGCTTTGATCCTTGCGTAAAATATTTTTCCTCCCCCCCCCGTAGGTACATCGCAAGGTTCCCCCCTCTTTCCCCAGTAATTGCTCTTAAACCTATCCATGGTTCATTAGAATCTTGACGCAGGGGATGCTTCTCGAAATGGACGTTATCGATAGTCCTCCTTTTTTGCTTTCAGCACAAACTGTCTACCAGCTCCCCCCATGTCTTTCTCGGACATTTCCCCCTCTCCACTTTATCCTCCCCTCAATTCAAATAGCACCGTCTTCATTCGCACTTACACTATTTCCCATTTTCCTGGATGCCAATGGTTTTTTTTGCCCACGATTTTCCTCCATGACCGCCCCCTTA
>Ga0179593_1512542_pt1 | contig 10507 bp, 7 predicted proteins | sample CZODoug2_1_08_16_FD_185931 | JGI IMG/M metagenome (GOLD analysis project Ga0179593, IMG submission 185931) | Vadose zone soil fungal communities from Angelo Coast Range Reserve, California, USA - CZODoug2_1_08_16fungal (PacBio error correction) | ecosystem: Environmental > Terrestrial > Soil >... | reverse complement strand
GGCTCAACCCGGATTAGCCACCGCAGCCTTTCTCGTTCCATAACCAGCCTTTCTCCTTTTCCCAATACGCTCGGATAGAATGTCTCCCCTCACGGATCCTGGCAGCCTTCCACTCAACTCAGAACACATATTTTTTTTGCTCCTTCATCCTTCCCGCAAATTAACTTCCAAACTCTGATTCGATACTGGTCAAATTGCGTACCGTCCCTCCCCCCCGTACACCGGCCCCCCCCCCCCCGCGAAGAGGACGGCAACGCCCACTCTCAAGCTTCGCTCCGACTCGTTAAACGGCGCCTTGGGATTGGAAGGGGCGATTTAACTTTCTTTTTGCTCTGCGAATGTCATTCCGTCCTTTCCATGAAATACCTTTCACCTCAAAAGCACGACCCTCTCCCCCCACGGTACTGAGAAATACCCCCCCTACGGTGGCGGGAACATCAGCTCTGAAGCACTCTTTGGAACGAAGCACCCCCCTCCATTGCGGGATTTTTTAGGACCTCATCCGTTTTGGGTTTGTGGAGTCCCCCATTTCGGCACCTCCCATTGCTTCCAATGTCTTCCCCTTGGACTCCGTCCCCTTAGTCCCGAATACCACCCTTTTTTACGAAACTGCCGTTGGGTGTCCTCTCGACGCTTGTTCACGTGAATCAAGCGTTGGTGGTCATCTAAAGCAGCCCCTCTTGCGGCACTTAACACTCGTTTTTCTTTTGGTGGTGTGTCCAGCTACCCCCAGTGGTGGAGTCTCACCCATCTGATGCATGCGATTGAGTTTTTTCTATTCGTCACCTAAATCGGTGACCGCCTAGGTCTATAGACAAATTAAAGAAAAGGTTTCTCGTCACCCCAGCTGCCGACCCAATTGACTTCCCCTTCCCGTGCGAGGTTTCCACCCTCCGTCCTTCCCTTGGCTCCAATGTCCAGGGCTTCCCCCCCTGGAAATCTTTCTTGATTTTTACTTGCACCTCTCCGACGTGTTCCACCAATGAGCAGAGTCATACCCGGACTGCATCTTTCGGGATCAAAAACTCTCCCAATTTGCCATGTATCTCACTTTAATCGGTTTTCCAACTGAACTTCTCCCCACGGTGGCCTTTTCTTTTATTTTCTCCCCTTACGCTCTTCGCTAAATACTTTCTTTTTAAGCCCACCATGCGGAGCAGGATTTAATTCTCCCTCACCCATATCCCCCACCACCACCACATTATCGCCTTTGTATCGGCGCCGCGGGATAGGAGTCGATGCCGTTCTCCCGTATCTCTCTTAGACGTGATTTTCTTTCCTGATTTTTTCTCCGCTGAGGGACGCCCTTTTAGTCCTTCTGTTGATTATCCTGTGACCAACCATCTACTTTTTGTATTTTGGTTCCCGCTCTGCCCCAAGGTACTCCCCCTTCTTTTCCCATGTTTTGAACTGGACAAGTCGATCTACGCGGGGAAATCGTCCCCTTTCCTTTGTGTGATCGGAAACGTCGAAGGAGCCCCCCCCCCCACCCACCTCATGCCTTCTTTTGGCATTCGCCTAAGTGGCGGCACGTTTAAGAGGCTTATCGTTAACGCGAGACTAAACCAAGATGTCCTGGCGGAAGTGCGACGTCCTCGTCCTTACATTTTTAGATAGTACCTCCTTCTTTTTCTCTCTTTAGGTGACCCTGCTGTTTGATTGTTTTCCGGAGGGTCAAGAGGAGTGAGAGTCACCTTTAATCAGTCCGACGCCAAATTGGAATCAACTCGCGAATCCTCTTCCCTCGGGGAGAGAAGAAGGGGGTTTGTAGTTCTCCTTTCTTCTCTGGTGGATTAAGGGTCCCTTCCAGCGATCTTTTCTCTCCCCCCTTTGGAAATCCACCCATCAGTGTTCTTTCGAATCCCATTCGTAGTTGTCCCTATCCCTCTTTTGCCCTTCCCTCCGGTCAAGTCTCGCTTTCTCACCCTCGGACAAAGATTTCTGTCTGACCTTTTTTTCGATATTTGCGCGGCCCCGCCCATCAGGAACGCTTCTTAGCGGCAATTTTCCCCAAGTTTTGAGCTGGCCGTCGCTTTTCCCCCCCCCCTTCACCCAATTCTTTACCTCTTTCCCTTTCCTTCTACTTGTCTTAAGTGGACATCGCCCCCTCTTGTTCTTCCGATCTTTAAACTGAACACCCCGGTTGAAGAGGGCTGGCCGGCATAGTCACGAGGTACCCTGGGCTAAAGCCCGTCTTCCCCCAAAACAGCAATCCAATCACCGGTACAGGTCCTCCCTTTTCCCCGCTGCAGCTGCTTCTGCCTGCTATGCTCCCCCCTCGATCGCTATGTGGTTGGCTTTTGTTTGTTTGTTCTGCAATGCGGTCCCTTTTTTCCCTCTTCCCATGTGTTGCCCCTGAAGGTGTGTCGCTTGGAGCTCGCTCTTGAACCTTCTATCTGAGGTTCAGGCCAGGCCTTTTTGCCTCCGTGAGAGGGCGTCCCCTTTTTTCCCCCTAGTTTTTGTTCTCACTCTCGTGGGCTTGCGTTGCGGTTGCTCTCTGATCTCCCTCTTGTTTGGCAACAGGCGCACCTGAAACCGCACTTCAAGGAAAAGACTCATTGGCATTTTCCCTCTGCCCGCTTGAATCTCGGGTTTTCCTTTGGAATTACGCTACCGGCGACAAACGGGAGATTTCCGCAGGTCAAGGCCGTCAGGCGGTTGTCGCAAATGTCGATGGAAGTGTCGAGTATGGCGTCACGATTTCGCCTTTTCCCCTACTGAGTGCCTGGGCGTTATTCAGGCGGAGCCGCCTTCCGACATGGCACAAAACCCCACACCGTGTCCTTCAACTTGGCCTCCCCTTCTGCTGAAGGCGTTTCCCCCCCCACGGGATTCTCTTTTCTCCCCTTTTTTGGAGCGCGTCAAACCCCGCAATGGGTCCTGTCGCACCCCCAGCGCATAGTTTACGCCTACTAATGTTTATCACGGTCGGCCAAGCGCAAATGGAGCTGTCCCTCCCTGACAAAACTTCTCTAATTTTTTACCTGGGTCCGGCCCCCCCTTAAAGTTTTTCGGCCACACTTGGTCCCCCGGTATTTCCGTGTTTTTAGTTTTTACGAACAACTTTTTCGTTCGGTCGGCGGGGGCGGGCGTTGATTTCCCCTTTTCCATGAGTTCGCACGAGCTTGGTCCTCCCGAGGTGAAAAGCTGCGCTGTTTCTGACCTGCGCAGACAGTAGTTGAGAGCCACTAGCTGGGAGAGGTCGAGTCTGGCCCCGTTCGCGAAGCCTTCTTCCCCCTAGTTGGGAGGAGGGTGGCCTGACCCCTATCCGCGGGAGCGGATTTTCCCGTTCTTTGCTGGAGTAGTGGTCCGCTGGTGTTTCTTTGTCGGATCCTTTTGGAGCGTCTGGTGATCCTCCAGGATCAGAAGTTTTTATGTTTTTTTCCTTTTTATGTAGGCACCGCGGTGGCCTTTACTTTATAAGGGAGTTTTTTTTTTCCCCCACGTCTCTCATAAGTCTTGGAGATTTTCAACCGGATTTCGGTCACGTGTCATCTCCCCCCCCTACACCGTAAGTGGAAAACACGTCTTTTATCGCGAAGTGTAAGATCCCCACCAATTGCTTACCCACGGCTAAACATCCCCATTCCCAAATTTCTACTCATCCGTCCCTCAAAATTTAACTTATCAGATTAACTTTTTTTTGCCCTCGTGTTCCCGCACCCCCCTGCCCCCGCTTCAGTCTGGCCCCCCCCGCAAAACCCGTTGGAAGCTCTATCTTCAAAATAATTCCCTCCTTGCACTTGCTCGAGCGAAGAGGCCTCCTTTTTAATTCGCTAAAGCTCTTGCGTTTATCCCCTTTTTTCCCTCCCAGTTGGGCATGTCGCAGCTAGCGTTCCCGCCCCTACAAGTGCCCTTCCCCTTAGTCGCAGAAAACACCAATAACTTTCCTTAAAACCTCTGACGATTAGTTTGGCTCCTCCACCCTTTCTGTTCTCAGCCGACTTCGGGGACGGCTGCCGTTTGGTGTCATGAGTTCAATTCCTTCCGCTCCCCCTAGCTTCCATTTTTTCTGACCCCCGTGAATCCGCCTTTTTCGTGTTTTGACCCAAACCCCATTCGCGGTGGCTTCATCCAATTCAGGTGTGGTATTTTTTCAAAAGCTTTTTCAGGTAGGTCAAAGTTTCAAGAGAATCCCCGTTTCCTTACTACTTTCCTTCCTTTGACCGCTGCCTTTTAAGCTGGTGTGTGTCTTGTTCCCCGCTGGTCGGAATTTCCTCCCTTTTAGTCATTTAAGACGACAAGCTCGTCCCTCACACCCGGCCAAATCGGTCTCCCGCACTTCACTTTTTTCCCCTTTTGTCAACCCTTGCTTCCTTGCCCATGTTGACCTCCTCTCCCGTTGCGCGTAGCTCCTCCCCCTGTTCAGACGACCGCTGCAACCATTTTCAGATCCCCCAATCAAATCGTTTTCCTTGAACGTCGTTTTTAACTTTGCGGTCCACTCCCGCTTTAACAACAGCAATGGCTATAGAGAGACAAACGCCCCCCCCTCCCGAGATACCCAACCCCTCTTTACTAAGTGCTCCTATCCCCTTTCTTCATCGGTTCCACGACTTTCAACCCCCCCTGGTAACTACTCTGGCCCTCAACAGTTTTCACGCTTTTCCCTTCTCTTTAGCACACCCCCTTCTTGGTTCTTACTAACGATGACTTCTTCCCCAATCACAACCAACAAACACCTTCGATTTCGCCTGTTGTCTCTGCGTGTCCCGGTACTTTTTTTTTTGAGTTTGATTGGGCCCAGCTGTTTTTTTTCCTTTTCGTAGTGGACGTCTTCCGTCGTGTTCCTTGACTTTGTGTCTTTGAGTTTCGTGGTCGCTTTTCCGAAGGCGCCTGGTCTTGCTTTTCCCTTACAGCACTATTCCCGGTTGTGTTATATGTGGTTCCCTTTTTCTTCCCCTTACCCATGCGGCTTGAACTTTAGGACACTCCCGGAGATTTTTCGATCCTTTGGAATACTGGTGGGATTTTTCTGCCCCCTTTTTTCCCTTTTTCCAGACATCAAACCACCTTCTGATGTGAATTTTAAGATACATGCGCTTTCACTTTTACTGATGGTGCCCACTTGCACGGGATTTTTCCCACGAGATACTCCTCCCTATTCTTCCTCCTTTGGAAATGGGCGCCCGCGAAGGTGATTACCCTCCATCAGATAGACGGCAGAATGTGATGGCTTTCGGGAACTACGAGTTGAGTTTTAAGGATTGCCCCCCCCCCCAGATGATGTGATCGATTCCTCCCCAGCCATCGCTTTTGTATTGACTCCAACTCTCTCCCATACGATTATACGTCCTCTCCCCTTTTTTGTTTTTTTCGATAGATCAGTGTTTTTGACTTCGCCCGAGTTGGATTCCGGCAACGAACCGCCGAGGCCGGTGGATCGTCCTCTTACCTCATTTGGCCCCTTCCCCCCCAAAAACGGAGTGCCCTCTCGTCTTCCCCTTCGTAGTCGTCTTCGAGTTCCGCGGTTTTCATCCGGTCGCCCCCTCCAACCACCTGTCTGATCGAACTTTAGCTCTCTTCCTTGGCGGCTTCCGTCCATCGGTTCAAACACAATCGTTCTCCCTGGAAAATCCCCTCTATTGGGGTTTGTATGGCTCTCTCGCGAGCCAACCATTCTTTCCTCTGTAAATCTCCCTTTCCCCCCCTTCCTTGGACTCCCGCCGCTGTGACCGCTCTCATCCCTAGAACCAACAAGTTTCGCGATGTCCTCTCCAGACGGGACAGCGCCTCCACTCAAGGCCTGCTCCTCCAGTCCCCCCCGTACTTTTTGAAAAATCATGAACGTCCCAGGCCAATCGTGGGCTCCCTCCTATCCCCCGCCGCTCTGGGGGGCCGGCTCCCCTCCCGACGTGTTTATTTGGTGTTACGGGGAACTTTTGAGGTCGTCTTCCATCCTCAGCGCAGATCTTTCTTAGCTCATTTTTCCTTCGGAAAATGGTACCCCCTTTTTCCCAAGAGGGTAATTTGGCCCTTCTTGTGGCGACCTATCCTGGAGCTGCACTAGTATTTCCTCTTTTTTGGATCACCTTCTTTTGATCATTGCGGCGGCGTTGCTTCTACTTCTGTTCCTGGAACAGTTGTTTATCCAGACCCTTGAACTGGGTTCCCGAAAAGTTTTTTTAAGTGGCATTTTTACGTGTCAGACCCGCCTTAAATTGTGAAAGTGCCCCCCTTCTAAAGGCCACAATTTCTAGGCGTTTTTTTATTTTCCTGATACCTCCCCCCTTTCCCATGCACGTGAAACCGACCTTTTACTCTTCTATCTGGGCGTCCCGATTTGAGTCCGGTTTTTCAACCGATGTTCATTTGCGGCATCTTGCTAGGACGCTTAGAACCAACAACACTTTGGTGAACCACACCCCCAAGATGTAATTCCCAAGTGGACTCCTGGGTTCCTCTTAAGCACCCAAGGCGGGATTCGCGTTCCTTTCCTGAACAGAGTTTGTCCCTAGCAAACAACGTTTTTTCCATGTGCTTTTTTTTCCCCACCAGAATCAGGGACACGCAATGGAATGTCCCTTCCCTCCCACTGGCCAAATGGAGCTTTTCTACCTTCTCGACAACGGCATTTCTCTTTGCCTGCGTCCTCCTTTTTCCTAAGTCCTTTCCTTCCCCCCCGAATGTTCGGCCTTTTCCTCCCGTGATGTGATTCGTCTCGCCGGACCTTTCGTGTCTTTGCGGACGCCCTTCTCTTTTTCTTTACAACCCAACCGGCTTCCCTCTCTCATTTGCAAGTAGCGGGAGCCCCCCCCTTTGAAAGCGCCCTTTTTGTGATCGTTATTGCGCTCAGTCCGTCTTCAGAGCCGATTTTTGCTGGGAGATGCTTTGTTCCTCGGTCTTCGCTGGTCAATCGGGTTGACCAGTTGGGGAACAACTTGGACCGTCGGGAGGTTTTCTGCGGGACGGATTGTTAGGCTTTAACTTGGGTAAGCTTTTTTCTTCTCCAGGACTCCCTTTTTGTTGTAGGATGCTGAGTTACAGTCGCTGAGTATTTTCCCTTCAGTCTTTCTGAAACCTCAGGAGGTTGCCCTTTTTTTTCCTTTTTATTTGGTTGCCATCTCTCCACCCTTTTGGTTTTCTGATATTTTCCCGTAAATCGATTAGGAAACCCCTCAGTAGTTTTGTCACACCAAGAGGTCTTTCCCACGCTTTCGGTAGACTGCTCTAGAACTCTCAAAAGGCCCGGCGCACAAGGCGATACCCCTCAAGTGTAATCTCACAAAATCTTAACTAAGCAGCGAGTCCCTCCTTTTAAACGAGCCAATGTTTTCTAGAGGCCAGTCAATCGCACCCCTTCAGAACCGTTTTTTCAACATAATAGTAACCTGATTGCCGATCTCATCTCATGGTCACGGTAGCTCCGATCGAATATCAGATACGACGTTTTTGGTCTCAATTTTCTTCTTTGAACAAGAAACGACCTTCCGAAATTGTCCCTTATCGCCTCCAGGTACGGAAGTGGTTATGCATGCCCCCTGGCTTGAACTTATTCTGCGGACGGTCCGTTTGGAACTCTTCCCTTTTGGATGTTCCCCCCCGCAAATTTCGCTTCCCATGGCAGATTTGTGACTCAGAATTCGTAGTTTCCGCCCCCCTTTAGTGCCTCCCTTTAAACCTTCCCTCGTGTCGCACGATTAGAACCTTTTCACTCCCTCTTAAGAAATACGCCCTGTGTTTTAATAGAATACCAGTGACGCATCCTTCTGCCATCATTAAGTTTTAGCTTGTTTTGTTCTTTTCCACGATCAAAAACTTGGTGTTCGGTCATCCAGTAATCCCCGTTTTCCTGAAAATATGATTTTCGACCATGTCGCATGATAATACGCCCCCCCCCCCCATTAAAGACATTCTTTTCCTCCTCCCCCCGCCTACCCTTTCTCCCCTCTCCTCAAATATAACCTGAAGTAGCGTATTCCCCCAGTCAGAAAGATCTCTTCCAGTCGTCCTCCCTTCCCAAACCAATTACAATTTGTTTAATTGACCCCCCGTCCTTTGCCTGGAAGGAAGTTACGCCATTAGGCGCAGAGAGCAAACCTCGAGAAAATGCCCCCTTCTTTTGCCAAACCCATTTCTTTTCCCCCCTTTTTCCTCCTTTCTTCTCCATAATAAAATACAGTCAAAAAGGCTGGAATTTAACTCCCCGATTACCTTTACATTAACTCGTTATCTCCCCCCGTATTTTGGGAGAAAAACCCCCGCGTGTACGACTGAAAGCAACATTTCCCCGCACTCTTTCCACAACCCCCTCCCCAGCCCGTTGGCGGGCCAGCCCTAGTCTTGCGTCTATTTCAGGAAAATATCCCCCGTGACGGTCTCGGACGGTTGACTTTTTTTTTGTATTTCCTTTTTTTGAAGCCGGCGCCTTTTCCGTCTTGAATTAGTAATCTTTCGCACTCCGGTTGTTTGTAGCTGAGCACACGGTAACACGGTTTCCCTGACCCCTTACTGGACAAGTCTTAGTTGTACTTCACAAATACTAAAGACTGGTGGATTCGGCCCCCTGGCCTCCCCCCCCTTTTCCGTGAACTTTCCGCTTAGAGTCGCAAGTTTACGTTGTCTCTCGGTGGCCATTTCAAGGAGCGTCTTATTTAAAACTTTTTCGAAATCGGTTTTTGTGTCCTCAGTTCTCCGTCTCTTCCTTTTAACCGCCTCCTTTTATTGCCTCCCGAATTGGATTTCTCCTCTGGCAACCCTTTCCTCGTTTTGTTTCCGGCGGCACCGATTGCGTTTTCTAGAATTCCTCCCCTCATCGTGCCCTTGCAGGTGCTTCCCGCGTACCCGATCCTCTTCCTCTCGTGTTGTTTTGGTTGGTCTCTCCCCGGATCTTTTGTGACCGCAAGCCATTCGAGGAGGTTTTCCTGCCCCCTATCACCGTTTGGCCTCGGCCCTTCAAAAATCGGAGTTCCCTTCCCAGTTTAGTTTTCCTTTTTCCAAGGGGCTTCTTGTTCCCGTCCTCGCGGCCAAACGCCGACACCCCCCTATTTGGGGGGTACCATGGTTTAGCGAGTCCGGGGTGCCCTCTTTCCTTTTCTAGCAGCCAGCGTAACACTTTTCCGCGCGCTTCGCGGACAATCCAAGCTGGTTTTTTTCTTTTGGCCGCGGAGCGGTGGATCCCCCCCTTTATTTACGATTCCCCCGGTCCTTCCCTTTTCCGTAGTGAACCGCTTTTCCCGTGTGCGCAGAGCACCCCGAGCACACCCCGGTCTGCCTGTGCTTTCCCAGGCCCCCTTCCCCCTTCCCGACGAATTCTCCGGTCTCACTGCGTTCCTTCACCCAACCTCTGAAGAATTGAAGACCTCTCCTAAAATCTTTTTTTCTCAGCTACTCCTTAAAGACTCGTGAGGGCGGCTTTCCAACGGCGTACCTCGGTTTTTAGGACGAATGCGTCGTTCTTCCTACGCAAGCGCATTTGTTTGCTCACTGATCCGAGCGTTTCCCCTTTTCCCACTGGGATCCATAGTATTAGCCAGTTTTGCGAAGTTCTTTCCCGTCACTCTTTCTCAGAGCCACAGCGGGTTTCCTACGTTTGGAGATTGCGGTGCTTCTATATGCCCTCCTCTTTCTTACCAATGAGGGCCTGGCCACAACCTTCACACGAACGGTGTTCCCTAAAATCCGGGGTCCCCTCCGCATCGCTTTTGAAATCCGGATGAATCTCCTTTCGAACCTTTTTTTAATGGAGCAGGTGGTTAGTTTACGCGCGAACGAATGTTTTCTTTGCTCTTAAGTAATCGGATTTTTGTTCCCTCTCTTTCGTGTACGTTCCCAAAAATCTTTTCAGCGCCCCCTCAGGCTCGTCCGACCCCCCCCGAACAACCCCCCATTTTCCCGGTAACGTGCCGCGCGTTTTTTTTCTGCCTTCTTATGAAAACCTTGATTACGGCTCTACATGACTCGTAACTTTTAAAATCTTCCTCTTTAAGAGAGGGTTTCCGGCTGCCCGCTCATGGCTTCTGCGGTCCCTCTGGCAAGACGCCCACTGTAGCAGGCAAGAACTCCTTTACAACACTTAGCTCTTCTTCTGTTTAAGTTTTTCCGATGTGCTTCCTTATTTTCTTCATGATGTCTTCTGCCGATCCTTTCTCTCCCGGTCGGGCGGGGGCTTGTTAGCTTGCGCATGGCACCCACCGGCGCTCTTCCTACGAAGAGCGGGAGCTTCTTTAAAGTGCTGTGACGTCGCTGCGTGAAGCCAGGTCCAATTCCCCACCAGCGTGCGTTAGGAGATTTTACGCGTGTTTGTTACCGCACCCACGCTCCCCGCTTCACCCGCCCACCCGTGGGGCTGCGGTTTTTACTCACTTCCCGAGGGCCGCCTACGTTGAGGGGCGCCGCGATTAGGCTAACCCGACCGCGCTCCGAACCGTGCTGGCCCCTTTTTTCGCCCCGCGCCTGAGGAAGAAGTCTTTCGATTGACTGACCTCCTCCGGAAAGAGTCCACCCTTCCCGCGGGATGACGGGGTTCCCAAAGAGCCTCTGTGACTCCCGTTTTTTTTCCTTCCCT
>Ga0179593_1326220_pt1 | contig 10507 bp, 9 predicted proteins | sample CZODoug2_1_08_16_FD_185931 | JGI IMG/M metagenome (GOLD analysis project Ga0179593, IMG submission 185931) | Vadose zone soil fungal communities from Angelo Coast Range Reserve, California, USA - CZODoug2_1_08_16fungal (PacBio error correction) | ecosystem: Environmental > Terrestrial > Soil >... | reverse complement strand
CGACGTGGCATGTTTTTGTCGCGCAGTCAAGTCCCTTTTTCTTTAGTGCGCGGCGCCTTTTCAAGTTGTTTTTCGGCCCGCAGGATTCGAGCCTTTTGGGTGTGCCCCAAACCCCCTATGATGTTCATTGAAGGATTATACCCCACCTCTGATACTCCCTATCCATTTTGAACCTTTTTCTCTTTGAGGTCTACATACCTCCCTTACTGGTTACTCAATGTACTCGAAGGAATCCATATGTCCTTTTTGATAATATATGATTCTGGTTCTAGTCAGCTTCTTTATTCGACGATACCTTACGAAAGTGATAATAAGTCAAATTATTATGAGAGCTACATTCTCGAAATTCTTCTGTGACGGGCTTTTCTTCTCCTTTTGTGATGTCTTTCTTTCATTGTTTTTCAGTGTTAATCAGCCTCCGTTTACCCTGTGGTCTTCTTCAATAGTTTGGCAGCAAGATTACCGTGCCTATTTCCTTTTTCAGTTCAGCCCAGAGTGGTGGGCCTTTCTATAGTCTCCGTCCGAGCCCACAAACCTTCCAGCGTCTCCCAAACCCCACCCGACATTTCTGTCTTGCCTTAACCCCAAGACCTCAGATAATTACTTCAAGTTCGTTTCTTTCTCCAGCCTTGTAACTCGCCCCCTTTTCTCCGGCTTATAAGTTGCGCTAGCCATAAACGTTAAGGTTTAACAGGAAGCATTCCTCTCCTTTGGACTTCGGGCCGAGCATCCTTTTTTTGCATTCCTCCTGTAGAGGTCTCTTGGGAATGCTGTAAAGTTATTACCAGTTTCTGTCATTTCGGCTAGCTGCTCTCTTGACCCCCCTCCTTTTTTTTTTTTTTCTTTCCTGTTTTCTCCACTACACTCCCCTTGCACACGATCCAGACTTTTCGTACTGATTCCTTTAGCCACTAAGGATTGAAGCTTCGTCGTGCTGCCTCTTTATCGCCACGTCCTGTCATTTTACCTCTTCCCCCTTGAAGGCAGATTTTTTTTGCCTATGATTGACTGCATTTCCCCTGGAAGGCGATGTCTATTGATGCCAACGGTGTTACCACCCTGATCGATTCGCCTTGTAATCCCCACAGTTGCAGCTAAAAGGTGTGACTTCAAACCTCGGCCTTTCGGAATATTGTCGGGTGCTTGACTCCCTTCCCCATTTCACTATTTTAACTTGATTTTTATCAGACAGAAAAATCCCTCCCGCAAGGGGCTCTTTTCTTCTGCACCGACCAGTTACCGATTCCTTAGTTTCGAATAATGGTATTGGCCTGTTGGCGTAAGGGCCCCTTATCTCTATGAACTAACCTACAATTGTGTTGACCCCTCTTTTTCCTTCCCACCAAAATCTTTCTTACCCTTTTTTGCACTCTTCGATAAGCTGTTTTTTTCTCGAACCCCTCCCCCTTTGATTCCGCCAGTAATTCCTTGGGCTTTTTTGTGGGTGAACGAGCTTCGGAGATTCTGCTCGTGAACTGGTTCTGCGTTGCACCGATGCCTCCCCCCGGTCCCCCAATTTCTATTTAGATTCTCTCGTCCGGATAGAAATTCCCCACTACTTCTAGCGCGCTCCATGGTCAGTTTCTAAATTCCCCTCCCCATTTATCGAGGACTTGAACATTTGACCTACTAACCCCCTTCCCCTTTTCTTTCCCCGTGGGTACCATCGCGCCTTTTGCATCACGCTTTTACGCGAGGGTCAAAGCGAGGGTATTCCGGCGGGCTTGAATCCCCGCCTTTCCCGCAGGCTCTAATTTTTTTTTTCTGTGAACTTCTTGCGAGAAAAATCATTTTGTATTTAGCATTCCCTTGCGTTTTTTCCTTGTTTACATGACTGACTTTCTTCTTTTTTAATTTTGCGTTAGGGCATCTCAGCGTTTGTTACACGGCTCTTCGTTGTGGGGGTGTCTTGGTGTGGGGTGACCCCCACGGGGGTAGTGTGGACGTTCTGGCTTTTGTCGGACTTCCCTTTCTCTGTTTGTTTTTCTCCCACCTCCGTTAAGATCTTGAGAGTCATTCTGCTTAGTCCTACAAGGGCTTAAAAGCGTTTTTTTCCCCCTTCCTCTCCCAGCGATTCCGACTCCTCCATCTTGGGGGGTTTTGCCCCGATCACCTGATTCATCGGGGAGTTCTCCCTATTAATTCTCATGGCCCCCCTCCAAGTGGGTCATTCCTTCCCCCCCCTCGGTTGTCTTTTTTGCCCCTTGATCCTATTATCTTTAAACGATGCTGCCATCCCTCCTGTCGGTCCTCCCAGTCATGACAGCGAGCCGGTCCTTCCTCTGCGCGCCATGGGCCTTTTCCCTCCTCCTCTCGCTTATGGCTACCCGCCATGGTTAGACGCCTTGATAACTGTAACACCCTCTGGCGCCAACTTTTCAGTGTACCATTCTCCCATTAGTGCTTAATAAATCCACTCCCCCCCTTCAAACCACAGGCTTTCCGGTTTTTCTTTTTCTCTCCTACAACTGAGCATAACTTGCCTTTTTCCTATCTGTCGTCCCCCCCCTTTGTGACTGTTCATTCTACCCAGTCCTCTTTCTTTCTGGTTCTCATATTTAGGCTTACTTCTTTCCCTCCTCCCTTCGTTTTTTTTTTTCTAGAGGATAACACCAAAACCGGCTTTTGATTGCCCTCTGACGATTTCCTGTTGGTAGTTCCTATTCATTGTCCCTCAGACAATGAAGCTGCGCTTTGACTCGCCACCTCATCCGACTCCCCTTTTTTCTTTTTGAAGTTGCCGGTTAAAACCCGCACCCAATGGTCGGCACTTTCCTTTGCTCCCTTTGTACATTTAAGAAGAGGGTCCTGCCTGGGTTTTCGGCGACTCTCGATATCGTCTCCCTTCCTTCCCATGTCCGCAAGTCTTTTCCTTCCTCTCATGCGCGACATCCATGACGGTTTGCCGGAACTTTTTTTCTGCCTCCTATACATTAATAATGAACTTTCCTCCTCTATTAAGAGACCCGATGAAATTCCTGCGCCGGCCTTCTCGGCTTTCATTTGACACTCTCCTTAAATTTTCCCCCTTTTTTTAAGGACTCAGGTTGTTGATCGGTCCCCCCTGTTTCGTTCGTTTTACGGGCGCTGCAGAATTCCATGTTTGACCTAACTTTTTTCCTCGCTTCTCTTCTACGACAGATTTGCCGTATTCCTGGAGATGCTGACTCGATGTACATGGTTCCCCCCCCCCCCGACTCTAGTTTCGCAAGAATCCCCCCTACCGTATCCCCCTCCCCCCCCTTTCCATACCGCAACCCTTCCCATATACCCTCATGCGTTTACCCCCAAGGCACGACAACCCGTCCGGTGAATTAAATCACCCTTAAATGTCACATATTCTCGCAACAACACCCCGTCCGACCGGCCTTGCTTTTGAATGTTTTCTTCCTCCCTCATTGATAAACTCTTGGTAGAGGGAACTTCGACTGCTGATTGCCTCCCTTTCGTCTGCGTCACCTACCTACACCCTTCTTTGGCTGACTTTTCATCCTTGAACACTGTGCTATTTTAGCCCCTATTTTTTTACCCCCACTTTCCCTCCCCCCTGATGACTTATTTAAGGTTTCGATCGTAGACTTGCACTTATGACTTTCAGTTTAACTGATGTGCTCCATCTTTGCGCCTCCTTTCCGAGGTCGTTTACCCTCATCTCCTGCATTTCTTTCCCCTCTTGACCAATCCATGGAAACCGTCGATGCCGTCAAGAGCGGTTGATGTGCTTGTTTCTAGAACTGCAGCTTATCGAACTTTGGCAACCATGGTCCAGTCGATAAGAGTCGGCGTGTTTCTCCATACGTGGCAAACTTTCCCGGTTCTGTTCCTAGCTGAGTCGTTCTTTTTTTCCGTCCCCGTTTTTCGCCTTTGTAGTTCTATTCGCGACTCCGTCTATTTTGGTAAATTTTCCCTTCGTTCCCTGAGACCCCTCAGTCTCTCCTTTCCTTTCTTTTTGATAAATCTCGGACATAAGGACTTTTTTTCCTCCTTCCTCTTTCCCTAATTCCTCCCTTCCTTGGGGTTTAAGTCAAACTTTTTGGTCAGAGATTCCAGCTCCCTTGAGTTCACGCTGTAATAAACCTTGTGTCACCCCCTCTTTTCATCCTCTTCTTCTCGAATTGTAAATCTTTTTTAGACTCAGTTGGTTTTCATCACTTCCCGCCCGCCACAGGTTGCTTCTTTTCACATGATTGCAGGGGTTCACGGAAGTTATCTATACCCCTTTTTTCCGGTGTTTTTTCACAATCCGGTCGACCGTCCTTTTTCTTTTTCAATTTGTAGTGACGAACTTAAAAGGCCCTCATCGATGCCCGTCGTTGTTCAGCTGTCCTTTTTCTCCTCCGCCTGTTTTTATCCTTTTCATCCGCCGTAAAAAGTTATCTACTCCTTCCGTATTAGGCTGTTCTTGCCCGGAAATTACCCTCTAGCTTCCTTGGTCCCCGGCCCTTTTTTCTTTCTTTCTTCTGTGGACTTGATGAGCCTGCGATTTTGGGTCCTTTTTCTTTTTGTAAACCCCTTCCGAGTACTTTCACCATGAAGTTGGCTAATTACTGTCTTCTTTTTTGTGCGCCTACATTTTTTTTTCGAAGATTTGTTTTTCTCGGAAATTCCGTCCCCCCCCCCTCTCTGTCTGTCTCCGCCCCCACTCATATTCGTCTTTTTTTTCTCAAGGAACTCGTTTCTATACGGAGGTCGGAGATAGACACTGCGTTTTCCCCCTGGTTCCTCCCCTCTATGATTCGACTTCAAACTTATCCTCTTCCGTGTGTAATCACTTTCTGCTTCCACTTCTTTACCTCAGTGCTTCTTCTAGCCCCACCTCCCTCTCCCCCCCTCTTAAAAATCTGATCTTCTCTTTCCCCGGGTTAAGTACATTAAGGGAGGTTCTTTCGTAGCGCACTCGTCCTTTCTCCTTTTCGTTTCGTGTATTTATATGCCTAGAGGGGGTTCAATTTAATCCGTCTTTTCCCTCATCTATTGGTCTTCGCCCCCCTCCTCTAATTTTTAAATTCGCACAAAATCACCATTCTTCCTACTGCGCGACCCCCCGAGACCCTCACCGTCACGAAACACATTGGCCCTTGCCCCGAGTTTCGGTTACCTCAGAATTTTTTGACAGCTTTCCTTCCGGTACACCATTAGGCTCCTTCATTATCATCTCTTACTTTCCCCCCTTAATGTGTTTTTTTTTCGATTTCTGGCTTCTGATTACTGCGATTAATGGTGGACGTGCCTCAAATGTTTGGGTTTTGCCCCATCTGCTGCCTTCCTTTCCCCTTTTCCTCTTCTCTCTGGGTGGGACGTCTTGTCATTTGTCGTCGTCATTTCTCATGTTTAGTCGCGGAGAACTTCTTTTTCCAGTCATTTCGAGTCAGTTTGCTTTTTTTTTTTACCACTATGCTGCGTTTTTTTTCATGCAGTGATTAATATTCCACCCACCCTGGCCTACGTATATCATAACCCTCTCTTAATTACGGAGTTTTAGATACCCTTGACCCCCTTCATGACTCGCAGGTCTAGTCATATGTTTCCCCTTTTTCCTCTTTCTTAATTGGTTATGTTCTTTATCGTTTAAAGATATAAACTCTTATTGAATCTCCCTTTGCTGCTATTATGCGTCTCTCCACTTATCGCATTCATTTTCGGGATTTTTTTTTTTGAAGAAGTATGGATGTCAGACCTTGTTGACGCCCGTCTTGTCTATTCCGGGTAAAGACTCTGGATTCCCCTATATACTTTTTCTCAGCATACCTTCGTGCCTTGGGTTACGGCTTATCCAGCGGCGGGTGGGCAGGATACGCTACCCCTCAGGACCACCCAACTCGGTGAACACCACCTAATGATTTACAGGTGTTGCAAAGTACAGTCCCCATGTGTCCCTATTTTGTACTCAGGTCCCTCTTCCACATGTCCCTCTGCGGTACGGATCCGTTCTTTCTGCGTCATCTAAACGGCAGGTTTCCCAGGCCCTCCCGGTGGCTGCGCTTTGTCCGGTTCCGGGCCTGTATCCGTCTAACTTTAGCCTGCGACTTTCGATCTAAGTTTTGGATAGTGATGGTTCTTCAATCTTAGTTTTTTTCTGCGAGCGTCCTTCTCTTGTCCCCCAGCCCGGCAATCGGATTTTTTTTTTTTCTTTTTTTAAGGTGGGTCTCCTCGTCCCACTTTTGACCCCTCTCCCCCACGGTGTAAAGGCTAATTTCGCACATTTACTATCTCCTGCTTCCGTCTGTTCCGGTGTTTCTTTTTTATCCAAAGTTAGGTTTTTTTTTCGGAGCACCTCACTGGCAGTTTTTCGCCAGCCCCGCTGCCGTCTTCGCCGGATCTGACGAGGATGAAATTGTAAACTTTTTCTCCTTCTTCTCCGCATTGCACCCTTTTCCGTCCTCAGATGAAGTGTTTGACTTCAGCCATTACAATTAATTTTTTCCCCTGTTAGGGGTCCTCTGTTTCTCAAGCGAACCTATTTCGCCCTTCTGGCTAAACAGTTACTAGAGCATTACCCACCATAATGAGCCGGTTCTTCTTCTTTTTTCTGCTGCACCTCCCCCTCTTCCACCCAGATAGTTGTTTGCTCGCGAACCTTCCCTTCTCCTCCCTGAGTCGGTTCCTGGAAATCCTCTCTCTCTAGTCATACACCTCCCCCCCCCACGTGTTCCCCCCACGTATGGTCACCACACCGCCCGAACGCTTATTTCCCTTTTTTTGTCCACTCTTCTCTCAACTGTCTGCGTTTAGTCTCCCCTCCCCCCCTTCGACCATCGATTTCCTTTTTCTGGTCGCATTTTCTGTGAACTAGCTGCTCCCTTTCCTTTCCTGTACCCTCCCTTACATTCGCTTATCTTCAAATTATTCCTCCCTCGCTCAATTCATTTATGCCATGATTCTCGAGCAGATCGAAATTCTGACCTTCTAGCGCGATCCTGGGTATCGTTTCTTCATCCCGCCCCTCCTTCTGCGGTCTTTCCTTCTTGCCCCTTCTTGCATACTAAATTGTCAGCCTTTTGTACGTGGTTAAGGTGGTTATAAAGCTCCTCAGTGACCCGGTCTCCAGCGAAGTTCCCAGCGAATGCGTTTTTGGAGAATGTTCCTTGAGAAGTCCTGCCAAGGCTTCTTCTTTTTTTTTCTCCTGCGGGGAGATCTTTTTTTCACCACACTGTAAATTTAGCTTTGATTTCGAATTCCCTTGCTTTTTTTTTTTGCTTGTTTACCACTTCTTCTTGACGTCGAATTGCCCGGTGTTAGGAAGGGTTGTGCTTTTTTGGTCCCTCTATGCTGGGCTGTTCTGCGCTTTCTTTTCTTTTGTTAAAGTACATTGCGCGGTACCCTCCTCTACTGATTCACGGGTTTTTTTATTTTCCGGAGGAACAAGAGCCTGAAAAGTTTCAAAATGAGATTCTCGCTCCTTTTTCCCCTCCCCTCCCCAACTTCATGTGTCCCCCTGGAGCGGGATTCCCCTAGTTGCCTTATTTCGGCTAATTTTGAGGGGAGAAATGAAATCTTGTCGTTGTGAAAGATCGATGAGTCCTCCTTTCTCTTCAACCTGTTCTTGGGCCTTTCCGGAAAACCCTTTTCCCTGCCTTTATTTGACCGATTTGTCGTAGGCCTCTTCTCTCCCTTGGACCCGTTTTTATCTCTCTGTTAGTCTCCAGCCCCCCTTTGCGCTCGGCATGCTAATTCCCCCCCGCTTTCCCTTAATCGTTTGACTCCCTGACCCTTTTTTTTCCCCCTACACTGACTTTCCAAAATCAAGTTTTGGATGTAGGTTCTTCTTTCCAAGTCATCACTCGTCCCCCCTTTTTAAATGGAGTGGTCTATGGCATCCTTCTGAGTTTTCTCCTTTTATTCTTCTATCGCTTTCCCTACTCTGGTTTTCTGAGCTCAATCCTAAACCCAGTATGTTCTCCGCCTATTACTGTGTCGTCCTGCCCCACTTCTTTTTTCCTAAGACAAGGGTTTTGCTTGAGCGCCCTATTCCTTTTTGTTTTTGAGGCTTTTTTTTTTTTTATTAAAATTCATCAAGTAACCTGGTTCTTTACTTGGTTGTCCCCTCCACTCCTTTGACAGTATCATGCAGAGGTCAATCTTTCTCTTTTTCTATCGCCTCTTCCTCTCTCGTCTTTCTGCCCGCCCTTTTTCTTCTCGAATGACCCGGCCTCTCGTTTTTAACGGATGACGGTTTGCCGGAAAAGGTATCCGCCATATACATCTGTTATAAGTTTTGACTTTCTTCTCTCTTTCCCCCCTCCACCCTGACACTCTCACCGGAATTTTTCGGCAGGGTGTCCGTATGCAGCACTCTCCTCTCCCGGTGACACCAGGTTTCAGAGTTTTAGTGTCGACCTTCTGTGAGAATCTCTGTCTTACTTTTTTTCCTCCGCTTTTCTCTTTATTCTCCGATTAGAACGACGGCATTCTGAGAGTACACTGCGCCTGACAGGGTGTAACCCCCCAAAACTGAAGATCGACGCTTAAGAACCAGCCCCTCCTAACGTCTCACAAACTCACCCCCGTTGCATAAGCAAGTAAACTCCCTTCCCCCTCATGCGTTACCCCTATGCCCAAATCCCCCCGGCTTATAACCCCCCCCATCTAACTGTTCCAGTGTTTCTTTGGCTATCCTTCCCAGCAGTCCCAATTCTTCAACTACTGCTGGATGCTTTCCCCACATCCTCGGTATCAGCCTCTTCCCTTCTAGTTTTTGTTCTGCTTCCCCTGACGGTGCTGGAACCAATTCCCTTACGGACTTGGTGTCCATTAGTAGTTCTGACGTCTTAACATGTTAGTTTTCTGTTTGATTTTCGACCACAACCCCCCTTCTTCTGTAGACACGATTTCTATCTTGTCGCTATCATCTTTAAGATTACTGAATTTGAAGCCTGTTTTATCTGTGCTATACCCCTCTGGTTACGAATCTCCGAAAATCTCGTTCCAATCTTCTCACAGTCCCCCATGGCACTTCCTGTCCCCCCTTCTCTCGGTGTTTGTTCGCGACCGCATTTTCACGTATTGCCCCTGGTAAGAAGATCCTGCGTTCTTGTTTTCTTTTGATTCCCATTTTTTCAACCCCCCGTTGTCTTTTCTTTCTAGCGCTTTTCAGACAGTTGCGGTGTGCAGGGTTATTCGCTCAACGCCTGGCTATCTTGAACTTGGTCCTTCTTTCCCCTCCTCCGAGCACTTGATCTTTCTTCAAATTCTTATCGGACAAAGCTGATCTTTTCATTGGATTTGCTCCCGTGCATACTTCTGTCAATTGCCTTTGTGAAGTAACCCCGGGAAGAGCTCGCCGTACGCCTTTGAGCTTCAGCCGATTTCTTCCCTCTCAGCTTGTTACAACCCCCAACCTTTCTCCTAGTAAGCTGCCTTTCGTGGAGTAATGCCTTTCCCAATCCGGGTTTGTGGTCCCTCCTTCCCCTGTATCCGGTGTCTTCAAGACAATTTCAGATACCCTTTTCTGCGGATTCTCACGACGCTGCCAGCCCCCCCCCTCTAAAGGATCCTTCCTCTTGTAAGAACGTAGGGTGTCTTTTTTCAAGTTTTCTCCCTATCGCCCTCACTCTCCCCCCCGTCTCCCCCCCCTATCCTTCGGTCGCTCGCCGAGACCCATCCTGTTTTCTAAGGACCCCGCATTCCCCCCCTCTCCCCAGTATTTTTGTCCGTTTTGTTTACGTAGCAGGGCCTTTTTTTTCTTTTATCGTCGGATTGCTTGCTCACCCTTCCCCCCCCAAGTCTCCTTTCCGGATTAAAGACGTTTCATGCTCGCTCTTGTCCCTCCTCCTTTCTCTTGACGCGCCATTTGTGTCCCCCATGGACTGCGTACAACATCCCCACGTCATTCCCCAATGGTCGAGGCCCGACTACTTGGATGCGGTTTTTTTCTTATGACCTTTTTGTCGACTCTTGAGTTTGGTGAGGACCTTCTCCGTATTTGCCCCCCGCTGGGCTTATGCTTCCAAGTCCTCGGTAGTTGTGTTTTTGTTTTAAACCTCTTCTCTGAATCCCTTTTTCCCCTGAGGGCGTCGCCACTGCTTGGTGGGCTTCACCCGGGATGCCATTCTTTTTTAGTTTCCAGTATTCTTCCCCCCCCCACTCCCGCTGAACTTCCCCGCTAATTTTCTTTTCTCATCCTAGCAGGACCTTTATCGGCACTACAGGTTAACCCACTTTCCCTTTCTTCTCGTCCTCTATGACATAAAAACCAATAACATTTTTTCTCCCTCGTACAATATGTCTCGTCCTTTCTGTCGTTCTCTTGGAGAAAGAGGTTATCGTCCTTTGCTTCGAACGAGTTTTCGTTCTATGCGGGTCGAGGGGTTTACTTTCCTCCCAGTGAACGACAGGAGGTTATTTGCACCACGCTTATCGATCCTCGTCTTGTACATTTCTTTCTCGTCCATCAATAAACATTCCTGGATTTCTCCAAAGACCTCGGTCACGAAAAACTCGTCCTGCGGCAAGTCTATTATTTGTCATCCTTTCTCTTATTTGACCATGGTGCAATCCACCAGTAGCC
>Ga0179593_1569118_pt1 | contig 10508 bp, 17 predicted proteins | sample CZODoug2_1_08_16_FD_185931 | JGI IMG/M metagenome (GOLD analysis project Ga0179593, IMG submission 185931) | Vadose zone soil fungal communities from Angelo Coast Range Reserve, California, USA - CZODoug2_1_08_16fungal (PacBio error correction) | ecosystem: Environmental > Terrestrial > Soil >... | reverse complement strand
CTCTATCTTTTTTTTCTCTTTTTTTTCCCCACCTCCCTCTTCCCTCCTCCCTACTATTTTCTTTTTCCCTCCTTTGGGGGGAGGGTCAATTTAGTACTTGAATAACAGAACCTGGGGCCGGCGGCAACGGGAAGAGTCCCCAGTACTTGTGTTCTGCTTTTTTCTTTTCCCCCCCCTTTTCTTCTTGCTACCTCTTTCACACCCTCTTTATCATTTCTCCCTTCCACTTTCCTCCTTTCTCTTGTCACAAGGTGACTAGATCTAGGGGAATCCTTCCGCTCAAACCCCCCTTTAAGAAAGTTGTGGCGGATCGGTTGTATTCCCCTGCTGCGGTATCCCTTTTTCTCCTTGTTCCCTTTTTTTCTTCTTCTTGCTTGTCTTTCTGTCCTTCGTCTCCTCCTCCCTCCCTTGTGCAAGAAAACAGGTCTCGGATACTCATTTGAGTAGGTCTGGGGCGGGAAGACTTGGGCAACGTTTCTTTGTGTCCTCTCCTTTTCATCTCTTTCTTCTTTTTCTTCCTCTCCCCCCTCCCCCTCTTTTCTCCCCTTCCTCCCCCTTGTTTTCATTACCCTTCCTTTGTTTTTTTTTTGTAGAGAGGATTGCGCGACATTTTTGGAAATGGTAACCCAATATGGCTGACAAAGGGGGGTGTGGCGCAGGGCGGTGTCACGCCTTATTGCCCCCCCCCTTTCCTTTCCTTTTCCCTTTCCCCCCTCCTTCTCTCCCCCCATCTTTCTTTCACCTCCAGTCCAGTGCAGTACATTGTATCATCCGCAGAAAAAACATTCTATACTAAAAGGAGCAACCCTCACGAATCCCATTCCCCTCCTGCTTGTTCCCCTTTTCCTGACCCTTTTTTTTCTTTCCCTTTTCTCCTTTTTCTTTTTTTTTTGTTTACTTGAGAATAACATGAAGAAAGGCAATCTCGATATGCCGCGCGGACGCTCATCGTCTTCCACCGCGCGTCAGAGGCTCGGGGTAAGCTCTTCCTTGGCGTTTATTCCTCCCCCTCTGTTTCCTCTTTCTTTTCCTTTTTTTGGATGTTTTTTTTTTCTTTTATTTTCTTTCGAATAGCGATAGAGATATGCCCGGTCAGTTCCTTTTTTGCCCTTTCCATGTCCCCTCCCTCCCTTGTTTTTTCCTTATCTCTCCTATCCCTTCCCCTCCCTTCCTTCCTGTTCCACCCGCAATAAGAAATTCAGACAGAAGGAGGCGGGAACGGAATCCGGTTCCACCGTCGGGACACCATCATCCCTCGTATCTTTCCCTCTTTCCTCCCTTGTCTCTTTTTCCATTGTCCCTCTCCTTCCTTCCCTCCCTCTATTCCCTAGTTTGGAGGAAGGTCAGATAAAGGAGCAGAGTAGCGAGCAGTCATTCGGCCCGCATCCTCACCCTGTCCTTCGTTTCCTTCTCCTTCCTCCTTCCCTCCTCTTCATCTCTTTTTCTTTCCCTCTCTCTTTCTTTTTTTTTTTTTTTTCAAAAGGGAGCAGTTAACAAAATGAAACTGTTAGAGGAACATGTTGAAGCGGGCTTCGTCCCGCGCGCGTTTTGTCCTTCCCCTTTTTTCTTTCCTCTTTTTTTTGCTTCCCCCCCTTTTCTCCCCCTTTTTCCCCCCCCCTCCTCAAGAAAAAATAGAGAATAGTCATCGAAGGCTCAAGAGCGGACGCAAACACCCCCGCCCTTTCTTCCTCCTTGTCTTCCTATTCTTTCCCCCCCTTTTTTCCCTTTTTTTTCCACTGTTTTTCTCTTCCTTTTCTTCTTTCGGGAGAAGGGGAAAACTTGAATCTCGCGGTCGGTACCCACTTTCTCTCCCCTTGTCATTCCACCCTCTCCTGTTTTCTTTTCAGTCCCCTTTTTCTATTATTCTTTTTTTGAGGAACGGATTATTTAAGCACAACTACGGCTGCAAGTAATGCGAACAAACTATGAACCGCCCAGCCCCTCACTCCTTCTTTTTTCTCCCTTCTCTTTCCTTCTTCTTTCTCTTTCTCCCTACCCGCTTTGACTTCCTCCCTATGAGAAGGATTCGGAAAATGATTCAGTTTTGCATCCGGATTCCCTTTTTATTTTCCTTTTTCTTTTTTTTCCTTATTTCCTTCCTTCCAACCTTCCTACTTCTTACTTATGTCCCTTAATTTATTCTCATTAGATAGGTAGCACGGTTGGCGCGGGCATGGGCGGTGGCGTGGGGCGCGCACATTTTCCTTCCCTCTCCTTCTCCCTTTGTTCCCTTTTTTTTTTTTCTTCCTGATGGACTTAGAAAGCATGCCGGACTTACCAGGCCGATCCCCACCACGCGGATCTTCTCCTTCCCCTTTTCCTCTTTTTTCTTCCATTGTTTATTTTTTTCTATTTCTCCTCACCTATCTCCACTACCCCTTTCGGGTAATGGGAAAACATCGCCGCGGCGGGGGCGTCTGGAAGCATGGCGGCTCCTTTTCCCCCCTTTTCCTTCTTTTTCTCCTTTTTCCTTTTCTTTCTATCAACCAACTCCCCTACATGTTCCTCCTTTCCTTCAAGGAAGGGGGCAGAGAAGGCTGCACTGGAAAAAAACAGTACATGCGGTCCTACGCTTTGTTCCCCTCCTTTCTTTATGTTTTTCTCCTCCCTCCTCCCCTTTTCCCCTCCTTCCCCCTAAACTAAGGGAAATGCCCGGGCGGTGTCCGCGTGGGCGTTCCCCCCCCCCCTCTTCTTCCCTCCTTCTTCTCTCCTTTTTCCCACCGCCGCCCTTTGTTCTTCTCCTCCCCATTATTGGATAGACGTAAGGGAGGAGGGAACGATGGAAAAGTAGCATTTGATACGTCTGGTTCCTGCGAATTCCTTTTCTCCCTCTCCCCCCTTCCTCTTTTTTCCTCCCTTTTCTTCTTCTTGGTGCACCCACTTCTCTCAGTTGTTTTTCGTGATCATAAAGTAGGCCTGGACACTATTGGACACTTGATCGTCTTTCCTCTCTCCCGGTTTCTCCTATACCTCTATATTTTCCTTCCCTCACCTACTCCTACCTTTTTGTATTTATTCTCCTCCGTTGTTGTGTGTCTCTCTCCCTGGCAAAGAGAATTAGCCTCCAGGCCGGCATGATCGGCTTGCTGGGTGCTTCTCTTATCTTTTCTCTTTTTTTCTTTTTCTTCCCCTTTTTTCCCCCCCCATCCTCCCCTCTCCTGTATGTTCCTGTTGGGGCCGTGCGCCGCAGAATTGTCCGCTGTGTTCGGAAGAATACAGAAAGATCTGGCAGGAGAGGGAGACATTGCTTCTTCTGTGCTGGCCTCCTCTTTTCGACCTGTACAATTTCCCCGTGCTGTTTGTTGATAGTACCTAGTTTATCCTCAAGAACCCTGCTTTTTTTTCCTTTTCTCTTGTTTTCCCCTATCTTCCCCTTCTGCTTCTCTCCTTTCTTTTATCTCTCTTCTTTAAGTCTGGTGGGGGGCAGGACGGCTCATTTATTTTTTGCTATCCTCACCTTCTTCCCTTCTCTCTCTTCGTTTTCCTTTTATTTCAGGCTGACGAGCAAGCGGACCACTGTCCTCTTTTCTTCTTCTTTTTCTTTTTTTTTGTTGATTGAGCAAGGGAGTACCGACCCACTTTGTACCCTTTCTTTTACTCTCTCCGTTCCCTCCCATTATGTTCTTCCTTCTCCTTCTACTCTCTTCGTAGGGAAAAAAAGAAACAGGCCCCCGGGATTCTTCCTTTAGATATCCTTTCCCTCCCCCTTCCCCTTCCCTTCCCTCTTCTGTCCTCTTTTTTTCCCACCCTCCTTCTTCATTTCTTTGAAAGGAGGTATACAAGGCTTCTTTTCCAGAGTTCTCCATCCCCTGTTCTCCCTTTTCTCTCCCTTCTCCTTACCATCATTCTATCCCTTCCTTCTTCCTCTCTTATATTCTTCTTTATGGAATGAGGCGCAATGGGCACAAAAACCGACGATTTCCCCTTCTTTTTTCGCCTTTCTCCTTTCACCCCCTTCCCTCTTTCTATTGCCATGTTCTTTTTTGTTCTTTTTGAGAATTTATTTCTCTCCTTCTTTTGAGGAAGGGTTGAGAAAGTTGGCCGCGCAAGTAAGGGCCCCAGCGTAGTGACTCCCGTCGCTTTCTCCCTTTCTTCCTTTTCCACCTGTCCTTTATCTTTCCTTTTACTTCTTTTGATGCTGTTTCCCGTATGCGTGGAAAAAAGGATGAGGAAGTTGGGGAAACGATCCTTCCAATTTGGCCGCATGGCCTCCATGTTCCTTCCTGCCCCGCCCCCTCTTTTTTCACTCCATATTTCTGGGGTGGTTTCTTCCTGTTTCAATCGAAAGTTGAATTTCCTATCTCCTCTTTCCTTCCCCCCCGTTTTTTCCCTTGATTTTTCTCCTACTTTTCGACACGAGCCGAAGAAAAGGTCTTAACGGCCTTTCACTCCTCTTTTTTGTTTTCTCTTATTCCTCCTATTTTGTACTTGTCTTGTTTTTGCCTTATGTTCTTTCGGGAAAAGTCACTGCAAGGGCTCGTTCAAATCGATTGCCCAACTTTTTTTTCTTTCCTCCTATTTCTTCCCCCCTTCTTTCTTATTTCTTCCCTCCCATTTTGGCGCCCCCTTTCCCCTCGCACAAATACGGGGCACGAAGGAGGGCGGAATGGCTTGAAAAAATTCTCCTCCTCTATTATTCCGCCCTTTTTTCCTCATTCCCTCAACGTGAAAGAAGCTGATGCGTGGTGATCCTTCACTTTTATTTCTTTTTTCCTCCTCTTTCTTCCTCCCCCCCCCCTTTTCCTTTAATGAAGGAGGATTCTATCTCTTTCCTCCTTCCCACCCACCCCCTCCTTCTATCATTTTTCCCTTATTCCAATTGAGGGGATGTTGAAAGCTGAGAGCTGGCGGCTCTTCTTTTCCTTTTTTCTTCCCTTTTTTCTTTTTTCTCATCACCCTCTTTTTTGGGGGAAGGCCGTAGCTCCCCTTCTTTTCCCCTCACTTCCTTTCTTTCTTTCTTTTCTTTCCTAGTGTGGAGGAAAGAAAGCATTTTCTTTTTTTCGCCTTTTTTTTCCCTCTTTTTGTTTCCTCCTTTGTTCTCCCTCTTGTGAGTTGGTCAATCGCTCTTTTCGAACAGCAGGACGATTTTCCCACGTTCCCTTCCTCCCCCCCTTTCCCCTTCCCTTTTTTTCCCCTTATCTTTTTTCTATGGATAGAAGGATTCGCGAGGCCAGATCGGGCATTTTGGTCCCTTCTTTCTACCTCTACATCTTCCTCCGTCACCTAGGCTGAGATATGGAGCGGTAATGACGACTCTCGGATTTTGGTGGCCTTTCATTTTCTTCCTCCCCCTTTCCCCCCCCCTTTTTTTTTTTCTAGATTTCTTTTATTCTTCTTCCCCCTTTCAATTATGTGAGAAGTACACCTGGCCCTTCCTTTTTCTTTTTCTCCCCCTCTTTTCTCTTTTTTTTTTTTTCTGGAAGAAGGCACAGATTAAACAACCATGTCTCGACAAAGTCTTGGTCCTGCGGCCCTTTGACTTTTTCCTCTCCCTTTCTTCTACACTCTCTCTCTTCCTCTACCCCTTTTTCGCAAAGGAAGGATTGAGTGAAAATCGGAACCTTGCCCCTTTCCCTTTTTTCCTCCCACCCCCTTTTCCTTATCTCGGTCCCTTTTTTTCTTCTCGGGCAGATGGATCTGGCTAGCGATGGCGGCCTCCCTCTTTATTACCTCTCGCTTCATGGCTTTCCCATTCGTGATCAGGGAATTGCCTCCCCCTCCTTGTTTTGTTCCCCTTTATTCCCCCCCCTTTTTTCTCTTCTCCCCCCTTTTTTTCCTACTGTCTTTGCCCTTCTACCCTCCTTGTAAATGTTAGTGGATCTAGCGGGAGAGGTTCCCTTTCTTTTTTCCCCGGTCTGTTTCTCTACCCTTCCCCCTTCTTTTTTTTTTTTTCTTTATTCACTTCTTTGACTCTTTCTCTCCCCTTATGAGGAATGGATGATGGCGGGTTGACAATCCGGAGGAGGATTTTTTTTTTCTTCTGTCTTTCTTTTTTTTTTTCACTGTGCCCCCTCTTTTCTCTTCCCCTCTCTTTTCGTATTTTTCCCGAGAGAGAGGTGATAGCGATCGGTTTTCCCGTTAACGGTTCTTTTTTTTTTCCTTTACGTTCCTCCTCTTCTCCCCCTCTTTTCATTCTCTAGCCGCGGACGGCCAGGTGTGGAAGGACGATGAGCCGGTCGGCGGCGGCCAGATCGCCGATCTTTTCCCTTCTTTTTCATTCCACTTCTCTTTTTTTTTTTTTTTTCCCACGGAGTTTGGAGAGGATGTTTTTTCCTGACTCAGTTCCGGCTTTTTTTTCTCTTTTTCCCTTTTTTTCCCTTTCCAGTCATTTCCCCTTAACCCTTTTCTTTTTCCCTTCTACAAGGGGGGAACGCCCCGTTCGACCGGTGTTTCAATAATACCCCTGGTCTTGTGTGCCATACCCCTCCTTTTCTCCCTCCTTCCCTGCTCCCTGCCCTTTTTTCATGTAAAAAAAAATGTAAAGAATCTAGACAAACGCACCAGAACGCCCACACAAATTTTGGTTTCTTTTTTTTTAGACCTCTCCTTCCCCTCTTCTCACTCTTTTCCTTCCTTTTTTCCCTTTTTTCCTTCTATCCTACCTCCTTTTCTCTTTCACCTCCCAAAGCGTAGGAAAGACAGAACCGAAGCAATGAGGAGGCCGAAATGTTCTGTGCAGGCATTCTCCTTTTTCCGTTCTTTTTCTTCTCTTCTGTTTCTTCCCCCCTTCCCTTTTCTGCCCCTTTCTTTTTCCTGCCGCTCCTTTTGTCCTTCCTTCCTGACGGAGAATGGATATAAAATAAGGGAAAGGGAAAATCACTGCTATCGCCACCCACCCCCTTCTATTTGTTTTCTCCGTGTTGACCTTTCCTTGTTCATCTGCACTTTCACTCCAAGTTCGCCCCTCATCCTTGTTGGTTAGTGTACATGACCCCCCGGCGACCCCAAAATTACTGGGCGCTATTCCTCCTTTCTTGTGCTTCCTCCTTCTCTTTTCTGTTTCCCTATACTCTCTCCTCCCTTCTTCTCGCAGGACCACTGTTACTCAGGAAGAGGAGAGTGAACTAGCGGCGTAAAGATATATATACTGGCCCGTTCACCTTAAATTTGTGCTCTTCTCTCTTCTTTTTTCTTCTTCCCCCCTCTACTCCCTCGTCTTGTTTACGTCGCAATGCTTTTTTTTTGCTCCAGTATATATATATAAGCAGCGAGTTAAAGCCGATTTCTGGGCGTCAATCGTCCTGATCCCTTCTCCCTTCTTTTTGTTTTTCCCTTTTCCCTCTCTCCCCCTCCTCCTTTTCCTCTTTTTCCTCTCTGCCCTTCTCCGCCCTCTCTGATCCTTTTTTTTGGCAAAGGGGTAAAAGGAACAAAACAGTTTTGGTGACAGACTAGTTATCTAGGGGAAAATCCTTCGTGTGTACTCATCTATCCCCCTCTCCTTTTTCTTTGTCTCTATTCCCTTGAACTTCCTCTCACCTTCTTTCTGTCGTCTTCTCTATCCGGTCTATTTGTCCCTTGCAGGGTGTAAGTTTTTCGACGGAAAAAGGAATTAATTGGGGCCTGGTCAGAAACTTCTCGGCTCCCTCATTGCTGTCGGTCCTTTCGGTTGTCTCCCCCCCCGTCAACCCCCCTTCTTCTTCCACTCTCTTTTCTCTCGTTTTTTGCCCGGATTCCTTTTCTCGATCCCCTTTTGTTCCCTTTTGAAGAATAAAATGAAATTGAAGGTAAAGACTTGGGTACGTTTCTGTCTTTTTTTTTTTTTTGCGGTGTCTCGATTTTGTTACCATCTCTTTCCTTTGTCACCTCACCCCCCTTTCCTTCTTCTTTTTCTTTCTTTTGTCGCTACATCATAACTTTGCGACTATAGAATTTCATACTTTCCGTGGACCACTTCCTCGTTGTGGGGCGGGGGGGTGGTGGGGGGGGGGGGGGGGGGGGGGGGGGGGGTTGGGTGGGGGGGTGGGGGGGTACGGGGGCGTTCTTTGGGGGTGGAGTGGTTTGCCGCTGTGGCGTGTTTTTTCCCCTACATATATTTCTCAGCTGCGGTCTGGGACCACCACGACTTCACGCTCCCGGGCCGGGGGGGGGGGGGGGGGGGGGGGGTGGGGGGGGGGGGGGGGGTGGGGGGGGGGGTTGTTTGCCGGGTTGTTCTTTCCTCTCTTCCTTTTTTCTACCCCCCTTTTTTCGTTCTCCTTCTTCTTCGTTCACGGTCCTATTATTTTAAGCTACAATACTTTCGTTGGGGGGGGGGGGGGGTGGGGGGTTGGGGGGGGGTTGGGGGGGCGGGGTTTGGGGGGGGGGGTGGTTTGTGGGTTTCTCGTCTCTTCTGTCTTCCCTCCTTTGTCTTTCTTACTCTCCTCCTTTTCTTCGTCATTCTTTCTATCTGTTGGCCTTCTTTCGCAACTCCTCGGCTTGGTGCCCTATCAGCACTTTTCACAACGGGCGAGGGCGTCCCTTTTTCTTCCTCTTTTTCTGCCCCCTTTCTTTTTTTCTCTTCCTCTCTCTTGTTTTCTTTTATAGTTTCTTCGTTTCCTCTTCCCCCTGCGACGGGAACTGGGTCAGGGAAAACAGCACGATCCAAAGCCGTGGGGGCGCGTGCTTTTCTTTTCTTCCCCCCGTCTCATTCTCGTATTCTCCTTGATTTTCGACATCGTTGCGTATTTTTTTTGGCAGAGAAAAGGCTAATCGTCATTCCCGGGCGTCCGGGTGGCCGGTGCTTCTTGTTAATTCTTCTTTCTTTTTATCCTCCCCCCTTCCCTCTCCCTTTTTTTACTTTCATCCATTCTTTTCTATTCCATTTCGTCTCCTTTCCTATTTTCGAGAGGAAGGCAGTTCCTTGGAATTGCAAAAGGCCCCGATGTCCTCTCTTTCCCCTTTTCCCCTTTCCTCCCTCTTCTCGTCACGTTGTGCTGATTTCTCAGTTAGACTCTCTCGCTCCATCCGGATTTTTTGAATACGGTGCAACGTCGGCAACACATCAAACGGATCCACGATTACCTGGCGGTTCTTTCCGCGGGCGTCTCCTGTTCCCCCCACTTGTTCCCTCCTTTCCTTCTTTTCCTATTTTTCTTTCTTGTCTCCTTCCTGTCCTCGGCTTTTTCCCTCTAGGCAGAATCAATCGCACGAATCCTCACCCTGCCGGAGGGGGACGCGGCTTTCTCCTCCTGTCTTTATTTTCTGTTGTCTCGTCACTTTCTTACTCTTTTCACCCTTTGTTTTTGATGATTCAGACCTTCTCCCTTTTCTGAGTGGAAATGTGCATAGAGGGGCTTCGTCCGAGGGAGAAGGTGTTGACGGCCCAAGGTTGGTTTCACCTGTTCACAGCTGTACCCTTTCCCTTTTGTGATTTCCTAGTTTATTAAGACCCGTCTAGCCTTCGTGGGCATGGTCTCTCTTCTTTTTTTCTTTTCTTTTCCTCTCCCTATGCCGTTCCACCGCTCCGGACCTCCTCTTTTCTCTTCTTCTTTATTCTCATCCCCCTCTTTTTTACCTTTTCATTCTCGCCCCTTCCCTCCCCGGATATGTCATTTGTTCTCTCTTTTCCCTATGTTTCGGACGAAAAATTCAAGACGCGCCTCGCGGGGAATCCGTCGATCATGCTCTCCCCTTCCCACTTTTTCTTTTCTCTCTTCCCCCCTTCCATCTTCCCTTTTTTTTTTTTTTCTGTCCCCCCAAAGGAGAGAAGGGGGAAAACGCCAAGCGGGCTGAAGCGCCCCGCTTAGTCTTACCTTCTCTTTTTCTCTTTCCACCTCACTTCTGTCCCCTTCCACCTATTTTTCTCCTTTCAAAATTAGAAAAGGAAGCAGCTATTCAGATTAAACAGCCCGCAAGGACTGTGTCCTTCCTTCTACTTTTTTTCTCCGAGTGTCCCCTTTCCCCCGTCCTTTTTTATCCGTCGGATAGTAGATTACTGGGATCACAACGACAGCTTCTTCGACGGCGCCCTTCCCCTCCCTTCCTTTCCTTTTCTTCCTTCTTGTTCCATTTTCAGGTGGAGGAGGCAAATATTTGAGGGCGTCGCTAGCACCTTGGCATTCCTCTTTGTTCCCTCCTTCCTTTGGTTTCTTTCTCAATCCTTCCATGTTGTTCACACAGTTTCCCTCTTCCTCTTTGAGAGGGAGTGATTATAGGGCTGCGGGGAGCTCGGCACATCACCTTGTTACTTTGTCTTCCCACCTTTTTCTTTTTCTCCCTTTTCTTTTTTGTGTCTCTTTCACGCGTGTCTGCTTTTCTACGTCTTTTTAACCGGAAGAGTGATAACAAAAACGCTCAGAAAGTTTTCAAAGGAAGACGCAGCGGGGTTTCTCCCCTCGTCTTTCTTCCCTTGTCCTTTTTTTTTTCTTTTTTCCCTCCTTTACTCTTTACTCCCCTCTCCCTTTCCTTTTTTTCGTGAAATTTAAAGGCTTTAAATCCGCAAGGCCCGGGCGGTCCGCGTGGGCCTTCCCCAACTTCATCCCCACTCCATTCCATCCTTTTTCTCTTTCTACATTTTTTCTGCCTACGTTGTT
>Ga0179593_1315518_pt1 | contig 10508 bp, 6 predicted proteins | sample CZODoug2_1_08_16_FD_185931 | JGI IMG/M metagenome (GOLD analysis project Ga0179593, IMG submission 185931) | Vadose zone soil fungal communities from Angelo Coast Range Reserve, California, USA - CZODoug2_1_08_16fungal (PacBio error correction) | ecosystem: Environmental > Terrestrial > Soil >... | reverse complement strand
TAGAAATCGCTTTAACCCCGTTTCAACACCGACTTCCTCTGGCATCCCCGGTCTTCAGGTTGTGCGGCCCCCCTCTTTCCTGCCACTGGGTGATGAACGCCGCGGCTTTTGCCGATTTTTATCGCTCTGTCTTTTATCGACCACCGCATCCGCCGGTAAGGCGCTGCCCGATTTTACCTCCGCACCCCCAATCCCAGAGACTGATCTTCTCGGCGACTCAAAGTCATCTCCTCACCCCAATCCGGGCTTCATTTTTCCCCATTTTCCCTCCCACCTGATTATGATATTTCCCCCTCTTTTGCGAAGACCATGGCCCCCTTTCCCCTTTACCCGTCTAAGTCCGAGTAGTACTTCCTAGAGAATGCGCTTCCCCACCATCTGATAGGTTCTCCCTACCAGCTACTCACCGTAGTTCCCTTTTTGTATCTACGTATAAACCGGCGTACAGGTTTCTGAGTCCCCAGATTTTTCCGCAAGTAGAGTTCTACGGCCCCCCTTCCTGCATGATTTGGACGGCTTCTTTTTTGTATTTTTCCTCGGACGATATAGGCACTTAACGGCTGGGACAGTTCCTGATTTCGCTAACCGCCCTTTGTAGACTTGGCGCGTAAGGCCACCTTTCTGAGTCCTGGACCCCCTTTCTTTGAATGATCGAAGACTTTTTTCACTTTTTGCCTTCCCTGCCTTCCTTTAGCGCAGCCCCCCTCCCCCTACCGGTTTTTTTGTTGAACGTCTGCCGGTGAACCTGTTTTCTCGTTGTTTTCCCTCGAATTTCCGCTGAAGTTAGACCTCGAGCGTTCTTTTTTCTCGGATGTTGCCGCTGTTTCTTTGAGCTGTAGAGAACAGGCGTTGGACCCTTTGGTCCCCGGTCCCTTCATTCGGACGGAAGAAGGTCCTCCGTTTCCCCCCCGCCGGTTCTTGAGGACTTTTTCCTTCCGTATAGGAAAGTAGCTTGCACGCGTCACCCCCCCTTGTCCAGGAAGTTCCTTTTTTCCTGCCCTCTTTCCCTGAAAATTCCCATAGGATCAGGCTCCCTTATTGATCTCCCTTGTTCCGTTTCCCTTTTCTTCATCTCTATCCCCTGAGTGGAGAACTCTTTCGCCCCCCCCCCCGTTTCATCTTTGAATTTTCTTCGAGGCGATCGGTAAACCCTTGTTCACTGATTTTTTGTACTTCGGTCCTTCCAGCCTGTGAGAGGAAGACGTCCCCCTCCTTTTGACTCAATCAATATGACTATGTTTTCCCCCTCGTCCCTCCCCCCACTCCTGGAGTGAGATAATTCCCCCCTCCTCTTCGCGCACGTTCTTTTCGCCCCCCCCCCCACTATGAAGAGATAGAGAAGACACCCCGGTAACGTTCTCCCTGAGTTCTTTACGTTTTACCCACGGACGCTTCCTCTTGGAAAGTCCCTATTCTTTAGTATTCCTTCTGTGCTTTTCTTTTTTGTCCGGCCCTCTCCTTAGAACAGGAAGACCCCTGTTTTACGGCTGACCTTCTTCTCACTTCCTTTTCCGAGCCTTTTCCCCCCTGTTCGCTATTTCCTGATCGGAAGATTTCCCCCGCATAGGTTCTCCGCGTCGTAGTCTTTCCAGTGCGTCGCCAATGGTTAAGGTTTTTTCCGCTCCCCAAGCTTCTTTGCTTTGTCTCCAGTTGCAGAGCGTTGGCACACAGTCCTCCCTTTCTTCCTTCCTGTGATGCGTATTCAGTTTCCGGTTTGTCTTTTTTGTTAGCTGTCCCCCTCAGTAAAGGTCCCCCTGTGGAACTTACCCGGCCTTAACAACCTCAGTCCTTTTGATTTCGGTTTTTCTCCCCCCCCCTCTCGAGCGTTCTATCTCTGACGCCTACGGCGACCGATCGTGGGGCGTGCCGCTCCTCTCTCTGACTCGTAATTTGCTCGAGCTTTTTCCTTTTACCCTTTCGAGCTTCTCGCTCGTCGGGGCTGTCAACTCCCGTCTGCCACGCTATTGTTCCTTTCCGGAAGAAACTGTTCAACCCGCGACGCCTCTTTCCATAACCTTTTTTCCGTCTAGGAAGGCGTATTCCTCTTCTCACAATCTCGCCCCCCCTCTGAGAGCGACTGGACGGAGTCTTTTCCGATGTCCGATTCTCTTAACGCTCCCTTGATTTCCGAAGAATAGAATATCTTTTTCATCCCTCGTTGTTTTTTTTTCTAGAGATTTTTTTCCTTTTTACTGCGCGACGCCTTCTTTTTTTGACGCGTCATTGGAAGCAGGAGTCTCAAGAGTCGTCTCGTCGGCGTCTCTCGCGTTTGGCGCAGATTTTTTCTCCCTCGCAGTGACCCCCATTTCACAAGTAGGAAACGCCCGGGGTTTGGATTGCCCCCCTCCTTTCCCCTCTGCTTTCCTTTGCTTTTTTTGTCCCCCTTTTTTGGAATCGAGTTCAGCCGCCTGTATTTTAAGTTGGGAATAAAAGATAGGTGACTCACGCACTTCATTCTCTTCCTCCATCCTTTTTCCACCGAGCTTCTCTCTTATACTCTACTCTGCCTCGTTGATCGAGACGGTGAAAACAGAGAGCCAGAAGCTTTTTTTGTCTGCTGTGTCGAATGAGGTCACGGTGCTACCTGTTCCCCCCCCTCTTAGTTTTCTTTGCCTTTACGTCCCCCCCTTAGAGACACCCATCCAGAGTCACTGTATCGGGCCCCTCACCGGTGTGCGCGTCTCTTATGGTCGCGCTCCTTTTTGCGAAAAACCGGTGAAGCCCCTGGCCGCGGTAAGAGGAAGACTCCGTTATCACCTACGACTCTTCTCCCTCTAAGTTTTGCTGGAGATGACCCCCTCTCTCCCCAGTGCTTTTTTCAGGCGGCTTTTGAGTCTCTCGATCTCTCCCACATGTATTCTGTCAGATTTTTTTCTCCTTTACTTCGCGCGCACCTCCCCACTCCTTTAAAAGACTTCGTGTCGTACTCTGGAGCGGAGTCCACGATGGAGAGTAGGTACAATCCCCAACCACCCACCACTGTGTCTGGTCTCCCTCTGAGACGTGGGCAAAAGAGGAGTTCGCTTTTCGGTCCTGGCAAGGTTTTTCCCCTCCTCTCTATTCCTTTCCCTACGCAGGATTCTTATCTCGTTCGGATGCGGCCAAAGGCGTGTTTCCGCCGCCAGCCTTCCTCCCGGACTGACTACCTCCCTCTCTGAAACTCTTCCTTCTCCCGTCCGCAAGAGCTTTCGTCTCGGGTCGCTGTCTTCCCCTCTGCGGTTCCTCCTTTTTCGAGTGTCTCTCCTCGGTCCCCCCCCCCTGATTATCCCCTAGTCTGTGCAGCGCCTCACTTCTCCGACGCGCTTTTTGATTGTTCTCTACCCCTCGCCTTTCTCTAGCGGGTCCTTATTACCTCCAGGCGTGCCTATCGAACGTTACCAATTTTATTTTCTGTCTCTTCCCCTCCCTTATTTTAGGAATAAAATGTGTTCGAGCACTCCTTTTTCGGACATGGACTTCCTCGCCGGCGTTCTCCTATCTCTCCCTAAAGGCGGATCAGTAGATCCTCGTCTTTTGAACTTTTTTGACTTACCGCCTTCAAACACGCTGTTTCCCTGTTTCCCGAAGCCCAACACCCCCCACCCCCCCCCCCTTCGGTGTTCCCTTCCGATCCCCCTAGATGTTCTCGTAATATTTTCTTGCAGAAGTCCCCTGTCTTCGCTCTCGCTTTTGGGTTGGAGATGCTCCTTTTTTTCCACAATTTGGCGCAGATCCCAGCGTACGGTCCCCCCCCTCCCCTTGCATTCTCCTCTCGTCCAGAAGAGCTTACCCGACCTCCTGTCTTGTCCATTTAGATTGTGTTTCCTGTCACTTGTCCGAGCTAGTGGATGCGTCGAATGGTCCTCGGGTCTCGCCCTTCTCCTTCCCCTTACGGGTCTGTAATCGCCGTAGAGAACCGCACTGTTTCATTTTGTTGACCGCCATTCATCCTTCCTCCCCCGGGGCGTCTGGCCCTTGCTAAGTCTTCTGACCTCCTTTCTGGGAAATGAAGATGCGTGGAGCCCCTTTCCGCAGGCCCAGAAGTTTTTTTTTCTTGTCGTAGATCGCTGTATCGTCTTAAGGTTCGAGATAACTTATGAACTCGCCCTCTGTTCTCCCCCCTTTGGGCGTTTTTTTTTGTTACGTCTTCAGCAAGACCCTGAGTCCGTCCATTCTGGAATCACCCCGCCTTTTGAAGACCGAACTATGAAGTCCTCTACATGACTTTCCTTTTTTTTCCGCCTGTTAATCAGGATTTTTTCCTTTCCTTTTCCTTTTTCTCTCTTAATCACTTTTTTTGTTTTTTTTTGTTTAGAGATCTCACGGGGTTCGGCAAAACACTACGTCCCGTGAGGGATTCCAGTGGCTCTTCCCCAACCGCTTCGCTCGGGATTTAGGAATTCCCTGGCTCGCGAAGAGTTGATTTGATGCCCCATTTTAGGTAAGACACCAGAGGAAGAGCCCCAGCCGATCCAGTATGCGAATCGCGCACTTTACCTCGACCTTCTGCCCCTATCTTCTCTTTAACGCATCATTTTTTCTCTCTGACGCGAGCCGTACCTCGGGCCTGCTATGGCTCCCTTTCGCTCTTTGGGCTAGGCCATCGTCGATCTCGTTCGCCCGCCAGATGAGGCCTCTGTCCCCCCGACCGTGTACACTGACCTCCCTGGGTCTCCCCCCTTCATCTTGACTGATTTGACTCTCACCAGAGTGACGCCCTTGTTCTTCTTTGGCTTGGAGCACCGCGTTCAGGTATCATTCGCGTTCGTCTCGTGTAGGAAGTCGCCCCGCCTTCTCTCTTTTCCCTTATTGCGGTTGTCGTTCGCCCATTCGACTGATCGGACCCGCACGCCTTATGGAATCTGTCAGAATCGCCTCCCCATTTGTCGCCGGGTCCTCATCCTAAAACGCCGCGACTAGTTCGGAATCGTTACCCCTTTCCTTAGACTTCGCACTTGTCCCGTGTTCAGTTAGTCGCGTCGCACCGCCTTTTGCTTTTTTCCCGGTGTTTCGTGTTGCAACTGGAGTTTTGAATCGTGGCGTTAATTCGCCTCTCGCTGATAGTTTAGAGAAAGTGCGCCGCCGGGGCTTGATGCCTCTTTCTCCCCTCACGGGTTCTGACTTCCCCTGGCCCTCAAACGGTTATTTTCTTTGCCCGATAAGGTAAGAGTTAATCTAAAGGGATGTCGGGCTTCGAAGTCTCATCGGTCTCCGCGTTGGGAGAACGCATTTCCCTTCCCCGCCTCTTTCAGACTTCTCCCTCTTTCCCACTTCCCTTCCGCCTCTTTATTTTTTGCAATAGTGGAGATCGACTCTTCCTAGTTTTACTTCTCTTAATGGGGCTCCCCGCTTTCTTGTTCACGTCGAATCCTTCTTTTCCCTGCTGCTGGCTTTTCTTTTCTCTCGTTTCTTTCATTCCGTTCTTGTACCGGAAGTTTGAGCGGAGACGACCCTCCTTGTCCTCCCCCCCCCCCGCTGAAGTCCCTTTTCTCCCAGGTCAAGTAACCAAAGACGATTCTTGTCTCTCCTAAATTTGGGCCGCGGGCCCCGCCTCGGTGGCCCCAGCTTCTCCTTGCTATTAGTTTTTCCTCGCCGACCGCTCCTTTGGTACACAGACCGCCCCGCATTGCAGAGCGAGTAGCAGCTGGGCTCGGCGGCGTTTGAACTTCTTTTCGAAATTACGACTCACTTTTTGTATATCTGCTTCTTTTTTTCAGCGCCGCCTAAAAGGTTGTTTTCCCTGCAATTCCCTTAAGGTGTCGTTATGTTCAGTTCTCACCCCCCTCTTTTTTCTCCCTGCAATGCGGCACGTGCTTCCCCTTTTTTTTCCTCTGTCGTTTTCTCTGGTAACATTTCAGAAGAGGACCCGGTCTAACCCCCTTCGCTCAGGAATCTTTCGGTGATTTACTGGGGGACTGGAAAGCCGGACTCCACGAAGCAGGCCCCAAGTTTATCACGTGGTAACGCCTCAGCAAGCACCCCCCCTTTTTTTCTGTCGCGGTTTCTCGCTTTTTGTTTTTCAGTTTGGAGACGTTAACAGCCGGTTTCGCGCCTCTTGCCTCGGGAGTGATGCGCTCTCTCTTTTCCTTTAGACCCCTCCTCTCGAAACGAGCGCCGTATCCTCGCGGGGCTTGCACTCTCGATGTTCCTGCCCAGCCGCGATCCCTCCCGCCTCCCCCCCTCTGCCCGACGGGAATCCCATGTTCCGACTTTTCTTCCTTCTTCCCCCGTCTCGTTTATCACCCATATGCTCCACCCAGTTTTCGAGCGTCCCGGTTCACTTGAGAGATGGGCGGCGTTGCCTGCCCCCGCGGGATGAGCTTTTGCTATTCCCCCCCTCCCCCTGAAGAATCTCTCCTCTCCCTTTTTTTTTTTTTCTCGTAGATTCGTTTTTCTGCTGCCTAGCGGCATTAAGTTGACGCGGGCATCGGACGCTGCACGATCTGCGTCTCCGTCACGTTTCACTCTACGCGCCTGGGCTGAATGCTTCTCACTTCACCCTTCGTCCCCCTCGGGTGTGATGAAGCTCGGTTTCTTTTTCTTTGGCGTTCGCGGTTCCCTGCAAATGCGTGGCGAGTCTGGCCCCGCGATGTGAGCGCCCCCCCCCCTCACAGTCGATGGCGGAGGTCCTCTCGCGAACTTCATTCGCCCTCTCTTCGCGACCTCCTTCCCCGAAGGCTTTTACGTACGTCGTCCCGATAGCGACGCAGCCCGTATTTCAGGAAAAAGAGCTCCTACACTCTTGTGCTGACTTTCACGGCGGGGCCTTTAACAGGTGATAACTTTTTTTATTGTTTCTTCCCCTTCTTTTCTCCTTCCCCCTTTTCTCCTCCCCCAACTCCATCTGCTCCAGGGTCAAGAACCGGTGGACTGTTTCTTTTCGTGGCCGGACCCGCGATTTTGCGGTTAGCTAACCGGGATTCGCTGTCTCTTCTCTGGTGTTTCACTCGACGCTTGGGTGGGGTTTCGAAAAGAACTGCGTGTCGGACGGGCCGACTGATCACAGTGCCTTTTTTTTGCCTGGATCTCGAAAGTAGCCGACTACAACCGGGTTCTTTAGCCTCGTGAAGGACAACTCTTTTCCCATATCAAACTACACTCGCTCTTCCCGTCTGAGGCGTGTGTACGCGGTGCGGAGGTCCCTCGGGCCTCGCGGTTTACAGTTGGCTTTGCTCGTAAGCGAGTAGGAGACGATGGGGCGAAATTGAGTTCAGCTTGCCAGAGGGGCAAAAGTCGTACACATCGTATTTGTGGTACGTCTTCCCCGAAGTGATTGTTTGGTCTTTTTCACAGGATGACGTCTCTCGCAACCTCTTCTACCCGGTGACCGGCCCCATACAAAAAAGGAAACATTTTAGGCCTCGCATTTTCTTTTAAGAAGCTGTGGAGCCGGTTATAACTTGGGGGGGTTCTTTTTGATTTTTATTGAGTGTTTTTTTTTTTTTTTTGTGTTTCGTGCTTGGTCGCCTTTTCTTTGAGATTTTCGACTCGGTACTCTCTCCCTCGATCCCTCTCTCCTTCGGAGGCGAAGGCGGTTGCCTCTTTTACCCTCGCCTTTTCCTTATCGGGAGGTTTTCGGCCCCGAGGGCCCGATAGCTATACGCCTTCAGATCCTCGTTCACCATATGTCCCTCACATTTTCTGCCCGCCCCCCTTTGTTCCCCCCGGACCCTATGGCCTTTCTGATAATGGGTCAACCGGCTCACTGTATATCTACCACTCTTCCGCTCGAGTGGACGCTCACGTTTTGACAGTCCCTCCCTTTGATCACTCCACCCCGTTCCCTTCCTCCTTTTTTCAACATTCCTGGCGGTGCGCGCGGCTGCGTATGGACTCACAGTCCCTTCTTCGCGCGCCGCGGATTGTTCACCCTCTCAGCTCCCTCTTTTTCCCCTCTGATCCGGATCCCTTCAGAAGCTAGCGACCCCTGAAACGGTCCCGCGCCTTAGGGCCTATCTCTCCCTCGCCCCACGGAACCAGCCATGCGACGTACCAGCGTGTGCGGGCCGTTCACTCATTGACGAGAGTGGGAGTTTAAGCCTCCATTTTGATCACCGGGCGATAAGTCCCCTTCCACTTTGCTCCTTTGTTTCCCTCTCGTTTAGTTGACAGATTAAAGGTCTCTTGCCGTTTCGTCGGTTCCGTTGAGAACGAGATCCTCGTCCCATTGAACTCTGCGCACACGCTCGAACGACATTTAGGTTTCCTTTCAGTCTCTTCGGCGAGTCTGATCAGGCAAGAGTTGCTTCTCTTTCGACCTCTTTGATATATAGTTTGAGAAGTCTCGTCAGCAAACGCTGAGAGTCGCCATCGCGCTTTTTGCTGGAGTATGTATTTGTCGAGGCCCTCATCTAGGTCAACCTGGAGCGCCGTCGCTTATCCTTTACCACTTTTCCTAGCGGTTTTCCGTACCCCCCTCCTTCCTCCGATCCTGGTAAAGTTTGGTTTCCCCTTGTTCCGCGTCTTAAATATCAGGTTTGTTGTTGATCGCTCGTAGAAAATCCGTTCCGGAACACGTTTTTTCCCAAACGTACCCCTTCCCTCCTGGTCTCCGGTTTTCCCTTCTTGAGATAAACCCGCTTCTCTTCGTGGCTCTGTTCGCTTTTTTTTTCGCAGCCTGGATCGGGGAGCATTTACTCTTCCTCGCAAACCCCACATCATAAGCGAGCAACCGCGAGAAGCTATCCTATTCCTGCCCTCTCCCGTCGCGATATCCCCTCACTAGTTCTACTCTTCTCCTCCACCGAGGGGCTGCCCACTTCTTCGTATCATCCTCATGGCTTTATAAGAAAATGTCGTATCCCCTGCGCCCCTCTTTCCCCGCGACGTTTTTTCCTGAATACGCCAATCTGCCCGAAAACATCAGGGCTCCTGTGATATCTCGACTAGCATTCCCTTTCTTGTCCTCGACGGCGAGTCAGAAGGAAAGGTTTCGCCTCCCCCCCCTCTTCGCGTCCTTCTCGAAAGGAAACCGAGAGATTTGACCGCGAAGGTGGCGTTTGTCGTTCGCGGCTTCTTTACCTCCCGTTTTTTTGATGACCTCTCTTGTTATCATTGTAGAGTTTATCGTCGCCTTCAACATGCGCGATTCTCTGCCCATTTCGCCACCCCCCCCACCAGCGCGCTCGAAGAGGTGGACGTTGAAGCAATTAGCTTAGAGCCTAAAGAAAGGATGGTTTGAACTTTGTCCTTTTGTGAAACGGGTTCGCGTGTTTCCCTCTAATTTTCGCGGTCGATTCTTTCCTTCGACCCCCCCCTCTTGGATCGTTTGTAGAATTTAGAGGTGAGCCGCTCGCTCAACGTCGGCTAGTCAAGTCACCTGTCCGATTCGTTCTCATTTCCGACAGTCCGAGCCCGCGAGTATTCTTCATCTGTTCACGACTTTGCGACAGGAACGGCGACACCTCCTCGATCTGTGGACCGCAGCTGGTTCTACAGCTCATCACCCTTGCAGTCCCCGCCGCCATTTCTCTTCCCTGCAGTTACTACGCTGCGATTCTCCCTAGGCGGGATGAGCATCGTTTCTGACCGCAGAGCAGCAGGCCGAGAAATCTAGTTTTTTCTTCCTCTGGCGCTTCTAAGCGTTCATAAGGTCTGAGGTAGTCCTTCTCCCTGTTCCCTTTTTCCTTGTTCCTCACTTAACCCCGTTGGCCTTCACCGCCTCAGCTGCGCTCGGTCCCCTCGTCGACGTTGTAGCTGACGCGATTCAGCCGCGGCGCTTCCCCCTCGGTGCGCCGCTTCTGACGGCTCGAGCAGACCTTTCCCGCTCGCCCGCCTTTTGACGCCGTCTCGACCGACGCAGCGGCCCTCTTAGCGCTTTGTAGCTTTTGAGTCCTGCGTCTTCCCCATTCTCTCTTTCTCCAGGGACCCGACCGGTTGCGCGTATCACCTTCGCGATACCCCTGCCCGGCCATGTTTTCCAGGAGCTTGGCCTTACACGGCTTCTCGTTCGACGCGTTGGTGAGAACGGTTTCATTTGTCGTCCCGTTCCCCCGGTTTTTAGCTCGCGCTTTGGTCCGCAACGAAGCAGCGTTTTACACCCTTCTCTGACCCTGGGAGTTTCATTAATCTGTTTTTTTGATCTCTCCGGTTTTTTTAACCTTTACTCCCCCGCCAGCTTTCCCGGGGATATTGAACAACTCCTCCTCCCTTTCGTTGTTTGCGCTCGTTTGAAAGCCGCGAGGCGTCGTGTATCGAATTTCCGGGCCCCAAGCGCGGGCCGGTTCTCTCCGGAAGAACCTCTCAAGTTTTTCCTGCTTGATCGGAGCACTTATACCTCTTCTCTTCCTCCGGAATCAGCTAGATTCGCGGGTCAAATCCATTGCGCCAAAGCAAGAAGGCGCTGTCGCACGCCGCCCCCCGCTATGCACTTCTTTACCTCCCCCCCATGAGTCTCCCTCTTTATGCTTTTTTTCCTCGGAGAGAGTTCGCTCCTCTTTCGCCCCCAGCGGTCTCTCGTGTCAAGAAAGTGAAGGAGACTCTCGCTCGCTTGCCCTTCCTCTTCCCCGTCTCTCTCTTTTTCTATTGTC
>Ga0179593_1283984_pt1 | contig 10508 bp, 11 predicted proteins | sample CZODoug2_1_08_16_FD_185931 | JGI IMG/M metagenome (GOLD analysis project Ga0179593, IMG submission 185931) | Vadose zone soil fungal communities from Angelo Coast Range Reserve, California, USA - CZODoug2_1_08_16fungal (PacBio error correction) | ecosystem: Environmental > Terrestrial > Soil >... | reverse complement strand
TTGCCCATTTTACTTTTGTGAATTCGCAGGTTTTCGTGACCTTCTACATTGAAGAGTCGTGACCTTTCTGCGCGCATCAGCATTCGAGTTGTTCGGTTGCAGAAGGGGTTGTAGTTCCTTGCTTTCTGACTACCCCAAGCCTTTTTATTTTTCTACCCCGTTGCCTGCCTATCTCCTTTCTGTACCCTTGTATTCCCCTTCCGTCATGCGCTCTTTGGTTCTCTTCCCAACGTTTCTTTCTTCCCCCTCATGATCCTCGTGATCTCGAGTCTCGATGTTTGGCCTCAAGTGTGTTCCTGGGATTTTACTCCTCCCGCGGAACCCTTCTTTCTCTTTGTCTTTCCCCGTTTTCCCTTTTCTGATCGATAATTTCTCCCCCTCATAGGTATGTCAACCTGTCCAAACCACCGCGGTTACTTTCGTTAAGAAGACCCCCGCAATTCCCCGCTCCTTCCGGAACGGCTTTCTCCTTCCCGGCACCAACCCCCAGCCCCTTACTTCCTCCTTCCGTGGTCACCCGGTACCCGCTTACGAGCAAGACCCTTTTGCCAGGCCAGGGTCCGTTGTGCAACCGCCGCGACCGTTTTCAAAGCTTGAGCCTGGTGGTCCTTCTCCTAGGCCGACCCCTCCCTCTTTTTTCTCTTCATTATGAAAGCACAAGATTTGCCCCGATCGTTCGGCCACGTTTTGGACAAAGCGAGAAGTCTTTTTTTTTTCGCCCGACTACTGCGCCTTCTTCTCCGCTGCAGGACTTGGCCTCTTCAGTTTTTATAGAGCCCTTCCTCCCCTCCCCTACTTCCATGGCCCCAGGTCCACACTCCCCCCCCTCGGAGACGGACGGCGTCTTTCCTCGTGGACGCTCGGGTGCGAGGCGCAAGCGACCCCGTTCCAATACCGGGGAACCCTACGTTCCGTCGATATGATGTTTCACCCATAGGATAACCCATCACCATTAGCTACTCTTCTTCTCTCTGAAAAAGTCCAGGAACGGGGTTCGGGCCTGAAAGGGAGCCTTTCGAGAACGGGTTTGTCATCCAGGTTTCCTTCCTATTTGCTCCTCTCTCTTTCTCTTCCCATTCCCTTTGAACCGTGGGGGTTTTTTTACACTACCTAATACGATCCTGCGCCAGAGCGTGCCACTGTTTGCGACACCCCTTCTGGGCCATCTACTAGAAACCGAACCTCCCTCCCTTCTTCTCGTTCCTTTCCCCCCCCCCTTTTCCTTTCCCTAAATATATATTTTCCTCCTTTCTGTGATTTCTATGGACTTCGAAAATTCAAACTTCACTGCATGTCCCTTCGTGGGTCCAGTGTGTTACTGGGCCGCGTTTCTGGTCCCCTTCTTGAAGAGGACGGGACGGACATGCCCGCTCTGCGTCCTCTTTTTGCTTTATGTATCCTTCCCCTCCACCCCCCCAAGGGTCCACGGTCCTGGACTAGACCACTATTAGACACGTGCCTCCCCTCGCAGTTAAAAAAGTGATTGTTCATCCCCGGGCGAAAACGTTTTGCTTCCGGTCCTACAGCTTCGGTCGGGTTGTTTTTCATATCCTCTAGTGAGTCCTTTGTTTTTTATAAATGCTGTTGGACGATCCATATATCGCTTTCCTCACATTTCCCCCCTTTCCTTCTCCTTGATTAGAGTTTACGGCCCTTTCACGTGAGTCGACCGGGTCAAACTCGTAAACATAAGAAGTCCTCCTCTTGTGCACCTTTTTTCTCCCCTTTCCTTTTAAAGGCCGCCTCAGAGGTAGGCCCCCTTTTTTTAGACATGGAGGCCAACGATGGCCTTGTCGCGTAATCCCTTCAATTAAGGACCAGATCCTTTTCTCCCTCCCTTTTTACTCTCTAACCTCTGTACTAAACTACCCCTGATCCTGTTTCTATGCAGCTCATCGACACCGAGGTTCGGCAGTGCCTTGGCTGCCCGGCCAACAAGAATGTCTTTTCCAGGTCGACGGTGTGCTTTTTTTTCACTTCCCCCATCCTTCCATGGCCCGGGTGCCCCCCTTGTGAACTTGATGCAGCCGTGGTAAACTTTACATTCCCGTGCTGGGTCTTCTTCCTCTACTCAGGATCCTTTTCCCTTTCTCCCTTTCAACTCATATAAGTTGGGCCTGGTGGTGTTTTTATGCCAGCGCAGACCGGTTGTAGGGGTTGGGCTCAGCCACCCGGCCTGAGTTTCTTTTGATTCGTTCTCGGCAACAAAGTCCTCTCGCCCGCCCTGGAGTCTTCCAGTTAACACCCTTCGGTTACCTGCAAACGTCACTCGTTAAGGAAAAACCCATCTCGATCCACTCTGGATAATTCGTCCGGCCAAGGCGGCTGTCACCTTTCTTCCACGCTCAGCGGGACATTTCTTTCCCTGAACGAGCCGGCTATGGACGTAATCCTTCTTCTTCGGTTCGGCAGTCCAGAAAGACCTGTCAATTCGAGGACTACCCCCTCCGTCCTTATTGCTTCTTCTCGCCCGAAGGCCTCAGTATTGTAGGGAACCCTAGGCCCTTCTCCTGCCATATTAACCCATCCTCTTTTCCTACTCCTCCGTTTGTGTTTTTTCTCTCGATTTGAAAATTTTTGTACTCTCCGGTTGCCATCGTTCGACCCCATAGGCGATAGTCGCTCCTTTCTGACTCTTCTCCTTTTTTTTTTCTTTTTCATCTCCAGTTTCCCTTCGGCTACTTTTCCCGACCTCAGAGGGTTACACGGTATGCTCGAGCATTGCCGGGATTTTTCTGGTAAAGGCCACGTCGGAGTTTTTAGCAGTGGATAAGCCCCCCCGTCTTCCCCTTGAATAGTAATGATCCTCGATGTTTATCTCTTTTTTCTTTGCCCGACAGTGACCGTGGCATTGCATCCCTCTTTTGTGTTAACCCCCCCCTTGCTCCGGCGCCTGGCTGCCGGCCCGGTTTCTCCTGTGATGGGAATAACGACGCCTTTTTTTTTTCCCGTCCGAAAACGTAAACCCCCGGAAGTTTAGGTCTTTCCCCCCTTCTTTCCGACCTACCTCCTAAAGATTCTCTCTCCCTTTCTCCCTTCTCATTACAGAGTCTTTTTTCCCTTCCTTAAGCACCTTTTTCCTCCCACCCATCAGGCCTTGACCTCCCGGAATTAGTATTTAAGTTGCGCCCCGGACGACGGCCAGATGCAGGGGACCAGGACCGTAAGTGTTGCCGGACCTCCCCCCCTCCCCTCTACCTTTAAGCAGTTGAGCATTCGTTTTCTCTGGCACCTCAGACTGTTGGTTCTAGAAGATTTCACTTACAAGCTCCCCCTGGATCGTTTTTCACGTCACGAGTCTGCGCGGGTCAAACAGCGCTACTTCGGACGCTCTTCTCCCTGTATCCTTGACTTAGGCTCTTCCTCTTTCCCCCCCTTCAATAGTGGGAAGGAACGTCCACTAGCGGCCTACGAGAGAGCATTGTCACTCCACCCCCCCTTGAAGCCACTGAAATAGTCTAGGATCTTCTTCTTCGTTCTCGGCCTCCACATTTCGCGCGGGCCGCAGGCCTAACCTCTATCACCTCAATTCGGTTTTCCTAGGATTAGCCTCTTTGATTTTTTTTTTTTTTTTTTTTTTTTTTTTGGTTTGTGTGGTCCCCGCCTGGATAAAAATTCCCATTTGAGATAACGATTCGAGTTGCCGAAACCGGGTTCGGTTGTTTCGGCCGCGTCCAAAAGAGATCCGTGGTTTTCAGCTGCAGTTTCCTCTTCCTTTCCCCGTAGTGCCGGCGATCCTCTTCTTAGTCCGGACCGTTCCCCGGTTTTTCTCGACATAGACCCTTAACGTAATATCTATGTCCTGCCGCAGGGGTTGGCCCCACCTGTTCATTGAGGTCCCTCCCCCTATCCTACGGGCAGTTTCCTCCTTCCTGAAGCCCGAACAGCTAATGTTAGGTTCCGTTTGGCAGGGTCATCCCAAGCTTTCCTCCTCTTTGTGTTGTTTTCCGAGAATTTTCGGACCCCTTACCTTAACTCCCACCATTTTCTTTCCATTCTTTTTCTCCTGCCCGAGTGGCTTTGTAGTGCTGCCCCGCAGGCCGGGCAGCCATTTTTGCCACCGACCTTGGTTCCTCCTTTTACTGTCCGCACTCCTTTATATTCTCCCTCTCTTCCCACGTCCCTTTTCCCTTTTCCCCCCCCCTTCCTCTTGAACCGTGCGTGCTGCACATTCCCGTTCTCGCTGAGGCCCGGACGTCCAGCTGGGTTAGGGGTGGTTCTAGGTCTTAGTTTTAGAATGTTTTGATCCACTCATGGTTTTTACCCTAGAATACACATATTCAGCTTTCCTCACTCTTTTCTTTGATAGGCTACTCGCGTGGCCCCTTCTTGACGCCCGGGTTCGCCCTTTCTTACCTGAGGACGCTCCTCCCAATTGTGCTTCCGTAGGTTGGCAACTTCTCTTTTCTTCTGTATCTCCTTAGGCCAAAGATGGACGTGCCTTAATATCCTCGTCACTTCTGGTTCAGCTTTCGCCGCATGTTTGATAGTCTAAAAGCGATTACAATAGCTTGTACTTTTTGCCGATTTTTCATCTTTTCTTTCCCATTTCAGTTCTTTCCTTCCTTGCTCCTGGCACCAGTGACTCCCTTTTTTTCACGTTTGAGATTGGTCGGTAATCCAAAAGAAGTGACTGGCCCCTTTGCAAGGGAAATTTGTTTTTCTTCGGAGAGCTTTGGTACCTTTTCCCAGTCACAGGCGCCCCCAGGGGCGTCTGCGCGGCCTTAAGGACAGAGAGGTACTGCTCCGGGAACCGACGCACTTCCGTTGAGCCCCCCCCGGTGCCCGGTGTGTCTTCACCTTGAGCCGACCCATTCCCCCTGTGGGTATGTGGACTTTTCCCCGTTTCGCGATCTTGAAAGTAGAGATCAGTCAGGTCGCAAGCGTCGCGCCTGGGGCTTTTTGTAGGTGAACCACAAGTTGATTGCTCCCTGCCAAAACGCTCGACATCTCTCCCCTTACTTCTGGCTCCTTCCCATCCCGGTGGTGTGATAAAAGTATCCCTCCAGTGCTTTGTCCCTCATGTCCGGCACTCCAGGAAGAGGGTATCCCCTTACGACGGAGCTTTTTTTCCCGGTCACCTGGATTGACTCCCCCCCACCTTCAGTCCCCTCCTCTTTTCTCCTTCTCTCCTCTAAAAGACGACAGTCCATTTTCGGTCCTCTGTCTCAACACCTTTTGGGCACCATCTCTCTCTTTCATCGTTGTTGTTGTTGAGCTCCTTTGCCCGATAATGTTGTGACTTGCCGGTGACAACGAGTGCCTCCCGGATTTGCTTTCGCTGAGGAATCAGCCTTTCTTTCTTCTTTTTTTGTTCTAGGAGGATTCCATCTAGTGGACCGGCCTTCAATGGAACCTCTCCCCCCGTTAGTCTGATTTCTCCCCCTTCCGACCTTTTCCTTTGACATTCTTTCCCCGAGGGTAGTCCGTGGCCAGCACCACGGAGGCGGCCCCCCTTACTGGATCGTGTATGAGTTGTTTTCCCCCCCAACCCCTTTTTTTTTTTTTTTTTCCCTTTTCTCCAATGGACAGGGAATGACTCCAATCAGCCATCCGGCCCAGGCTCGGACGTTCTTTGTTTAGAATGATGATCCGCAATTTCATCACGATCGCGCTCCGGTCCTTCGAACCTCCCCCCCATTTCTGGTTAATGGGTCTTCCCCTCTTTGCTCCCAGTCCACAGGCTGCTCCCTCCCCCCTTTTCTCATTTCTCTGTGCAGGAGACAGGGAAGAGGCTTCATACGTCCGACATCAGCCCACCCCTGCTGGGACTGCGGCAGGTTCAAAGGTAAACCGTCCCCTTGACAGACCCGCGACAGGGGGTTGCCCCCGGGTCCCCAGGGGCCTTCACTTGCGTCCCTCCCTCCCCTCTACTTTAGCAGTTGAGAAGTCGTGGTGTAGGCTCCAGAACTGAAGGTGGTTCTATGAAGCTTTTTGTCACAAGATGAACGGATCTGGTCCCTCTTTCCGAGTTCGCGCGCCCCCACTCGATGCGGCGGCGTCTTTCCTTAGTAGTTCCGCAGTGCTCGGTACTCTTACCCCGTCCATCGTTTCAGAAAGTTTCGATCCTCAGAGCTTCCCCCTCACTTAACCTTCACAAGGTTTTAGGATCATCGCGTAGTGCTGTATCTTCTGCGTTACGGTGTGGAGAACCCGGTCCGACGGACACTGCGGGTCACCGCGACTTCCAATCAAGGGGACATACCGTGACAGCTTTTATATTGATTGTCCTTTGTCAACCCTCCGATACCAATCCCATGGATAAAGATCTTCGCCAGTTCCGAGCCCGGGGCGGTAGGTCCCTGTCCGAGTCCCCCTTTCTTTCCTGGGATCCCGCTCACTGGTTTCTCCTGAATTTCCCCCTCCTTCTACGGAGCTCAGATTTCATTCCAGCCTTTGGGTTGGGTTCGGGACACAGCCCTGACAGATCCGCAGATGACTAGATCATTAGCTTGGGACCCATTGTTCCCGGCCGCAAGAAGATCCCTCCTCGTCAAAATGGAATCCCGTCACTGGCTTGTTCGTTCCCTTCCCCTGCCTCAAATAGTTAATACCTCCCCTATTTTGTTTTTTAGAGAGATGGAGGATAAAGTTTCCCAGTAACTCCCCTTAGCCAGTTCTTGACCTTCTTTTCTCTTCCCGTATTAGAGTTCCCTGCAGGGCCGGGCAGGACATTTTTCCCAACATGATATGGAGGTTTACCCCTCTGATTTCGGTAGGGTTATTTTCAAACCCCCCCTTTTCTTCCGCCAATAGTCTCTTCTCCTCATTCACCTTACTCAGAGACCCCCTTTCTTTCTTACATAAGGGATATCAGAACCTGTCCCCGGTGGGCTACAAGAGGGAATAGGGCCGGGACTAGCTTCCCTCCTTGAGGGGACAGCTGGTTTTTCTCCCTGCTTTGTGTTATTCCCTTCTCCACCCAGAAGCTTTTCCTCTGCAAGCTCCCCTTTATGTGACTCATCGCGGGCCGAGCGCCAGTTTGTGCTTTAACCTAGTAAAATACGCTTCACATAAGGAAGATTTTTTTTTCCTTTTTTTTTGGTAGTGAGGGTCCCTCCCCTTCCGCGTTTTTTCCCCTCCCCTCCTCTTTTCCCCCTTGGCCGGGTGAATCTCAGATCCTCTAGGCACTTCTTCCCGACGAGCTGCCGCGCTGCTCTTTTGTTTACAGGAGAACGCTTTACTCCTACTCCGATCGGGCATTCTTGTGCCTGCCTCTCCTCGTCAGGTCGGCAATATCTTTCTTCCCCCCCACCCATGCCAAACTTCTACGCTCGGTTTGTACCGAACAGTAAGGAATGCCCGCTGGTCTGCGTATTTCATTTGCCTTTTTCCTTTTGACGCCCGGCCGGCTCCGTGTTCTTTTTTTTTTTTCTTGCCTATGTCAGGAAATCATCTTGTCATTTCCGGGCCACAATTCGATGGTGCCCGTGCTGCGGCCCCGCAGAACTTTACCCCGGCCGGGGGGTGCGGGCCCACCCTTATATCTGTGATTTTTTACAGTAGCGATTCTCTTTCCCCCCTCCACCCCGGCAGCTCTCCCTCCCTCTGTTGGACGTTCTTGTCTTTTTCCGTCAAACAAGGCGTTTCCCACATGTCGGCCAGGAAACAGTTTCTCGAGATCCACGAGGCTGCGCCGGGCCAGTCGTTTGTCTTTCCCGTCTTAGCTGGTTGCCTGGGACCCCCGGCCCGCTTCCTCTTCCTTCTCCTTTTCAAACTTCCTCTAGCTTTCTGCCCCCTCTTTCAACCCCCGTTGGGTCACGGTATGTCTTCCGCGCCAGACATCAGGATGCTGATTGGATCGCATAGACCTGGACTTCCACCCGATGTTCTCCTTTCCCCCCCTTCTTTGTGGCAACATCTTTTTTCCTCCTTTTTCCTTTTTTTTTTTTTCTGAGAGATGGTGCACACGATGACCGGGGTTGGATTCGCCTTTCCAGAGTGTACGCCCCCTTCTTGTTCTTTGCACTTCTCTTCTGTCGTTCTTTAGAGGTCAGTCTTTCTTCCCTTTGCCACTCCCCTTTTTTCGTTTTTCTTTAACGGTTCTTTCTTCTAGCATAATTTTCTCCCCTTCACGGCCGCTGGCGGGTAGCCTTTCCAGCACCAAAAAGGATTTCCTCACCTTGATAAGGATCCTCCTTGTTTTCGCCTCGTGTGGATCCCCTTTTTATCCTCCTACCCTCAGGCAGGCTGACGGCTCTTTCCTGTCTTTTTAGGCCAACGATTTCTCCTGCTCCGGGTGGCCCGTCGAAACCGTCCAGGCCGGTTCCCTGCTTCTTGGCAGCCAGACACTTGCACACGTATTCTGGCTTTTTCTTCCAGCTTATTATCAAGTCCTCGGCATTCAGCCACGACCGTCCCTTCTCCTTCTTCTTTTCCAGGTACAAGAGTAGCCCGGGCCGGTCCACTCATATTGCCGGCAAGGGGAAGTAAGGTTTGTTGGTCCCTACCTAGCTACCTTTTTTCAAATTTTTTGGGCTGCTCCTTTTCGCAGGAAGACTAATAGGTGGTTTATGCGCTGCTCTCCCCTCTTTCCTTTTTCTCTCCCTGGTCCCCTGAGTCGAGGGACAACCGCTCAGAAGTGGAGTCGCCTCCTCTCTTTGCCGATGATTGACTGCCCCAAGCAAACGTTTGGAGCTTCGATCGCTTTTTCTCTGCGCGAGCCCCCTAAATCCCCCTTCCGGCCTTAGACCCCTTTTCTCCCCTTTTCTGGGGAGAGCCCCTCGGAGGTTCTACGAGAAAGGAGAATTTCGGCCCCGCGAACACAAACGACGATAATCCCCCATGACCGGTGAAAGTCTTTTCTTTCCTTATTTCTGCTCCTTGGTCAACCGGGACTCCCCCCCTCCCATGTTCCCCCCCCTATCCTCGATAGAGACACCCGCCCGTCTACCGGTGAGGTTCGGGACCCCTGCCCATTCCTTTTTCCGTTCGAGCCTTTCATTCCGAAAGGTTTTCCTTTCCTTCCTTTCCCGTCGGAGGAGGATAGATTTTTTTTAGTCCCTTGCCGGTTGCCCCCCGTTGCTATGACCAATTCCCGAATCCATGGACGAAAAGACCCCCCACCTTTTACCCCAGTTTTGTCCCCTTCCTCCGCCTCTCCTTCCTCTTCCAGGGAACATCATGTACAATTTTCGTCCGGTTCAGTTGAGTTCAGAAATACTTCCTTTAGACCTCTTTTTTTTCGCGATGGATTTTTACATTCAAACTTTTCCCGGAAGCAAAGACATTCTTTCTTTCCAGGATGTTCTTCGCATTAGTATCTTGCACGCATTCCGGTTTCTTCAGGTTGTCCCCGTTCTGCGTATGATCTGCTTTTTTGATTCTTTCCGGGGTCTAGCCCCCGACACTGGTCCGGTCCTGGAACTCCCTGATTAGCCGTCGCCAGCTCTTCATCTTTAACCCCCCCTTGATGAAAATCCCTTGGCTCGCGACGTGTTTCCCTGTCCCCCTTGCCGACAGACAAGGGTCTCGGGCGTGAGATGTTTTTGCTACGTTTGTTTTATTTCATGTGTGACCTGCCCTCTATTTTCCCGGACCCCGATTTTTTCCCCATTACTCCCCCTTTAATTGGGATTGATCGCGGTGACTCCTTTAGCGTGGAGGCTCCCCTGTTTCGTCCAACTGAACCCCGGAAGCCCCTACGACTTGGTTTCCTGTTGCCCATGGTTTCTTTTCTGGTTCCCTTTTCGCGCCCCTATGGCTTCCCCCCTCCCCCCCCTAGTGAATGTTTCCCCTACGTTTTCAGAGTCAGATTAATTGTTCACTGCGCTTGCAGGGATCGTTTTTGCTCTTTTTGTCCCGCGAGGACATAGTGTAAGATAGCCTACGAATCTTGTTCCTTCGCTTAATCTGAACCACCATAGGTTACCCTGGCTTCTCTCTTTTTTTTTTTTGGTCCCCCCAATGCTTCCAACGGCAGATTAGTCCCTTTCTTTCGGCAGAAACCTCCTCCCCTTCCCCTCCCTGGTTATGAGGGTCCCGTCCCGGGTACCTGTGACAGCACACCTGACTCTCTTGTCTTTTGGGATGCCGTTTCCCGTCAGTCCATCCGCATACTGCGTACTGCCCCCTCCCCTCCTCCAGGGGCGGCTCGGTGCCAGTTTTCTTCCCTGGAAAGGGTGTTTGTACGGGTTCGGACGGGCAAACGTAGACCTGACCTTTTCAGTTTTGCTTTCCGCACGGTTTTTTTTTCAGGTTGGGTCTTTTCCCAATGGTCCCACTTGTCCCCCTTGTCTTCCAGCCAAGACCTCGGCTGATCAATTAAGAGGCTCCAAGCAGAAGGTTGGTGCTTCTCCGGTAACCTTTCTCCTTTCCGTGCCTGGACAAGAATGTTTTTTCAGTGTCCCGCGGCCGGTTACGGTCATCCTCCCCCTTCTCTGTTTTCGTATCAGAAGAGGTCCACTGCTTTTCCTACAACACGCCCTATCAGCATGATATGGAGCGGAGACATTTCAAGACCGCGTTCATCCCCTGGCACTCGATGTCCGTTTTCCGTCACCGGTTTT
>Ga0179593_1664388_pt1 | contig 10509 bp, 16 predicted proteins | sample CZODoug2_1_08_16_FD_185931 | JGI IMG/M metagenome (GOLD analysis project Ga0179593, IMG submission 185931) | Vadose zone soil fungal communities from Angelo Coast Range Reserve, California, USA - CZODoug2_1_08_16fungal (PacBio error correction) | ecosystem: Environmental > Terrestrial > Soil >... | reverse complement strand
CGTTGCGATGGAAGTGTTTGTCTGGTGGGTGTGGACCCTTGGGTGTCGTTTCGATTGTCGTGCGCTGTTGGCGCGACCCTTTGTTGGCTTTTTCGCAAGCTTTGGTTTTGTCCCTTGCCGCGACTTCCCTCAGAGGTGGTGGTTTGCCTTCGATGCGCCCTTTCGGTTTCCTCCCCGAGCCCCTCGAGCCTCCTACACCCTTCGCCGGACAGCATGTTGTTTTGTCCTTCTTCAAGGCTGCTTGGGAGATACCCTTTTCCCTCTCCGGCCCCGGCCACAGGTTTTGTCTTCTCACCAGCTGTAGTCGGTTGTTTACCTTTCGTCTGAAAAGCTTTGGCGTCTTTCTTTTGTGGTTGACCTGCCCCCGTTTGTTGTGGGTCTCCGGGTGGGTGGTGTTGTTTTACCAGCGGTTGCCCGGTCCTCTCTCACACCGTGCTTTTATTCCTTCGTATGTGACCCGACACGGTGTACATCCTAGGCTCCTGCCGGATCCTCTTTTTTTCCGCACGTCCGCTTCGGCGCCTTGAGGCTTCTGTCTGGTGTGCCTGGCCGCACGACATTCCTTTTTTCTGAAACTCCCGCGTTGAATATTGTTTTTTCGCGGTTTTTTCGGCGTAACTAAGAGACCTTCCCTGTGCTTTTTTCTTTCATTCTTGGCGTTTGCCTTTTCGAGTGAAGGAGTGTTGGTTCGTAGCCTGGGCTGCGTACAACATGTGGCGGCCGTTTTGGGGGCGACCGTGGAGGAGATTCATGTTGCGCGGGTCCTCAGTCATTTACCCGGCAACCTAAAGGGAATATTCCGGTCAAGGGAGTCTTCTTTAAGCTACCACCTAGGTCTGTTTTCCTCCCACCGGAACGTGCGCTTCTTTTCTGACTAGAGGCGGGGCCTATTTTTTTGGGTATTGTGAAAGAGCTCCCCCCCTTCTCGTTTTTGACCCTTCCAAGAATGTTCTGGAAGTGCCCGGCTCCCACTCCTTGCGACCCCCCCCTTATGCTTCCCTACCAGGCTCTCCACCGCCTTTTTCGGCTCGGGTCCGTCGCCCTTCCTCGAGGATGGTGGGGGGGGGTGGTCCGTAGATGAACGTTCCTTCACGTTTCCGCCCTTTCCCCTGTCCGAACCTGTCGCGCCAGGTTTGGTTTGGGGGGATTAGATGTTTTTTCCCGCGGGAGAGGCTGCGCCGCACGGAGGAGGCGGCCTGGCTCGGGAGACTCGTGCGTGTTTGTCGCGTCGCGAAGGGTGGTTGCGGCGGTGTCTGTCGGGGAAAATGTATGCCTTTATGTTGGTGTTCGCCGACCGAGAGAGGGGGTGCCTTTGGTGTCTGGGGAGCATTCGGTGTTGGGCGTGAGCCGTGCAGTGATGATGGTCGTCGTGTCGGCTTGGTTTTGACTGTGGTTTCTTTGTCCTGACTGGTGCAGATTAGAAGTTTTCTTGTTCCCTATCTCCCGAGTTTATTGACCAGTGGCGATCGTTGTTGGACATGTTTAGGAGAAGGGAAATGTCGGCGTTGAGGGCACGGTGGTCATCTGTTTGTTCCCCTGGTGGGGGTTTGGGGGGGGTGTGGCTACCTTTCGCCGAAGCCGGCGGGGGGAGGGAGGCGTGTGGGGTGGGCACTTGTGCGCCCGTTATGCAGAGGAGCATGTTCGGGCGGGGGGGGTGGGGGTTTATATTAAACTTGCTTTGCAGGACCCGGGTATCGCCAAGTCTCTTCGAACAGCTGGCCCACATACCGACTGAGAACCAAACAACCCCATCCCCTTGCTGCTAGAGAGAGGAGAGCCCCCCTCTCTTTTCGTCTTGGACAAAAAGCGATAATGCTTTCTTTCACTTGGGGATCACTTTTGCTGAAGAGCGGGGATTTGGTGGGGGCTGTCGTCCCACGGGTGCTGGGCTGCAATCCCCTGTCGCGACCTTCGGAGAGGTTGTGGTCGGTAACGTTCGAGAAACGTTTGGTTGCGGTGAGAAGACCGTCCCCTCCCCCCCCGGGCGTTTGACAATCGCGCCCGGTCAATAAGGTGAAACTGGTTGTTTCCCTTGGGCTCACCGCACGATGGGGCGTGATACCGTCGTTGAACTTGCATTCCGGAACCTCGGTGGTGGGGGACTAGTGTAATGTGAGATTGGTGCTCACGTTTTTCTTAGAAGGTCCGGCTGGGTTGCTTTTCAAATCAAGTGGGCCGGGGTGGGACGTTCGGGATGTGTACTGGTCTGGGTCAGCCCCTGACCGTCCGTGGGGAGAGAGATCTTTTGGTCGTTCAACAGACACTTTTACAAGAAAGCATACAACCCACCCCCGGTGTAATCCAGGATTGCTACCCTAGGATGGGAGGGGGGATTTTTCCAGGACCGAACCTTTTTTTTCCCGCCACAAAAACGTCTTCCCCTTTTCTTCCCGAACTTTTGTATGATGAAGGAGGCGGGTTGTATTTGGGGGATTGAGATTCCTTTTAATGAATGGGTGGTTGTGTGCCCCCCCTTGTGTGAAAAGAAGAAAGGTTTAACGGACACCTTTTTCCATCTCCCCTACACCCAGCGGCTTGCCGCCACCTCACCTAGCTCGCTGGACTTCTTTCTCCCTCGGATTTTTTGCTTTCTCCGGCTTCCGATTTCTCTGTCCTCGCAATCGGCGACTTTTCATCAGTGGTGAATCTCATTTCTTGGCCTCCTTGCGAGTTCCAACGGCCCCTTCGAGATGTGTGGGTGCTCGTTTCTCGGCGGTCTTCGGTGGTTGGTTACTCCGCCCACCCCCCTAACAGGTGGGGTGGGTTCTTTGTTGTCACGCGAGGCTTTCTCCTGGGCTCCTTCAGCGTGACTGTTTTCCACTGGAGGTAGTTGAGCCTGTGGGTTGCGTCTTTCAGGAGGGCAGAGGAGTGCCGTTGTGGGTTGGGTGGGTGGTTGGGGGTTGGTGGATCCTCAGAGAGAGACGGCGTGGGCGGGGTTGGTGCGCCCTCATTTCCGGCGGTTGGTTCCCTGGTGTGGCGACGAGGCGCCGGCTTTTGCACAGGGGGGAAGAGGGGTGGTGTGGGTCCCGTCCTTTGGTTTGGACGAGAGAGCGCTCTCCCCGGCTTCTGGTTTTTGTTTGGGGCGGAATTTCGTCGTGGTCGCGTGGGTGAAGGTAATGGCTTTGCGAGAACCCCAGGGAGACGAGCGCTCGGAGATGCCTTCCCCCCGGGGGGGGTCGTGCCGTGCTTTTTTAGATTGCGGGTGTTTGCTTGCACACATTCGCCCCCCTCTTTCGCAGGAAATGAGAGCAATACGGTCTTTACCCTTGATTCCGGGTCCTTTGAAATATATCAGTGTCCTCCCCCCTTTGGGGGACCGTGGACCGGTCCTCTTTTTTCTAATGAACCCCCTCCGCCGGCCCCCAGAAGCCAGAAGTTACACACGGGCTAACGGCACATGAAGACACCTTTTGGGTGGAGATTCTCTTTTTTTCACCCCCCGCCCTGCAGGAAGATGTCGGCTTCTCTTGGTAGAGACATTCTTCTTGAAGGCCTTTTCTCAGCACGAAGGTTCCACCCCCCCTTTCGAGCGCGGCCTCCGCCTCCAGGGATTCCCTGTTTGACAAACGGGGTGACCCTACCTATGGATCCTTTTTGTAAGAGGGTTTTAGATGGTATGTACTCCCGCCGCTTGCCCTTGTTACGTCGCGTAACCTTTGGGGTTTTCTTCGGTTTGGCAACTCCCCTGAGGGGGACCTTGAATATAGACACCACGACAACTTTCTTTTTTCCTTAATAGAGTGTTTGTTCAAATGTCCAGCTAGGGCCCCTCTTTTACAAGCAAAAGGCTGATGTGACTTTTTTTTATTCCTGCCGGACAGCTAAGAGACGCTTTAGCCCCTCCAGGTCCCCGAGAAAGCATTATTTGCGCCAAGGGGACCCCTTTTTTTCGGATTCCCCGGAGCAAGGAAAAGAAGTCCCTGAGTATGTACCCTAAAAGGAGGACCCCTTTGTCGCGTGATGTTTTTTTCTGGCATTTCAGTGAATAGAAACTCAGGCCTGGCTCTTCCAAGAGCTTCTTTTTCGTGGTAGATCCTCCTTTGCTGATCGGAGAACTTCTTCTCAGCCGGTATTTAGAGTAGAGCATCGATTACCCTTTTCGATGGCGAGGAGAGGCCTCTTTATCAGACCCGGTGTCCTTTTTTGATCGCGGTTATTTCCCCCGGCTGCTTTTCTGGTCGCTCAATCCCTCCGTGACGAGAGTTTTAGATGAACCTCTCACCTGGTGGTAAATCGGTCCTTCTTTCCCGCTGACGCCAGATGATGTTTCTGATGAGGCAAGCTGACTCTCCTATTTTTTTTACCGCGCCGCATTCAACCCCCTCTCCGTAGAAACTTTCCGAAGGCGAGGGGCCCTTTTTTGACTCAGGAAAAGGATGAGGACTAACAGGCGTTTTGAAATTCTCTCCTTAACTGCCGATCCGCGCATCTCGTTACTGCTCCGCCTGGCGTTTGCCCCAGAAGAGGGCGGTACTGACCGCCCACCGTGTTCTTTAGGGTAAGCCTTGCTCCCGGTCCAGGAAAAACTGCGCTTCTTCCTTAAGTGCTCCCTGCTTAGTCCCGCTCTTGGAAGATCGCATGGTGTCCCCGAAGGAAAACATACTTCCTTTCCGTCTGCAGAACCGCCTTTTCATTTCCCCCTTTCCCAGCACCCAGTTGGCGCGCCTACCTGTACCACCACCGGACACCCGGATCCCCTCCTCCTCACCGCTGCTTTGGCCCTTATCCCTTGCAGCTCTTCTCGTTCCTATTCTGCGCGTGAAGGCCCCTGAAAGGCACCAAGGGGGAGGAGGAGACGCCCCTTACCGGATCCTGCGGCCTCTTTTCTCCGACGTAGCGATACAGAGGAGAGCACGCCATCATCGCCTTTTTTGCGTTCGTCCCCATCCGCATGACTCAGACCTCGATAAACCCCATCCCTTGTTGTAGAAGGTAAAAGCCCCTTCTATTTTTAGTTACGGTATGTTCTTCTCGGTTTCCCTCGAGAACACTAGAACGAAAGCTTTTAAGCCATCCAGCCCCTTTCAACGGCCATGAGCGGGAAGGCTTAGATCGCCTAGTATGACGGTGTTCGAAGATTTTCGTCTAATTACGGAAGGTCCACATCGATGCTTCTAGAAAGAAGGAAAACCCCTACGCTCTATAGGGGAAAGAGGAACATGTCTCTATTTTTTTTCATGGACGGATGGTTTGTTCCCGGTGAGTAGCGGATCCTTCTTGAGGTAGAATCTACGGGTAGTGCATGCGACACATATAGTCCCTCCAGCAGGAGGCCGGCCTATCTCCTCTTTTTCCCTGAAGGAGACCCAGACCCCCGTGTACATCTCCCCATAAAAGAGGCGTTCCTTTTTTTTTCCCCGATCTATTCCCCCCCCCCCTTCTTCTCACAAATCAGTACCTCTGCGAGGCCCCGCTTCTCGTTCGCTGCTCCGAGTGCCGTCTCTCTTCCCCCGGTGAAGATCTGGAATCCCTAACCTGTTTATCAGCGTCCTTCCCTCCTTGCAGTCAACCGTCACCTCTGGAGTACTTTCCATCGTTCGCAGGTAAGCGACATCCCCCCCCGGGCAAGGCTTTTCTAAGTAGATTTTATCGGTAAGAGTCTTTTTTCCCCACCTCTTTTTCTTTCTGAGGGGAAATTTATAGAGGCGGTGGCGACCTTCTAAGTATGCTCCTCTTCTTATCACCAGGCTCTGTAGGAAGAATGGCTTCTTATTAGCCTCATGACTTCCCTTTTCCTTATATATACATAGTGAGATGATTCTTTATGGGAATACTTTTTTTGTAGCATCATGATCGTCTTTTCTTCTCCCGTTCGCGCCCTTGGAAGAGGAGAGAGACGTTCTTTGCATGGAAGGTCCACTTTTGTGTTCGTGTCCCGATAGAGAGGCACGCCCCCTCTTAATTAGGGAGGTGCCTGTACCAATCTTGTTTCCTCAGGATCCTTCCCAACTTAGAGGAGGATTTCCGTCGGTACGTTTCGATAGTTGAGTCACCGTTTTTCTTAGGTTTTAGCTCTGGACACTAATAGTGTTCTTTTTTCTAACCTTCCCCACTCCGAGTGACCTTCTACCCCTCCCCCTGAGGGAGAGACCCCCCTCATCATACGTTGTTGTTGTTGAGTTCTCATTCGTCTCCGCAGTCTTTCCGGTAGATACCTATCTTACTTTGCTAGACCGGTGAGGGCTACCCATCAGAATCTTTGCGCCTCTCTCCCTAGCCGCGGTTACCCAGATCTCGTGAACCGAGCTCTTCGTAACCTGCGAGGTCACCTCGCCGAGCATTGAGGTGTCTCCTGATAGGCCTTTTGGCATTACTTATCTCTTCTAAAGGCCCTCCGCGCCCCCTCCCCCGAAGTAGATCATCCCCTTTTTCTACCCCCCCCCTATTTCAATAAGCAACCCCCCTCGACACGATGGAGAGATACCCTTTCGCGAGCAGAGCGAAGGACCTTTTCGACCACGTCTTTTTCTGGTGGATGAAGCTCTGTCCCCCCTTTTCCCTCGTAGAATCTGAAACCGCTGCCTTCCCCTGGGATAGAAGGCGATCCCTTCTTCCTCCTGCCCTTCCCCCTCATAGATGACTCTCTAGAGGAGGCCCTTCCTTTTTGATTGCGCTGACAGCTTCACTTTGCCTAAGGAAGAAAGAGGGAAGAGCGAACGGAAGGGACTTTCTTCTCTCAACAGTGGACCGAATTTTGATATGAATTCTTTTTTTTGCATGGGCGCCGCTTCGACGGGCACTTCTCCTTTTCGGTTTGCGGCTTTTTTAACTGAGGAGCGGCTCGCCTCGTCTTTTTGTGCCCCCCTTAGGATATCCTCAGAGTTTTCCGGGACATCCTGCGTTGCTGGTGTTGTCGCTTTTTTTTTTAGATGAGAGGAGGGCTTGAATCCTCTTTTGGTCTCTTCCAGATAGTTTTTTTGGACGCCTTTCGTTTTCACCCTAGGCGCTCAGTTCCCTACGGCTCCCTCCTATTTCCACCAGCTTTCCGCCCCGTCCCCGGATAGCTTCTTTTGCTTTTCTTTTTTTCTGATCTGGATGTCCGGCTTTGACGACCCATGCCCTGGCGCCACCAGGCTTCCCTATATGATGCCCAGTCTTTTCCTTTTCTGGTTCAAGCTCCTGATTTCTTTCCCTTTAGCGTCTCCTTTCACCGACAACGAGAAGCTTTTCTTTTTAGATTATGTTCCTAGAAGATTGCATCTCGCCCCCCTAGGTAAGGGCGATGCGGAAGGTGTACTTCTTCTTCTCTCATAAACCTTTTTTTCCTATTCGTCGCCGAGACCGTTTGTTTCAGGGTCATGATCTCCCCTCCTTCCCCCGTATGCAGCCCCCTTTCCCCCTCTGCGCGGTTGAAGGGCGTCTTTCTTTCCTGACGTCAGAGGGCCGCATTTTTGAAAAAATCATCAGGACGGGTCAGCTTCCTCTCCCCCTCTTGCCGGACGTGACGACGGCCGATTTTTCTCCCCTCGAGGAAAATGAGGCAACGACCCCCTCCCCCGGTCGACCTACTCTCTCCCTTTTACCCCAGTAAGCGAGACGCCCTCTCTCCGAGAGAGAGAAGCGGCCTTTCGACCTCTCCAGGCTTCTCTCTTTTTTTTTCCCGATGTTCTTTCGCGTTTCCCCTCCGCCGGTGCCGACATGAGTCTACCGTTTTTTCGAGGCTGAAGCGCAGACCCTTACGTGGATGAGTGCGACCTGCGGGGCTTCCCCTTACGCTTCCCTTTCTTGCACCGCTTTTTTGTTTATCACAGGGGCGGGAGGTTTGAGCGTGCGGCAGATCAGTAGTCCTCCTCCTTTTTGATGTCCGTTGCTTTCCCTTGTTACCCACTTTTTTCGTTTGCACGATAATGAGAAGTTTTTTCCCGCTCTGGGGACCCTCTCCTCCTCTTCCTCCACTTTCCCTTCCTTCCCTGACCATCTAACAAGCCGCCCGCCCTCGAGGAGCACAAGTGGGATTCCCCCCCACGTCATCAGAAACGGTTTCCCTTGCTTCCTTTCGCCTTCTCCCCCCTTTTGTTGAAACCTTCGTTCCCTTCCGTCAACCGACTATGGGCGCGACCACTCTCCCTTTTTTTCCCTTCTGTTAGAGAAGAACCACCCTTTTTTCCCCATGGTTGAGCTTACGTCCCTCTTGCCACTGTTTCAGGAGGCAGCTCCGTCGTCTCCGGTGCTACATCGTCCCCCCCGGGACAGTGATACCGCCTCTCTTTCCTGCTCGTGCTACAGGCCGGCTCCATGTCTTTTTTTCCTCGACATGGTGCGCCCGTTTTCCTCCTCCTGCTTTTTTTCTGTGCAATGGTTCTTTTCTTGACTGCGACCAACCCGTCTTCCCTGATCGAGTACACGGGTTCGCGGAAAAAAATGTTCGATCTTTTTCCGGCTCGCCCTTTCCCGGCAAGGATCACCGCTGTCTATGGAGAACGTTTCCCGAAAAGATGGCGCAGGTTCTCTTTCTTTGTCTTCCTCGAGCTTTCGACTGCCCCCCTTTCGAGCTGATCACCGCTTTTTTTTGTACCAGGCGGACAAGAAGATTTCTCCTTTTTCCGCTCACTTTTTCCCCTCATATTTGATGAAAAGGTAGCCGACTCCATTTTTTCTCTCGGAAGAACGCAACTCCCCCTAATAGCTGTCCCCCTTTTTCTCCGAGCGTAGTAGTGCTTTCGTTTTTTAAAGGCCTTCCTTTAGGATTCGGGCTTCCTTTTCCTTTAAACTCATGCGGTGACAGATTTTCGGTCTTTTTTGGGGGCCTTTTTCCAGCCTTTTGTTGCAATCAGGTGATATGCGTGAGCTGTTGCGCATCAATAGGTTCTTCGGTGCCGATTCACGAAGAAGGACTCGAGCCCTCCGTCCCCTTCCAGAGTCGCGCTTCTTTTTTTTTTCTTATCACGGACTGTTTCACCTGATTGCCGTGTTCCCCCTTTTTTTGACCTGCGCTACTGTTGAATCTTTTTCTGCGACCCCACCTCAAACGATACAGCATTTCTTCCGCCGTGAAGGTTGGCTTCCCCCCCCAGTGTGCGCGCTTTTTGTGAGAGCGCGTGCCTTTTCCTTCCTTTCCCCCTCCCGTCGTTCCTGAAGAGGGGCGCTCTCTCGCCTCTCCCGACCTTATTCTCCCGAAAACAAGCGGACCACCGCCTTTTACCGGTCCGAGCACTTAAAACTCCCCCCCCCTCCTCATCGTACTTTTTTCTTACTGCGGAGCCCCCCGTAAGCAGACCCTCCTCTCCCCCCCTACAAGATTAATGAACCCTCTCTTTTCTTGATTTCGCACAGTCCATAAGGTTTCGAGAAGGTGAGGCGCCCTTCTCTGAATAAGCGAATCCTCCCACGCCCTGCTTTTTGCTGGCAACTTTTTCTCCCGAGGACGGGAGGCGTCTCCTCCGATTTCCCTTCCCCCTCTCTCCAGATATACTGAAGCGGTGGAGTGCTTTCCTGTCTTGCATTTCTCCCTTCTGTTCGCAAGAGGCAGGCGACGGCGGTCTTTTCAAGGGTCGCCCCCCTTACTCTCCTCGTTCCCGCCACACACTCGCCGAGTGGTTGGTTTCTTTTGCCCCTTGAGCTGGTGTTTTCCCTGAGGGGTATGGGGTTTGTGTGCCGGCCTATGCCACGGTTGTGTTTCCCGAGGAGGCGCCTTACCCCCGCGAGTTACATCTTTTTTCAACTCCCTACACTTCTTGCCTACAGGCGGCGAAGGGCGCCGTTCGTTTCTTTTGTCACCGAGTGGAAGGAGTTTTCTCCTAACTTTTTCTCTCTGTCCTGAAGAAGATCCTCCCCCTTGTCTTGTTTGGTAAAGGTTCCTCCCTGTGAGCCGATTTGTCTCCTTCCCCGCGTGCTCCCTTTTTTGCTTTCTCTCCCGTCCATGCCTTAGGATCTGCCGTCTTTTTTTGCTTCCACAGACCCCGCATGAAGCGTTGCCTTCCTTGTCGCGCGCCAGCGCCTTCCGGACGACCCAATCGTGCGCTGACCGGGGCCCACACCCCATTTCGTTGTGGGTGGTCTTTCCCCCCCCTTCTCGGGTGCTCGGGACCGCCGGCCCACCCTCCGCCCGGTCACCTTTTTTCCCCCACAGACCTTCATAGACCACCCCTCGCAGCCCCCCCCCCCCCCCCCCCCCCCCCCCAGCGAGAAGACGGGTTTCTTTTTTTGTGTTCTCCCTATCCTCGAGACATGCGGCCTCACCCGCTGTTGCCTTCCCTTTTTCCTTGCCCAGGCGGCGCTCCCTTTTTTTTCTTTTTAGCGCCGGCTTTTGTCTGGGGTTTGTCTTTGTCCTGAAGGCCGATAATGCGCTGTTGGCGTTTTTCCCGCAGGGCGGGCGCGCGTCTTCGTGGTGTGTTTTTTCTCTCGTCACCTTCGGCTTGGGGTCTGTTTGGCCTCCTCTTCCCCCGGGCACATCAAGCGCGGGGCTGCGCGTTTCTTTTTTTTTTTTTCCCTCTTGAAGAAACCACCCCGGAGCGCTCTTGTTTTCGTCCCCTTTTTTCCTTCCCCCTGAAAAGAGGAAGGTTCAGTTTC
>Ga0179593_1611158_pt1 | contig 10509 bp, 9 predicted proteins | sample CZODoug2_1_08_16_FD_185931 | JGI IMG/M metagenome (GOLD analysis project Ga0179593, IMG submission 185931) | Vadose zone soil fungal communities from Angelo Coast Range Reserve, California, USA - CZODoug2_1_08_16fungal (PacBio error correction) | ecosystem: Environmental > Terrestrial > Soil >... | reverse complement strand
CCCCTATTTTTTCATTCCAATACCACCGAAGGTCGGGGCTCTGAGTTTCCTTCCACCCTAGGTGGCCTTTTTAGCGTTTCAGAAATTTTTCTTTCGCACTTAGTGCAAGTCTTAGGCTTCCTCGTCGAGCGTAACCCTCCCATTGCCCACTCCCGTGATTGGGCCCCGGTACTGAGTGGTACACTTCGAGGGAAGCTTCCGGAACTACCCTATCGAACGCTGTTTGGCCTCCTTTTTCCTTTAGTTTTCGTTTGGCGTTTCAACCACCGGGCTGACTCGCAGAGAGGTCCCAACCCCGGTTGCCTGGAACGCTATGTGGTTTTAATCTTTGGACCCTTTACCGTGAGCTCGGATTTTCTTCCCAGAAAACTGCCGCTTTCACACCATCTGTGGACCCGGGATCGCTTGATCTTCCCAATTCATTTTTAGTCTTCCCCCCCCACCTTTCAATCCGGATGGGGACACCTCCCTACGGCTCCTTCCCCCGCTTCGCTACAAAATAGATAAAGCTGATTCGTTATCCCGGCCCAGGTATTTGCGGGGTCTCTCCCCCCCCTCGATAAGATGCGGCCCTTTTTCTTTCGCACGGCTGGAACAAAAGATGATGGGTCTTTGGCAAAAACAATCGTAGTTGAAGTCCCCGTCCCACTTCCCGCCGCGCCCATTCTTCCCGGAACCCCCCACACACCCTAAGCTTTGTCACCCAATTGAGAAGGATGTTTTTTTATAGGGTCCGAGCACCCCATTTTCTTCTCCGGTGTTTCCACGTCTCGCGGCAGGGCCGGCTTTTTAAATCCCTCTCTTTTGAAAGATTTTTCCGGAGGTGGAGACACAAAACGGGGTTACCTTAAGTCCTTTGTGCTTCGCCACCAGTTACCCCTCTGAGCCGACGGCCTCCTCCTTATCTCCTTTTCACGTTCGGAAGTCGAGATTTACCCCCTTTGCAGATTGAAGCTCAATTGTTCTGACCATCGCGGTTTGCACGGCTATTTGCCCCTCCCAAAACGACCTACGACGTCACCCCCTTCCCCCACCTGGTCACTTTAGAGAAGATCTCGTTGCTTTCCCCGGCAGGCAGCTCATCAAGTCCCCTTATTTTTTTTTAGATGGATTTTCACCCACGCTTATTTTTTCTTCGCCGAGTACAGGGGGGGTTTTCCTTTCAGGGAAACGTCCTTTGTATACCCTTCTGCTTTTCTTCTTGGTTTCCACCAGTTCAATTCAACGTAATTCCTTTTCCGAGCTCGGCGGTCGAGTTTCGTTCAATCGTTTTCCCAAAGGGATTAGTAGGACTCCCGCCTAATTCGGTGGGCCGGTACCGTCCAAAGTCCCCCTTTCGCTGAGCATTTTGGAAACTAAAACTACGGCCCCCCCCCTTTTTCCCAGCGCCCAACCCATTTTGCGTTTTTCCACCTTCGGCCTGATTTTGAAGAAGGACTATGTAGTGTTTTCTCATTCTGGAAGCTAAGAGGGGGGGACGGTTTTTTCTTTCACCCCCCAACACGGATTCCTGCTTTTCCAGTCCTGTAGGTCCTCTCCCTCGCTCAGGCTTTTACGTCACCCCCCACAGTCACCACTTCACATTTGAGTTTGTTCCGGCTTCTGGTCTACGTTTACAGTCGAACCTTGACTGGCCCTTGTACGCGTAAACGCACACCAAGCTCCTCAAATACTGCGATTACGCCGGTTGTCAAAACGATTCCCCTTTTTGTATGTGCCCCCCGCGGCGACGCTCTACCCCCCCTTTTGTATAGGAAAAATTTACTGCTCCCCCGCCCAACGGCCAAATAAGAAGCCTCCCCTTGTGTTCGTTGTTCCTTTTCCTTACGTTCGAGAGTTTACTCTTCGCCTCCCTAACCCTCCGAGAAGCGTGGCGCGTGAAACTATTGCCAACCCCTGTTTGTAAGCAGTCCCGTTGTTTTTGGCTTCTGGTTGCCCTGATGGATTATTGAGTGATTTTGAGTTGTTTTCTTCTTTCTTGGGAATTTTGTGGCGGCACTCATATGTCTTCCCGACTAATGAGACGGCGCGTCCCTGAGCAGACTCTCCCGTTTTCTTCTCCGAAAAATGCACTGAGCCCGGACCAGATACAAAAACCCTTTTGAGGGCCTCATTGCTGATAGCACGAGCGGTCCCTTCGGTGTATTGCTTTGGAGCGGCTGGGTGGAAGACCGATGCCCCTCCCGGTTCGGCAACCTCAACAACAATTCGTCGACCCTTCTCTTGGTTCCAGACCAAATTCTTTTCGGCCGTTTTGGAAGTTTTTTCCTTCATCCTGGTGGCACGTTGTGAAAGAAAATCACACTTGATCGTGCGAGCTCTTCGCCCCAAGATTGAATCCCCTCTCTTCCCCCTACATCCCTCGCTGGCCAGGAACCATTAGTTAGACTTTACTTCCCTCGGAATCCTGCTCGAAGGCCCCAAGGAACGAGCGGATTGCGATCAATGTTTTCGTCCCAATTCCGGCGTGGCCAAGTTTTCGTTCCGGGCTTATTCTCTCCACCTTTTGAATGCCTACTATTATGCTTGGACTGCGTCAGTTTTCCCCACCCTTGTCCAGTTCTCTCTAGGCAGAAGAAACTTACTATTCCATAGAAACACAAGCACCAGACGACCACCTACCACGTGACTATCCGCGCGCACCGCCCCGCACCCCTCCCCCCCCTCCACCTGCTTTTCCACACCACAAAACCGCTGTGACGAGACCTCTACTCACTCACTTCCACTCCGCCCACCCCACCCCACGATACTCTCTTGAGATCTTCGCGCCCTTCTTTCCTTTGAGGCCGGGGACGGCCATCCTTTTGAGAGCCATATCGGATCGGCATGTTCCCTCATCATTCCGTGACTATCCAGAATATCAGTTTTCTCCTCACTTTTACTTCCTCGCTGATTAAAAGTTTGTTAACTATTCCTCCGTCCGGCATCTCTTTTCCCCTGCCTTTTTCCTGATTAAGCACAACGGATGGAACCCAGACCACCCACTTGCACTCCAATTCTTGGCCCCCGGGCACTTTCAACCGAAATTCATTAGTATATCCGTGTTTAAAAAGTGTACGACCACTTTGCGACCCTCGCAGGGTATGGGACACCCCGGTTTTCCTCTTCAGCATCCAAACTGTTTGCCACCGGTCCTTTTTCCCCTGGTTTTACCCTCTGGAATGGTCCCAGTGATGAATGTCCCCTTCATCATTTTTTCCCATTTCCAGAGCTGTTCCAGTTTTTCTTCGGTGTAATTGAAGCCCCCCCCCCCCTGTTGGTCCATTTTTACAGGGAAACCCGTTTGTCTATTTCCGTTAAGCAACCCCCCCAATGCCGGTCCCTCCCAAAAGTTACTCCCCGACTCCCTCTTTCGCGTCCGGGCAGTGTTGTTTTTCACTGTATGGTGGTCTTTCAGACAGATAGCCGATCCGCACCCCGTCTTCAACCCTTTCAATTCCAACTCTCTCGGTTTTCCATGGTTTGTCTTGAGGTCTCTAACTCATGTGGATCGCCAGCGTCCGTCTGCTAACCCTTTTGACCACAGATGCTCGCCCCACCCCACTGGCCTTGGAGCGCGTAGGAAACTGCTATTTTTTTTTATTGTGCCAATTTTTTTTGCCGGTCGATTTATAATCCGTTCCTGACTGTTCAGCCAGACAATAAGGAGTTTGGGTTTCCCCCTTTAACGCTAAGTTACTGATCCCCGAATTCCCCCCTTGCCGTAGCGGGTGCATTGGCAGGGTACCTCCCTTCAATTCTCCTTTTCCAGAGCGTACCTTGTCACAAATCCTACCCACCTTTGGCACAGGTTGATATGTGAAAGTAATAGAAGTTTTTGTTCCCCTCATTGTTTTTCCGAGCAAATCCTTCTCGAATGTGTCCGCCCATCATACGGATTTTATTAATTCGAGTTTAGCGGTATGTTGAAATTCCATTTTCTCTTAATTTCCGTACCGGTGGACGTGGGTTTTCTTGTTGCGAGGTGCCTTTTACTCTTTCCCCGTTCTGGTTCCCAGTCAGTTACCGCCAACAATTTTGCCCTTGTTTAACCAACTTTATCAAGACTGATTCACGCCTTCCTTGGTAGCTGTCCGGAAAATGATTCTGGAGGGGTCACTCTTGATGCCTCAATGGGTTGGTTTTCCTGATTCCATGTTTGATATCGCATGATCGCCTCCACTTTTTTCCGGGGCAGGCCAAACGGATTGCGTCTTTTTTATGGTTTCAAGCACTCGGAAGTTCGTTTCATCCCTTGAAGAAGAAGGCTTGTCCCTTAACTTTTCTTTGTTCCGTTGATTGATGACGACACTCTCTTCTCAGAGCCCTTTACCGGGTGAGTTTAATCGTCGTCGACGTGACCTTTTCGATGGGATCCTGACCCTTTCTTTTTTTGCTTGTTTCCTACAGATTTTGTTCGTCTCCTTTCCTCAAAACTCGTCGTTCTTTACTTTCTTCACCAGCGTGTGGTAGGAATTTTCTTTTTTTTTTTTTTAGGGATATGTTCTCACCGTCCAGGAGTTCCGACTGTCCGGTTGTGTCGTTCTTTGGTTTTCCCCTTTCCCATACCTTCGATTGGAAGTTAAGTCGGCAGCTTCCTTGTCTCCCCCTATGCCTTAATTCGGGATTTTTTTCCTTGTGTGGCCTTCAGGCGGCGCGACGATTTCTGTGCTTTTTCACGGCCAAGTTTGCCCAAAAGGAGAAAAGTCTGCCCTCCCCACGGGCCACCGCGGCACGGACCCTTCTTTGTTTCCGCCTCGTGTTTTTGCGATTCGCCCCCTTTGCTTCTCCCAATGTTAGGAACCCCTTTCGGGACGGATTCCCATAAAGGTACGATTACTCTGTGTTTTCCCAACCCTTTTCCGGTTGTCATATCCACCCTACAAATTTCCTCTTTTCTTTTTTTTTAGATTGGTTTTTTTGTGTCCCCTTTACTTATAATTGGTTTCTTTTTTTCCGCCTAGGTTGGTATTCCCCAATGAGCGAACCGCCTCGCTTCGCCTATGGCAACTTTCCTGACTCTCAACCCTTTTACTCAAGGGCCGGAACGCTCTTATGCTCTTTGACCACTTTTAGGGCCCTTTGCGCGCTTAACGGGGTTCCAGTATCTGAGGACTTTCTTCCCTTTTCACCCGTTCCCAGCAGATTTTTTTCTCATTGGTTTGGAGCTCAGTCAATTTTTACCTATGGACAGCTTTTCATGTTCCCAATTCGCTTAGTGGGAATGGTTCACGCTTTGTGGTTCGGAAACAAGTAGCTTTCCCATTGTTGCCAGCTTATTCCCGTTATGCTACCATCGGGGAGGGCTTCCCCTCTCCCGTCCCCCCCTGAACCATTTCGTACGTTCTTTTAAAACCTAGGCCGCTGAGTCTTAACTGCACCGCCGACGCGGGGTTACCTCCGTCCGTGCTGGTTGTAAGCTTCTTACCTTCGTCACTCCTTGCCCACTCCTCGTAGGGCGATCGGGACGATTACTTCCCCCCTTTTTGAAAGTGCACCCTCCAACCCGGGTTCCATCTGCTATCTGCTTACCAGAGTTGGGTGGCCGTTCGGTTGAGCCCAACCAAGTCTCCATCGCTAGGTATTTGCAATTTTAAGTACCGGTCACTACAGCCTGATGTTTGTTAGTCTCCCCTAATCCCGGTGCCCACTCCCCCCCCTTTGAAACATAGGTCGCACGAAGTTTGGCGCAGCCGGCCCAAGCGCCTTTTTCTTTTTTTCCCTCTCGCTCGCTTGTGAGTGTGACCTCCCTGATTCCTCCTTTAAGGACTCTTACTCGGCTCCCCCAGACACCCTTTTCTGGGACCAAACCCTTCTTCAATCGTTAGTTGCTTGATAGATTGTTTCCGGTTTGCAGTTGCCGCACGAATTTTTTATTTAGCGACTGTTTTTATTTTTTGAGGGCCAGGTGTTGACGCTTTCGTTTCGTGCATCCGTAGGGCGGCTGTCGATACGTTGCCCTTTTTTTTTCTTTTTTTCCGCACCAGTTGAAGGCGTAAATGCTACTGCAGAGTTACCTTCGTGATACGGGTTTGCACTGGGACGAAGCGATTCTTTTTTTTCTGGCCTTTGAGGTTACCGTTTTCTCCCCCCTCCCATGAACAGCTGGCGCCGTTGAAGATTCCCCCCCTTTGTTCTTTTTTTCCTGCTAGCAGCCAGCTTCCCCCAACTCTTCTTTTCAAGGCCGGCATGCGCTGATTTTTGGATTCTCTTGGAACGACTGGTGCTCTCGGCCTGCCCGATGACATAAGTTTTCGTGCTTTCATTTGTTTTTGGTTTCCTTGCAAGAGAGTCCCTTTTTGTTTTAAGGGAGTCCAGGTATCTGTTTTTTTCCGCCTATTCGTGGATTTCGCAAAAGACAGCTCCATTTCTCGTTCCCCCGCAACTTGTACCCGTTGCCGGTAAGTTGACTGACTGTATCTCGGGTGTAGGCGTCGGCCGCGGTTAAGCCTCTCTTGCCAGTTCCCCCCTCGCTGATTTTCGTTGTCTCTTCCAACTTCTGTTTTGAATGTCCCTTCTGTCCGGTTTTTTTCTTGAGCGGTTGTTTGATTACATGCGTTCCCTTCACGTTAAGTGCACCTCCTTGCTCTTCCTCAATGTTGAATTAATTGGTGGGTCCCTCATTCGATCGCCCGTTCTCCTTCAAACTCACCTCACTTTTCACGGTTTGTTGAGTCCTCCTCTTTCTATAAGGTTTTCTTCCCGCGATATTCATGGGCGCCCCCTGTTTCTTCAAGTGAGCTCACTTTGATGGATAAGGAAATTTACTTTTTCTCTGATAGCCCTGAAAACAACTTTCCCCCCGAGGGTTGCTGAGCATTCAAAAAGTTGCTGCGGTCCCCCCCTTTACCTCTTTGCCCGGTGTTGACCATCGCCGTCGCGACACTTCGTTGGTCTCTGTAGTGCCTTCTTCTTTTCCCTTTCCTTTTTTTTTTTCCTCGTGTTGTTGTGATCTCCAAATTTCTTCCCTTTCCCTCAGTCACCCCTCCTGTCGGCGAGCTGCGATGGTCAACCAACCCCTCCTGCGGTTTTTCGCGGGCCAAATTTTTAGTGCAACTCCTATTTGAGTTTCTTTTTTCAATTGTTTTTTCCAGTCGGCCTCCGCCTGTACTACCCTGACCTTCCCGATGATCCTGGCCACTTGAAAGTTGGTTCCTTCCACGTTGCAAATCAGCTGTGACTCAACACAACTTATCGCACGCGGTACGTAGTTAGGTCGGGGTTTTTCAATGGCCCCCGTCTCTTCTGAGTCGCTAGCTCCCGAACCCGTGAATGCAACAGTAAGCGAGCTAGCGGGGCAATTCCCTTTTTTTAGTTCTCGTTTGGCCCGAACCAGCCGCTCAAATTCCTCTTCTTTTTTCTTTTCGCTGACGATGCAAAATCAAGAGATTTTTTCTGCGGAAAAATTGTTCGTCTTGGGATGTCGGGTCCCCTTCACCTTCTTTGAATTCCCCCTCTCGACCCCCGAGGCCCCGGCGTTTGTTTTCCTCTTCCTGTGTCCCACCGTACCAAGTTGCGTTTCTTTTTCAGAAACGATCGATACCCGTGCGGCCAATAGCAGATATGTCTACGGCGTTCCCTCGGTGGGGTTCCACCCATGAGTTTGAAGGGAATACAAACGTCCACAAACTACCGTCCTCTTTGCGCTCGCGGGGTCGGCCCATTTGCCAAATCCGCTACTGATGTGTTTGGGCCCGAGGTTTTTTCACCCAGCACTCTTATTTTTCTCGCACGTTCTAGAGCATTTTCTGCGTCTTCCTCCAGTTGGGGGCCCTGATTGCTGAGAACGAATCCCTAGAGTCTTGGAAACCGGCTGTTACTTCGAACACAGTTCGTTCCGTCCGACATTTTCAGCACGGTATTCCTTTTTTTCATGGAGTCCCCTTTACGATGGAGGAATGTCTCTTTCCTAGGCAATATGTCTTTTCTTCAGCGGCATTTTAGGATCCCCTTGTTTTGCGGGAAAATCCTTTCCTTTTAGGATAGAGAACGCCCGCACTAACGACGTAACCAGTAAACATTCACCTCTACCCCTCCTCGAACCTCAGGGGCGAGGGTCAAACCGTTCACAGACAGCCTCCCCTCAACCAGTACATCCTATTGTGCACGCCGAGAAAGTCTTTCTTTACAGTTTCCTGAGCTTCCTTGACCATGATCACTTTAAGTTCTTTCCCCCCTCTGGTTATCTGAGTCCCCCAGAGGACTTGAATGAGGTCTCGACTCTCTCGGGAATACACCCCCTAGTTTAGCCTTACCCCTTTTTGAGGTTCTTCCCCAACTGGTTTAATTTGGGGAGACATCTCCCTCGGCTTAAGTAATGTTCTTGCGTGACCACAACCGAAACTCACCCTTCGGTGGAGATTGTTTTGTCTAATACCACCTGCACCCCACCACTCGGGTTCAAGATCCTCCCGCTCTTTTGGGTTTGTGGTTTCACTCAACCGGCCTGCATGAAGGAGTTCTATGGCCCTCCTGGTTGTCGTTTTGTGGCCGACAATTGTAGAACTGATTCCCTTCCTAGCCCCCCTGGTACGAGACGGGCGGGCCCACACTACGGTTCGACGGTCCTCCCGTAGGTAGGGCGCGGGGCTTCGTAACACTTTCTTTTCGGCGAAGCGAAACGCTTCCCACCTTTTTTTCCTCTTTTGCGAGTCCTGGTGGTTCCGGCGTCCGTCCTCTTTGAATGCGGAAAATAAATTTAGCGTTTCCTTTTACAAAATCCAGCAACACTATCCCAACTTTCTGTATGTGTCGACACCCGAGATTTCTGTACAACGCGTGCCTTATCTTTTCTTGCACCCCTCATGGAATAGGCCGACCTTCTGCTGCTCCCCCGCCCTCTTCCATTCCAGCCGGTTCTGTGTTGAACAGGAGTTTGTATAGACCTTTTCTTAGTATCTTTTAATCGACAGGTTTTAATCCGCCCGCGCTCCGTGCCATGGTTGTCCTCAACCAGTGCCCCCCACCTGGACTCTCCCGCTCTTACGTGCCCGGGTCAGCCCCTTTTTCTTCGATTCGGCAAGGTTCACACATAATGGGAGACTTCTCCGTCGCGAGACTAACCCCCGTCGCCATAGCCCAAACGAGACCATTCATCTCGCCAATGCACTAAGCCCGACATCCACCTCCCATTCTTTTTCTGCCCTTTTTCGTGTGACCAAGCCCTGCTGTGATTCTCTTTTTGAAACCTTTTAGGGGTACTCTAATTTTCCCCCTTTAACAACAATGGGCCCCCCTCCCCCCACCGGCTACACCCCATATGGATTCAGGTACCAATCTGGGTGTCTGCTTGATTTCTCCGATTTCTGAAGTGTGTTAGATTTTTTTCCATCCCTAACCCATCCCGCAGTGGTCCTCCCCTTCCCGTCTCCTGGTCCTTCCCTCGTAACCCCTTTTTCTCCGCAGCATTCTCGAAACCTCCCGGTGCAAGGTGAACTCGCGTACCCGACGGGACGCCCCTGGAATCGATGGAAGTCCAGAGCTTTCTTTTTAGTCTCAAGTTCGGCACCACCCTGCGGTTTTTGAGAAAATTCTTCCATTTACCTGATATATCCTCTGGGTTGATCTACCACGCGCGGGACCTCCTGAGGGCCAGCTTTCTTTCATGTCCGTTTTTTGTCTCAATGGTCCCTTTTTTCCCCTCAGAGCCTACTGAAGACAGAGACCTTTCGTCCCCGTCTCAATACTCCTTCGCCTCCTTTTTCCCCCTCTCCCACCCTTCCGGTTAGTTGAACCCCCTCCGTCAGGAAAACCAATAAAATGTTTTTTTCATCTTTCCTTATGCCGTTATTGACCAATCCTTAGGATGTGAGTGGCTTCCCCTTTCTATTCTTCCCTTCTTTCTGCCGGAATTTTCTTACTTTACTCCCTAGCCCAGATCGATATTTCCCTTATGTTCCCGACAATATGTAAGGACCCCCCCCCTTTGAATAAGAATTTGCGAACGTCACGGTTTCCTTTCTCTGAACTTTTGGTTTTTCACCGGTCCTATTTTCCGATTTGGTTACCTTTCATCTCTTAGACGATACTTTCCGACTGAGTTCAGCACCCGTTTGGTGCCCTTCCCCACTTCACATTTAGTCCTCGAGGCCTTCTTTTCCTTGTACTTCCCCGCAAACGATACTTTAAACAAATGCTCTTGAAGTTTTCACAAATTACGAACATGATTTTTCTACCCCTCGTCAGGCGTCATGGACCCAACACCCTTTTATGACCTCAACGGCACTCCAAACCTTTTTGCAATGAGACTTTAATTCACAACGCTTGAGGCCCCTTTTTCCTTTTAAACCGGCAATGCCCGTAGACTTTTCTCTTTGTGTGGTCCGTTCAACCCTCCGGCATACTGACTCCCCCCATCTCCATGTGAAACATTCCAGGACCCGCTCCGACGTTTTCCCTTTCCTCTTCCCCAACTCACACCTCCTAAAGTCCCCCATCGACTCAATCCTTCTGTCTTTCCTTTGTTGGGCTCTCTGTTTGGGGGGCTCAACGATGTCGGTCTCTTTTTTCTCTATTCTCTGGTCCCAAAAA
>Ga0179593_1471682_pt1 | contig 10509 bp, 14 predicted proteins | sample CZODoug2_1_08_16_FD_185931 | JGI IMG/M metagenome (GOLD analysis project Ga0179593, IMG submission 185931) | Vadose zone soil fungal communities from Angelo Coast Range Reserve, California, USA - CZODoug2_1_08_16fungal (PacBio error correction) | ecosystem: Environmental > Terrestrial > Soil >... | reverse complement strand
CGCCCCCTGTCATGGTTCTAAAACTCGCCGCTTTCCACTAACATTTTCTTTTCAGGCCGAAAACAATCATTTTTTGGGCCTCTCTCGGCAGGTGATTCTTTTTTTTCTGCCCCAGGTTTTCGATTTTGGGAAGGTCTTTCGTTTGGGGTTCCCTTTTATGATGGGTTATCACCTTGCTTTCAGGACCCCCCCTTTTGACGTGGGATCGCGTAAGGTAGCTGCCATGCCCGGCGATTCCCACTTCCTTACAAGGTTTTTGTTTGCCCCTACCCCTGTCCAGGCAACTAGTTACTCTACCAATCAGTTACCGAGAAGCGCCCTTCTCTGGAGACTATTCTGAAGGAGAATAAGGCCCCCCCTTTTTTTTGCTTTCTGTAACCCTTCTCTTTTTGCAGTCTTTTCTTCGATAATTTTTTTTTGATTCTTCCCCCCTTCTTTTACAGTCCATCCCTTTGACTTAAAAACCAATTTTTTTCCCCGTTTTTTTTTTATGTCTTGTTTCCTTACTGACCCGGCCCTTTCGGTTTTTTTCGAGCATTGGTATCCTCCTTTCCTCTAAACGTGATTCGAACCCTGGCTTTCAGTTTCGCCTTATTTTGGGCCCACTTTGTGCGCAATATTGCATGGGTCACCCCCTGATTTTTGCCCCTTTTGTTCTCCCTTCTTCCGCATTTTTCCTTTGAAATGTCCCCCTCAGTGCTGGCCAGGACCCTCTGGTTTCAAATACCTCCTGCCTTTTTGCTTTTCTCTTAGAAGAACCCCGGGTTCATCTTGGTTTAACCCTTATTTTCTTCGGTTTAGAGCTATAGGCTGACAGATTCACCTTTTTCAGTTCCAGTCCTAGCCCAGGTAACTTCGTTCCTCAATTCCCTTTGAAGTGTTTTCCCCCCTCTTTTTGGGCATCTTGTTCTGTCTGCATCGTCCGATTTAGTCAATTGGCGTCAGAAACAATGCGCTGCCGGATTTTTCCCCTGACCAGTTTTTTCTCCAACTTTTATAAATCTGGTGCGGTTCTTCTCGTCTCGGGGTCGTCCCTACAATGGAACTGATTTTTTCATTGAAGATCTTGCTATCCTTACAGCCGTTCCCACACGTTGATTACCCCCCCCCTTCTCCTTTTTGCTCTTGCTGGCCCCCTGAAAGCTTTATTTCCCCTTTTTTTCTTTTTTTTCGCTTCGACCCTTGAACATGTCCGTGCAACTGCCATTTCGTCTTTTTCCATTTTGATCCTGAGGGTTTAGGCCCCTCATCACCCGCTCTTGCCGCTTTTTTTTTTCTTGACTTCGTGCATGGCCCCCCCCCTTCCCCTCCTTAAACGAATAGGTAGCTGAGTAACTCTGTGCCTGGCTTTCCCTTATTCCAATAATACTTCCGTTCTCCTGGCAAAGTCCCTGGTTGTTTTTTTCTGGTTTCCCTTGCCTCTTTACTGCTTTCTCCTTACTTACGAACAGCGGTTTTCATCCTCTTTCTCAGGTTTATCCTTTTTGGATTTGACCTTCCTCTTTCCTCTACATGTTTTTTACTTTTCTCTCCCTTTTTCAATGGGAACAACTTTCGCGTTTTTGCGTAATATTACCACCTGACCTTTTTTTGGCATTTCACTTTCCGTCAGTGTTGTCTTACTCCATCGCTTCCCCCCTTGTTGCTTCACAGTGAAGTGGAAAGAAGACCCATCTCTCGCCCTAACCCCTCCCTCTCCTCCCCTTTCCCCCCTCCTCCCCTCTTCCTCTACCATTTCCTACCTCCTCATCCCCATCATCTTTGGCTTCGCCCCCCTCTCCTTTCACTTCGCTTTCTCCGCCTTCCCCCTTCCCCTCCTACCCCCCCCCTTTCTTCTCACTTCCCCCCTCCCCCCTCCGGGCTTCTTTCTCCCCTCTTTGTTTCTGATGGTCCGGCCTATGCTTTTTGAAGCGCACGCAATTACATTTTTTTGATTTTACTTTTTGCCTTTTTGTACTTCCCCCGTCCATCGACTCAACCCTTTTCCTCGCCTTCTTATTTTTTTTTTTTAGAGAAACAGTTTTTGTGTTCAACCGTTTTTTCCGCTTTCATTGTTTGACTTAACCTTTCGTTTAACGCTTGATCCACTGACCTTCGCCCCCCCAGTTTGTGCAAACGGTCGTTTTTTTTTTGACCCCCGCTTGTGTACGTGGAAGTAGTCAAGGGCCTATAAGGAATTTCCCTGGCATTGGTTATTTTACTGTGCCGGTTTTAACCTGCAATTCCTCTTTCTTCATTCTCTACTCTCTCCCCAAGTTGGTTTGTGGGGCTCCGAAGACAAGACCTTTTTTTCCCCCCTTGTCTGTTCCCCGTTTGCCTCCGGGGACCGGCTTCCTTGCGTTTTCTCTCTCTTTTCTTTTTTGAATTGCCACTGCATGAGAGTTGCCCAACCGCTAACATTCGTACGGTTTTTTCGCAAAGGCGTTTCGTTTTCGTCCCGCCGTTTGGAACTTCCCCCCGAAAGTCTCATTTTCTGAAATTCACCCAAAAACGCCCACTGGGATTTCCTGAAACAGATGCTTTTTCTTTTTTGGAAGCTATTTTCCCCCCTTTCCCCCTTTTCCAAACATTTTTTTTCACTTGTTTGGATTGATTTTATTCCCAGGTTTCCTTAGGCCTGCTTTTTTTAGTTTTCCCCCAGTCGTGAACCCTTTCCGAACTTTACTCGTCCCTTGCAGGCCTGTTTCAACCTTCTCCAAGGCCCATTGAGGTTGAGGGTCACCTTTTCAATTGGATGATTTTTCTCTGGAAAGTACCCCGCATCCCCTTCCCCCGTTTTTCCCCCTAAACTTTTCTCCCAGAAAATCATCCTCTTGGGAACCGTCAGCTCGGTCACCCGCGGAGTGCTCTTCTCCAGGGTCCTTCCTTCTTCCCGCCTTTCCGTCTTTCTGGAGTATCGGACCTTAACTTTTCCTTCCCCTGACGCATTTTTAAGCTTCAGTCCAGATCTGCTTCACATGGGCCCCAGGTCTTTTTTTGATCAGACTTTCGCTTTTTCCTCCTTGTTTCCCCTTGCTCCCTTCCTAATTATTCCCGCGTTATTGTGGAACCTAACTAGCCCTCGGCAGTTCTTTGGGCTTCTGATCTATTCCCCCCCCCTTTTGGGTGCTCCGGGTTTTTTTCATAGTTTTTTTTCCATTTTTTCGTCTCTTGACCGTTTTTTCGATTTATTCTTCTCCCTTTCTTCCCAGTCTTTCAACCTACCCGGGTGTAATTTGAAAAAGTTGGTTGTTTCCTTTTTCTTTCTTTTCTACTCTTTTCTTTGCCCTTCTCACCTCCTTTTTTTTTTTTTTTCCCCCTAGGGACTTTTAGACCTCTTCCGACGTTTCTTGCCATCCTCTCACCCGTTGTGAACCCAAATCCCCTCCATTGCCCTCTCTGTCTCTTCTCGTTTTTTCATTTATCGAGTTTACCCGTCCTTTTTTTCCTTTCACAGTCATGGCTTCAGAGATTTGGTTTTTTTTTTAAATGATTCCCCCTCTTATTGATCCCCCTCTGTATCTACAGGGGTTTTTCCTTATCCCCTTTTTTTGTGCTCGCAAGAGATTACTTTCATAGCACGTGCTGTCTAGTTTTTTCGCTTAGATCCCTTCCTTATGGTTTTGCACCCCCCGTTTGGCCGAATACGTTCCCGGATGGTTGATCTTCTTTCCTGCTCCTGTTTCACTGCGTCTTCCCCTTTACAACACTTTTTTTGGAATCCGTATACATTGAATTAGCCCCTTCCCCCCAGTCTTATGTCTGTGTTCAGTTTCCCAACCCTTCTGCGATTCTCACCCGGCTCCCGTGTGCCTTTTTCTTTTCGGAAGCCCTTTTCCCAAAACAAACCCCCCTGCTTCCCTTGCCTTCTCTCCCCTCCCCCCCTTTCGCCTTTTTTAAAATTTTATTTGTGCACCTCGGCAATTTTTGGATTTGGTTGGGAACTAGATTGCGCCTCGACTTTTCCTCTCCGTTTTTTCCTCCCCCCGTATTTGTCCAGTGCCAATTAGTAGTCGTCAGCCTGAGCTTTCCAGTTTGTTCATCCTTTTCCCCCTTTCCTCGATTTTTTTTAGAATTCCCCCTCTCTTGATTTTTTTTTTCTACAATGAACCCAAGGGGGTTTCCCCTTCGTCTGCCAGTATAAGGATCTATTAGTCAAGTTTGACCCCCCCTGCTTTTCCGTTACTGTTTCCTTTAATGCTTCCCTGACCCTTCCAACTCAGTTTTTTTCCTTTGGCCACTATGGAGGTACGGTGCACTCCTTTTCAGGAGCCTTGGATTTAAAACTTTTTAATTTAGCTTTTCCCTTCCACGTCTCTTTTCCCCTCCTTTTTTTTCCCTACCCACCTTCCAATTTCTTTCCCCGTGATTTTTGGTTTTGAGTTTGAATTTAGTTTTTCAGATCATTCAGTACCCTACGTTTTTGAATGAGTATCAGCCCCCCTTGGCCGGTGGCTCCCTTTTCCTTGACGCCCTACTTTCTTTTTCAGGGACCTCCCCCCCACAGCTCCCCCTTCCTGGCTGTACTACTTGAAGTTTTCAGGCTTTCACCCAAGGGCTCCCTTTTTGAAGTGTATGCCCCTTGCGTTTCGCCAGGCTCGACACTGCTTCCGGTCTAAACGTAGTTCCCCTTGGCAAACAGTCGTCCTTTTGCTTTTAACATACGGCTTCTCTTCTTAATTGAACAAAAGGTGATTTTCTTGACTCGTTTTCCCCTGTGGGACATATTTTCTGCCTCCCCTTTCCTGACAATTCTCCCCTTCAATCTTCGCCAACGATCCTTTCTCCCCTTTTTTTTTTCTGCCCCCTCCCCCTCCTGGAAAAATGTGTGGGTATGACCTGGGACTTTTTTTTTTCCTTAGGACATTAGATGAGTTATAGTGGGGGGCACGTCCCATCCCCCTTGTGTTTTCTGATGCAGATCCCCCATTGTGGCCCTTTTTTCTTGGTGCGTTGGTGAATTCACGGACCTCCATTTGCTGGTTCAGTCTTGATCTGCACATTTTTTTTCCCTCTTCGCCTTCTTTCCTTGGTATCCTCCCTTCCCTGAGTAGTAAATTCCCAGTTTCCTCCCTTTTTTGAATTTGACAATAGATCCGTCGTTACGTTTTCGTCTTTGCCGCGTTCCCCGTTCCCTTCCTCCTCCTGCTGGGCCCCTTCATCCCGTTTTCAACACCCCCTGCATATTTTCTTCCAGCAGGTTTTCCTAATTGGGAGTATATCATTTTCTTGGCCTAATGCTTCGCGCCTATGTTCAACTGCTTTACTCCGCTTCGCTCTCCCCTTGGCTTCAGCCAGGTCAAACCGGTCTATGTGACTAATCTTGCTTTGACGTTTCTTTTCACATCTCTGTCTGTTTCTCCCTCGTGGGGTCGATTTTACCGCCCATGGCTTTTTTCTTGTCGAACTTAAACCCGTCAAGAGGTGCATTCCGTGTTGTTGTTTGACCAACCGTTATGCCATTTCTCTGGCGGCCTCCTGTTTCTCTGTTTTTCATACCACCTGGGTTGCCGTTTTTTAGTTTTATCGATTATCCCTACTCCCCCTCAAGGCCCCCCTTTTTATTCCAACCCCCGGTTTTTTGCTCGGCTTTTTCCCCTAATCTTCCCGATCCTCTTTTTTTGCAGACTTCGACCCCCCCCTTTGCGTGCTTTTTTTCCCGATGTCCGGGCTGGCAGCCTCCCCGTCTTTGCCGCGGGGTTTTGGCTTTCTATCTGCCTGGTTTTCCCCCCTTTCCGGCTCCCCCTCCTTTCTTTTTTTGCTAAGTATGCTGTTCCCCCCCCTTTTCGATCATTCCGGTTCTTCTTCCCCCCAATGTGTTTTCAGACCCTTTCCCTGTTTTCTTGGTTTTACCTGGTATTTTTCTGGCTGCGGCATTCCCTCTTTGTCCTTCCTGTTGATACGCCTCCGAGTCCCTGCTTTTCTACCAGGCATGGTATCCGCATTTTGCCAACGTTTTACTATGGGTTCCCTTGCTGCCCAACTGAACCCCCCCCCCTTCCCTTTGCTTTTTCTTGCCTTCTTGTTTTTTTTGTTAACCTTCTCATGTTTTGCTTCCATCCCCCCTGGATTTATGTGTTCCCCGCCTTCCTCCCCCCACCCTGGCCTTACAGCCGTTGACTCGTGCAAGGGGTCCTTCTTCTCGACCTCTTTTCGGGTCCCAGACGCCCCACCCCCAAGTCACGATTCCTTGAATCCTAGTTTCACAACGTGAAGAGTGTTTTTTGTACTTCCAGGGTGCCTTCCTCCATCGCGCTCTTTTCTTTTTTTTCGGCGAGATCCCTTTGAGGGTTTGGTGACCTTCGTTTTGGGTTCACACTGACCTTCCACCGGGCGGATACTTCACCCTTCTTGTCTCCACCCTTGTCCCCTTTTTTTTCGACCCCCTGTTGCTCACTTGGGTCTGCGTATCCGGAGTTAACCCCCAAGCAGCCATGAAGCACCTTTACATCCGGGTTCTTTTTCCCTTTTTGACACCCCTCCCCTCCCCAATTTTTCGCTGGATTTTCAAATCCTCTACCTACTACATTTTTTTGTTCAGAACTTTTTGGCCACTTTTCATTTTTGTCGTTTCTGTCTTCTTCCTGGAAAGGCCCCATTTGGTTTCTGCTTGCTCGAAAATGCCACTATGTAGATTACTTCTTCCCCAACACGTCCCACTCCTGTGCTGAATGGTCTTGGGATGGCACCCTCTTCGTAGCCGGATTGCCTTCCCCCCTGGTTTGACCTTCTAGCTCATACCCCACCCACGTACCTCGGGTGTCTTCTCCTTTTCCCGAGGCCGTACGGTGGCTAGTTGTTGCCAAAAACAGGTGTTTTGATTTTTTTTCCCCCCGATTGTGCTTCTTTCCCGTCCTTTCCTGTTACTTTCCCTCCCACAGGATTATCACCCTTCTTTCCAATGAGTTTTCCGGACGGCCGGCAAGGAGGGCCTGTCCCTTGGTTTCTGGGTAGGCCGGTCCTTTTTTCGCTCACTTTTTTCTTTCTCCTTGTTACCCTGCCCTCAGAGGCCGGTTGCATAAGTTGCTTCCCAACCAAACATGCGGCCCTTTTTTTTTTTCCCTTTTTTTTCCCCCCCTCGCCGTGACCGTCCCCCGGTCGGTTCCCGCAAGGACTCGTCCCCTTTCTATCCCCGTGGCTCCCCCCCGTCTGGATTGGTTTTCCCTGCGGATTGGTCAATCCCTTCCTTTATTTTCATCTGTAAAACCTTTTCCTCCAGCCTCCTTTCCCCCTTTTTTACTTCCCATACCGTTTTAACTTTTTTGTCCTCAAGGCCTAGCCTTGCCCAGCTTGCACGGCCCTCCGTTATTTCCCGGACCCTTCCATTTTTTCGTTGCTCTGACTTTTTTGTCACAACAAGGGCAGATTCATCCCCCCCCCCCTAGGACGGCTTAATACGACGTCTTGATAGGACCCACCCTTTCATTGAGTCCCCTTTTTTTTTCCGCGACTTTTCCCCGGCCCTCCTGCTTTTTGAAGCAAGGTTCCGGTCACAGAGCCTTGGGCCTGTGTTCATTTTTGGGGCTTTTTCCCTTCGTTCCGTTTCGAATCGGTTTCCCCCCTCCTTGTGTCCAACGCTTTACTTTTGCCCCCCCCCGAAGCTCGTAGCCCCCAGATTTTTTTTTCTCACCTTTACCCCACCTTGATGTTGCATTTCCCTTCCCTTATTATTCTTTTTTTTTCCCAGTCAGTTCGATCAGCTGTACCCTTCTTGAAATTTTATATGGCCTGACCTTCTCTTTTGTTTTCCCCCTTCGTCGCCCGATTATTTGTTCCCCCCTCTTTACTCGGCCCCCGTTAGCTCTCTATTTTCCAGCGAACTTAAAGATTACCTTAATCCTACGCCCAGCACCCTTTTTTCCCCCCCCCAAGTTTCCTTTATATCTCGTAACCTCCCACCAACCCTTTCTTTTATGACCCAGATTTTTCTTGCTTCCGCTCTACCTTTTCGACCACAAGGGCATCCCCTATACGCCCCCCCCTCTGCTGATTCTTTTTTTCCCCGTTCCCAGATTTTTGTGAACCATTACTCCTTTTGATACCCAGGTCCCCGATCTGACTACTCGTGCCCTCTCCTTAGGCTTTGCTCGACAAACCCTCGTCAAAATTTTTGTTCCGTGTCTTCCCCCGCCCTTGACCGAACTTTTGCCATGTGGTTGCTCTGTTTATTTGGCTTTTCCCTTATCCCGCCTTTTTTACGTTATCTCTTTTTTACTGGGGACTGCCCCCTCGATTTTTGAGAACACCAATTTTAGGCGTTGGCACCGGTTACTTCCCCCGTTGCTCTTCCGTCTTTTTTTACTTTTCGATTTTCCGTTTCCGAGCTTGCTCTTGTTCTGTTTTTCCCCTGTCCCTTTTCAGGTAAACTGAAGTTCTTCTCGGTGCCGATTGAAACCCCCTTCCCTTTTCCGACTTTCTGACAGGAATTGCCGTTCGATTTCCCCCAGTTGCCCTCCCCACCTCCCCCCTCTTCCTTTTCAGCTTTGGCTGAACCCCCTTAAGCCGCCTACAGATTTTCACTCCACGCTTTTGTCTTTTTTGAACCCCCCCAAAAATCGGGTGCCATCGTTTTCTTTGGAGCCAGCCCTCCCCACATCTTTTTTCTTTTTTCTCTATTCCAGTTGTGAGTTATCGTCCACCCGGTTTGGGGGCTTCAAACTCTCTTGCCCTATTCACTCTTCTTTTCTTTGCCCAAATGCCTTTCCTTAACCTGGCGTCACTTCTCTTTCTTTCTTGAGGTCTTTTCCACTCAACCCGGGAAGGAAGTTGACCCTTCCTGGACCTTCTTCTCTGGTCCTTCCCCTTTTCAAGGTCCAAGCTCTGGGGGTTTGGCCTGGTGTCTCCGAACCTCTCCCTTTCCCCCTTTGTGAGTTATTCTTGTCCTGTTGAAGGGTCAAACCGGAAAAGTGTTATCCCGTACCTTGTCGCCCTAATTGTTTAACCACAAGTTCGGATCCGGTGATCTGAGCGTCCCCCCCCCCTCTTTTTTTCCCTGGGCGCATCTTCTTTGAATCAGAACTCCCCATTTTGGGGAGGTGGCCCCAACTACAGCATACGTCTCGTTTTTTCGTTCTGCGGGCCCCCCTTCCCCATCCACTTTTGTTGCGATTGGGACGTTTCACAAACCTTTGACTTTATTTGAGGCGGAGTGGGCCCCCCGGCTCATAGGTTCATGCTTTTTTTCCTTCCCTCCTGTCTCCCCCTTCTGCTTCCCTTTTGTTTCTTCTCCCTCTGTTGACCACTTTTCCCAATCTTCCCCTTTACCCTCCGCGTGGGGCCGTTTTTTTTTCCTTCCGGATCCTTTGCACACGTTGGACTCGCAGTTGCTTCTCCCGGAATCCTTTTGTTCAGTCAACCTTCCCCGTGGCACGGTTTTGTGCGTACGTCTTTCAGGCGGATCTTTCCCCCATCTTCTTTTTGAGTTTATTCCCACGCTTCACTCACAGTTTCTTGGCCTTCATAGCAACCTTTTTGCGTTTTCTAGTCCCCCAAAGCGCCCTCTCCCACCTCTTTCTTTTCCCACTTCTGTCCTTTTCTCCAGTGTTCCTTCTTACTCCCTGGGCCAACTCCTCTTCCTACGGATGCATGGGGGGGGTCCAACGTTTGAGATGTGGAGCGTTTTTTTGTCGTTTTAAATCCCCCCCCCCCTGAGTGTGCTCCTCTTTTTTCCTTCTTTCGCAGAATCTCTACACCGTCCCCCCCGTTTATCGGTCCCGTCTTGACTATGATATGTTTTCCCCATCGCGAACCTTCCCCATGCGCGACATCCATGAAACCTTGCCATTGAGTTTCAGAGTTTCATCCCCTTTGTCCTCGGCCGAGCAACTTCTATGTAGGGTATTCATCGGGCGCACCCCCCTCTTCACGACTCTTTTTTCTCTCTTGCCTTAAAAAATTCCGTCCGGCTTGCCCGCCCGAGTAAAACCCCCCGGATCTGTCCACTGGCGTTTTTGCGTCCTTGCTTGTCCCCGGCCGGCGACTTCCTCCCCTCCCCCTACATCACTCTCCGTCCGTCTCAATTCTTTTTTTCCCTCCCTTCTTGAATAAACCAATGCTTCGGGACTGCTCGTTTCCCCCGGACCCCCCCCATCCCTTTCTTTTGTTTTTTTCCCTCCTGGATTCCCCCCCTCTTTTTGATTGCAGAGACCCTTTTGTGATGACGCCCCCCCGCACCCTGGCATGTGAAGCTGCCTTCTTTTTTCCCCTTGGCGGCTCTCGCTTTTTTTTTTGCACTTCCCTGGTTTTGGGGCCGGACCCTCTCCCCTTTACCTTCCCTTTTCCCTCCCCACCGAATCAACGGGGCCTTTAATGTACATTGCTTCCGAGTCTCTTGTATTTCTCCCCATGCGTGTTTCTTGTGTCTGTTGGCTCGCTACCGGTTAACTGGCCTCCCCGGTTTTGGCTACTGACCCCCCCTCTTCCCCCCGTTTGACCTTTTTCCCCCAAGTTTTGGGTTTGGGAGCACCCCGTTGTTTCTTTAAATCCAGATTTTACTGGCGCGTTTTTACATCAGCACATTCCGCTTCTCCC
>Ga0179593_1450054_pt1 | contig 10509 bp, 12 predicted proteins | sample CZODoug2_1_08_16_FD_185931 | JGI IMG/M metagenome (GOLD analysis project Ga0179593, IMG submission 185931) | Vadose zone soil fungal communities from Angelo Coast Range Reserve, California, USA - CZODoug2_1_08_16fungal (PacBio error correction) | ecosystem: Environmental > Terrestrial > Soil >... | reverse complement strand
GAGGTGGAGATCCATTTTTTCATCTTCCTTGTCCGTGCATTTCCTTTTTTATCCTGTCCCCCCCCGTCCTTATTAATTTTTATGTATCTTTTTTTATGGCTTGTTATCTGCATCCTTGCCGCATTGTTGTTTTTTTCCCGGTGTTTTGATGTAAGTTTTTTTTCGGTACTGCTCTTTGCCTTTGGTTCACTTTTGGGGCTGCTGACGCATGCGCCGGTCCCCCCCGCATTTGTCCCTGTAACGGCCCAATTTTTTCAGGTTTTGCGCGTGGGCCCCCCCGATCGTCCCCTTTTCCCACTCCTTTCCCTGGCGTTTCCTCCGCTTGGTTCCTGTCTAGGAGATCTCACGATGCGCTTTTCGCAACTTCATAAATTTTCGCCATCCCTTCGAGCTTTTTTCTGACAATTTCGTTACCCCCTCCCTTTTTTTTCCCTCCGTATCGCCAACACAGGGTTTCCCAGTCCCCCCCAGCTTCCATGACTTTCTGGACGTGTTTTTCTTACGACATTAAAACCTTCCGCCCATTTGTCCCCCTTGCGTTTATGTTCCCGTTTGCTTTTCTCGATTTTCCCTGCTGTTTTTTCTCCATTTTTTTGAATTTTGCCTCCTTGATTTTATCATAGACCCTGGACATTCACGGTTTTTTCCCGGTCCCAGCGTCCCCCCTGGGGGTTTTCCTTTCCACCGTTTCGCCGGTCCGCCAGCGTTTTTTCACCAAGTCACCCCCATCCCCCCCGTCATCTCCACAGTTCTCTTTTTGCTCCATTTAGGGTTTGGCTACCGTTTTTTCAAACGCTTTTTTTTTTTTTAGCCAACCAAGATTGATGTTTGACCCCCCCCACCCTTCCCACGGGAAAGTTTACTTTATTCTGTTTTCCGAGGGTTTTTTTGGTGATATAAACGCTTCCCATCGTTTTGGTCCCCTTGGCACCTTCTATGCGTCGGAGCCGGTTTTTGAGCATCCGTTGCGCCTGCTGTAGCATTTATTCTTATCGCCTGTTATTCGACTTCCAAAACTTCTTGCCGGCTTTCCCCCCCGCCCTGCAGTCGGTTCCCGACCCTTTTTTTTTTTTCATCCCAGGAATTGCTTTCGTCCCTTGAGCCGCATTTTTCCAGCGTTGGGCGTGACCTTTCTTAAACCTGTTTGTCGGCCACCATTCTCATAGTTTCTTTTTTTCCCACAAACTTCCTCCCTTGGTTTCACATAGAGAACGTGTGATGCTTTTTGGTTCTGCAGCCCTGCCCCTATTTTTCCCCGCCCTCCCACCCGCCGATTGAGGTACATTTCTTGGCCATCACCCTTTGCAACAACATCGTTTCGCCCCGCCAAGGGGGGCCCTTTTCTTCTGTGGGCCGGACCTTTGGTGTCCCCCATTCGCGGTGTTTTTGTTCCTTTTTCCCCTCCTGCCCCAACAGCCGGATTTTGTCTATGGCAAAACTCCCGCGTTTTTTGCCCGTGTCGGCACTGTTTTTTAAGCGGTATCCCTGTCCCCTGACGGCACTTTCCAGCTTGCTAACTTTGATTAATTAGTTGATTTCACACATCGGTGTTTTTCCCCTCCGGACGGTCTAGTCGCTTTCAAGATTTTTTTTGCGCATTCAAATCGGTTAGGTTATCTCTTGATCTTCCCGTGGGCCCTTTCCGGGGTTTTGCGCCGGGCTCTGGAGCGCGCAGTCATTTTGCGTAAATAGTTTTTACTTTTTACATAGCGACTTCCCCCCGAGCGGTTTTTTCGCATGTCTATCGCCGCTATGTGACCTAGCTCTTCCCCCCTTTATTCCTCCACCCATGATTCATGTGTTGCACGGCCTCTTCTTTGAAGTTTCTACCTTCGCGGACGGCTTTTTTTTATTGCGTTGAGGCTCCCCGGGTCTCATTTTTTCCGGGTTGTCCTTTTTTGCCCCTTCGTCCAAGGCACGGGGTCCTTGGGTCGAACATGTTGAAGGGTTGGATGTTCTTCCTTTTTGTTCCCCCCCCCCCCCCTCAACGCGGCCGTCGGTTCCGCCCGTTCCCTTCTTAGAACAACCAACCCTTGATGCCTTTTTGTTTCTGAAGTCTGGGTTTCTTTTTTCCTGCCATCTTTTTTGGTCTTCCCGGGGGGGGCTTAGCGACCCGTCACCGTAATGTTTCTTCGGGGGCGACCACTATGTCCGTCTTTTCCCCTTTTCGGTGTTTCCCTCTTGTTGCTTTTTTTGGTTTTTTTTTGTCTGACTTATCAGACTGCATGGGACCCGGGCATGGAGTCATTCCTTTGTCCGCTGTTTGACTTTACACCCCCGCCAACTCCTCTCCCCGACCGTTTATTTTTTCTGGCTGTGTGGCTTCAACTAATGCCCATTGAATAGTTCCGTTGACTCCCTCTGGGGCGCCCGCTCACTGGCTTTTTTTTCTTTTCCCCCTCCCCCCAGGCGTGTTCATTGATTTTTGGTGGCTGCCAGACCTTATTCGGCGGACGACCTCTCTTTTTTTTTTCCCCTCCTTGTTTTTTTTCGTTGTTGACCCTCACTTTTGTCGAGGTCGTCTTGTCCCCCTCACCCCCCCCGTCAAGTTGCTCTCCATCTGTTTGGGGGTGAATGCCTCGGCCATCTGTTGATGTGTCTCCCAGCCCGGGTCTGTCTGTCTCCTATGGTACAATTGTTGCATGCACTCTTTTTTTTCTTTCTCCTGACTGCCGTTTTTTTTTCCGCATGAGAGGTGTTGGTGGTTGGTTTTTGCTCCCCGAGAAATGGTATTTTTTGCCTCCCCACGGCCCCCAGTTCATGCGGGCGGCCGGCGACCCCTGCCTGCATTACTGAGCGATCGGCTTTTTCTTCGGGGACCCAGAAATTCTTTTCCTGAGACTTTGATGTCACCCCCCCATTTCGTTTTTTTCCCTTCATTGCCTTCCGATAAGCAATTGATTTTACTGCTGTTCTTTTTCGCCGGGACCGAAACCCCCTTTTGACCTTTTTCTTTCGTTTGGGTGCTGCTTCGGGCCTTACCACAAAGGCGGGTCTGCCTGCCTTTGCGATATGGGAGTGTCCCCCTTTTCGAAAATCATCTTTCCCCCCCGGCCGTTTTGTCACCTACAGTTGATTCTTTTGTTTCTCTTGCGGCTCCCATAAACAAGTCGTCATAATGCCACATTGTTTCGCCCTCCGGCCCCCCTGAGGCCTCTTTGAAACCTTTTTTTCGCCCTCCCTTGTCCGTACTTCCAGTCCCTTTTGGCCCCCCGCCGACCCTTTTTCATCGTTTCATCCCTGTGACTCCTTATCAATGTGTCTGATGCTGTCATCGGTGCGGGGTTTTTCCGCCCGTCTCCGTGATCTGGTTGGACGGGTTCTGAGGTTGGTTTTTCTTTTTGGCGTTGTTTTTGGAGGTCGATACCGTCTTCCCTTGCGAGCGCAATCGACCCGCCCATTTTCCTCTCCCGGGCCACAATCCCCCCCCCAAAAGAAAATGGTTGCTTTGTGTCGCCATTACGCTGGGTGCGTTGTCCTGCCGGTGAGTCAGGCCCTTTTCCGGGGTTAATGCCCCGTTAGCTTTTTTTCCTGTGTTGGGGTGTTATTTTTGAGTGTTTTTTGGTTTAGCCGGCGGTCATTTGGTTGACTTTATTCTCCCTTCCTCCTTTGTTGTTGTGATTCCCCCTTTTGATTCCCCCCGTCCGTTCTCTTTCCGTTGTAAAGAAAAAACAGCCTTACCGGGTCGCCCTCCCCTCCGGCTTACCGTACCCGGTCTCTCACCGGGATGCACGTCCCTCTTCCTTGTCCTTGCAAACCCCCCCTCAACCATTTTTTTCTTTTTTTCCTTGGCTATGTTTTTTTTTTTTTCGTGTCTTGCTTTTTCGCCCTTTTGGATTGTTCTAGAAACAGCGCCACCCCCCCCAAACGTTCCACCACGGGCGCTGGCGCCCGTTTTACGATGACCAGGCTCCCCCTTGCGGTCCTGATCCCAGTAATCTCTTTGGCACTTTTTTTCCCCCCATCGACCAACGCTGCGGGTTTACTTGGATCCTACGCTTTTTCGAATTTCCCCCCTTCGGGCTACGCCGGAAGTGCTTACCCCCCGTTGATTTTTACGATCTGTTTTTGGTGGTAGGAGGGCGCACTTGCCCCACCCTCTTTCGTACCAAAATTCTTTTTTCTCGGTTCCTTACTTATGCCTGTTTTTCCCTCCCATATCCGACCTTTGCGTCCCGTCTTGTTGTCCTGGCGCTCCCCCGGCACCCCCTTTGGACCTTCCGTCCCTTTGTTTCGTCCGTCCTTCAGCGGATGTTCGGTTTTCTCGGAGCCGGCAATGCACTGTTTGTTATTTTCCAGCTCTTGTCCAGGTGCTGCCGGCCAGCGCTCCCGCTTTTTTTTTTCGTCAGGCCATTTCCCGCGCTCCCTCCTCTCGTCTGGTCCCTGACGTTTTGTCGGTCCCGTGTCTCGTTTTATCAACCGCGTTTTCTCCCTTGTTCTCGCCGTCCTAGATTTTTTTTTCTGCCCATTTTTGCCCCATTTTTCTCCTCTATTCCCCCGTTTTGTAGGACCATTGTTGGCCCCAACAACCTGATTGCTTCGGCCTTCGTCCGCGGCCCCGAATGCGCGGTCCCCCCCCCCCCCCCCCCCCCGGGATGTTGTTTTCTTTCCTCCATCTCCCCTTTTATTTCCCCAAGACTCACCCTTTCTAAAACTCCTGTTGTCCCTCTTTCAGGGTCTTTTTGAACGTGACGTGTGGGCACCAGAAACCCGCAGCTTGAGCCGGGGCGGCCCCCCTGACCCTTTCTCTCCCCAAATTTTTCCCCCCCTTTTCGTTTTTGCGCCCTTCCCCCTGGCGACCAAGGTTCACTCAACTGGTGAGTAGCGAGCGATGGCGCCTGACCAGGACTTAGATACGTTGGATTAGAATGGACCTGTTTCCATGGTCGTCTTTTTTTTGTCGATTCCTTCTCAGCCACACCCTTGGCCCCGCGTTTTTCCCCCTTGGCCCCTTTTTTCCCTTGCTTGGCAGTGTTAGCCTCCGACGTCGGCCTTTTTGAGTTTGGCGCGCGCCGAATAGCGGGTTATTCCTCCACCCGCCTCTCGTCAAGGTCCCCCCCCTGGCCTTTCCCCCTTTTTTTCAGCGGCCTTGGTGCCTGAAATAGGGAGTTGTGGCTGTGACCCCCCAAACCTTCATGGATTCTCATGGGTCGGAACCCCTGTCACCCGTGCCTGTCTGCTTCCTTGCAAAACCTTTTCCACTTTTTTTCTTTCCCCCGGCTCCTGTCACGCGCCTTGAAGAAGGACACCACCCCACAGTCGCGTCCTCCCTTCAATCTTTTCTGTTGTGACTCGTGGGTCTTCTCTGCCGACCCTTCCGCCTCTTTTGCAAGGCGCCCCTTCCCCCCTTTCTTCCAACCCCAATTAGAGATAGTCAAGGGTTTTTTTCTGCCTCTGCCCTTTACACGGCGAGTCCTTGACGTGTGATTTTTCCCTGGCTGCCCTGCAGGGCGCCCCCCCTTCGTGTTTTTTTTCCCCCACCCTCGTGTTTTCCACCAACACGATTTGTTTCAAATCCCCACCCTTGAAAGGTTGTTTCGTGAGAGCTCTTTTTAACGTGCGCCTTGGGGGCTTCGCGTTATTATTCCCTGTTTGTCTCCCTGTTTTCCTGAAATCCCCCCCCCCTTCTGATTTTTCCCCCTTTAAGGCCCTTAATGGGTGATTGGAGTTGAGGTTGACACCCGAGGTATGCAGTCTGTTGAAGACCTGCCGTCTTGCGGATTTGGTCTTTTTCTTCCCTTTGTCCCAGTACTTCCCTCCCCGCCTTCCCAAAGCCGACACGATTTCTTCGATATGTGCAATTTTAGGAATTTTTTTAGCCTTGAGAATGTGTCCTATTCCCACCCTTTGTCCTTTTTTTTTTTTTTTAGGCTGTAGGAGCTGCTGCTGAAGTCGTCGTGCCAATCGGCGACTATTTCAGACTGAGGGCCGGCGTTGCGCTCTGCGTTATCCGGCTTCTGCGTGCCCCTTTCCTCTGCTCTAATCCCCCGGACAGCTGCCTTTCATTTCTCACAGTTGCGCGTTGATGTTTCGGTTTTTTAATTTTTTTTTTTCTGGGTCCCGTTGCTATTGTCGAGCGTTTTTACTTTCCCCCCCAGAATTCCGTTCTTTTTTTCAATCTTTCTTCTTGAAACCCCTTCGCCCCCCTCCCCAAGCCAACCCCCCAAGATGATGTCCACCGACCGTGTTTTTCTTCTCTCTGTTTTGTTTTTCGTTCCAGCTGTCGCGTCGCCCCTGTTCCGACCTGTTCCCGCTGGAATTTTCCCCAACCCTGAACCTCTTCCTTTGGCTCTATATACAAGTGCCCATTTTTTCCCCCCCCCTTGTCTGTCAACCTTGGACGTTTTTTGTCGACGTTCTACGTTCTGTTCCCACCGGCCTCTCTTTTTTTTCTGATTTTCCTGTTTTTTTTTTCATCCCCTCTCCTGATGGGCCTGGCTGATGATGTACACCCTGTCTTCCCCCCCCCCCTTCTGTTCTCGGTTTTTGATTATGAAAAGAGGTTTTTGGGCCCTTTTCTTGCGATTTCTTGGGGGAATATTTGCGAAAGCCTCATTCGTGAGGTCCCTTTCCCCCGTCCTCTCACGTCCCCCTTTGCGGGTTTAAGGGGGAAATCCTCCTTGACGTTATTTGTCTGGAAGTTGGCTTTTTTGGCCAGGGAAGGTTTGTCCGTACCCTGTTTGGCCGGCTTCTCGGTTCGTGTGCTGGCCGTTCTTCCCTTGCTTTTCAGCGATGCCAGTTCCCCTGACTTATCGTCAAGCGACGACCGTGACGGTTTGATAATTTTCCGCACCGCGCTGTCGGCACGTGTCTTCCTCTGCCCGACTCCCCCATTGCCTTCTTTTCCTGCTATTCACCCCTTTAATTCCGTTCCCCTTTCGCTTTTGTTTAGGTTTCTCCGCTACCATGGCACGCTCACGACCGGGCTTCCCCGGCGTCGGCCCCCTAATGATATCTTTTTTTCTACCCACTTTTTTGTGTTTGCGGTAGATTTACTTTGGAGAAGTTGGGGTCCGGGTCCTGTTTTTCTTTTCATTTTTTCCCCCCGTGCTTTTTTTTCCGTGGCTCCCAGCTTTAGGCCGACATCGACCCATCAGTGATTTTTTCGTTTTGGTCTCGATCCTTCCGCTCCTTTTTTTTTTTTCGGTTTTCGTCTCCGTCTTTTTTGAGGGCATTTTTGTTTTTTTGATTTTATGAACTGGGTGCGTGTCTACCTTTTTTTTTCCCTGTGCCTGCCCCCCTGTCCGAGAGATAACGCTCCCCGGTTTAGTATAGTTGAGCCAGCACACAAGTGGAGCCACCCCGCCTTCCTCGGCCGGTCTTCCTCTGGACACGTTTTTTGACCGGGTCGATCTCCCCATTTTCCCCACGCTGACTGGCCCCCCTTCTCCACTCCTCCCCCCCATCCCCTTAGAATCCCAGGTCCGCGCTTTTCGGAAATGTTGCGCAACAACACCCGCTTTCTACCCCCCCCAGCCCGTATTCCTGAAAAAATTTTCCCTCCTCCAGTGGCGCCCTCCTCCTGCCTTCTGTCCCCCTTCGTTTCCATCCCCCTTGACAAAAATCCCAATGGGTAGGGCTTGTTTCCCTTCGGGCTTTTCGAACGTCCCTCCCTGTTCTCCAGGTTTTTTGCTTCCTGTGCCCCCTGGTGACTATTATTTTCAGAAAAGATTTTCCAAAGGGTTGTTATATCCAGTCCCTGGTCGTGAACGTTTTTTCGCCCCTTGCCCTCCCGCTTTTTTCCACCGGACACCCCACCCCTTTTTCGTCCGATAAGATAGCGTTTTGTCCCCCCCCTTTTTTTTTCATGTTCTGGTTTTGGCGTTTTGCGTTTTCCCCGAAATTTTTTTTTCCCCACATTTTTTTACCCCACTTCCCTGACTTCTTGAGGAGACAAGCTGTTCGGGACTTCATAGAACATCTGCCGGTCGCCGTTTTTTTTTTCGACCCCCCTTTTCTCTTCTTTTCGATGATCTTATGCAAGGGTCCCCTGAGATCTCTTTTTGAACTTTTTTTCCCTGTTGCTGCGCCCCGTTTCGGCCCCTCCCAGTCGTGGCGCTTTTTTTTACTCCCCATCTCCTTGGTCCTTGATGCAATCGGCGAGTCAGCGGTGCTCGGCGACCACCCCCATCAGAAAGTGTCTTCGGGCCCCCTTCTTTCTGCTCCCCCCCCAATTCCTCCGTTTGGTCTTCCCCATGCCTCATTTCCCCCTTTGTCTCTTTGGATGATTGGAGGGAGGCTGCCTTCTCTGCCAATTTAACTCACTCCGTTGTAGGGTCTGCGTCCTTAGTCCATCACCTGTCCCTCCACCTTCCGTTGACGCCTCCCCCCTCGCCCCTCCCTCCCCCTGATTTGACGGACGTGTTGTCCAACAATCCCTGACTGTTTTTTTTCGATTTCCTTGACCTTTGGTGCAAAATGGTCTCTTTTAATGGCCATCACGGGTTCGCGGCCCGTTTGGCTCCCCATTTTTCCCACGCTTAGCGCTAGCCGTTCACTATTTTTTTGTTGAATTGAACCACCCCTGTGGGTTCTTTTTCCGCCACCTTTTCCTTTTTTTTTCTCGGTCGTTGCTGCCCTTTATTGAGTCACGGAACCCATCCGTGACCGCGTTCATGACTTCTCGATCGTTTTTCCTTTTTTTTTCCCCAGCCCCGAGAGGCGCATTCGCGAGTAACCTGGTGAAATTGCGCCTTCCGGCCGAGGTTTCGTCTTTTTCGGTGTTCAAATCAAGAGGATGGTCAGCCCTCTCTTGTTCCAGGTGCTTCGCTTGTTAAGTTCGGTCTCATGCTCGCGAGGCGCCCCTTGGGCATGCCGTTTGTTCCTTCCCCAGCAGGGAGGAAGGACCCGTGTCCCTTATTTGTCTTATAGGGTTATTTGGCGTGCTTTCTTTGTTCCCAAGCAATCAGCCCCGTGTGATGTTCGTGCCCCGTCCACTCTCTTCTCCCCCACAACGTGACTTCTGTGAACGTTTTTTTTTTTCACATTGTTTGGTTTGGGATTTGCCATATCTGCGTTGCTATTTTGGTTAGGCCCACCCTTCTACCCAGTCTTCTTCGGGCTTGCGACAAGGCTTTTTTTCGGTCCCTTTTCACCTTTCTTTTTTGGGGTTGGACCCTGGGGCGTTTACTGATGAGTTTTTCTTTTGTCGGGGTCCCACTGTTTATCGGACGACCCCTCCGGTACTGTTCAATCATCCAGACTTAGACGTTAACTTGGTACCGGGGAACCATACAACCCCTTCCTCCACCCCCGCCATTTCCCCTTGATATGAAAATGTTGTTTCTACCTTGTCGGCTGACATGTATCAACGTTACATGTCACTTTGATCAACTTTTTGTTTATCGTTCTTCTTTTTCCCTCCGACTCCCCCCGCTTTGAGTTTCTTTGGACTTTTTTTCCTGGTCAGTGTCCCTGAGGGGACCTGCAGACCCACATGTCTCAGTTCTTTTGAGTGTAGGCCCGGTTCTGTTTTTTTTTTTTTTTTTTTCCCCCCCTTCCTTCCCTTGCGGTCGTGAGTTGGGTCCCTATAACAAACACCGATCCGTGCCTATTCTTTTCGGTCCGTTTGACGACGCCGCCCTCAATTTTTTTCTTGGTTTTTCCCCTCCCGCTTTTTCCTTACTTCTATTCGCCCTATGATCCCCCATGGATTGGTTATATAGTTTTTCCGCGTTTGAGAAAGCCCCAGGTTTCCGCCCATTCCGAGTGTTTGAGTTCCGCCCCCATTTTACCCCGCGGTGCAAAGTCTGCCTGCTTCTTCGGCCCTCGGGCTTCCCTGACCTATGTTGCCCTATTAGCTTGTGCTTTGACCAGGTTGTCGCTTGTTCTTTAGAGAAATCGCTTTTCACCATCCCGCCCAAATGCACATGCCGCTCGACGTTCCCCTCGCTTCTTTGCCTTTTGCTCTGAACTTTGAACACCACGGGACCGGGTCCTTTACTTTGCGGTGTGTTTCTCTCCTGGCTCCGGCGTGGTCGACCAAATGCACATTGGCGACTTTTCTTGTCCAAGGGCTCGAAATTCTTTCCCCCTGGAGTCGTTTGCCGACCCTTATTTCTGTTTCGCTGCGTCCTCCCCCCCAAAATTTCCGTTTTTCCCTTCGTTCCCCCCCTTTTCTCTCCTTTCGGTGCGAAGGAACCTCTGACAGGGGGCTCCATTTATACGCATTTTTTTAGTTTTTCCCAATCATTCCTTTTCTGCTTTCTTTGACTTCGCCCGCCGGTCTCGTCCTTTTGTTGCCTTCCTCCCTCTCCTCAGAAGTTGTGGGGTGGTCCTATTGAGGTTTTTTGGTGGCTGTCTCGAGGGGTAACAGTTTATGGCGATCGACCTCTTCCATGTTTGTCCTCCCCTTCTCCACTCACACACCCAGGAAGGAATTTTTTTTTCGCCTTTTAAGCTGGCGTTGTCCTCGGTTTTTGAGAGTCCTTCCGGAAGCCGTTTTGATGAGGTTAACTTTTAGCCCCCCCCTCCTGAGTGTTTTTTTTTTTTTCGCCGGCTCCCGATGTT
>Ga0179593_1358572_pt1 | contig 10509 bp, 11 predicted proteins | sample CZODoug2_1_08_16_FD_185931 | JGI IMG/M metagenome (GOLD analysis project Ga0179593, IMG submission 185931) | Vadose zone soil fungal communities from Angelo Coast Range Reserve, California, USA - CZODoug2_1_08_16fungal (PacBio error correction) | ecosystem: Environmental > Terrestrial > Soil >... | reverse complement strand
CCCGTGTGTCTCTTTTTGTTGCCTAGGTTTTTGAAAAATTTTTGATTTCTTTGAGCTGTCCCACTCCCGAACAGTAAACCAAGTGCTTTTGCGGTCCTTTCCTCCTTTTTTCCCGCGTGACTGTTCAGGCTGTGGTTGGTGCTCTGCAACTGCGGGCATTGAAATATGTTTCTCTTTCCGTCCTGGGAGTCCTGTTTTTTGCGGCCCTTTTTGGCCAGCCTTTAAGTCTGCTGGGATTATCTTTTCGTTGAATGGGGAGTTTGATGTGTTTTTGTTTGTTCTGTGGCGTTGGCCCCCTGGGCTTCGTCCTGGTTTTTTGGATTTTGGGGGTGTTTTGTTTTCCTCTGTATTACGGTTTATCGTCCTTTTCCTCCCCTCCCGACTGCGGTCTTCTTTTTCGGTCGATTTACCGTTTTCGGGTTTCCATCGTCCTCCAACCCCTTTTCCACGATTACAGTTGCGAGTTTTTTTTGAATTGTCCTCTGCTTTGCGCTGTTTCCCTCTTTTTCTCCAACTGCGGATTTGTTGTGACACCCCTTTCCGGATCTCATCATGTTTACTAGCTTCCAGGTCGTCCGTCCTCCTGTTGGCTTTTGCCTACCACGGATTGCCGTGCTGCTTCGCTGGTTGTGTCTCTTTTTTTAGTGTTTTTAGTTAGTTCAGCTCTTTCCTCATGGTGCTCGACGATTTATTCGCACCTATGTTTTTTTCCTGGCCAATGGTGTTCGTGGCTTTTCGACGTGGTCCCAATCTTCTTTTTTTTTTTTGATTTTTTTGAGCCCCCTTCCGCTCTCCCCTTCCAAGCCTGGAATCCTGTTTCCCTGCGGGTTCCCAACCTTGACAGTTTTTATTTTTCAGTTTTGTTGTTTCCCGGCCCTTTTGTACCCCCACTTGTTTACACTGCAGGGTAGCATCCCTTTCACTCTTTTGCTGCCTGTTTTTTTTTTTTTTTTGTCCCTTTTCTCGATGTTTCTTGTTTTTTTGGGACTTTCCCCTTTTTTTTACGAGCCTTTTTTTTTTTCCACGGCCCGACTGCCTCCTGCTTTCCCCCAGGGGCGACCAATTATCAGTGTTCTTTAACGTTGTCTGTAAAAATTTGCGTCCTTGATCGCGTACTTTGCTGCCTATTTTCCCTTTTTCTCGGTCTTTCCCTTTTACCGCCGCTGGGAAGTCCCTTGCTCTTAGGAAGTTTGGGTAAATCCCCCTTAGTTCTGTCCTAACATCACGGAACGCCATGTCCCTCCGTTGGTTCTCGCTGCCATCTTTCCCTTTCCCGATGTAGGTTCTTCCTTCCAGGGTTCTACAACAGTCACTCCAAAGTTTCTTTTTTTTTTTTTTTGTTCTAGCGTTGAATTCGACCCCCGTCCCGGTCTCCTCGTCCAGCCAAGTATTCAGGATTCAAAGAGGTAATTTTTTTTTTCTCCTTGTCGATTTATTTCTTTGGGGCTTTTCGCCCCCCCCCCCCCAACTGCAAGGTGACCCCGAACGCTTGCGGCTGTCTACCTCAATTTTTCATGGATTTGGCTTTTCTGCCTCCTGCTCGTCCGATTTGGTGTCCAGCATTGACACTGAAGTGTTTTCAAAGTTCCCGTCTCTGCCCCGTCCTCTTAGTTGTTGCCGTGCACCTCCCTCCCCTTCCCATTTTTGGAATTCCCCTTTTTGGTGTGTGAGAGTTTTTTTTCTGTGCCACACCCACTCATCCAACAAGACTTTGCTTTTCCGTCTTTCGCTTCTTTCCTCGCGGCAGGTTTGCCTCTTCTGTTCGTGTTTTTCCTGACGCCCCCTTCGAACCGGGTCATTGCTTGGCTTCTATGGATGTTTTTTTTTTTTTTTCCTCCTGACTTGTTCCTTTTCCTGAAATCCGGCCTATTTCTTTCTTTGTTCTTACAGGCGGTTTGTCAAGTTCCCTCCCCCCCATTACCGCCCAGCTTTCCGTTCCTCTTTTTTTTCTTTAGGTTGTCGGCCTCTCCTTGGGTTTTTTTTTTTTTTTGCGAAAGTGTGGTCCACCCGATCTGGAGTATTTGCCCATCCCGCCTTCGTTTTTTTTTCCCCAGGCCTGTGTTCCGTGCCTTCGCCGCGATGTCTTGCCCCGTCTCAAGCCCCCGGCTTTTTTGGATTCCCTTTCCCCGGTGACACTTCTTTCTCGCGGCCTCGTCAGCTAAGAGGAAATTGTTCCCTGTTGTGCGTTCTTTTGTGTGATAATTTTCACTTCTTTTCCCCCTCTTAGGTGATATGCGTTGTGCCAGTCTGCCCCAAACTCCCTCCGTGTGCGCCGGTGTTTGAGCTTTTCCCTAACACAACCCACCAAAGTTTTGTTCTGCCAAGTCAGTTCCCCCTCTCAACTTTTTTACTTTTTATGACCCCCTGCTTTTTGGTTCCTGGCAGTGTCGTCTCCCTTCGTACAGACCAGTTTTTGCGGCGCATACTGCCCTTTTTTGCTTCGTTTACAGCTTGAACCGCTTTTTGTTTTCCCCGACTTTTCCGTGCCCCCCTTTTGGGTCTTTTTGGCCTGTTTCAGTTCGGGGCCACGGGATCCGACCCCTTGGTCTGCCCGTGAACTTTGATTGTCCCCTCCACTCTTTGAGTGAAAGTGATTCCGCAGGCGCGCCAGCTTTGTGTCCGAGAAGAAATCCCTTCAACTTCCTTTCTTTTTTTCCGTTGCGTTTTTGCTGAAGACAGTGCTTTTAGGCTCCGTCCCTTTGTGCCGATCCCAACCTTTTAGGGCTGGGCTCTGGGGCAGGAGTCCCGGTTCGTTTCAATTGGTCATGTTTTTTTCCCGCGAAGGCTCCCCCCGAGGTGTCATAGGCGCCCTTCTCGATTTTAGAACTCAATCCAATGTTTTAATTCGGTGTCCTCCCCCTGTGGTGCTCGGCCCCAACATACGTATTGCTGTCTCTTTTTGAACATTTTGCTGAGAAGGTCCAGCTTTTCTTCCCCCGTTGCGGATGCAGCTTCAGCCCAAAGTTGAAGGGAGTCCAGTTCGATGGCGTGTGTGTTTGTCTTTCATATGTGAGAGATTATACCTTTTTCGCCCTTTTTGTTGTTCCCGGCGGGTCCTTTTTACCATTCCCTCCTTCACATTGTTTTTGGTATGGGTGCGCCGGTTTAGGTTTCCCCCCCAAGGCCCTGCGTTTCTTCCAATTTCCCTTCTGCGCCAAGGTTCGCCCCTCTCTTCGGTATTTTTTTTCTTTTCTGAGCGAGGGCCGATGGCGTCTGACCTAGTTTGAAACACGTGTCAATCCTTGAACGTTCCTGCCCCATTTTTTTAGCTTGGACAACGGCATGAGTCCGTCCTTATTCCGTCAGAGGTCAAGGTGGCTGCTCCTTTCTGGGTTTTCTTTTTCATTGCAGACGTTGGCCCTGCACCTGTTTTTTTACCCCTCGGCAAGGGGAGGTTGTGTCGACTTCTTATCAAGAAATCTATCTCTGTTCATAATCCTTCCGGTGTGTGTTTTTGCTCTCGTCTCTCCCTTCTTTCTGAGTTTTTGACCCAATTGAGTCATTCTGGTCGGTAACCCGGCTTCGCCCTCCCTCTTAGCTTTTTTTTTTCTTAGAATGTAACGATCCCATTGATTTCTCCATGTACTTCACACGACTTCGTTGCCCTTGAGAGTCCGTCCTAGCGTCGCAGTGCCGTTGGAGAACTCTCTTCATTCCTTTCTTTTTTGGCTTCTTTTAGTGAGTTTTTTTTGGTTTTTTTCTTCGACCCTGTTGTACGTCGCATAGCCCTTTGTCCAGTTACTATTTTAAATCCTTCTCGGTTTCCTCGCTGTTTGTGCGCAGGCTTGATCCCCTGAATGGGCTTTGCACCCTCCATAGACACTATTTGACATAGTCCGACTGGGCCGTCATTTCGGCCTTTTAGCTTTGATTACACGTTTGCTTTCAACCCCCTTCGTTTGCCTCGGCTTGAGGCCTGGGCCTTTTTCTTTTTCTCAATCGCAATAGGAAATTCCGAACCTTTTTTTTTCCTTTTGTTTGAACCCCTTTTCCTATTTAGCTTGCTTTTCAATTCTCTTCCCCTTTGGCCTGGCCGCTGTGTCCAAAACCCTTGGACCCCCCTATCTTGGCCAGTTTGTCTGTTTTGCTCCCTTTTTGTCTCCCGAGATGAAGTCCTGCTTTATGTCCTGGGCCCGTTCCGTTTTTTCCTCCAATGTCCTTTGCCTCTGATGTGCTTGCTCTGTTGTTTCTCTTCGCTACGTCGTTTAGTAATTTGACATTGATTGATAGTCTCTATTTTTCGTACCCCCTTGTTGCTTTGCTCTTTTCCTTCTTTTCCCTGTCTCACCTGATTGTTCTCGTTCAGGGCGCCACGTGATTAAATTTGATGGTCCTTTGGGCCCTTTGAAGGGTAGGCTGTAAACCTTTAGATTAGTTTGCCTATTGATGCAGTTTTAGTCCCGCCCATTTGCTTCGTTAGAAATCCTTGTAGACTATTTTTTTTTCCTGTACAGCCTTGCTGTTTTTCGGACTAATTGTTATCTTGGTACCTGTGCTTGTTCTTTTACCAAAGAGTGTGGGTGGTTGGGTCTTCCTTTGTGTAATTTTAGCCCAGGTTCGGGTCTTCACCTTTTGTTTCTTCTTTTTTTATGACTAGTGGTTGCCACGGACTTTACCATGATACTTCTTCTTTTTGAAGTGCGCGCTTTGCAGTTATCTGTTTTTTGAGTGATTTTCTTTGTTTTATATACTTTTTTCTTTCCTGCGCCAGCGTTTCTCAGCCGTTTTTGCATTGATTGTTGTCTCGTATCCATGCTGGCGCGCCGGTCCCCAAAGAGCATTGGTCCCCCCTCCCTTTTGCTTTGAACCTTTTGTTTAACGGGTGTCACGTATTTGACTTTGCGCAAAGCAATTCTTTTGTGTGTTTTTCGACAGTCTTCTTTCCTTCCTTTCCTTTCGTAGTTTCTCGGTAGTTCCCTGTTGTTTTTCTGATTTTTTGATTTTGCCCCTTGCGAGGAATTTGTTCCACCCCTCCCTAGGGCCCCATGTGGAACGGCCTTCGGGGTCGTGTGTGCACCCAATTCACTGGGGGTTGTGCTTCCGTTTTTCAGTCAACTCCCTCCACATGCGCTTTCAGCTATGAGACCTGCCCGTTCTTCTTGAATGTCCTGATCTTCCCCTTTTTGAAATGATGGGGCATTGTTCTCTCTCCCCCCTGCGGCGCAATTCCGGCCCCCCTGATTTCTTTGGTTTTTTTTTTGTTCCCACTTGGGGCCCTTCTCCTTATGAGGTCGTTTGGTGTCTTGCATGTTGTATAGGGCGTAAGCTTTTCCGGTCCTCATTTCCGGGTTTCTCCTCAGTTTGACGGCCCGTCTTTTGTCATTCTTCAGAGTTGGACCTTGTGGCGGCGCTTTTCGCAAAACATAGTGATCCCCCCTACTGCTAGCATACTATTGTGACCGTCAGCCCCCGCCTCTGTGGGGTGTGTCTCCTGAGTTTTTTGTTCATACCTCTCCCCTCCTTCTTACTTACCTTTTTTCTGAGGATAATGCTACCCCTTTTTTGACTAGCGGGCAGCCTTTCCCGTTCTCTCCTTTCCCTCTGGGTTTTTAGTTTTCCGACCTTTCCCGGTTTGGTGTCCTTCTTGACATGCAATGCGCCCGTCCTGGGGCGTGGACTTCCGTCTGTTTGAATTAGGGATCTAGATCTTGTTTCTTACATCTCTGTCATCTCCTTTTTGCCGTTTGGGTGCCTGAGTTCCTTTCTTTTTTTTTTTTCTCGTCCTCGCCATTTTTTTGTGTTGCCCCTTTGGTCATGACAACAACCAAATTCCTCTCTGTCTTCAAAAACTGCCGTTCTCTGACTTTGACGTCTTTTTTGCTGGAGCGGGGACCTGCGAGTCTGGAAGTTTCTCTGTTCTTGGTTCTTGAAGGATATTTGGTGACCTTTTTCCCTCATTTGTTCTTTCTTTTTTTTTTCATTGATCTATTTTTATGTCCTCCTGGAGACGACATTCCTCTGCTCCCCAAAAGATTGATGCCCCCCTTTTTTTTCCTTCCTGTTCTTTTCCCTGAATTTTCACGTACATTGTTTTGCTCTCCCAGCGGAAAGGTACCTCCTTCTTTTTCTTGTGTTTTTTGCTCCGACTGGGCTTTCCTCGGGAGTTTTCTTTGAAGTTTTTTTTTTGGTTAGAGCTTTGGCGTAAAGTGTCCTCACCCTGTTATTGTCTTGTTTTGATGCTTTTTTATAAGTCCCACCTCCCCTTTTTACGTCTTTGGAAGAACTCCCCCCCCCCCCGAGTCCTCATCTTTGGGTGCGCATGGGCGTATGGAGATCGTCGCTGAGTCTTTTCCTTCTAGGTTCTGCTGTTGCCCCCTCCCCTCCACTCCGCCCCCCGACTACGCGCAGAGCGCCCCCCCGCTTCCCCATTTTGTCCTTTTGTTGTCTGTTAATTGCCGCCTGTTCGACGTATTCAGTCATTCGGCAGGCTTTCTGACCCTTGATAGGTCCATTCCTTTGATCTTTCTTTAGCTCCCCCCCTTTTTTCACCAGCTGTTCCCAGAGTTGCAAGACAGTGGCGACCCTTAAATTTCTTTTGGCTGTCCCTCCTTTTCGGGTCTTGATGCCCTCCTCCTGGTTTTGTTCCGTTCAGGTTGAGGGATGATATTGCAGTTTCCACCCACCTTTTCTCGTGACTTCCAAAATTCCCTTCTCTCTTGCCGTTTTGCGAAAGCGCTCGCGGGTCCAACCGGAGCTCGTGTCCCTACAGCGAACCACTTCCCCCATCCCCTTCTAAGTAGTTCATCTTGGAATCCTTCCGGTTGCTTTTTGCCCCTTCCCACGGACGGAGGCCCTCTCGCCCGTCCACACTTGAGGTGCCAGCCCTCCGCGAGCCGTGCACCCGTGTCAGGCTTCAACTTAATTTTGTCTGTTTTGTTTCTCCCTTCCCCCGGTTTTGTCGTATCCATGGCCCGCTGATGGACCTATTTTGTTATCCCGCTGCAAGGTACTGTCCGTCTTTTACCGCCCCGGTGCTTGATCCCCAGTTTCCTATTTTTGGTTCTCGCCGCCGATGGTTTTTATGAGTCCGGGTTTGTTTTTCCCCGTTCACACCATCATTTTTTTCCGTTTAAACCCTCTTCTGTCAGCCCGCCCCTGATGTTCTATTATCCCCCCCCTTTAACTACTTGTGTTGTGACCCCCTGTTGAGTCTTTTCCTCGTTTTGGTTTGCTAGTGGGGTTGGCATTTCGGTTTCCCCCTTTTTCTCTTTTTCTTTACGCTTCTCCCACACCGTCCACCCTGACAGGTCTGTTTTTTTGTCTCTTTCCTTCTGCAAGATTGAACGGCGAGGTGTGTCCTTTCCTTTCGACTTTTTTCGAAATATGTTTATTCCTCTTTTTTTTTTAGACGGCTTGGCGCCTTATTGGTCATGTCTGTCTTGACTTTAGTTTCTAAGGCCCTTTCTCAGTTTTTGTCCGTGGCCGTTCGTTTTTTTTCGGTTATGGCGGAGGTTCGTTTTGTTTTTTGCGTGGACATTTTTGGCCACTGTGTGTGCGTTGTTGTTTTTTTGGGTTGTTTTTTTTTGATTCTCGGTTTCGCTTTTTTTCGAGAAGTCTCCCTTTGTGTGTCACTTGCTATATCGTTCCCTGCATTTGATTGCCCGGAAAAACCCCCGCTGTGACTCCGATACGCTTTCGGACGTGCTTGATTTACGGTGGGCGAGCTGCTGGCTCTGTGGTTGACCATTTTTTCCAGATCTTCCACCAGTGTCTTTTCCCTTTATCTTGTCGATCAGCGGCCGTGCTGTCCTTTTTTTTTTTTTGGTTCTTTTTCCCCTGCTGTGGTTTTGCGCTGCTGTTGTGCCCTGAGCTGTGTCCACTGTGGTTTTTTACTGGGTGTCGGATATCTTGCCCGTTTTCGCTGACTGTTTCTGCTGTTGGCGACAGATTCCTGGCGGGTTTCTTCCCCTTTCCTTGGCTTTCTGTCGTTACGGTATGATCAAAGATTCTTTTTCTCTTGCTGTGGTTTTCTGTGCCTTCTACACCGGCGGCCCCTCTCTTTTTCTTTTCGTGTTTTCACCAAGGGCTTCCCGCCTCTCCCTTGCTTCCCCTGTGTTGTGACCAAAATTTGATTTTTCAACTTTTGCTTTCTTGCACTCTGTATTTTTCTGCTCTTTTGACTTTTGGTTTGGGCACGATCGATGTCGGGGTTGTTTTGTTCTTGCGGTATTGGTTTCACTTTTCACTTTTCCCGCTCTGGCCGGTCTTTGCGCCAGAGCCAAATTTTTTTTGAACCAAACCTCGTTTCTTGTTTCACCACTAACGGCGATGTTCTTTCTTGATTTCATAGTTTTTCCCCCCCCGCTGCCGTTGTGTTCAGTTCAAGTTGCACGATTTTTTGATTTTTTCTGCTATTAGCCACTTGCACCTGTATATTTCTGTGTTCGAGTGTAAAGATCCGGCAAACTCTTGTCCTGTTGTCGGCTTTCCTGTAGTTGTTTCCTCACTACGCGCCTGGTCTGGTTGATGACCCCTAACGGACGTCTACTCGCCCGTTCCTCTGCTGTCTTTTTTTCCCTTCCGTACCGTTGTTTGAACCGCGTCCCTCCCGCTGTCTGATTGCGTTGTAATCCCACTTCGGGAGGTTTTCTTCTTCCCCAGATTTCAGATTCTTCACCCCCCCCCTGATGGACTTGACCTTCCGGGCTGTAGGGACAGCCCTTTTCCTCCACATGTTTTTATGTATTTTGTTGTCAGCAGGGATTGAAACCTCTTCTGTCGTGAGGATTTCCCGGACTGATCGAATCGCGAGCGGACGCATTCCTTGCCTAGATGATGTGGCGCCCTGTCTCACTTCCCCCCCATTCAAACGACCTGCTTATTTCCTTTCTGTCTGTTGTTTCCCCCAAACCCTGATTGGCGCGTTTATTTTAGCATCTCATCTCTGTCCCGATGTCGTACCACCGTACTTTGAAATTGGTCCAGTCTTATATTTTGCGGTTATTTTTGTCTTCTTCTCTTCTCTCGACCTTTTTTTGTTTGCAGCCACTTGGAAGCCGCTGCAGTATATTTTTGTGTGACCTCGGTTCGGCCCCATACAACTTGGCCTGTACTGTCAGCTGCACTTTAACCCCCTGCTACCCTCCAGCTTCTTTTCGTGCTGGGTGGTACAGTATTCGTTTGCCTGATTTATTCGCCGTAACCCCACCCCCCCACAGGCCGCTCATGTTGATCACCTACCCCCATTCCTCCTTTCCACTTTTGTTCAGTAGCTTTTTACTGCTTTTAGTGCGCTTCAATTCCCTTCCCCCTCTTTTGACCCAATTGCGCGACTTCCCTGTTTATCTTCCCCAATTAGTAACAGACTTTACCACTTTTGTTCCTGTTGCTGTGGCCGTTTTGGATGTATTTCTCCCCTTTTCACCTTTTAGGGACTCGACTCCTAATCGTCCCCCCTCCCCCTGTCCTTCACGTGTGTGTCGGCCGCTCTTGTTTTCACCCCCCACCCCCTCCCCATGTTTTGATATCGCATTTATGCAGTTAATGCAAGAACCTGGTCTTTTACCCTCATATTGTGAGGGGACATGTCCTAGTGTCGCCCCCAACCACTTCTTGAGGGTTGCGAACTTTGTGTGCTTCCCCCAGCTGCAGAAATGTGGGTCCCCCCCTCTGCACATTCTTCTCCAGTATTTCGCAACTGGTCCGGAGTTTTGACCGCCTAGATCCTTTATCGCTTGCGCCTGACAAGAACATCTTTGTTACCCCCCTTCTAGACCCAGATGTTCTCGGTCCCCCCCCCCTTTTAGAGTACCATGCCGCTTCCATTCTGCCTGGTCTTGACCCCGTGACGGGCGCTTCTTGACCCAGTCCATTCCTCGTAGCTCCCCTTGTCGTCCCCCACCCATTGGAGCTCATTGCCTCCTTATCAGCAGGGTTTTTTTTTCGCTCTCTTTGTCTCCAAGAGGGTTTGCCGTGAACGGAAACTGGGTGCCAGTGCTCTCTGGATGGCGGTCCTTTGCCCTGCGCTTTTTTTTTGACCACTTGTCCTTCCTTTCCGCATGGGTTGCTGGGCGTGGTGTCAGCAGAGGTTTTAACTGCAGGCCTGACACTGTTCCTTTGGTCCTTGGTTAGTGGAGAGGGTTTGTGTTCCTTTGTCGTGTTGACTTATTTTTTCCTACCCCAGGGTGACGTGCTTCCCGGCCTTGGCGACGGGTACGCCACCCTTGCTGACCCGTGCGGTCTGCCTTTGGTCTCGCATACCAGGGCGGCGGTTTGCTTATAGTCCTTTGTCGAAGCAGTTTTTTGGCCCCCGAGCCTGTCGGAGGTACGACGGAAGTCAACTTTTTTTTTTTGTACGTACCCCCCTTTGCTTCCACCTTTAACAATTTGCCAGTGCCTGCTTTTTTTTGCAGTAGCGGCTTGACAACCGGCAACGATAATCTCGGTACTTTCGTCCCTAGTAGGGTCCAATTGTCGCATATTGTTTTGGTCGGAACTTGTGAAAGTCAAGTGCCCCATTTCCCACCGGCTTTGCCATAGTATTGTTTCCCTAGGTTTCACGACAGTCTC
>Ga0179593_1603445_pt1 | contig 10510 bp, 12 predicted proteins | sample CZODoug2_1_08_16_FD_185931 | JGI IMG/M metagenome (GOLD analysis project Ga0179593, IMG submission 185931) | Vadose zone soil fungal communities from Angelo Coast Range Reserve, California, USA - CZODoug2_1_08_16fungal (PacBio error correction) | ecosystem: Environmental > Terrestrial > Soil >... | reverse complement strand
GCAGGAAAATAAGCGGCCAGTCGTTAGAAGTAAATATCAAATAACCCCCCCTTCCCCTAGCTCAGATTACCCGTGTTGGTGATGATATGGCCTTTTGGTTTTCCCCTTCATTATCTCAACCCCTTTGGTCGAGTAGAATCGTACGGGTGGATCCTCCCTTCCCTCTTTATTATCCATCTGAGGTCGAGTTGTGGGGGGTTTTGCCCTTTTTTCCCCTGAGCCATGTCCTTTTCTGGTGACTGTTTTGCAGCGAACTTGAAGGACTGATGGGCCGCACGTATTTTACTTTCTGGCTTTTTTCCTTTCTGGCTTGATTCCTGAAGACGCCCTTGATGCCCCCATAAGGGTTTCGCGTTGAAGGACACGGCTGTCTTGACCGCTTTCCTTTCCCGGTCCTAATCCCTTTTCCTCATTGAACCCCGAGCCCGGACCAGTTCCCTTATTCAGCAGCTTTTCCCTTTTCCTCGACCTTGAAAACCCTTCCTGCCAGTCCCGTCCGTGTAAAGCAGTCCCTAGGGTCTCCTTTTTTGTTTCCCCTCCTCTGCAGACCTGTCTGTGCGTTCCGAGCACGCCGAGTCCCGCCTTCCTCCCCCCGGCAAAGCTACGGTACAAAGTCTACCCCTTCCCATCTTCCCCAGTTGCCCTTTTCTGTAAACAAGTATCAGTCGGTGATGGCTCTCTCATGGCACTGAGGATGCGAAGCACTCGGACATTTTTCCTATCTAGCTCTTTTTCACAGCCCGGAAGGAGATAGGGTAAGTCTTCTTTCGATTTGACTATTTGCGTGAAGTGTGCCCTCCCCCCCCCCTGGACTTTCTGCCATCTCGTCGTGGTGATCGCTCATCTTTTCCCCCTTTCAGACGTCCCCCTCCCCTTCTTGAGCTCCTGTTAAGAAAGTTGCATTCTTAAATTTTTCCTCGAGTTTGGCGCCAAGAAGCTCACGGCGTTCCTTTCTTAGGTCAGCCATGCTGCCTTAGTGTGATGCCCCGCCGACGTTTCCTTATCCACTTTCCCTACTTCCGGAACGTCGGCCCAAGCACTCCCGATTTTCCCTCCGACCTTCTGCGAGAAAGCGTTGCTCTTTTTTCCCTTTTCCCTCCCTCTTCCTTCAGTCCCGGTTCACCACCCGCGCTGCCCGGCTTCCCGAGAGCTTATTTTCCCTCAAAGGGGACAGGCGTTTCCCCGCTATGCCCGACCCTCGTAGCCCGGGGCGTCGGTGTGGCGTAGCGGCCTTACCCCCGACCCTCCTCCTGTGAGAGAGATGCGCGGTCGACGTTTGGCGTTTTTCTTCTTTTTTTTTCTCGGCCTTTTTTTTCCTCCGGCCTCCTAGTGGACGAAGACGAGCCATTTTTTTTTTCAGACTTTTTGAGTCCCCGGCTTTGTTCCAGCGACAGCAAGGTGCCGGCTTGGAGCTTTCCTGACGCTGGCACGAGACTTGGCAAAGCAGGTGATGCGTCCCTTTTCGTGAACCTTCCTTCCTTGCTTTCCTGACATCTTCCCCAAGTACGTGAAGTGGGTCACTGTATTTTAGGACGGCGGGATTACGCCATGGTCCAGGAATGTTCCCTTTACCGCCGCAACTGCCGCACTGTCTCTTCTGGGCGCCCCCTACTAGCGGCAAATGACAAGAGCACTGGCGTCCCCCCGTGATCTCCCCTTTTCTGTTCTCCGAGACAGTTCTGATGAGCACGATCACTCTGATTTTGCCATTGCGCGATATGGGTCGAGGCCCCACCTCCCCTCCTCCCACGCGAAGTCCGAGCCCGGTTCTGGCCTTTGCTCCGTACACGTTCTGAGTTTTGGCTTTTTTCCGTCATCCTTTTCTTTCTTCTCATCTCCGTGATTTTTCGTCTTTTAATCCCCTTAGCCATCAGCGCTCCCGGCTCCTTTTTTCCCAGCCGGTCAGGACGTTGGATTGCGTTTTTTTTTTTTGGTACCTTTTTTTCCGGGTTTCAGTCCGCGACTCATCCTTCTCGTACTTGTCTTCGGCAACAAGCACAATCCAGGAGGTGCGATTTCTTTTTTTCCCAGCTGCGTCTTCCCCCTTCTTTTCTCTTTACGTTAAAAGACGGGTACTGCGGTTTTTATTTTCCCCTGCGGCTAGCCAGCGATGTTTCACTGTTCTCTTTCCTTTCCCTTTTCCCCCCTTTATCCTCCTTCCTTCCCTTGGTCCTAGCCGAGCACCTCGGGTCGACTACATTTTGCTTCGAAGAACTTCCCGTCATTTCCTTTGGCGATTCAGGGCGACATAAAGTACCAGTCCGCAATTCCCTTCACCTCCTTTCGGCCCCCATCCCCTTTTCCCCTCTCCCTACCTTAACTTACTGGCCATCGTCCTGATCCCCCCACCCTTTCCTTCCACTGGGCCTCCCCTTCTCTGCGTTCCCAAAGAAGGACTCTTCTTTTTTCCTTATGCTCCCCCCCAAGCGGGTGAGCTGCCAAGGTTTTCCTCACCTCACCCAGATCATCACCAAACCAAGCTTTTTTTTTTTTTTCCGCGCTCCCTTTTTTTACGGGTGATTGAAGTAGATACGACTGCCTTCTTTTCCCCCCCTGTTCCGGAAAAATCTCTCTCTTTTTCCTTCCCCTCCCTTTTTTTTTTTGTCGTTTCGGAAACGAACTCGGCCAGGTCGTTAGGAGGTTTTTCCCCTCCCTTTGCCCCCCCCAATTGTAGAATCTTTCATTTTTTTTTGTTCTGTTGGGGTGAAGGTTGCGTGATATTCTGCTAGCTCACCCGCTTGGGGTCGTCCGGAACCTAGCCCTTTTGGAATTTTTTCCTAGGTGATGAGAAAATTGATGTCCTTTTGTGTTTATGCTAACGGATGCCAGGTTCCCGCTTCGGGACTTTTCTTGCACGGAAAGGGAACGGAAATGGGGGACCGTCCGCTTGTGTTCCTTTTCCCCCTTTTCTTTCTGTCGCGCCCGCCAATTGAGCCCTTTTCTCCATATTTTTTTTGCGATGAGCCATTTAGGCGACGAGGTTTTGCTCCTCCCCCTCTGAGCTTGCCTGATGAAGACGAGGAGGACAGGTCCAGTAAGTCGAGGTCCGATTCATTTTTACCCTTCCCCCAGATTCCACCGTACCCCCGTAGGTGTCAAGCCCTTTCCCGCCGAGAAAAGGAGAGCCGCTTGATCGATTAGACCTGTTGATGTGTGTTGGCAGAGAAAGATTTGCTCACCTTCTTCTGATGAAAGGAGGAATGATGCACCACGACCTTTTTCGGCCCCCCTCGACCCCACCCTTTTCCTTTTCAACTGCTCATTGTTTTTCTAACTTACGGAGGTTTTTTTTATCTTCTTCTTTCATCTCGTCAGGGAACTTTATTCTCTCAATAGCTTCCATGAAAGTAGAAGAGACCAGTTCCTAAGTGTTTCCCTTCACGGCGATTCGGGGTACTCGCATCGCTCATCTTGTTCTGTGGTAGCTCGCGCCAGGGGCGAGGCGGACATCTCGGCGGTGGTGATTTTCCCCCACTGGATCTTCCCCTTCCAAACCCGGCTTTCTTAGCGCTCCTGTTTTCCCTCCCCTCCACCTGCGAGGAGGGAACAGAAGATCACGGTCGGGTTTTTTTTCTTCTTTTCTCCCTCAGAAAATTTTATCAGTAGGGAGGAAGCCCGCCTTTTTCCCTTCTTTAAGTGATAACTTGGAACGGAAGAGCCCTCTGTCTTGCCCCCCCGCACTTACTCAGTTTCCGAGCTGCAGGCTCGTCAGCACCTGCGTTGCCAGCTAGGTTTTTCTGGGAAGTTTCTTTTTCTCTGGCACCTGCTTCGCTTTGCGATTTCGTTTGAAACAGGGCAGGGACCCTGTTCCACTCTACCGGTTCCGTTCACCTAGTACCCTGGCGGCCGGAATAAAGGTATTTTTCAAGTCTCTTTTCCCCTGAATCCTTTTATATTTTAAGAATTCCATATTTTTTTTTTTTTGATTCCTTTCTGCCCTGTCAGTTTTGCATTTTGGTGAAGGAAGCTACGCCCGTGATCCCGGCCGCCCTTTTCCCCTCTTTTGCTTTACCCTTCTTCGTGGCCGACGCTGCACCTGGGAGGAAGACACGTTCGCTTTTTTTGCAGCAAGGTTCTTCTCCTTCCGGCCCGTTTCGGTAGCGCACAAGTTCCCTTTGGTTCCCCCCTCTTTCTGACCAGAGTCAGTCCCTGCTCGTGGAAAACTGCGATTAGGTTCTTCCCTCCTTTCTTTCCGTCGCTCTTTAGGCGGTGCTCCGCACGGAAGAAGTTTGATTTTTTTTTTCCTCCCTCCAAAGTCCTCCCTTTCTTTTTGGCTCCCCCATATAGAGGAAAATGGTACTACCTAACCAATACAGTTCCCGTTTCTTTCGCAGGCTGTTTCTCCTATTAGCTTTTTCACCATCCGAATAGAGCCGCGATATGCGGTAGAGGTAACCAAACCCCCTTCTCTTTTCTCCACGTTCTCTTCCCCCATTCGAGACCCTATGGCCGTGGAATACGCCCCACCTCTTCTTACTCGAAGGGAATTACCAGCGATTTCCTCCTCCCTTTACCAAGTCTCTCCAATTCAGCAGCAGACGATAATTGGTGGAAACAAAAAACGCAGTTCCCTTTCCTTTTTTTTGCGTTGTACGGCTCTGCGTCATCAGTCCGAGATCTAGACGCGCTCGCGTGCTCGGTGAAACAAGCAAATACGGCTTCTTTCTTTCTCCGACCCCCCTCCTCTTCGGCCTTTTATCGCGGGCTCCACCGACGGTACTGCGGCGGGCGTCGCGGTTTTTTCCCCCTCTATGCCAGCGCTTACTGGACCTGGTCCTCGGGTGCTGAATTTTTTCCCTTACAACAGTTTTTTTCTTGCCTAGAAAGAGAACTCCTTGTTCAGTTTTTTCTTCCTGCGTACGAGCCCGTATTTCTGCCGCCCCTTTTCTCCTTCCTTTCCCTAGTCGACGCCCGCCGCGGTACATAACAGAAGAGTTTCATCCAGTCCTTTTTAGCCTTCCTCCAGTCCCCCTGTACATGGAAAAGCCGTTCTTACTTCCATCCCTATGGGTCCACATCGATAATTGATGTTCCGGGCCCCCCTCTTTCTTTTCTTTTCCCAATCTCTCGCTATCAGGCTACCGCACCTGATAACCAGCATCACAACCCCCCTTTTTTTTTTTCCCAATTTTTTGATGCCCGTAGTACGATCCTGAACCTTGTTGGCAAAATATCTCTCTTCTCCTTTTTCCCTTTTTTTTTTTTTTTTCTTTCTCGATTTCTTCCCCGTCGTCCCCTTTTTTCCCTCGTAGAGACGGCCATCTCTTACCCCAATTTCCCCGAGATGTCCAGCGGAACTGATTTTTTTTTGTTTTTGATTTCATCCTCAGTTGCGGTATCCCCTAGGTCCCCCCCCCGCAGTGAATCCCCTTTTCCGGGTTTTTTTCCTGTCCGGCTCCCTTCTTAGCCCATTATGCAGTTTGTGTTTCTTCCCTCACGGTCAGGCGCTGGGAATGTCGACCTGCATCGACCCCCTTATTTAATTTAACTTCTGTTAATTTACGCTGGAGTGCGGTTTCCGGTCCCTTCTTTCGAATTTCCTTCTTCTACTTCAAGGCTAGTGCTGAAGGAAAAGCTTGTATTTTCGATTTTTTTTTTTGCTATGCCCGCACCCTCCCTTCGTAGCAAAGTGGAAGCCTCTCCCTAGTGTCAGTACTTATCCTCTTTCATTTGACAGTCAAGACAACCAGAGCAGACCCTTTTCTCCCCCGTCTTTTTTTTTTCCAGAAGCCAGCGAGTCACTTTTCTGAATTTTAGATTACATCGCAGATTAAACCTCTTTCTTCCGTCCTATCTCAACCCGCAGCGGATATCCCTTTCGTTCTTCTATTGACACTTTATTTTTGACCCCCAGTTCCACTTCCCCTCCTTACTGCAACTGCTTTCTTTTTCCCACTTCCCGTCAGGGCTGATGGAATTAGAACTCCCCCTCCTTTCGACTCCCCTTCTCCCTTCATGCCTTTTCAGAGACACAGCGATCTGGTATTCCAAGACTTTTAGGATTCGAGCGGCGCGAATATGCCTTTTTTAGCCCCCCTTAGCGATCGAGGCCATCTCGGAGGTGGTTTTGCTCCCAGATACCTCCGGCCCCCCAGGCCCCCCCGTTTTGGGAGCGCTGCGTGTTAATTCATTTTTAGAACATTTTTGGATATCTCCGGTTAAGTTGCGGAGGTATTCCTGAACCTTCCCCCCTCTTCGTTCCCCGGCGGCTTAAGCGCACGTAGAGCTCGGGACTTCCTACCCCAGATAGGCACTTCCGCAGTGGTCACGTTTTTTCCCTTTGTTTTTGGGCTTCGAGCCTTTTGCTCTGTTTTGGCGGATAAATAGGAGCGGGAGAAGGCTCCCGCCGCTTTTTTTTTTTTCCTTTTCTTCCCCCCCCCCCCCTCTTTCCAGAGCCTTTCGGACCGTGTTCTGTCCTCACCATTTCGTTTCCCCCCCTGATGACGGTTGCCGTCTACTCCCCTTCCTTCTCCCTTGTGTTTTTCGTCATGCACCGGCGACTTCTATTTTTTTTTGAGCTTTTCTTTTCTCCTGGTGCATTTTTTGAAGATAAGACCGTGTCTGCCTTTTGGCTTTTCTTTTGCGCCCCTCACGGCACCGTCATCGTGCCGGCCCCTCTCCCTTTTCTTTCACTTCTTCTTTACAGCGCTGCAAGGTGCCGCGAGGGGAGCTTGGAACTCCCCTTCTTTCTCCCTTTGACTCCTTTCTCCCTGGTGCTCGCCTACGGAAAGGATATTTCCGGCTTGGACGCCCGGCCGTTCCGTACGTTGCTTCCGTGTCTTTCCGAACGAACAGGAATGTGGGATGTGACCTCCCCCCCCCAAGCCCGTGAGATTTGGGCGACCTCCCTCGACCAATGGTATCCCAAGGCACTGGCGTGAACCCCGCGTCCCTTTTTTTTCGCGCAGGAGACAGTTTCCCCTTATGCCCTCCCACCCTCCCCCCCCTCTCTAAGCAGATGAGCGAATACTTGGGCTTTAACCCCCTACCATCGCCATATGCGCGCCGCCTTACCCCTAGCTCCCTGTCTTTTTCTCCGTACGAAGGAGAGTTTTTTTCTGGCTCCCTGGGCCCCCCTTTTCTACCCTAATATCCTTGTTCTGACCAGGAGATCCCCATTCCTTTTACTTTTTCAGCGGCCTCCCCGGATACTTGGCCCCCTTTCCTTCTCCCCCCTCCTTTTACGGGAGCGGGCGGTTGCCCTTTTTTTCTCTGCTTCATACTTGAGAAGGCCAGGACTTTTTTTTGAGGAGCTTGTGATCGGCACCAGGCCACTCTCTTTTTTTTTAGCCCAGATCTGAAAAATTCTTTTCTCTTCGATTTCACGAAGGGCATGACGGGCCCTTATAGGTTCTATGTCAACAATTAGCGGGCTAGCCCGTTTTTTGGTTGATAGGCTTCAAGGAAAATTGGCACCTCCTTTCTTTCCTCTTCCCCCCCTTTTTCTCCCCCCATCCACCCCCCCCCCCGCCTAAATCTTTTCCTTCGGCGCCAGTATGTTCGCGCCGCATGTCACCCCCTCACGGAAAAGACAAGAAGCACGCCCCTTCCCACAGTCTTTCCTCAAATTCCTTTCCTGTTATCTTAGCCCTGTACACTTAGCTATTCCAGCCGGGTCCTGCTCCCCACCACCCACCATTTTTCCTTTTCACTGCCCCCACGCAGGTCGGATGATTATGAGAGACCCAACCCCCCTTTGTCTCCTCCTTCTTTTTAATCCCTTTCTTCACCCCCGATAATTTTCCCACAACGGTTTCCTTGACGAGCTGCAATGGTGGTGGTTAGATGGACCTTCGCTTCACTCTCTGGTTCCGGAACCATCTCTATATTTCCTCCGTTGTTTTTCTCTATCTGGTCCCCCTTCCCCAACCCGAATCTTGGTAGTCGTAGGACGCCCCATCCTCCCACCCCCAATTGCAGCGCCGTCCGCTGCCGCTGGGTTTTTTCTTCTGCCCTTTTCCCCTTGATCCCTGATAGGACGAGTAACCCCCCTCTTTGGCCCCCCTGAACTTTCCCCCTTTCCCTTGTTTGTACCGAAAGCAGGATCAGATGTTTTTAGCTCCTTCTTAGTTTTGTGGGGATGCAGGACCGGCTGCCTGTTTCGATCAGCGAATTTTAAGGACTCTTCAGCCGTACTTGGAGGCTGGTTCTTTCTTTCGTCGCCGCCGCGCAACTTGCGGCTTATTTAAATAGTGGCTTTCCTTCCATGACCGCTGTAGGAGGCGAGGTGCTCGGGATAATTCCCCGTCACGCCTTCTTTCCACCGTTCACCTCAATCTTTCTCTACCAGTAATTGAGGGATAGAGATAATTGGGGTCCCCTCCCCAAGGCTTTCGGCAAGACCTCCCCAGTACCAGTCCCCCCCCCCCGTTGTCCTCGCAAGGGAGACTTCACTTTGTCTTCCGCTAGCCTCCCAACTACGGGATCTTTTGGTCACTACGAGCTACCTACCGGCTCTGATGTCCACTTACCCCCCCCCTATCCCCCCCGTCTCCGCCCCAATCCACGCGGAGCATTTGTGATTTTTCCCCCAAGTATTTCCTTCCTCTTTTATATTATAATGGTAAGCCCTTGACTTCTACTAGGAATGCACGTTTCCTATCCACGGCGCCCTCTGTGCCCTCCAGGCCAGGAGATAGGGCTTTCCTGTCCCTCTCGAATTCTTTCCCCCCCCCCATCTGGAGGGGTAGAAAGACCCCATCCCCGGGCGGAAAGGGACTTTATCTCCCTAGATTCCCCCTGGATAAGTGTCTCCCCCCCCTTTTTTTTCTCTGCTTTTGTTACGAAATTTCCCTTTTTTCCCATGCGAAGTAGGGGCGCCCGAAGGTCCGTTTCTTATTCTTCATCGCACATTATGCCTCGGCGGAAGCCGCGCGAGAACTTCTTTTTTTGTTTTTTTTGTTTCCCTGTTTTTCCTTTCCTTCCTATGTCCTTCCCTTTAAATTAAGAAGGTTTCACTGTCCCGGTACGGATAGCGATTTCGTTGACGCTCTTTCTCCCTCGGGGATTCTTTCACCTTTACGGATACCGGAGGAAATTGTGCTTTTTACCCCGTCGCCGCCTCTCTCCCCAGGTATGTCCCCCGTTTCCGGACCCCCACCCCACCCTGGACGGTGCCGTCGTGGCTCAACCTCTTCGCACTTTTGCACTTAGGCTCCGTGAAAATGAACCGGCGTCTCCTTCTCTCTTTTCCCTCTTTTTGTTGTCTCTCTCTCCTCTGACCTGGTTTGGGAAGGCCGATAAGAAATTGATTCCCTTACGAGAAGGGTTTTTTTTTTCCGACGGCACAGTCATCAAGCGAGAACCTTGTTTTCCCGTTTCCCCTTCTTTGGAGCAGAAAGGTGAAGAGAGTCCAGTACTGGCCATACTAGGCTCCTTCTGGGACCACCCCGTTGAATAGAAGAGAACGTACGTGTCACGAGTTACTTGTTCCTAATAGGCCTTCCTGGGAAAAAGTTTTGATTTTCTTGGCTTACACAAGGCAGGAATGTGACGTGTCCCCCCCCTTCAAAAGGTTCCTTCTTTCTCTGGGCTCCCAAAGACTAGCTTCCTGTTTTGGGACCGTCAGAGCTCAACGGTTCCCCTGCCGGCCGCAAGTTTCCTGATCTGCCTCGATGTTTCCTCGCTGCGAGACTTTCTCCCCTCACTCCTCCGTCCACGCTCTCATCACAGAGAGCGTTTCCGGTGTTCTGTACCTCTTGTTAGGCTGGGAATCCGCGAGGCCTTCCACCCCCTTTCTCCCCGTAGTTCATAGAAGTTTTACATTCTTTCTCCTTGTTGGAACCTCCCCCTTCTGCCGTTGCGTAAGGGATGAGTCTGCTTTTTTACCGTATGCGTGGATCAGTTCCGTACGGCTTTTTGAGCTCGGAGTGTTCGGCAACAAGAAAATCCTGCTTTCCTTCCTGTCCCCTCCTATTCCCTCCCCCGCGGCGACTTTTCTTTCGAGCAAAACCAAAAAACAACCCCCCCCCCACAAAACAAAAAAAAATCGTTGTCTTTCCTTCCCTCGGTTGGCTTTAGGTAAACACGAGCTTTCAAGCTTAAGTACTTGTACTAGGGCTAGGACCGGCCATTGATCCGCTTAGTGCCTTAGCCATAGCACCTAGTAAACGGAGTTGCCTTCATTTCCTCTCTGAACTTTTTCTCCCTCCCAGCAAGGTTTTTTCCCTGGCAGGGCGAAATACAAGAAGCTCCCTTCAAGGCCCCTTTCCCTAAAAGACGTTTGCCCTCCAGGTCCGTTCCCCTTTTTAGCTTAGAGTCAAAGAAGCTTTCTTGGACAGCCGTTTTTCTCCCCCCCCCCCCCCCCCCCTTCGACCTTCAATGGGCATCATCACCCGATCGGTAACCCCCCCCCAATGTCGGATGAGTCTTCTCGCCCGGCTCTTCTTGCCGATACTGGTACCGCACCTTAACCCCCTAATCACACCCCCCCGTTCCTACGGTCCCCCCTCCCCCTCCCCCCCCCCATTTTTTCTGGAGATGGACCGTATACTCCGCGTGGGGTTCCGGC
>Ga0179593_1603138_pt1 | contig 10510 bp, 4 predicted proteins | sample CZODoug2_1_08_16_FD_185931 | JGI IMG/M metagenome (GOLD analysis project Ga0179593, IMG submission 185931) | Vadose zone soil fungal communities from Angelo Coast Range Reserve, California, USA - CZODoug2_1_08_16fungal (PacBio error correction) | ecosystem: Environmental > Terrestrial > Soil >... | reverse complement strand
CCACCTGAAGCTTAATAAATTCCCATCGCTTCCTCCGCGGTCTACACGTGCTCCAGGCGATCCCTGCCCAACCTCACCCACCGCCACGCTGTTAACCCGGGCCCACCAAAATTTCATCTACAGAATTTCGCATTTTGAAGGCACTGATCCTTTTGTTTTGCGGCCCCTCGCAGTGACGGCGACGAGATGACATTGAACACCTTCGGTGAAGGTTGAGAGAGAAACCCCACCTCCTGAGATTCGGAAGATCTTTCTTCAGCCTTCAGTTCCGCATAGACGCTTCCTCCCCGCGTCAAGAGAAAGACCGACGCCCCCCCTCCTCTCCAGCTATTCTTTTACGCCCTGAAATTAACGCTCCAAGATTTTTCTCTGGGCGACATTCTCAATATCTACCCTCTTCCCAGAAACCTGGCCTTTCATGTCACCGGAGCTCCCCGGGACATGTCTTTTTTTTTCCCCATTCCGCTTTAAGTTTCGATGCGATTGTTTGACCCAAGGCAAGAGAGGCTCTCCTGATTTCTCTTTGATTGATTCGCATATGTGGTCAAAATTTTTTTCTCGGCCATGAGAAGGGTTTCCAGAATAAGGCTATTCCATTCTCTCCCAACCCTTGTCTCGACGGAACTGGATCACGCCCTACATCCACTTTCTTTCCTCCGCCCTATGTGTCTCTGGTTCTGGCCTGGTCCGAATGAGTTGGCCCTAAAAGACTGCATTATTCCCCTCTCTCCCATCCCCAGGCGAAAACACGTTCTTTTTTCCTGTTCATTTAACCTTTCCTCTTTCGTTATTTAGAAATTTCCTTAGGCATCACCGCTCCAATATGAACGAGAGTCCCTTCTGATCAGTCGTCCCCTGGGATTTGTCATGCCGCAAGCCAGACATAGATGCCTCAGATACTGTACCGTATTCACCGGCGGGAGAGAATTATAACCGATTGTTGTATATTCCAATCCCCTTCAATTTTTTAGGAACCTTCTAGGCCATTCTCAATACTGAGTCCCCCGAGATGTTCTCGACGTGTTGGGACCTGCCATCTTTCCCACTACCAATTGTTCATGTTTCTTTTTTCTCCTGGCCCAATGGCTAGTCCCCGATGCCGGCCAGTCAGCCCTTTTTCACTTTCTTCTTCCTGCCCCAAGGTTTCCCCCCTCTCCCCATCCTTCCATATGCGCTTTTGCCCCTAAAGACCTTGCCTTTCCGTCGGTCGATAAGGGCCGCATTACGGGAATTCTTTCGTCATCTGTTGAACCCGGCCGGTCGGCTTAGATTAGGCACAATGTGTGGCGTTTTCACCTTTCTCAGGACCCCCCTTAGTCAGCTGGTTACTCTTTTTTCCGAGATAGGCATAGGCTTTTTCTCTCCGGAAGAGAGGCCGTATCATGTACAAGGAAGAGGTTATCCTTTCTTTCCCTATACTCCGCCGCCGACGCAACGCCGAGGCTCAGGAGTTCTCTGGACCCCTCCTTCAGATTCTTGGGATTTTTTAGCTGGATCGGACTTCCTCCATGAACAGTTCGATAATACGGAGCTATTCTCGCATGTCGATATAAGTCTCCCCAGTAAATGAGTGACTCCAAACGATGGGGCTCCTTCTGATCGTCCTTTCGCTCGCTCCCCCTTTCAAAATATCTCATTTTACTGACCAGATATATCCTCTTTGGAAAGCGCGATCAGAACCCCCCTTCCAAACTTTCCTCCCCTTCTTCCTGTCCCTTTCCGGAAGAGAAGCAGTACTATCTTTGTCCTCCCTGAACCGTCGATAGGCCGGATGGTTGTGGACCCATGCCTTTTGATCCTCCCCGTTCCCCCCTCGTCTAGAACTATTTAGCTAAGGACATCGACAAAAGTCTCCTAATCTACTTGCGACGCCTCTCCGACCTCCCCCACGGAACCACTCCAGTGACCCTTTCTACTGACCACTCGAATGATATTCAACCTTCAAGTAGCCTCCTTACTGTTTCTCCCGGTGGATGTGAAGAAAGTAAGCTTATCGTCAGCTGAAATCCTCCCGGAGCTCTTCATTCCGTAAAAGTAAAGCGAGTTTTTCACTCTCATCCCTTCCTAGATAGCTATTTTCATTCCTTTGTTTTGTTGATTTGAGATATTCCTTCCCCCCCCCATGGTTCGTGATTTTTAGGCTCCCGTCGACACCGCCTTGGTGATGCGTTCCGTCCTCTAATTCAGGCGTGCTTTGTATTTCATTACGCTTGCCAGAGGTCGTTTCGTAAACCCTTCCCTTTTTGTTTCACGTCCCGAAGTATAGACTCCTGCTTTTCACCTATCTTTTAGAGTGCAAGTCCTCTCTTTATTTTTTTACACCTTCCCCCTTTTGCTCCTTCTCTCGGCAGCGTTCCAGTCATTTAGTTAAGCCTGCTGTCCCTACTGAGACCCCCTTCCCCGCGTTCCCCCTCGACTCGGTTTTTCCAACGTCTCCCCAGGCATAGGCTCCCCCCAAACCGCGGCCAACCCCCAGAAGTCTATGCTCTTCTTTTCTTCTCTCACATGGCTTCCGATCTTTCTTCTGCCTTCACGTTCCTTGCCTTGAGGAACCCGCGACTGCGGTTCCCCCCTCTCCGTACCCGACGCCGCTTTCTTATCAGGATTTAGCTATAGTCGGTCGCTGATTCAATTTGATCTTCCCTCGATATAAGGAGAAACTTTTTTTCCTTTTTATACATTTTTAGTGAGAATTTCCTCAAGACGATACTTTTAGCTCGCCCTAGTTTTCACTTTTTCGGGTCTCAACTCCAGCGTTAAGAGTTAAAGTAGATCTTGGTCGAGGAAGCCGTGACCCCTTTTTCTGCGCGCCTCGGCCGTCTTCGCGGCCCCCCTCTTTGTCCACTTCAGCCTTGTCCTCCCTCCTCCCGCCCCTGGAGACCTCATCCCTTCTGCAAGAAACAAAGCTGTGCCTCGCCTTGGCCTCTTTTCCCTAGATATAACGCCCCCGGTCAGCAACGACTCAGTGCGTTCGCCCAAACATCTTGGCACGACCTCTTAAGCTAGCCCCCCCCCCCGGCAAATTGGCTATCATCCCTTGACCCTCTTTACGAGGCCCTTCAGTGTATTTACGCTTGACCAGACTTTCAGCTGGTCAAGAGCCCTTTCAAATGTCCGTCTTTGGACAAAAAGGCCCTCCGTCCTTAGCTCTAGGCGGCACTCATAACCTCCCGTTTCCGATTGAACCAAGATTATTTCCTCTTTGCCTTGTGAACTCACCCTTTCTCCCAATACTTTTCCGAACTGGACTTCTTCTTCTGGTTTTTAGCTAGCGGGTTGAGCTTCTTTACATGGCGTCATCTTCCTACCACGCGGAGTGGACTACTTGCAGCCCGGTCCCTCCTTATTCTCTTTCTCGTTCTTCTTTGCGGCACATTCGCAAAGACTGTATCTCCCTGACCGCTTTTTTCCCTCAATAACGGTATCGTTATCCAGTCAGCGTCTCCCTTTGCGACTACCTATCCTTCTTTCCGTTACCCGATATTAGGGTTTTCTGCGTTACCTCGTCTTTCTATTTCGGGCCCCCCCCCCACTTTTCCCCTGACCCTTTCCCTCCAACATCTGGGACTGCAAATTTTTTTTGTCGCCGTAATTCTGCTGGTCCTTCCTTACGGGTGATCCCAAGGACATTATCCTTTATACTGTTACCACTCTAGCATTGTCCGCCGACCCCACGCGCTCCGACTTACGTTCTTTCTCGATTTACACCTAAAGCCCCGTAAACCCGTAAGCGCCGGGAAACATCCCACATCCTAGGGAGCCCCTGCAGGTTCCTTATTTCCTTTTAAAGGAATCCTGAGTCTTAGCTGATATTATTAACTAACCCCTTAGCAGCTCCCCCACATATTTGAAAACCAGTTTTCCGGGTCCCCCCCACTAATCGTCGGATCATTTTCTCGAGATTTCCTCCTGCCTCTTTTGCAATGTACCCTTCCCCAGCGGCTTTCCGTCTTTTCACCGACTCGGAGGTTTGATTTCGCGCTTGCCAATCCAAGATTTTCCATCCTCTCATATCCGATCAGTGCTTTTCTCCGCGCAACAGTCGCAACTTCTCTCTCCAATCTTTGATATTGTGGTGAAGTCTAAGCCTTGTACCTGGCTTTCTATTTTCGAGATCTCTAGCTCTAAGGTAAATCTACCCCTAGAGCCTTTCCTCTTCTTTCCCCAAGTCTGTGATTAGATCCTCAGGGGGTATTTTAATTTTCCTCTCTTCGTTTGCTCTATTTCTCACCCGAGATCTCCCTGGATCGCCCTCTCTACGCTTTTTACTCGAAGTTTTTCCCTCCCTGTCGACCCCTCTCACCCCCCTCCCCCTGTTCCTCTTTCACCCCCAAGATGCTCTTCGCGGAAGCCGTCATTCTTCTTTTCCCCCCTCCGTCTTTTCCTATCTCCTCTAAAGCATGTCGGGCGCTGACTATGTGTTATGTGGCTCTCGCTAAAATCCTCGGGTAGGCTCCCAAGATCGCAATTAATTCCTTTCAGGTCTCCCTAGAAGCGAGCCCCGCGACAAGGCCCCCCCCAAGACAACTTGGTCGGATTTACTCCACTCCAATCCTTTCCCCCCCTCTTTTGCTCCGGAGCTTGTAAGCAGATTGCTTCCCCTCCCTTTTCTTGCATCACCTCGGCCTCAGGGGTCAGTTTTCATACCCATGGGCAGACCCGTCGCGGGATTTAACAACTGTCCGACTATAAGGAGACCGTTTTTCTATGAGCCCTTTGACGTTTTTCGGCCATGGCCGGGTGCCTAGTCAGTTTCTCATTGATCCGCCCACAAAACGTCCTTCACGGCCCTCTTCAGTACTCCCCCTTCCCCCCCTTAATGGGCTGCGCCATATTTTTCTCCCCTTGACCCCTTCCTCATGAGTAGCCCGCCTTCTCCAGACCTGGCTTTATCGCTGTAGCTACAGATCTGGTAACCACTCCCTTCCTTGATTTCCTCTTTTTATATGACTTCTTCTAACCCCTCTCCCCCCGGGATCCCTTACGTGACCCCTGTTTAAGTCGTTCAATACGGCGGCCCTCAAGACGACTCTCTCTCCCTTCTCGCTTCTTCCAAACCCCCCGGTCCTCGACGCATTCCGCGGTCTGTCTGGAATCGCCCCCCGATTCGCGGTTTAGCGCGACCACCCCTCTGTCCAGAGGAGACGTCAAGGCGTTCTCTCATTCTTTCCCCGACTCTTTTTTTTTACGGCCGGCTTGAACAATCTTGGCTCATGTATTTCCTGTCCAGGCGTGCTGTCAAATGGTCAGGACCTCCGATCCTTCTTTAGAAAGTGCGGATTTGCAAGACCCATTGTTCCTTCATCCCCCCATAGTCCACTGCTGGGGCACAACACCAGCAGTTCATTTTCCTGGATTAAGATATCGGAAATTTTTGACGTCATCGGTGAGCGACCCGTTGCGACGAATTTTCATCGGCTTCTTGCTGACCCGGTTGTCGTCCCCCTTTTTATTCCGAATCCGAAGAACTTTGCCCTCCCGTCTCTTTTCGATAGCTGCTGTGCATCGCAAGCATAGTCTTAGCCGGTATGTCAGACAAGCCTTCGACGGCGAACCTCCTCAGAAGAACCCACCGAAGCGTCTCACGTGTCGGCCTTGACCGCCGTGAGGACCAGCGGGACTTTTTATCAGGCTTTACGCTTAATCATTCTGTCCTAAAACAGGGCGAGACCGGTAGATTACTTCTGAGCCTCTCTCCTGCTCCACTGGGAGTAACCCAGGTCTTTCTTTATGATTTTCAGACCTGATACCTTCGCCCATCGCGGCCTGCTATCCGATTGACCAATATCTTACTATCACAGATGCTTGAATCCGATCCCCCTTCTACGACGAAATGTTTCTCCTACCCTTTAATTCATCCGGCGATCCGAATTCATCTTTTGCCTCCTTTGAAGAGAGCTCGGACTGTCGTTCGACGATGTTGGTTTACGAAATTCCTCTTTTTCCCTCCCCCCCTGCTGACGGTGCTGCCGAGCCGGATCTGACCCACTAGAGCACTGCTCTCCTCATATTTGGACACGCGAAGTACGCTCGCCTACTACCTCTTCAACCTCCCCCAATGGAAGGCGCTGCCAATAGAAGATAACTATCTTAGACCACTTTTCCGATTAAGGTGTACGTGGCAGGTGACTCCAATCCTCTTTTTTGACCCCCCCTAAGATAGATCCAGCCCACGGCGATATATCTTACGGCCTGACTTTTTTCCCAGACGCTTTTTCTCCTCGTAGACGAGATACCGAGATCTCCTATTTTTCTCCCATCCCCAATCCTTTTGGTGATTTTTAGATGATTCGTTCAGCGTATTTCCGATTCCCTAACCTCCTTTGCTGGGACAAGTAGCTGCACTCTTTGTTTAATATTCGCCCCTGTGCCTCGTCTTTTTCGCAGGACTCCGCACGTGATTAATTGTGCTGCTAATTCTCTTTCGAGTTTTTTCCAGTAGAGTACACCTTGTGACTTTTCCTCTGCGAACGTTCGATCTTTAGGATTGTGAAAACTTCGTGAAGTAAATTGCTGGAGTAGTTGAGCCCGGCTTCGGTTCTTTAGCGCCGTTTGGCCCAAACTCAGAATTTTGCATTCCCACTTCCCCAGGTCTTTCCTGAGCTATCGTTAGTTCCCGCTATCGGTCCTTGGGGACTTTCTTTTAGCTTCCCCTTCCCCCGTGGAACCTTGTCGCCTGCTCATTGTCCGTAAGCTATCGCCGTCAAACCCCTCCAGTTTCAGTCTTTATTATTGAACCTGACATGGAAGCCTTTCCGATGAGGATCTTAAATTGTAGCCGACCCATTCAGTACCTGTCCTATTCAATGCTCCGACAGGGGTAATCCTCTTGAGCCCAGTCTTGAGAGATTATTTAGTCGCTGGCCCTGGTCCCCTTTTATAATTCTAGTGAGAGGTCCCTTCGCCCTAAAGTAGTTCTGTCCGGCCCGGGATTTGAAACAATCTGAACCGAAGCAATTGCATGAGAATCAGTTGTTCCCCTTCTGATGCAGCGTACAATTCTGTTTTGTTACCGTGCACCGCGCCACTTCACGCTATAGTCGAGCCCTTCCCTCCCTTTAACAAGATTCTCTCCTCGCTTCCGGTCTTCCTTCCCTCAGATATAACGCCACACCGGGTCCCGCGTCCACTAGATGACCTTCTTGAAACATTTCTCGAATATATCCTGCCCAATTCATCACGTGACTCCCTCCCCCCCACATGACCTGCGGCGACGCGTATTCTCTGCCCCCCCCCCCCAATTTGGGGTTGTTGCCTTCCTTGGCATAGTCTCTTTTGACATTGGACGATGCGACTAATCTCACTTTTTCTCACAGCTCGGCGGCCTTTCATCTTGGCACCCCGCCCTTCCCCCCTCGCATAACTTCAAGAACTTGTTCTGGCCGCTTTGAGTCTTGCTCCACTCTCTGGATGAAATTCCTGCACATAGTTGCTCTGGGCTTGGAGCTTGTTTTCTTCCTAAATTCTCGGGCCTGTTCTTGCCTGTCCCATATACAGCAGAATCCCTAGAAATTACCTGGGACTCCGCGTCTTTTCCGATGGTACGAGCGCTTTTTCTGTGAAAGGACTCCCCGAGCTTGAGCCCCGTTCAGACTATGGAAACCCAGATGCTCGTCTGACTCGTCAGGTCCTCCATTTGCAGCATAAACTCATGGCGTCACGATTTCTTCCTCTGAGGGTGAGAGGATAATAAGAAAGTACTAGCATATTGGCCCCCTTCACTTCTTACTTAGATCAGACCCTCCCGAGTTTAATCAATATGTTGAGTTTAGTTGAGTGTCTTATTAAGTCCGCCTGGGTTTTGCTCTCCTTCTTCCAGCCTCCCGAGCCACGCCCCCGACCTTGTCACAGGGGCGTCTTTCCCCAACCGCCTGATCCTCGAGGGCCTTGGTATTATAAGACTATTCCCCCCTTGGAATTAGCACTGACACCGGTGGGCGTTTCTGGTCATGCAGGTCTACGGCAGTGATGTCTTACTCTAGATATTAAAATTCCTTTCTCGCCGCCCCCCAAATCTTGCCCAGGTATGTCGACTCATCTGGCGCCTTCGTCGCGGTCTGTCTCCCCTTTGCTTTTTTCCTACCTTCTTCGGGAAGCCTCCGGAGCCTCCGGTGCATTCCGTATGGAAAGATTCCCTGCCCCGAGCGAGGACCGCCTCTTTCCGACCAAACCACACTTTAAACCAGAGGTTTAATAAAGTCTTCCCACTCCTCTCCGTGACTAATTGTGCGTCTTCCGAATCCTTCCGTCTTATCACAGATCACCCTGCAGGGGCTATTGTGGTGCCCATTTAACAGATTGGCTTGTGCGAGTTTCTTATCGACCAGCTGTCCTATGAACTCTATAGATGACCAGCTGCTTCTTCGGTATTCGCTTCCGGCGTATTCTTATATATTTTAATCTTTGTGGAGACCTCCCCACCCGTTCGCTCACCAGGCTGACCAAGAAGCCTCTGACCCGGCCATTCCGATCCCCGTGGGCTCTTCCGGAACTGTATCACCTTGCGACCGACCACCTCTCCCCCACTTTGTACCCACATGTTTTACCCAATCTCGCCATTGCAGGCGGTTTTCACGGATAGACGCTAATCTTTGACGGCCCTAAGCCCCCGTTTCTAGTTCCCGAGAGCGATGACATTTTAGGGCCACATCTTGGTGTGGGCTGGACTACTGAGTAATCACGATCAAGCCGACTTTCCTGGAAGCGGACAGTCTAGACGGCCACTCCGGCATCGCGATGAAGCTCTGCACTAGTCCCCTTCCCCCGACAAAGCCAAACGCGCCGTCTTTGTTACGACACCCTACCCGCACTATTTGTTCCCTTCCTCTGGAAGAAGATATTGACTGAGGCCATACACTCCGCTTCACGACACCTGCCGCGACCCCGGACTTTCTCCTCAAAAGTTGTATTGTAGATGTATGATTTTTACACCCGGCCATGGATGGACGCTAAGGCGGGCATGTCTCTGCACGCGGTTTTCTCCCTGTTTTTTATGTCCTGAAAGCACAAAGTCTCCTGCAACCCAAGGCTTCCGGCATCAGGAAGTCTGCACACCTGCCCATGCCACATCATTGGCGGCCGCCAGATTAGAGAGTGGAAGGCTGAGCTTTTTGAGATGTCTTGCACTTTTCCTCCCCATCTTTTCCCCCCGACTGACGCCACTCATCATTGGCTAACCTTCCATGTTCTTGCGCCCATGTAGCCCGGTTCCTAACGATTCCCCGTTTTTTTATGTTGGCAAGCTGAACACGCGAAAGTGCGTCATGCCAGTGCTCAAGACTCCCCAGAGATCTTTTTCCCTCTTACCTTCGTCGGATTTCAATCTTTCCCTTCCTTTCTAAGTTTCTGTCTGGTCATGCACCGAACACCCCGTTCGTGTCTCTAGCAACCCCTAGATCGTACCCCCGACCCCCCCTACGTCCAGGTTTTAAGATTTTTTTCAGAGCGGGGAGCACTTTTGGCCACATTCCCGGTTTCCTCCGGGCAGGCGTGGTTCCCCGATTCCTTTTTCCTTCCTAAGCGATTTCGACAAGGCGGGCGTTTCCGTTCTACCCCAGACTGTCAACCCCCCCAACCCAATATTCCCCCCTGCCCCCTCTAAACTTTTGAAACCGCCCGAAGACCACAGTCGCCGCGTTATTCCCGGAGTTCTGTCCGATATATTACTGGCTGCGGGCATGCGTCGTCAGGCTGTTGACAATTCGGGTCTTTATTGACCTTGGGTCTTTCACACTTTCTCGCAGCCCCTCCAAGTTTCGGTCCCGAGCTTGGTTCGATCTCGGCATCGGCACGATCTAGGCCGGTTGATGGTCCCTCCCCCTTCAGAGGTCGAATCCGTCTTTCCCCGCACTCGGTCAACGACGATGTCGGCGCTTTCGAACTTTTTTCCTTCGCGACGAAGCGAGCTTGCCGATGACTTTCTCGAATTCGCCCCTTTGACCTTTTCCTCTCCCTATTCGACTAGTATCTCTTGCGCCAGTCTCGTTCGCAATGCGGATCTCCACCTTGTTGTTACTTATCCCCTTTGATCGCCCCCTGCGTCTGCCTCCTCCCGTTCACATTAGCTTCCGGAAAGATGTCCCGGCATATCTACTCCACTCGCGGGACGACCTCCTCCCCACTTAGAAGACTTTCAATGGTTCAATCCCCCGCCGTTTCGAAGCCCTAACTCGCCCGGATCCTTTTAGATACGCCTCCTTTTTCCAGGCTTTTTTTTTTTCTCGATTGGTAACCTTCCCCTTGACGTTGCAAAGTTTCCGGGTGCTTTCCCGGGCCTCCCAACTACCGAGACCCCCCCTCTTCTTCTTGGCCTCGCCGTCGCCTACGCAACCGGGCCCTCTTCACGCCAACCTCCCCCTAAAACCCGAAGAGAAATCAGAAAAACAGTAGTTCCGTCGCCGTGAGCACGTGTTCGATTCCTCCCTCCTCGGCACCGACGTGTTGCCGAAGCCGCTCTCAGTCCTTCTCCCCTTTTTTGCATCCCTTTTTACGCGCGCGCCCTCCCCGGGAC
>Ga0179593_1563515_pt1 | contig 10510 bp, 14 predicted proteins | sample CZODoug2_1_08_16_FD_185931 | JGI IMG/M metagenome (GOLD analysis project Ga0179593, IMG submission 185931) | Vadose zone soil fungal communities from Angelo Coast Range Reserve, California, USA - CZODoug2_1_08_16fungal (PacBio error correction) | ecosystem: Environmental > Terrestrial > Soil >... | reverse complement strand
TCTCCTCCTTTTACCACGTTTCCCCCGACTTCCCTTCTTTTTAACGTCAATTCTCACCCCCTGAAGCGGAAACTCACGCCGCGTACCATCCCCCCCTCCTCTTACCTCTCTGGTCTTTCAAATCCGCCTCCTCAGCAGCGACCTGTTTCACACATCAAGAAAATGCTCTTCCCCCTTTCCTCCACCGGACTTTTCCCGGGAAACGTCCTTTTGCTCGATTCCCTTTTTTTAACACCCCGCTTTTTTTGTCCCCACGAAGTGTGTCCATCTATAAAGATGAAACCCTCTCAAACACACCCTTTGCTCACGGTTTTCTTTCTCGCTGTCTTTGGACTTTTTCCTTATTAAGAAGACCTTCTCCTCTTTTTAGCGTCCCCCCCCCAAACGCCTTCTGCCCCCCCCCGGACAGGTTTCCCGAAGTTCCCCCCTTTCTTTCGGAACGCCCCCCCCCTTTAACCTCCCCCCAGACAGCCCACAGCCCCTTTTTCCGAGCTTTTCCTCCAGAAGTAATTGAACAACTGTTACGCCCCCCGCTGAAAATCTTTCCCCCCAGACCTGAAGTTATTCTTCTCAGTTCCCTCTTTAGTTCCCTCAGCAGCGCCCTCGTAGAGAGCCGACTTTCCCACGGGGTCGCACCCTTTTTTTTCTCCCCTCAATCCCTAAACCCCCCCTGAGCGTTTCATCCCGCCCAGTGAATGCCTCCTCCTTGTGCTGCCCTCTCAGAAAACTTTTTCAGCACTCTCCTCCCCCCCGGAAGCTCCGGAATTCAATGCCCCCAATTTTTTCTTCCCTTTTCAAAGCCCCTGAATTCTCCCTCATGCTTCGAAACAGCGCTCTTTTTCCCCCCCAGTTGCAGGAGTCCAATAAGCGACGGTCCTGTAATGACCAGATTTTTGACCCTTTTCTTTTTTCCTTTTTTTTCACTTCCTTTTAAGTTTCCCTCTACCAGGCAGCAGTCCAAGCCCCCTCTGTTGGAGCCTATTCGATAGATTCCCCCCTCCTCCCCCCAGGAGATGCCCTTCCCGCCCAAAGTCAATCCCCCAACTTTTCGTCGCACCCCCCCTTTTTCTCTTTCCGTAATCCCCTCCTTCAATGGACACACACCCTTCAAGCACCAGGCACCGCGTTCCCTTAACTTTTTTCTCGCCACATTTTTTTTCCTCCGAAAAGAAGCTTCCGATTCCTCCCCCCCATTCAGTTTCAAGAATCTTAGGCAGGACTTTGCCCATCGGCGATCACCGTCCCCCGAAAACTCCCCTCCTCTTAAATCGTTCAACCCCTTTTCGTAGTCCCTCCCGACCCTCCGTTGAACCCCCCCGCCGTCGCAGCATGCACCCCCTTCCCCCCCCTTCCCCAAAAACTTTCCTTCATGACCACTCAAACCGTTCCCGGAAACCTCGCATCCCCCAAGACCCCTTTCCACGCAAAACCAACCTGCCTTTTCCTTTCCAGCTTTCATCCTTCCCCAAGAAGTTAAAGCCATTGATAAACTCTATTTTTGGCCAGTGACTCTCCCACCCATCACCCCCCCCTTGTGGTGCGCCCAAGGTAGAATGGTTTGTTCAGTTTCAACTTCCCCCCCCACGGGTGTCCCGGTCATTGTGTCGAAAAAGTCCTCTCAAGCTACTTCCTTCCCGATTTCCCGCGCACTCCAATTTTTTCTTGATTAACTTTTTTTTTTTCCTTCCCCCCGTCCCTCGGCCCCCATCGAAGAAATTCTACTCTTTATCTTCTCTTTTCCTCCTTCCTTTTTTGTTGGCCCTTTCAAGACTTGTTGTCTTTTTCTTTTTTTAGTGTTTTACTTCGATTCCAAACGCAGATTGCGCTTTCTCTAATCTTGACGGTCGCGGCAAATCGTCCCTTTCTCCTGGGATCCCTCTGGACCTTGTGACCGGCGGTTTTTAGTCTCCCCCTCACAGTCTTTTTCCAAACGGGCGAGGATTTTTTTGCCCCTTCCCCCCCCTTTTTAAAGCCGTAACGCTCTGAGGCAAAAAGCGCTGGCTTACTCGGGCGGGTGATACTTTCTGATGCTTTCTTCCCCCCTTTTTTCTTGGCTCGGAAATTTCATTCCGAGTTTTTTTTTTTTTTCTTTGGCGATTTTCAGAGGCTCTTTTTTCAGGGAATTTTGAAGGTATCTTTGGCGGAATGTCAACTGAGTTCTTTTTTTGCTCCCCCACAAAAAAGGAAAACCCCTTTTTTTTCTTCCCTTAGCAAGAGAATTGTATTTTTTCCCGAGGGATCGCCCTTTGCCTTTCCGCCGAGTACCCATCCCTTCTTTTGCCTTTTCTTACGGGCATTACAAGTAACTGCTTTTGCTTTCTTTTGTCCTTGTGGTCCCTATTTTCAAGAATGGGGAGGAGTCCCCCTTCTTCTACCGGTCCTGTGTGGGACATGTCCCTCTCTTCTCTCGATTCACACTTTCTTTGATGCAGGAGGGGGCGCCCTCCGTTTATGAGGCCCTTTTTTCTCTTTCGTGACTTCTTCTTTCAAAACTCTCACGTTTTTTGACCCTGGCTGACTTTCCCTTCCCTTTTTTTTCCCCTTTTCTTAACCTCCCCCCCTCCTGGGCTGGCACACATTCCCAGTATTTCAAGCTTGCCTTTGTTCCTCTATTTTCCCCCTTTAGTTTTTTTTCCTAGTTTGAAGTGGGGGAGACTCCCTCGCGGTTTCTTTCCTTTTTTGAGCGAATAGCTCGGGTCCCTTCCCCCATATTTCTCCTTCATTCCTTCCGAGCGTCTTGCCGGCGCTCTTTTCTGAGGATTTTGGCAGCATGACCTTTTTTTCTCCATGTCTCGATAAGGCGAGCGCGTTAGGCGTGCATTTTATTCAGCGTTTTGGAGACCCCCCACGCGCGGTTTTCAGCGTTCTTTTTAGACTGGTGTTCTCGGACATTGCCGAATTCTCTCTCTAATCTCGCTTTTGAACGTTCCCTCCCCTTTTTTTCCCGTGAACATTTTCCCCCCTGAAGCTGGGCTCCGTTCGCTTGAGGCGTTCCTTGCGGTGGTGCCTTTTTCCTTCCCAAAAATCTGGCAAGTAGCACGCTCCACTGCTCCGACCCGAGCTCGCGACTTCGGGAGCATTTTTTTATTTGCTTTTTCATGACTTTCGACCTGGAGGGAGTTCTTTCCTTTTCCCTCGGAGGAAGGAAACTCCCTGCTAAAAGACTTGGGAATGGGAACAGCCTTTTTTTTTCCTTGGGGCTATTGATAATCCCCCCCAGGTGGTCCTTCCCCGGGAGTCTCTCCCCCCGGAGGACCCAGATTATGAAGTGTCACGGCCCCCCTGATTGCTTCCGGCAGGGCGAATTTTTTTTTTTCCTTTTTTGGATCAGAGAGGAGAGGCGTATCCTCCACTGTTTTTTTTTTTTTTTCACTTTTTACCTTAAGAGTCGATCCGCGGCTGCAGCCATTTTTGAGGGTTCTTCTTCCTTTCTCCCCTGCTGACTTTAAGTTACTTGAAATCTTCTCCTTTTTTCCCTTGTTCCTTTCCGTGACTCTTTTAATAATAATAAGTGGTGTTTTCTAGAGATTCCGCACTTGAAACGGACGAATTCCCCGTTTTTTCCTTAATTCCCTCCCCCCCCTTTGAAAGAACCGAGCTAAATAAACCTTTTCTCTTTCCGAACTCCCTTGGTAGCACCTCGAACCTTTTCCCTCTGCCTTTAAGAGATGTTTCCCCCCCCCCCTCCCTTAAATGCTCCCCCCTCCTTCTCATCTCAAGCAACCCACCGGCCCACTTTTCCCCTTCCTTGTCTTCCCGTTAAGTTATTGACCGGTTTTTTCCCAGACGTTCCCGAATTATTCCCCGCCTCCCAACCCAACCCCCTGTTTAAAATTCCCAATCTTTAGCTTAGTAAGAGACTTTTCTATCCTTTTCCATCGCCGAATTTCCTGTGACTCCCCCCTCACCCCCCAACTTCCGGGGAAAGCTCGTCCTTCTTCAGTTCGACGGAAAAAGTGTTCCCCTTATTTTGTTCCGCCCTTTCCCCCCGTCAAGAGGCTTCATGAATCCCTCATCAATTTCTTCCGCCCCCCTTCCTACATAGTTTAAAGACCCTTTCCGATTCTCTAGCTTCCTCCCCCTTCGTGAGCACCCTCTCCCCTTCGTTTATTCCCGCCCCAGGGGCGCCTTTTCCGCCCCCAATGCAACGCCTTTCACCCCTCCCAGTCCGTAGTCGAGACCTCTTATGCGCCGCTGCCAGGAGAAATTTCCTCCCTCGAAGAACCCCTTCCCCGGCGCCGACGCTTTTTTCCTGACTTGAACCTTTTCTTCCCTCTTTTCATTTTAGCCTCCCCCTTTTGCTTCTCCCAGGACGCTCTTTCCCCCCCCGCCGCGACCGAATGCCTCCCCCCCCCCCCCCCCCCTAAGCGGCTTTTTTAACAATCGATCCAGTTTCTCCTTTTCCTCCCTTCCCTGAAGTTCCTTTCTTCGTTGGTCCTCTGCGGGACGAGACAATGCCAGCCCAGCCCCGGGAGAGTGTAGTTTTTTTCCCCAGCTCCTTCTTCCCGAAACGCGGGCTCCCCTCCCCCGCATTTTCCCTTTTTTTTCTCCAAACCCTTTCCAAGCGCTTCCGCCGCACAATGCGCCCACCCCCTCCCAGGCACGAGCCTCTCTCCTTCCGAAACCCCATCAAGACGCAACGCCCCTAACGACTTTCCTTGCATGCCCTTTCATTTCCCTTTTTTAACCCCTGACTTTACCCCCTTAGAATTTGCGCAATCTCCGCGAACCGCAAAATCCACTTTTTCCTTTCAAAGAGAGCTTTTCTTCCCCCCATACAGCACACGCCGGGTGTGAACCTTCCCCGCTTGGCCCCTGAAACCCCCCTTTTATCAGAAAACGAGAACGCGGTCCCCTTCCTTCAACCACGAAGTGGGCCGCCCTCCCCTCCTCCAAAGGACCTCCCTTCGGCATCGAACCTCCCCCCTCTCCCCCCTCCCCGGGACCGTCCTTCAGGACTTTCCAAGCGCAAGGCAAAATCCGCCCTTTTTTTTTTCCCCCTTTAGGCACTGTTCCCCTCGAAACCAAGTTTCCCCCCCTTCAAAGCCCTTTTTTCCTCCCCCAGACACATACACTTCGTCCCCTCCGATTTGCAGCCTCCCCCTCCCTCTTAAGACTCCTTCTTAGTTTCCTTTGCCCGTATCCCCGCTGTGGAGAGCCCTCATTCTTTCCCCCCGGTCTCCCCCAAGCATGATTATTCCTCTTTATCTATTTTTTTTCTCCTCCCCCCCCCCCCCCTTACGTTGTTGTCCTAGTTGTCCTGCATTTTCTTGCTGATTATCCCCTGGTGAGATTATGGCTCACTCCTCACACAAAGGGAAAAGCAGTCCTTTTTTCCTTCTTTGAAATCTTTTCCTTTCAAGCGGCGACCTTCACGGGCTTCCTTTCTTCTTCCCGGAGGGTTCCCCCTCTTGAACGCAACAGGTTCCTGGACGTGGTCAGCCCCCCCCCCCCCCGTGCGAGGCGTGGTTTTGCTGTAATCCCCCCCCTTTTCCCCTTTTGTCCCTTGATAAACGGGCGGGATACCCTTTTATGGAGGATGAAACGCCCTTTCGTCCTCTGATTGTGTTTCCCCCCTTGGGTGAATGCGCGGTTTCCGTCGCTCTCAGACGGTTTCTTTTCTTTAAGGGATTTTGGTTCCTTTCGAATGTTCACTGCCTGTGCGTATGGCAGCCTCCAACCATGCTTCTATTTTATTCCCCTGTACTGGAGATTTGAGGTTTCTTTTTGGATCCCGATTTTTCCCCTCCCGAGTTTCCATCTTTTCTGAACGTCACGATGATTTCTTTTACTGGGCCTGGTTTTACGTTTGCGGAGTATGGGGAGAAGATGGATCTTTTGGAGAGAAGATCATCTTCGAGCCTTTGCTTAAGTTTTTTTCCCGCTGATTACGTTTGCGTTTTTTCCAAACTGTTGTTTGCTCCAGCTTTGAGTGATTTTCCCTTTTTTTTTCTCCGCTTTCTTTGCCCCTGCAAGGAGCTGGATCCTTCATTTGGCTCCCCCCCCCCTCTTCCTGCTGCCTGGGCGCTCCTATTCCGAAGACGTGAAACTTTTCCCCCCCTGGGATGGAAGACACATGAAAGTATCTTCCCCCCCGCTTTCCCCTTCCGGATTCTTTTTATTTTTGCGTTGGCTCCGGTTTTTCAGAAAGCGCCGCGTTCAGCATGGGCGCGAATTAGTCCCTTTTCTTCCAAGAAATTTCTTTGCAGTTTCATACGGCGCTGATCGTTCGTTTCCTCCTCTGGTGTTTTTTTTAGGAGCGGCATGCGCGGCGAATAATTCTTTTTCTCGATACGGAAGTCTCTTCCTCTTGTTTTCTTTGAGGGCTTGCGATGATCGCATTTCTTCTTTTTGCCTTCCCCCCTAGGGAGCTTCTCTGTTTTTTTCCTCTAATTGCGCCTCCTACGGCCAAATTTCTTTGCACCCCCTCGGACCCTTCCCTTTTGCTTTCCCCCCCCTTCTTCCGTTGCTTGAGTTCCCTTTTTGGTGGTGAGGGATGGTTCTCCCCACCCGGTGAAAACTTTCTTTCCCCAATGCTGAGCGATTTTAACTCTGATCTTGGTTTGGCGATGTTTTTTTTTCCTTTTTTCGGATGGCGGTTTTAGTTTAGGACGGCCCAAGCACATCGCTCCCCTCCTTTTTTGGTCTCTTTAATAGCTTTTATGATAAAGCGTGGATAGCTCCTTCCCTCAATCCTATACGTTTCTTTAGAATGACCCTTTCCGGAGGTTAATATTAAGGAGGTTCTCATGTTGAATTTTTTTCTTTATGGAGGTGTCACGTCTTCTTTCCCATGGCAGCGTCTATTCTTTTCACGAACCCTCGTCGATTCGACTTTATTTGTCGGAGTTCGGTCCGTGCTGCAGTGCTGATTCCGTGATTCCTTCCGGCGGGCTTTTTTTTGCAACTTTTTAAGGCGTTCTTTTTTCTTTCTCCCCCCTTCTTTGTTTAGATTTTCCCGGAACAATTGCACCGAATGCCCCTTTCCCCCTTAATGACACCCCCTAACGGCAGCCTTCCTTTCCTCACCCCTCTCCCCCCTCAACAATTCCCCCAGCGCATCTTTCTCCTTTTCAAAATCGACGCTGCCTTGCCGCATCCCCCCTTTTTCGCCGCGAGTGAACAATACCCCTTCCCTCCCGGAAGCCAATCCCCCCTGGAAAAGGAATTTTGCTGATCTCCCCTCCGTTCCGTATAGAACCTCCCTTCACGACCGTCTCCCTATCCTTCCCCAACTCAAAAAGCTTCCTTCACCCCCCCTCGGCTTCTTCAGATGAGCTTGGAGTCCCCCCTCGACTCCCCGGAATTCATACCTCTCGTTTCTAGACATCCCCCCCCCCCCCCCTTTTGAGAAAGACTTCCGCGGAAAGCCCCTCCCCCATAGCCTTTTCGACTGCCGACCCCGTGATTTCAAAAGCCCCAACGAAAGAGTCCTTCCTCACGCGAACGAATCTCCCTCCCCCAGTCAGTACACCCCTCCAGCACGTTTGAATTTTCCCCCGTTTGGATCTCCCCTCCCCTATGTCGAGTACCCAATAATCAGTCTGCGTCGTAGCGCGCAGCAATCCCCCCCTTTTCTTTCCGCTTGAGAGCCCCCAATTCACCGCCTTTCCCCCCCCCCCGGCGATCCTCCCCCAAGTCTGAGACCCTTACCTTGATGCTTCTGCTGCCGCTCTCCTTCCCCCCTTCCGCTTCCCTAGAAGGCCTTTTCCCTTTCCGGATGAAAATTCCGGCCCGTTTCCCTTTTTTTTTTTTCAACTAACCCTCCCCCAGAAGACTTTTCTCTTCCTCCCCTGAGGAAAAAGAGTAAGAGTCTAAAGGTCCCATGAACTAATTCAAAATAAAAATCCTCAGTTGGAAGGGAAATTCTCACAAGTTGTTTGACTCCTTTTGTACCTATGAATTTGCAAGTTTTGTAAGTCGATTTCCCGCGCAGCAGTCCCTCCAAGTGATCTTTTTCCCCCCTATCCCCCCCCTTCGCGACTGCCCCCTGAAGATGCCCCCCCTTCAAACGCGGCGCCACGAACACAACTCCCCCCCAAAATTTTTTCCAACAGTTGCCCCGTCTCAGCGCCTCCAGGGAAACCCCAACGGTACAAAAAATTTTCCCCTGAGACACCTTGAATTGAAGCAACCTCGTGTTTTTCCCCCCCCCAATTGCGACAAAACACGTCCCACGCGTCCCCTTTCCCCCCTTTCCCCCGTAATTTTTTTTTTTCAAAAGAGCTTTCCGTGCACATCTTTACTATAGTGTCTGCGAATCCGAGAACCCCCAAAATCGCCTCCCCTTCTTGCCCATTCTGTTAATATCTGTGGTGAGTCCCTCGTCCCCCTCCACACGAAGGTGACCATTCGCCAGAGTCCCTCCCCTGGAAAACCTATCCATTTTCCTTGTCCCTTCCCAACTCCTACATGAGTGTCCCCCCGCCCCTCCCAAGCTCCCCCAAAATCAATCACCCTTTTTTTTCCCCCAGCCTTACGGTTTTTTCACGTAGTACACCGATTGATCCCCCTCTTTGCAATTCTTTTCCGTGCCGGCCCCCTCACCCCCCTTTCTTCCCAACTTTCTCTGTGGTGATGATCCCCTACAGTGTCCTTGTTGCGTTCTTTTTCCCCCTCGATTCGGCCGGTTCACCCTTTTTCTTGATTTAAAAGTGCATACCCGTCCGAACCCCCCCGATTCGCCCGCCGTCCCTTAAATTTCAGCGAAATCTGTCCCTTTTGTGTTAGTTCCTCCCTCCCCCCCCCTTTTCGATTCCCTCCTCCCCCCCCGCCGTCCAGAATCTCTGAATTTATCCCCCTTTGATTTTATTTTTTGTTGAGAGAAGGGAGATAACTTTTTTAAAGAATCCCCTAGGGGGCAGGTTTATTTCTAGCCTTCCCACCTTAACACCCTTTAAAAGAAGATGCGATGCGCTTGAATCTGACGGTTTCCTCTGTCTTTTTTTCGACGAGGGATTCAATTTCACCCCCCCTGCTGGGACTCTTGTCCGACTTTGTTTTCTTGAAAAATTCTCAACAGGTCGACCTGGATTTCTATCCCCCCACCCCTTTTCCTTGCGCTTGGGGCCTGCGTCTCTCCCCTGTTGAAACCCCCCCCTTTTTTCTATTTCTTTGACCCATTTGAAGATGGATGACACCCGTTGGCCTTTGTTTCTTTTGATGTCTTCCTGCCCCTGGCCCCCTTTTTGTTTGCCCCTTTTTTCAGTTTTTCTTGGTTTTTCCCGCTTTTAGGAGCTTGTGTAGGACTCTCAGGGATTTGTTGCAGTTTCTTTCTTTTGCGTCATGGGCTATTTGACCCCCCCCACCAGGTGGCCTCCTAAGGCATTTTAGCCCTCTTTCTTTTTCGGTTTTCGCCGATTTCAGTCAGTACCCACCTTAACTTCTGTGGAAAGTCACGCTGATTACGGGGCAGGCCCCGTAACCTTCTTTCTCGGCGGTTTGCAGACCACTTTTTTTTCCCTGTCTTTTTCCCCGTATAGGCGCCGGTGCCTGGTTTTCGGGTGTGGGCCATTCCTTCGTGATTCCCTTTTTTGTGCGAAGTTTTTCTTTTTTGGGCGCTTTCATGACTGGGATTGACTTTTTATCGAGCGAGAGGCTTCCTCTCCCGGGGCTTTTCCTGGGCCTCCCCTGAAGACGTGTTCTAATCTTACCCACCTTTCCCGCGCCTGCACAACCTTCTGGTTCCTACGGCTGATTCTTTTGTCGCATCCGGCGCCTGACCGTGTGCGGTTTCGTTTACAGGGTCCGCGTGCTTCCCCCCCTTCCCCCCCCAACTCCTTGTTTTTTCAGCAGGAGAAGATCTTTTTGCGGCCTGCGCGTCTTCTTTCATTTTCTCCCCCCGGCAGCATTGGTCCCCACCCTTCCGATACGTTAGAGCCGAGTTGTTTAAAGGCGTGCATTTTCTCTTCTTGGCGACTCCCTTTGGAATTGCGGCCCACCTAACCCTCTTTTTTGATTTCCTTGATTCTCTTGTGATAGAAATTTGACCGCGGTCTCCTCGTGCAACAGGTTTTCCACCGATTAGTCCCTTTGGCCATCCCCCCTCATTAGGCGGCCCCCTTTTTCCGCTTCTTTTTCGGGCTTTTTTGGCTTTCATAAAGCGGGACCCTGCTGGCCTTCCTTTTTTCCTTCCAGGAAATTCCGCGGAAATTTTGTGTTTCCTTTTTTCTTTGATTGACGCGACAATCAAGGCGGCGGATGGCATTTTTCATTCGCTCCCAGCTCAACGCCGGATTCTTTGGTTTTTTTTAGCTTGCACGTCTTTCACGTCGGTTGATCGTGCCGGCCACGGCCCCTTTTCCGATAAGTCTGATTCTCCCTTCCTTTTTTTTACGGAGCGCCCGCCCCTAGGTGAAGTCTTTATTTTTGGAGTGTTTTTCCCTCTGGCGCGGAGTTTCAGCTTCCCCTTTCAGTCTGCGTCTATTTTTGAAGGAATTTTTTTCTGGAGCGTCTTTTTCTTGTGATCCCCGTGCAATTGGCCTTTTGCAAGTTTTTCCACTTTTCCCTT
>Ga0179593_1529271_pt1 | contig 10510 bp, 15 predicted proteins | sample CZODoug2_1_08_16_FD_185931 | JGI IMG/M metagenome (GOLD analysis project Ga0179593, IMG submission 185931) | Vadose zone soil fungal communities from Angelo Coast Range Reserve, California, USA - CZODoug2_1_08_16fungal (PacBio error correction) | ecosystem: Environmental > Terrestrial > Soil >... | reverse complement strand
TCCTCCCTTTTTTTTCCTCTCGTCTGAAATTTCCATGGAGCGGCATGTCTTCCTACTCCTCTCCTTCCCCCCTCCCTCCCGTACGACATCCTGTTACGCGCCGAATGTGCGTCATCTCTTCTCCCTCCCCCCTCCCTCTCCGGAACGAGGAAAAAAGAGAAAGCTGATCTGTCTTTCTCGTCCCTTCCTCTGGTCCGGTCCGAGTGTCGCTGATAGACTACCGTTGTCTTTTCTTTTCCCTATGACGAAGAAGAGAGAAGCGCAGCCGACGCTTCGTCCGCGCTTTTCTTCCCCCCTTCCCCCTCCTGCCCTTCCTTCCTTCTACCGACATGAGCCTTTCCCGTAGTACCTCAGACGCGTACCTCCTTTTCCTTCCTTATTCTTTCCTCCTTCTTCATCGCGTGGAGGAGGAGCCTCGGCTTTCCTTTCATCCTCTTTCTCCTTTGATGACGAAACTCCTTCCAATCCCCCCTCGCCCCTGCTCCTCTTTCTTTTCTTCTTTTCACGAAAAGTATAATTCAGCATAGACCATCGTTTCCCCCTCTTTTTTTCCTCATGATCTTTCATGCTAGATTATTGACACAGCTTTCCCGAGTTTTGCTTGGCCTTGATCACCTGCTGCCCCTTTTTTTTTTCCCTTTCTTTTTCCCCGTAGATGGAGAAATTCTTTGATTTTTCTTTTTTTTTTTTTCCTCCTTCCCTTCCTTATGTGTGAAACCAAACCCATCCATCTTACCTTTTTCTCTCCTTGGTGGATAAAAGAGGTGAGCGATTTCGTCGTCCCCTCCTTCCTTTTTTCTCCTTTCCGTATACCTACTCTTTCTTTTGCCACTTACGTGCCTTTCTTCCTTCCGAATTAATAGACGTATCCCCAGCCGTTTTTGACTGATCTGTGTGTCCGCCCCTTTTCTTTTTTTGCTTCCCGGACCCGGCCTTCGGACTAATCTGTGCTCCTCCCTCTCTGTTTTCCCTCCCCTTTTGTGTTTCATCATTTTTTTTTTTTCGGCTTCCGATCCTTTTTTCCGTGACGAGACCCTGTTCCTCTAAGTTCTTCCTCCTCTCTGGTTAATGTTGATTACCCGGTGCACCTTTCCCCCCTTTTCCTCTTCGGTATTTGATTTTGATCTGACTGGACTTTACCAGGACCCGCCCCCTTCCGTTGATATATAGACGATAAGCATGCAAGCGTTTTTTCTCTTCCCTTCAGGACCGCACGAGTCTCAAATCGCACTGGAGGCTTTTTTCCTTCCTCTACGCTCCTGAACACGTAGGAATAGAAGAGAGATTAGACATGGTCTATCTTTTTTTCTTTTAGTTCTTCAGAGCGAAGAGCAACGATTCATTGTCCCCTGCAATTGCTCCCCCTCCCTTCTTTCTTTCTTCCGGGATCCCCGAGGTGTCTCCCTTTTGCTCTGTCCCCTGTCGACTTGATTTTTCTTTGTACTACATGTGCCCCTCCTTTTCTTTTCTCTTTCTTTTTGCTGTGCTGACAAGATAATAGAAGGACGGATTGCCATTTTTCTTCCTCTTTCAACGTAAGTAGTCGTGTGTGGCACTTCTCTTCTTTCCTTTCTTTCTTTCTTCTGAGTCGATTCTGACAGAGAGCCTTTCCAGTCGTTCACTTCTCCCCCCCTTCTCCCTCCACTTGTCTGCAACCTTCCTTACACACGGGTAAGACGGAACTTCTTGTCTTTTTTCCCTCCCTTCCTTCACGGAATGGAAAAGAGTTAGAGGCTAGGTCTTCTGCAAACTTCTTCTTCCCCTCCCCCTCCCCCCTCCGTTGTACATTTTGCCGAAGTGGTGAGGCTTCACACCCCGGCGCACCTCTTTTTTTCCCTTCTCCACCAGGTACAGAGAGGCAATTTCCGGTGACTCCTTTCTTTTTTTTCCCCTTCTCCCCTTCCCTTTCCTCCCGAATCACCGCCATGATTTACGTTGCGGTTACCTTTCCGTTTCTCCCCCCCTCCCCTGCCTTTTGTTAAGGGAGAGGAAAGTTTAGCCGGCCTTCCGCTTCCTCCTTTGTGCGCGACCATCTCGATCCGATTATTTGACTCTCTGTTTTTTCCCCCTCCCCTCCCCCACTGGCTCGCTTTTGCAATAGGGGGTAAGACTTCGCGTTCCTGCTTTCATCGCCGTAGTGACCGTTCTTTTTTCTATCTTCCCCTCCCGCTCGGACGCGTATTCCCGAGTAAACTGGCCGGATTCTCACCTTCTCTTCCTCTTATACAGCCACCGATTGAGCGTTTTTTTCGCCGTCTCCACCCTTCTCCTCTTCGTCCTACTGATCTCCCACCGTCACGCTTTTTTGCTTTGCACCCCCTTTACTTTTTTCTTTTCAAAGTTTTCCTAGACCGATCATATGGTGGCAAGTTCAGTCCTCCTACCTTTCACCCCTCCACCGGTCGGCAACCTGATGGTGAAGGGTACGTACTGTCCTCTTTTTTTCGGCCTGGGAGTGAAACTTTTCGTCCTTTTATTTGTTTTTTTTTCTTCCTCTTATGCCTGTTCCAAGTTGCCTCGGCCGCGGTCTTGTTGGTTCCTTTTTCTTCCGTTGACGATGCGACTGGTAGGCAGTGTTGGTAGTAGTCTTGTCTCTTCTTAATCTTTCTTCTTCCTTTTGTGTATGTGCGAGCTTTTAAGTTTCGCCGGATGGCGTCGCCGTCCCTCCCCCTTTCCTTCTTTTTTATCAGCGTGGAGAAGTAGTCGAAGGAATATTTCGACCGGTCCACTCCCTCTTTATGTCCTCTCCTCCTTCTTTTCCGCTCATTCCACTCTAAAGATCCGTATCTGTTTTCCCCGCCACGCGCGACGTCCTATCCTTTCTTTTCTTTTTTTTTTTTTCCCCCAGAGAGGATGACGTTTTTGTAGGGAAGCGCGTAACTCACGTGTCATTCTTCTTTCTTTCCTTCTCCTTCCCCCTTCACTGACCAAATGGCAGTTCCCTTTAAGATTTCTACATTGGCGGACCTATACTTTTTTCCTTCTCCTTCCCTGTACACGGAACGGACCCGACCGCCTAAAAATACCCACCGCTCGTCCGCCCCTCCTTCTTTCCTGACCCAAGTATGGCACTTAGTCCTGCGTGGTATTATGGGCCACGGCCTTCCTCCTTTTCCCCCCTTTTTTATCACGAAAACATCAACCTTGAGAGACATTCCCTGCCTCCCTCTTCCCCTTCCCCCCTTCCTACGTCATGTTGCCAATTTGTTGTCGGTGACGCATTCTCCCCTCTCTTTTTTCTCCTTTTTTGGATTGGTTTAGCAAGAGTAGTCGCGGTGCGTGCCTCCACTTTTTCCTCCTCTTCAGATACTCACGTGTGCCGCCTGTCTCTTGGACTTTTTTCTTTCCTTCCCCTTTTCACTTTGTTTTTTCGCCTGCAAGCCGGTGAGAGTCGCGCCGGACGATCCTGTTCGTATTTCTTTTCTCTCTCGTAGTGCCGAGTCCTCATTTTAATATGCGTCTGAAGCACGTCAAGGCCCTTTCTCTCTCCCGACCACGACCGCAAGCAGTAGAAAAGTGGAGAATCTGCTGTCGCCCACCTGTCTGCTTTCCTTAGTATTTGGCCCATCGCTCTCTCTTCTCTTGTTCTGCTACATTAATTACAATGCTAGATGGTGAGCCGATGGATTCTTTTTTACAGCACCTTCATTTCTCTTTTTCTTGCCCCCTTCCCCCCTCCTTGGGGTTTTTTTTTTCCCCCTTTTCCTGGACATGTGAGTTTGTGTACGGGGGCGGCGACGTTTCCTGCCTCCTTTCTCCTTTCTCCTCTTACATAGTAATTTCGTTCATACGCTTCCCCACGTGATTGCCTCTTTTTCACCGTAACTCCACCCAGACCGGTGGAGGCTTATTTGTTCTTGTGCGTGACTCCTCTCCCCCTTCCCCCCCTTTCTTTCGACGGTGCTGAGACGACGCTTCTGATCCTCGAATTTTTTTCCTTTTTTTTTTTTCTTCTTCTTCACCCCACCCAAGAAAGAAGGTACGTCCACTGTCTTCCCTCCTTTCTTTCAACCCCGTTTTCCTGTAAGTGACCGTGACTGCAAGGCTTTCCTAGACTAGACTAGTATGCTCTCTTTTCTTTTTTCCGTTGGCTTTCTTCTGTTCATCGACGGAGAGGGTGAATGTACGGAGAGGCCTCTTCTCCGTGTCTCTCTTTCCCCCCTTCTGTCAGAGGGACTTCTCCGCCCCCATCAGCGGGAGGGTTACCTTTTTTTCCCTTTCCCTCCCCCGTTCCTTTCCGACAACTGGTAAGAATGACCCCTCGCCCTTTTTTTTCTTTTTTTTCTTTTATTCCCCAATTTTTTAGTCCATCCTCGCGTTGCCCGTTCTTTTTCCCTTTCTCTTTGGGATCAGTGTTTGTACGTCCTCGCTGTTCCTTTTCCTTCTCCTACCCAATACTCGACAGAGGAAGATCGAGGCGGGGAAGATTCAGTTCTCTAGTTAATATTTCTTTCTTTACTCCCTGTCGTTATGTGCACGGTTTCCTTCCGTCGAGATCAAGCTTGCCGCTTCGCTTTTTTTTTTCTCTTCCCGTTCGTAATCAATCCTATAGACATGAACACGCGCGAAGTTACTTCTTCCCCCTCCTACTCTGAGGAGCGCACGTTCAGCGGAGCGCCAGCTGAATCCCCCTTTTCTCTCTTTCTTTCCGCGTTAACGCAGACTACGACGCCGACAGCCAGTCGCCTCCTTCCCCTCCCATCCTACCAGCCCCCACCTCCCCCTCAAGCGTCTTTCTCCCTCCTTTTTTTGTTGCATGCAATCGGCGGCAGTTAGGCACAAACGTACACCGAGCCGCGATTCCGTACCCGACCCTTCTCTCTCCCCCCCTATGCTACTCTTATTTCTCCCTGACCCGCTCAATCGGTTTTTCACCTCTTTTCCCCCCCTCCCTCCTTTCTTTGCCTACGATTAGAAAATCCGCTTAGTCAAAAAATAGATCCGCACCTACCTAGCCGTCCCTTTACCCCCATTCCGGTCCTCGGCGAGCACCCTTTGAGTTCTTTGACAAGTTTTTTTTCCCCTTCCTCTTCTTCTCTTTTCAAATGTAGGAGTTAACGTCGACAGACTCGCTTCCTCTTTTTTTTTTTTTTGTGTTGTGGGGGGTTTTTGACCGTGCCAATCGCTCCTCTTTTTTTCCCCCCCTTTCCCGTCATTCCGAGAACGAAGGTGGACAATCTTTCCCCCTCTTTTCTTTCTTCGTCATACCCGTCTGCGATCGCTATTCCTCGTTCTCTCCTCTCCGCCATCTTACGAGGAGGCGCTCAAGCAGCTCTTCTCTTCTCCATTATTGGCGATGTCGGTTACGAAGGGGAGACCTTCCTTCTTTTTTTATGCTCCGTTGTCCAGGTCATCACAGGACGCGTGTATTTTTCCTCTTGCCATCGGTTCGCGCGAGCTGTCGGAGGTAGACTCTTTTCTCTTTTCCTTTCTTATGCATCGAGAAACACGAGTGCGTCGTTCACGCTTTTTTTTCCCCTGTGACGAGACGAAAAGACGCACCTCCCCCTTTTGGGTTTTCCGTTCGAGGCACTAGGGCTGGATGGTCGACGCTTCCCCCCCCCTTTCTTTTTCAATCCTGGCTGTCGTTCCTGAGGCGTCCGTCTGGTAGATTCCTTTTTCCCCCCGAGAGCTCGTCGATGTAGGGTTAGCATGCCCCCCTTTTTTTTCCCTTTTGTTGTTGAGGAGATCATCCTGTCTTTTTTTGATTTCAGGTTTCATTCGCTTCTCTCCCTTTCGTCGTCGGCTTTTGCTGGCACCTGTTTTTCCTTCTTTTCTTCTGTACCCCGCCCGCAGTTGATAGAAAATCCCGGTTCCTTACTTTCCTCGTCTAATGTGAGTCTAAGTTCCAGCACCCATGCCTTCGACCCTTTCATTCCGTCGTGCGCGGTCCCGCCCGACGTGTGGCAGCGTGGCGCTTTTGTTGACCCCGTCCTCACTTTTTTGCTTTTTCGCTTGAGGTACATTTCTCTTCCCCCCTTCTCCCCGTTGCTTAGGACATCTTTTTTCCCTCTTCCTCCGCTATCGCGCCGCAGACGCTCCACGTTCCCCTCTTTTTCTCTTCCCCTCGTCTTGTATGACCGACTATTATGAACGGGATCTCGTTCTTTCCCTGTCCGCCCGCATTGCTCCCTTTCTCGCCTTTCTCCTCTCAGGCCTCGCCTCTCTCCTGTCCCGCCCCCCTTGTTGTTTCTCGGATTCGGGCCGGTGTCCCCTTTTCCCTTGGATCCGGAGATTTTTAATTCTTTGGCTTAACTTTTTGGTTTCCCGATTGATGAATTCTTTTAATCTTAACGCCTCCCTTTTCCACCTTTCGTCCCGATGAGGCAGCACTTTCTTACCTCCTTTTCTCACATCGATTCATTGAGGACGCGAGCAGCGCGTCTTTCCTTCTTTTTCCCTAATATCCCTCGACGATTTTGTGCTTTCCTGCTTCTCTCGCACTCCGGTCCAGGTTCTAGAAGGATGATCGTTTTTTGCTTTTTTTCTTTGTTCGGGGGCGAGATATGGTTGACCAGGTCGTTCTTCCTCCCGCTTTCTTTTCCTCTCGTATGAGCCCGCTGGGGGAAACGCAGGTGAGCGACTTTCTTTCTTTTTTTCTTCCTCCGGGATGTGCAAGGTGGTGCCGCCCCGTACCCCTTACCCCACTCCTTTCGCTAAGGTTGAAGAAGATAGTACTTACCTCTTTTCTCTTTTTTTTTCTTTTCCTTTTCCTAGTGTCGTTCCCTTTTTTCGACCGTAGCCTTTTCGTGACGCTCTCAGACCCTTTGTCCTTTTTTTTTTTCCCTCAGCTCCACTTCGTAGGCTGCGTGGAGCCGCTTCTTAGCCCCTTCTTTTTTTTGCCGCGCCTCCGGTCGAGGGTATGTTCTTGTACGTACTCTTTTTTTTTCTCCTAGCTTTCTGACGACATGCCGACTGTCACAGGATCGCTTCAGTCTCTCCTCTTTCCCCTTGAATAACCTGCAGGAAGATGAGCTCCCGTCTCGGACAATTCGCTTTTTTTCTCCCCCGCCTAGATCTTGCGACGGTCGAGGATCTGTTTGTTCCCGATGCTTCTGTCTTCCCTGAGGAAGAACTGACGCCCTACCTGAGCCCCTTCTCTTCCTTTTTCCGAGACTGTGATATTTTCTTTTTCTATTATGCGCGTTTTTGACGGTGCGACGTTTTTTCTTTCTCCCTTTTGTGGCGAGGGGAACTGAGATTTTGATCTCTTTCCACTTCCTCTTTCTTTTCTCGATGTAGGCCAGGTACTTATTTTTCCCCTGCACTCCATGAGTACTCCCTTTTTCCCCTTTACGGATGAGGAGGGCATGCATCCTTCCTTCCCCACGTCAACTCGTAGTAGGTACGTATACGCCTGTGCCCCACTTTATTTCTCTCTCCTTTGTTTCCTTGGCAGAGCGTAGTGAGGAGTAGGTCGTTTCTCCGGTTTTTTCTTTCCTCGAGCACCGGTTTCAGGTTGTCCTTGAAAACCGCTCCAGCCGTTTCCCCTTCTTTTTTTTCCTTGTTGATCTTAGCTCCTTTCAAAGAGGACCCTACCTTTTCTTTCCCTCTTCCTTTGTTCGGCAGGGCGGGAAAAAAGTCGTCGGACAGCACCTCTTTTTTTCCCTCTTTCTCCTTGGTGTATGATGCTGCTCACAAAACGCCGCCCCTTTGTCCTTTTTGCCCTTTTTTAATTGGGTATTCAGTTAACTGCTTCCTACTTTCTTTCAAGAAGGCTGCCTTCACCCTCTTTCAAGTTTCGAATGTGTCACTCTTGTACACAACTCACATGGCAAAAGAGACCGCTTTGCAACCCCTTTTACCCCCTCAGTGCCGGCAGCCTTGATTTTTTTTTCACTCCCGTGCAGCGAAGAGTACGAAGCCACGCTCTTTTTTTTTTCCCTTTCTCTCTCTCCTCCCGGTTGGCTTGCGCAAGCAATGCTCTCCTTCCTTTTTCTTTGGGTTAAGAATTAGACGACCGACTCACTGAGATTGTCCCCTTTTTTTTTCTTTCGAGCAGCTCGGCGCGTATCCGAACGCGTGAAAATGGACGCGTTCCTCCCCCTCTCTCCTGTCAACTTCGAATTACTTCACCGACCCGCCTCTCCTTTTCCACTGATTTCCACCTTTCCCCCTCGAGTCGTACTTTCAACTGAACTTGACGGTCTTGTGTTTTCCGCCTCGGTGTACAGCCCGCTATAATTTGATAATTATGCTTCTCTTTTTTCCTTCCGGGGCAAAGAAGTACAGTACCCCTTTTTTCGTTTTCTATTTTTTTTCTTACTCCTTCGGAAGGCGTCGTGTCGGGTTTTCCCTTTTTTTTTTTCCCTTTTTTCGTGAGCCGGTTTCCCGTTGCCACATGTAACTCTCTCAACGGCCCCCTCCTTTCTTTTTCTACCAGGTCTAAGGCGGTATTAGACCGTTTTATGCGGATGGTGTGTTTTTCCTTTTTTCGGAAGCAAGCGGGCGGCCACGGGCCTTTCTTTTTTTCTGTTCACGAGGCGAAGCAGGACCCTGGATGCTTTTACGACTTCTTTTCTTTGAGCGTCGTGGAGAGCGGTGTAACGTGACACATTTTCGACAGTTGTGCCACTTTTTTTTTCTTCTCTCTCGCATGATTCATGCATGGAACATGTGCCAGTCTCCTTAACAACCCCTTGTTCCTCGCCACGTCCCATCTTTGACTGTTCCATTGTTAACTCATGTGAATCCCGTTTTTTCTCTCTTTTTTTTTTTGTGGCCGCCGCTGTTGGAAAACAAGCGAGTTTCTCTTTTCCACCCGTATATTTTTTCCTTACGGTTGTACCAGGACTGTCCGTCCTCCTCCCTTCCTTTTTTTTTTTTCTCTCTCTATCGCGTGGACCCTCGATTAATGGTACGTGAAATGCGGCCCTTCCCTCTGATTTTCCTGAGTTTACCTTTTTTTTTGCCGCAAGTCGGCCTCTTAGTGGGGTATGCTGTAGCGTCTCTTTTTCTTCTTGCCGCCGCACGCATCCACTCTTCGACCAGTCGACATCTCTTCGCCTTCTTTTCTTTTTTTTTCGGTCGGCCAAAGGGGAAACGGACTAACGTCGCACTTCAGTTTTTTTCTTTCTTTTTTTCCCATCTTTTATATTTCCCCCCCATTCACTGGCACGCACCGTGCGCTTTTACTTTTTCTCCTTTCCCTTTCTTTGCCACACGGAGCGGTGAGAATTCGAGATTATTCTCAGTATCCCTTTCTTTTCTCTTACGCTTTTAGCTAGAGGTCGTTTGCATTGATTACGCCCTTCCCTTCTTTTCTTCTACGTACTCGTGACCCGGTGTAACTGATCATTATTTTTGTCTCTTTTTTTTCGCGGCGGGGAAGATTTCTACTCCGTAGTCGTGAGTGCTCTTTTTTTTTCCTTCCTCTTGCGGCGTACGCGACGAGTGATAGAGTTTTTGTCTTCTCCCCTTTATTCTTCTATCGTTCGACCGGCGATTGCGACGAGTACGCCCATGCAACCTTTTGTTCTATTTCTCTTTTTCTTGGCGCCACATTCAAGGGAGGGGATCTGAGCAATTTTACGCCCCCTCCTCTCTTCGCGCCCCCAGTCGAGGTGAGATCCCAGCCCCCCACCGTCTTTCTTCTTCCCGGGACTCGCCATGCAGCGAGATGTGGGCTTACCTATTTTTCCTCCCCCTTTTCGGCGGATTCCCCTTGCGCACCGTTTTCCAGCCTCCCTTTTTCCAAGAGGTGTAAGGAGAGCCTTTATTTCACATTAGTCACGTCTTTCCTTTTTCTGTTCTCTTCTTTTCCGCTACGGAAACGATCATTTAGAGTTGCGTGCGGTTGTCTTTTCCCCCCCCCCTACTTCGCCCACCCTCCGGTCTTTGGAACCTCTTCCCCTCTTTTCCTCGGTGCAGGCGTGGAAGTATCTTTTTCTTTCCCAGCAGTTCCTCTTTCAATGCGTCTTCCTTTTTTGTTGCTGTCTGTTCTTTTTTCCTTTACGACGGCAAGGCCGCTAGAATTCTTTTCCTTTTTTCCGTCGAGCGCCGACAGGTGATTGCGTTCTTTCCCCTTCTCCTCTCGCGGCCTCCTCTACGTCCGGTAGATGATTCTCCTTTCCAATGTCCTCAGCAGCAAGTGACCTGGCCGATGAGTTTTTCTTTTTTTCCCACTCTCCCTCGCCAAACGTCAAGCATGAACTGAGCTAGCCGTTCTGGCCCTTCCCTCATTGTTCTTTGGTTTTCTCTTTCTGGCCTTTTTTGGGGGGGCTCTTTTTTTTTTTTTTTTTTTTTCCTTCTCGGCTCTTCTTTTCTTCCCCTCCTTTTTCTGACAGTGTTTTGCTCCCGAATTTTTTCCTTTCCTAACCTGGCGACACGCTTCATCACCAAACATCCTCGCTAAGATCTCTTTTTCCTTCTTTTCTTTTTTCCTCGGCGAAGTGGCGAGAACGACTCGCGTACTGGCAGGTTCATAAGCATGTCTTCTATCACAGCCTTGCAGCCGGAAGTCTCGTCGTCCTTCCCCCTTGTGAAAGTGCTGCAGGGGCACGTGCATCAC
>Ga0179593_1472832_pt1 | contig 10510 bp, 19 predicted proteins | sample CZODoug2_1_08_16_FD_185931 | JGI IMG/M metagenome (GOLD analysis project Ga0179593, IMG submission 185931) | Vadose zone soil fungal communities from Angelo Coast Range Reserve, California, USA - CZODoug2_1_08_16fungal (PacBio error correction) | ecosystem: Environmental > Terrestrial > Soil >... | reverse complement strand
CCTTTTTCCCACAACCACCCCCCATATTTATTCCCCTGCAACCTCCCGGGTTGTCCCCCCTCCTTTTCCTAGCACGGGGGTAACCCCCTTTCCCAAACAAGGTGTCCATTTGCAAACTCCGGGTTTGCATTGTCCCTCCAAACCCCGGTCTCGTCGTCCCCAAAAACGTGGTTTTGGCTTCCCCTTGGGGGCCCAATTCCTCTTTTCGCCCCCCACGTCCTGCGTGCTTTGAACAGTCATTTTCACGGCAACGCAAAGCCATGCCCCAAAACTAGAAGAACCGTCCGTCCGTTTTCTTTTCAGTGTGTGAATTCCTGTGGATGGTTTTTTTCTTGACTTTATGGCCCCCAAATTTATGTTCCTTGCTATTTTGTCTTTTGGATCCCTTGCTTTTTGAAAAAAAAAAAACCCTCAAACAACTAAGGCTTTTTTTTTTCAACTGGTTTTTCCTTTTGCCTGGCTTTTTGTCTTCCAGGTTACGACACGCCAACTCGACCGTAAGCCACTTCATTCGTCCCCCCCCCTGTCCCTGTAAAAAAGTCTCATTCTTTCAGTTTTGCATCAATTCTGACATATTCCTCTGACGGGGCCCCCTTGACCACCGGCCAAAATCGTTTTTTATCCGGAATCAAACTCCCTTTCTGTTCCAATGGGTTCCAACCCTCTTCTTTTGCTCGATTATCAACGCTGACTTTTTTTTTTTTTTTTTTGAAAACTCCTTGTCCTTCCCTTGTCGGTAGGCCCATGCTTCTTCTGTTCCGCTCTTCCCCTTGAAAGTTGTTAGGTGGGCGTTTGTTTTTCGCTCCACCTCCCTTCCCCCTTCCTTTTTGGTGGATTTTTTTGGTCCCCTGCGAACCCTTCATTTTCAACGGACTGGTCGTAAACGTTTTTGGGGGGGTTGAATGCCCTACCCACTTGGGCCTTCACCGAAAAATCAAAACGCTGGAAACAGTGCCCCTACTAAAAAAACCCACCCTTCAATATTTCGCGGTTGGCACAATTTCACTTTCTCTCCTTGAACATCCCAGTTATTAAATGCAACGTTTTTTATTATGGGCGCACCTCCCCTTTCGCCTGGACCATCCTTTTTACCCCTTTTTATTTCCTTCATTCCTCTTTTCTTTTTTTTTGCCCCGGCTTCACCTCGTCTTTCTTTTCTCATGTTTTTTGGGGGCTGTCCCCTTCGAACCTTTTTTTGTAAAACGCCCCGTCCCCAAAGACATCGGTCCCCTGAACGACATTGGTTTCTGTTATAAAGTGTTTTGGCCCTGCCGGAAAACAGGCCACTCTGTCAAAACAAATACCGCGGAAAACAAACCCCCCCTTTTCCAGGATCACCCCAACTTTGACATTCTACCTCGAACCCCTTTTTTGGGAAAACGAATTAAATCCACCCAAGCGTTCACCACATCGCCCCCCTTCCATATTTACCCTCATCGTCTTCTCGTTCCACTGTCCCCAATTCTCCAGTCCCTCGCCTTCACTGTCCCCTCTGCCCCTTTTAACCTTCTACCCTTTGCTTTTTCCTTCTTCTTTTCATCTCGCCCGCGATAACCACCCCCCCCCCACCAAGATGCCAACTGCCTCCCCTGTAGGAGGGTTTCAATATTGTGATCTAGGAACCCCCAATCCTTCGGTCTCTCTTCTCCTGGCCCTCCCTTTTACTGTCCTCCCCCGGCTACCAATCCTCCCCCCCTTCATTACTGTGTGCGACTATTTATACTCTGCCCCCCCTCACCGGTCGATCCGTACCCCAATTTCTGAAGTCCTTTCTACCCCACCTCGCCACACACGAATACTTGGGTATCTCCCCGCTCCTCCGACCTGGCCTCCCCCCCAACACTTTACCCTTCTCCCCCTTCCCCGGTCATTACCACTCCCCATACACCCTTTCGACTCCATCCCCCTTATCCTTTACCTTCACATGCCATTCACGGGGGTCGACACCGCATAATTCCCATGGGGTGTGTTTTTGCCTTTTTTTTGCTTTTGGACACCCCCCTGCAAGATGTTCACTTACAGTCCCCCCAAATTCTTCGGAAACTGATTTTTCCTTTGAACCGGACATTCCGCCTCCCCCCCCCCCTGGGGACATATCTGGCAGACAGACAAAGGACGAGCTCGAAGACGGTTCCATCCCAGCACCCCCCCCCCACGCCCCCAACGGCACCCCCGTTTTGCGGTGCGCCTTTTTCACTTTTGGCAACCTCTTTAAGTAGTCGTTCGCTGCTTTGCTTCCACTTTCCCCCCCCCCCTTTTCTTCCCCCCCCCGTGGGGCTTTTCCTTCACTGTTTCGGACTTTTGTATCCCTTCCCCCGTACCCCCTCCCTCTTTTTACCTCCTGGTTTCCGCCACCCCACAAAGGGGTTTTTCCATTCTTTCGCGTCACCCCTAATTCCAAAAGCCACCCATCCCCAACCACTCCCCCCTTCTTCCGCCAAACCACTTGGTTCCTGATGTTCGTTCACATCCCATTATTTGCCCCCAACCACATTGGGTTCCCCTTCCACGCTTTCTACCACACTTCGTTCATTTAACCTCCGGGCCAAGTTTCGCCCCTTCAACCAGACCCCCTTTCGCCGTCTTTACCCAGCTTCTTTCCCCCCACTCACCACAAAACCTGGTTTGAAATTTTTTTCCCCCTGCCCCCTTTCCTGCAACCTTCATTTTGTCCCTTTGGGCGACGGCCCCCATCCCTTTTTTTTCCTTTTTGGCGCTCCCGTACGTTCCTTATACCAACACTCCCCCCTCCTGGACTGGCCTCCATTTAAATCCCCCCCTCTACTTTTTAACTGTGTCGGAAATTGTCCCTTTTCGGCCATCATCATCCAACAATTCCGTCGTTTGGGATTTCGTGCATCGAAGGAAAAACTTATTTTCCTCCCTTCTTCATTCCTTTTGCTGTCTTATCGCGATCCTTACTTTCCCCTTTAAAATTTCTCCTGTTGGTTTGTGAGTATTCTTGTTTAAAACCCTTTGGGTTCTATTCTGCTGTTTCCCTCCCTGTATCCCTGTCAAGACTTTTCCACTTTTTTGTTCCACAGGACGGAGAGATCTTACTTCCATTGCTTCGAATGGATTTTTTTTGGGCCGACCAGAGGATTTAGGCTGGGATTTGATGGCTTTGTCTGAAGGTCTGTCACCAAAAATCGGACCCTCTAATTTCGTTTTTTTTTTTCACTTTTTGTCCACGGGGAGGTATTTTTTCCCTAGGGTAGTTTTCTTTGGGTGGAACGGATGGTGAACTCAAAGTGTACCCCCCCTTTTCGGATTTCCTAAACACATGACGGTGGTAAATGCTATGGCGGTTGGTGGCTTTTGGGTGCCGGTTGGAATTCGTCTTGTGTTGCTTTCCAACCCCCCTTGTCTGACTTTTTTTTTTTTTTTTTCAGAACAATTTTTTGGACCCGTGTTTTATTTTGCCGAACAATGACATTGTCTTGGTGTTTTCCTCCCTCCCCGGGGACGGTTTTTTGGGTATAATGGGCGACCCGGTACCGTGTGATTCCTAGTTTACAAAAACTTTTGGGTTTTTTTTTCCTTTTTTTTCTGCCGTTTGGAACATTGTGTGCCCAAAGCATAATCACTGGGATTTTTTGGGGGAGTTTCGTTACCATTCCTTTTTTTCTAAATTTGAGGTGGGCGCGGCAGGGACTGTGGGTAGTCCCCCCCTTTCCTTACCCCTTGGGGGAAGCGGGCCCAGGCTGCTTTGGCAGGCGGTCCCTTTTTTTTGCGTAGCAACCCTGGAACAACTGTTGGGCTTTTTGTTCGTTTTTCCTTTCCTTCGGTGGCCCCCTTTTCACTGGTCTTCGGATTATGACCCAGTTCTGCTTTAAAAAAGGTTGGGCTTTACCCTGTTCTGCCCTCTTGGGCTCCAGTTTCTGTATTTTCACTCGGACATTTCGTCCCTTTTTTCCCCGGCTTTTTTGCGCAGGGGAAAAACCCCCAATGGTCCCTTTTTTTTTCTACTTTCGCCCGGACTGTTTTTCACCTCTTCTAGGGATTGATTCGATTAGCGATCCTTTTGGTTTTTTGCCTCTTTTCCCCACTCTTTTTTCTGGTGGGGTCCTTACTGGTTTTTTTTGGGATGGGGACCATTTACTTTTCAGCACGCAGTGACCAAATATCGGGTTCGCCTGTGTGTGTATGGGTGTGGGGGTGGACAGTTTGGCCTAAACTAGGGCCCTACCCCCGGGGGGTTTGTTGCGCCTTTTCTGGGGATGTCTTTGTTTCCCGGGGGAGGTTGTTTTTTCCCCCCCAAAATTTGGTGCTCTAGGATTCAAGTCATAAAACCTGGGTAGTCCCAATTGGTGAGGAGCTGGTGAGACCTGTGTCCCTTTGGCCTTTTTTCCCCCCAAAGGACAAAGAAAAATTGTGGAAAGTGATTATTGGATTTGCTGGTGTTCAAGGCGGGCGTACCCGGTGATTTGGTTTCCACAGGGCTTGGCTGGATTTTCTCGTCTCTTCTGTTTCCCCACGGGCATATTTGTTCCAATGGTTTTTGGTGTTGGGATGGGGTATGGGGTTTGGTTTTCTTTACTTTTCCTTCTTTTTCCACGCCGGGCTCCTTTTGGAGACATTTTTGGTTTTTGGTTTTCCCAACCTTGATACAAACCAGAGGTTTGCAGCTACCTTCTGGCCCCCCCTGTCCCCCGGTTATTTTTCCTTACGTCGGAGGGGGCCGGGAATGGTTCCCCAATTTTTCTCATCTTGACTTTTTCAAAGGCTTTTTATTCCTCTGCTCCAATTCATTCGCTTTTTTAAGGCATCGTTTGGGATGGGGTTGGATTTCCGATAGCCCCCAAAATGTTGGATTTTTTGTTCAGGGCTTTCTTTTCTTTTTCCTTTCCTGCGGCTTTATTCCCTTTTGGGGGAATTGCCTTTTTTTCTGGTATTTAACAGTGCTTGGTCTGGCAGGGGCCCTTGGTACGTCCTGTTTCCCCCCCTCCCTTTCCCAACGGTAAATGGGGGGCCCACCTTTCTTTCCTGAAAACTTTTATCCAAAACCTCACCAATGAGATTGAAACAAAGGACTTCTTTCCCGGAGTGTCCCCCACGGCCCATAACTTTTAGGCCGCGCAGGTGTTTCGCTTCCTTTCTTCTGTCCTTTTGGGATTAGGGGTGTTTTTTGAGTTTTTCTTTTTCGTGTGTTCCCATTCCTTACTCTACACTTCCTCCTTTTCTCACCTCATTTAGGGTGGGGGTCCATGACAATGTTTTTTGCCCAATTTTTTTTTTTTTATGTTTTGCCCCTAAGGAATGACCTGGGAGTTTCCATTTTGACCGGTTCTTGCCTTTCCTTTCCGTTTTTTTCTGGGGTTTTGCCTCGTCCTCTTCGGGAGGGATTCTTTATAATGTTAATTTATCCCCCCTAAGTTTTGTGTGTCGAAGGTCTCATTCCTTCCCCCCCAACCTCAACCCCTCTTTATCCCTTCCGATGCCGCGACACCGTTCTTCCGTTTCATTTGACTTTTCCCAAAATTCCGTTTGAATATGATTGCCGTGTATTCCCACTGCCCCCCCAACCCTCCCCAACAAAAGTGGGGGCGCTCCCACTCCATTCTTGGACCCGCTTTCCTCGGGCTTCGCGTTTTCTATCCCGTCCCCAGGCAAAACCCCTTTCCTACCTAATAACGGCGCGCCACCCGTCGCTTTTCTCCCTGACCCAATTATGAGGCGCATTATTTCTGTTTTTTTGGCTTCCCTGTTATAGGTCTTCGGATGTATTTTGTCTATTCTCTTGCCCCCCTCCATACCGCCTTTTCTTTGTTTTTTCCAGCGGTTTGTCATGGTCTGTTATATTTTTATTTAAAAATTCCCCGGGACCAGTAATTTCTTCAAATTTTTTTCAAGGCAATATCCCTAGTCTCCACCCCCGGGATATAAGTTTGCCTGCCCCCCCCTCCCTGCTCTTCTCTTCCATGTCCCTGGGTTCCCAAATTTGGAAGATTATTTTTTGAATCCCCAAATACCGTATGATGGGACGCAGGAGATTTGCTTTTCTGAACTTCACCCTCCTTTCTTCCAACCCTCGACTTGAATGAACAGTTTGTTTTACACATTTGGTTTGGGTCTTCTTCATCTTCAGATGGTCAGGTCCCATGTTTGCTAGCCGCCCTCCCCTCTTTTGGTGGGTCCCTTTTTTTTTTCCCCCCGGAAATTCAACTCCAGATTTTTCTTGTTGAAGACCCTTTTTTTAAAGACCTTTTAATCAAAAGCTCCATCACCGGTTTATCGTTTCCCCACTCCAGGGCCCCCCACACCCCCCCCTTTCTCCCAGCTTGATTCTGCACATCAATTTCTCCCCTGATACTACCCCCCCCCCCTTCCGTGTCCCCGATGACGGGATACCGCATATCCTTTTTTTCCTTCCCCTCCATTTTTTCAACCAAGGGTCCTGGCCTCGCCGCTCCCTCGATTGAAGCCCTTTGTGGATTTTTCGATCCTTTCCCCCCCGCCCCGTCAATCTAGCTTTCGCTTTTTAATACTTTTTTTTTCCCCTTCGCCTTTCAAAACGGCATTTTGCACCAATCAACTTTTTTGAACCCCTGCTTGATCGACCAAAATTAAAGTTTTTTAGTACCCGTCACCATGCCCAGTCCTTACCATCCCCCCCTATCAGAGAACCTTCCCCGGGATAACTCGTTACTGTTGATATACCAGAATGAAAGGTTCCCCCCTCTGGATCGGCGCCATGTCTCCCCTTACCATCGTTCCTGGGGTAATTTTTCACCACTCCTGTATTGGCGCCCTAGGGGCCTCTTCCGCCTCGCCCTTTTTCTCCGCCTTTTTTTTTTCTTCAGTAATTCTGGATACACTTTTTGAGTTTGGACAAGTGCCCTCCCCGCAGGGCCACATTTTTTTTCTCATGGTCCTTCCCCCTTTTCTCTGCTAGGCCTGTCCAGTCTTTTGAGGCTATGTGGCTCGCAATCGGATTTTGTCCTGAACCCTCCCCTATCTCGCATTTGTCCGCCCATCCCAAAACACAACGTTTCGCTGTTTGAAATGACAACCAGCAACCAGTCCCAATTCCACTCCTTTCCGTTCCCCCCCACCCCCACTTTCGTCGTCCATCAATAATTAAGTTTAGGTTTTGTTTCTTGTGAGAACTTTTCTTCGACCCCTTTAACTCCCTCCGTCCCAAGGCTGCCATCAAATTTCCTGGCCTGTGGTATATATTCTGTTTTTATTTGAATTCCCCCAACCTTCCACATCACACCCGGTACCCCAACTATGCCCCCCACGTCATGGTGTCTTTTTTCGTCATCCCCCCCTCACCTTTCTTTTTTCAGGTTGTGCCCTTTCCGTTCTTCTACCCACGCCTTTCTTTTTCACATCTGGTTTCCTCTTTTCGCCACCCCCGGCGTTATATTCCCTCCCTTCTTCCGCCTCTTCTTTCCCCCAACATCGTTGTTCTCTCGTACATGAGACAGCTTTAGTTTTGTCGTTTTTTTTTCATCGGGCTTCATTGACCATGCCTCCCTTCTTCGATCTGTGCCGACCCTTTTTCCTTCACCCTTTTCTCTTTTCTCTCCTTTTTTGTGTCTCGAGATCAACCGGTGGGCTAGGATCCTGCTGAGGAGTTTTTTTTTTTTTTTTGGATGATCTTTCGACTGCTTCTGGGCCCCGAAGCCGATCCGTAGAGCTGATTGCTGGTCTGGGATGCCAGTTCCAATATCGTTTCCCTTCTCTGGCTCCTTTCTTTTCCCCTCCTTTTTTGGACGGAAGCCGGACTTTTTCATTTTTCGGCGGGGTAAAGTCCCTTTTTTATTCCGCGGAAAACAGTCCTGTTTTTAGGATCCGAACAAGTACAATTCCCCGGCCTTTACCTGCTTCTTTCTTTTTTTTTTTTTGGGCTTTTTTTTCCCTTCTTTTTTTTCATCAGGCGATACCCCCGTTGATTTGACTCCCCCCCCTTTTTTCTGAGTTCGTGGACGAGGGTCGTATGGCTCTCACTGCTTGTGGGAACTGTTCCTGGTCCCCCGACCCTTTTTTTTTCCGTGTGTAGATGGTTCGTTTTTTCTTTTGATTCATTGGTGTTCCCCCCCACCAATTCGAAGCCCCCGTCCCTTTTGGGGATTGGACCAGCCTTTTTATAGTGGGAGCGTCAAATCTTTTCCCTGACTTGCTTCTCCCCCCCACAATTGAATCCCCCCTTTTCTACAGACCCTCGGCCAGTTGTGCGTTTGAGCCGGTCACAAGTTTCTACCTTCCCATTTTGTCTGGAGGGGGCGGGTTGGCTTGTCTCGTCAAGTGTTCATGCGATCCTTCCTTCTGGCTGTTGACACCGGGTCGAGCTTGGCTTCCCCCCTTTTGCTCCTCCTCTTGGTGTTCCTGCTAAGCGTCCAGGTCCCCTCTTTTATATGATGAACATGGTCTACGGGAACCGTATTGGTTTTATTTTTTTTTTTTTTTTTTTTTTACCCCTCCTTCCTGTCCCCTTCTTCGGGGAATGTCCACCCCTCTCGCACGTCTTCCCTTCTTGGGCGGGGGCTTACTTTCTTCCCTCCCCCCCGTTGAAACCTCTGTTTTTTCTTTTCTTTTCGTGTGGCAGTGCTTTTAGTAGTTTTCGGTTTGGTGAACGTACGCCCGGGCGCGATAAGCTGGTCCCCTGGGCGTTGTTTTTTTTTTTCCCTTCTTTCTGCCTCCTTTTCCAAAATGTGCATCAACTCGTGTTTTCTTTTTTTTTTTTGAATTCGGCGTCCTGTTGTCAACCTGGAATTTTTCGCGGGGTTCTTTTTTCGACCTGTATCCCCCCCCCGTCGAGGGATGTGCGCTTAGCTTCTTTTAACAATTTCCTCCCTATGTGGGTGATGGGGTGGCTTCTGTGGGCACACGGGTTTGTTCCTCAGGTACCCTTTCAATTTTTTTCCCCCTCCCCTCTCTGATCTGCTGTTTTTTTTTCCACAGGACCCCCACCAGCTTTCCTGAGGTCTCCCTTGGCCTCCCCCTGCCCTTTCCCCTTTTCTTCTTCTGTCCGCCGGGACAAATTCCGCAGGTTGCCGGTTGTGCCCAAAAAATCCAGGTGCTCGTGCCAAATCATTCTTGCCTTCCCCCATTCTCCCGTGGATGGGGTCGCTTGCCACACGATGTTCCCCCTCGTTTTTGGATACTTTTAAGTGTTGCTTTCCTTATCGGCGGCTTGATTGGGTTCACCCGGCTTGGTGCCGTGCTCTCCCCCCTTTTCTTTCGTCATTGATCCATGGCCCAGCGCTTTCTGCGCTGCGTTTTTCTGCTTCATTTTTTGGTTTTATCTCCAACCTTCTCCCTCATAATGACCCCCCCAAGGTGGAGTGTCCCCTCGTCCCCCCCCCTCCTCATCGGTTGCGCCAACGTCTTTTGGCTACGTTTTTTTTTTTTGTGTGGCTTTTTTAACGGCTTCTTCTCCCCTTATTCCACTCGGACTCTTTTTCCCTCTTCGTTGTTCTTTGCAGCCCATTTTTTTTTTTGTTTGGCCGCCGTTTTGTTTTTCATATTGCTTCCCCCCCGGGGGTATTCAACAAGGGGTGGAGTTCAATGGGGTGGCCTCTCTGGTTATTTTTTCAATCTTTGGATGGTAATTTCTCTATCTGTTTTCCTTTGTGTGTGAGAGGATCCTCTTCTCCACACTCCCCTGATTTACGATCCTTTTTGAGTCCCTGCCAACAACTCGGCCTCTTCCCTGGAACCTCCACCCCCTTGGAAGGCACCCGGCATTCGGTTTATTCCCATGCCCAAGTTGTCAACAAAAAAAAAACCCTTGTTTGCGCCCAATCCTAGGGTGGACCGCTTTAGATTGAATTTCTGAGTTCTCTTCAACGCGCACTTGCCTCCCACCTTCACATAGGCCAGGTCGTTGACTTCCTCTTAGCGAGAACTTTTCATGGGGTCTGCTCCCCCCTTCTCCAATGCTCTTTCCTCTGTATGGTTTTGAGACATCTGGTTGTTTTGCCTATTCCCCCCCAGATACAAGCAGGCGCCTCTAAAGCTGTTGCCTGGCTTGATTTTTTTCAATTCCAAAATCCCCGGGCGATCCATTTTCCTTTTCTCGTCACCAGCTTTCCTTTAACGGTAGCCTATAGTCTTCATTTTCCAAAGCGTCTTTTCAGGGTCACCATTTGTTCTCGGCCCCCCTTCTGACGTTCCCCATCTTTTGCTTATCGCATCACCCTCCCCGTTAGTTCTGCCGACCCCAACGGCAGGATTTTTTTCTGCTCTCCCCACCCCAACCCCCCCGTCTTTTGCTTTTGACCCCTCCTGCTGAGCGTTGCGTCCTTCCTTTACTCGGCTCCCCAAAGGTTTCAGGACGGGCGTGTTGGTCTCCAACAACTTTCATCCCCTTCACTCTTTTTGCGTTTGTTTTAACCACCCCCCTTTTTCCCCCTATTATTTTTTATGAAACGTTTATTGGGCCCCCTGAACTTCAATCGTCTTTTTTCCACTCAGACACCTTGATAGATGATTTGGTTCCCGTCCCGGATATCGACTGCCGCCCGTCTTTATTGCCTTTTCCCGGTTCCTGTGTGACCCC
>Ga0179593_1418283_pt1 | contig 10510 bp, 13 predicted proteins | sample CZODoug2_1_08_16_FD_185931 | JGI IMG/M metagenome (GOLD analysis project Ga0179593, IMG submission 185931) | Vadose zone soil fungal communities from Angelo Coast Range Reserve, California, USA - CZODoug2_1_08_16fungal (PacBio error correction) | ecosystem: Environmental > Terrestrial > Soil >... | reverse complement strand
CATGTCCACTATACAATCTGTGTGATTTTTTCCCCCTCGAGTCCGCTGATGTCCCCCCCCCGCATCTGACGGATGTTTTTCCGAAAAAAACCCTTAGCCCCTTTTCCCTTCCTGGTCCCCGTCCCCCCCCAAAAAGCAACCGTTCTTCCCTTTAGTTTCGAGGACCCTGCCAATACCCCCCTCCTTCACGGATTATCTTATCCCCTCCTACCGCGATACCTCAAGCTTTCTGGGCTTTTTGTCGTTCCCCGAGGCATGTACAATCCCGTCTATCCTTCTAAACCCCTTTTTTTTCCTTTTGCTCGTTCCTCGTTCCCCACCTTCCCATATTCCACGATTCTTACTTTTTTAATAAAACTTCTTATTTTCGTTGCTCCTTTTTCCCCCCCCGTGAGAACCTTTTTCCCCCTCCTCTGCCGCCTCCTTTAGTAGCCGGTCCCTCCTGTTCGTGACACAAGAAAGGCACTTTCCACACCAGTCCCCATGTTGTCACCAATTTTTTTTTACCCTACAAAGCGCCCCTTTTTCCCGGGAGGGCGTCTATGTTCTTTTTTCTTCCGATTGCGTCTTTCCTACCCCTCATTCCTCCCCCCGGACCTGCGGATCGTTCTGTCTGATTCCGCCTGTTTCAGTTTCTTGTGCGGGGTTGTCTTTTTACCTTTTCTCTCGCATTCCCATTTTTTCTTTTTCTGCCCACATTTTAATTTGCGAAAACCCCGTACGTTTGTGTCCCTATTCCTACCAGCGGTGAAGTGGCGGGACTTGTGGTGCGTTTCCCGGGCACCCCCTATGGCGCCCGTTTTGTTTTTGACCCCCCCCCCATTTCTGTTTGTTTTCTTTAAAAATCCCTGCCCCGCCCTCCCCCCTCCTCAGTGGACACTTCATTTTGAACCAGAGAAGCAAGATAAGTCACATTGTTTTCCTTACTCAGCGACCTTACCTTTCCACAATCTCTTTCCCCTAAGATGTGATTTGGGCCCCAATTTTTGCTACGTTCCCATATACACCCCCTTATGTTTTACAAGGGTCCCTTGTTTCCCCTTTTCTTGTCCTCAGGAGACTCGATCGGCTCCGACCCCTCGATCGTCAACTTCACTAGGGGATTATTTTTCTGCTCGCTTCTGTCCAAATACTCCTGTTGTCTTTTCCGAGGTCCTTCCTCAATATTTCACGGGCAACCAGTATCCAACCCACCTCGATCCCTCCCTGCCTTTCGCTTCCGTCGTTCTAGCATCGGGGTTTCTTTTGTGACATTTCACATGTTTCTGTGAAACGGGTGTTTTTATCGTCATTTGGTTCACCTCGTGTGAACGCCCGGGATGTTTTGACTATACAGCCTTCTCACAGGCACCCATCCGTCGCGTGACAACCCCTTCCCATCGGCCTTCCAGCGTAAAGACTCGTCAACACCACTTTCCCCTTTTCACCTAGTCACATCTTTTTTTTCTTGATTCTGCTCGAAGGCGGTGTAATTTCTCCAACTCGACACCCATTGTCCCGTGAACAACTTTTTTCCTTTTTTCACCTCGTGCCTTTTTTTCTCGGTGCTCTTTCCAATCGTGTTGAAGTCCAAAGTTTATTCCTCTCGCTTCTCAAACCACCTTTTACGTTTGGCATATCCCAAGAGTCTTGTAGAGCCCCCCTTCCCCTTCCTGTTTCTCCGTTTATTTTTTTCCGGTCTGTCCGAATCCCTTTTCGCCAAAGGAGCACTTAGAATCGTGCCCCCTTTTCGCCCAGTCTTGGCGTGGGTAGAACCCTTCCCTGCCATCAAAGGGTTTTCGTTCTGTTTTTTTTTTTTGCTTGTTTTTGTTGAATCGCATTTCTGAGGTTTACGTGGCACCGGCGGATTGGTCCGCTGGATTTCTTTCTGTAACTTTTCTCCCCCCGGCTTCTTGGTTACGTTAGCAAAGCGTTTCTCCTTTCTGAAATTACTCCACCCAGTTCGTTTCCTTCCAGGATTTCACGAATTTGAAAACAAAAACAACCCCAAAAACCACCCCGGGTTCGATTTATTGAGAGTCCCCTCCCCCCCTTTCTCCTTTTTCTTTTCAGCTCTCCCTCCAAACCAGATTAGTGGAAACCCCTCCATCGGAATATCTGCCCTCTTATGCTCAAGTTTCACCTGAAGATTTCCCTCATTTTCCTTCATCTGGAGGGTTGCCGCGCAATTTCAACCTCCCTCAACTAGTAAAAGGTAATCCTGATTTGACAGTCACGAAACCGTCGTTTTTTGACAAAAGACTGAACCTTTTCCCCCCATGTTTGAAAAGCGTCCCCCCCCTTGTTCCCACCCATTCCGAAAAGTTCTCTCAAATGGCGTGATCCCTCTTTTCTGTCGTCTTCTCCTTCCCCCCCCCCATGCCACGTTTTAGCCAAGGAGGTGTTCTATGTCCAGTTGCCCCCATTTTGAAACCCCGGTCGGTTTTCTTTTGTCAGTGGAACTGCCCCTTTTCAAGGCAGCTGTTCAACTAACCCCCGCCCCAGCCCTTTTTTAGGGGAGAAGTAATCCAGTGTTTGTTGGTCCCTTTTCTTCTCCTCTGGGGCTTTTTTTTTCCTCTTTTTCCCCCTTCTTTTCCGGTCGTTTGTCTTTTGAGGTTCCGTGTTCGGCCTTTTTTCACTAATTATTGCCAACCTTATCGATTTTTCCTGGTTCCTGCCCCTTCCCCTGGTGACCCCCCCCCTTGGTGGATCTTCAAAGCTTGGATTCGATGACAACAGAGTTCGCCGCCAGCTCTCTTTGTCCCAAATCAATGTCCACCCCCCCTCCCTTTTGTGACTGAAGTATTCCCCCCCCTCCCTTAACGAGGCTTTTTCCATCTGGTTTTTAACCCTTTTCCTTCGACTTCTTGCCTCGTTTGTAATCCCACACCAAAAACGTCATATACCTGTAGGCCCACTTTTTTCTGTACTCCCACTCACGATCGTCTACTTGTTTACGTATGCCTCGCCGCGTTTTCGTGGATCCCCCTTGTTTCGTGATTTGACAATGTTACCCGGTCCCATTGACGGTCCTTGTGTTTCTTTCGTTGGTTTGCTCTTTGACTTCCCCGAAAAAACTCCTTCAAGACACCCAGAGCCATCGTTGATCAGAAAGCTGACCGTCCCCATGACGTTTTTTTTCCCCTTTTTTTCCACCCGTTCTTCTTGGATCGCTTTCTTGTCTTTGAAGTTAAGACTCCGTGGTTTGTTTGGGGAGTTATCGATCTCCCCGCCTCCCCTTTCTTTGCCGGTAACACCCAGTTTTTTTTTTTTTTCCCTGTGAGTAAGCTTCTGATCATATTTCCGCTTTTTTTTCTTTATGAACGTCTGTCTGCTCTTGCAAACCACGGCCCAGTCCAACCACCCCCTGCTTTGGTCCCTTTTTCCTTGCACAAAGAGCCAATTTTTAGCCTTCCCCTCCTGTTTCCCAATTTTACTTTCCCCGGATCTTTTTTTTTCTTTTTACCCCTTCAGTCTTTTTACGATCGTTTTTTTCTTACACAAAGAAAGGGATTTTGAAATCCTTCTTCCGCCCAACCCCACTGTCCTTGACAGAATGGGGGCAAAACGGCGCTTGTTACGGATGGGTGACTTTAATTTCCCGTCTTACTTTAAAACTGATTTAAAACAAAGCGGCTTCGGTGTATTGTTCTCGACACTCGGTTTGTTGGGTCTTTCCATCTAATCCAAGTTTTTGAAGTGTCCTTCCCCTTTGGGGTTCCCGTCTTTCTTTGCTAAAGTAAGCCTTTCACGTTTCTCACGTTTCCTTTTGCTGTATTAATTTTTCGTCCCCCCACTCCCCCTGTCCAAAAGACGGGCCACAGAGATTTCACCCTTACTCCCCTACAAATAGGCTCCCTGAAGTTTCCCCCCCCCCCCCCCCCTTATTATTCTACCCGTTTTCGGGTTTGGGGGTCTTGTACGTTGAACACCATTCGTCATTAACAAAGACGAACTCACATCCCGGTTTTTTCTACAAGGACTTTTGCCCCTGTTACTTCAATAAACCCGTTCCTTTCCTCCGTTAAGGTGGTGCCCTTCCTCGCAAGTAATTCTTACCTTGTCACCTTGTCCTTTTCTCTGGTCACTCTGTGTGGGGTGAGCGAGTGGTGTTCTGGTTTGAGCACTTTTTGTCCCCCTTTACTTTTCTGTAGACTCTCCCGGTTCGTGGACGTTTTTCACGGCCCCGTCCTCCCCTTGACTCAGTTGAAATCGATTCCCCCCCAAACCCCCCCCCCCCCTACAGGACTTATTTCCCGTTTTTTGAAGAATTCTTTCAACTTATGCAGAATCCGGTTTGCGAGATTCAGAATTTTGTGTTTTTTTCCCCCCCCTTCCTCTTGGTTTTTCCCTCTACCCACTTTTTTTTTTTAGTTGGGTCCTTGATCTCATATAGAACCTTTTGTTTTTTTTCACCTCTTTTTTTTGTGAATTCTGTGTTTCCAACGGACTTGGTTGAGTTCGATTGGGCCCCGAACCACCCTTTTGAGGAACCTCCCTTTCCTACAATTTTGACCCATCCCTTTTTGGCCCAAGTTCCTCCCTCAAAATATCCTTTTTTACCAATCGCTTCCCCCATCCCCCCCCCGGTTTTTGAACCACCCCTGGTGATTCCCAAGGCTTTAACTCCCCCCCTTTCAAACCCCGTTTATTGTTGCCTGTCGATTTCGCTCCAAGGGACGGCGACTTTTGGAGCCTCATTCTCGTTCTCTTTGAAAACCTCTTTCGGACCTCTTTCCCCTCCCCCTCCCCCCCAGAGACCTATTTACCAACCCCCCCCCCCCATTTAAACTGTGCGTTACCAGTAGCCCTCTTTGTCGATGCCAAAACCCCCTTCTCCATGTAGTTTTGATCCCGCGAATGGAGTGGCTTCTATTTTGATTTTCTTCCCCCCAACGTCGTGGACGCTCACTCGCCCACCTTTGCTATTTCCTTCCACTCGGTTTTCAGTCTTTTACCAGGTTTTTCTCCCTTGTTTTCGCGTTGGCGCCCCCTTAAGTTCGAGCCACCCGACGCATCCACCCCCCCCCCTTATTAACCTCGTATGGCCAAAATAGTGTTTTAACAAGTCTCTTTTTCGAGTTTTCATTCCCTCTGGGACAGTGGTTGTCCTCAGATTGATACCTTTTTTTTTGAAAAGTCCGGGCTTTCGTCATATGGTTACGTACCTTTTGATTGAACACCTTTCCTCTTCCCTCCCCTGTAACAGGACTTTACGGATGTTACAACTCCAACCCCCTTTTTTTCTTGTGGCTGCGCCTCGCGTATGCAGACCCATGCGATGGTTCTTTGTGATCGAGTTGGTTGGCGTTTTGTTTTTGCCCGGGTTTTCCCAGTTGTGATGACTTTTTTTCTTTGTTGTTTTTTTGTGTGGGTTGTTTCCTTATTCTCTTGGTTTCTTTTCCGTTTTTTGGGGGTTTTGGGCTTTTTTCTGGGGGGGGTGCTTGTTGGGTTGGTTTTCTTGCGGTCCTTTTTTCTTTACTTTGGGTGGGGTGTGGGTCGTTTCGTTCTTTTTTTTTTTTTTTGGTTTTTGGTTTTTTTTTCGTTTGTGGGTGTTTTGTGTGTGGGTGGGGCGTGGTGGTGGGGGGGTTGGTTTTTTTTCTTGTGGTGTGTCTCGTGGGGGGGGGGGTGTTTTGCATGTCCGGTTTTTTTTTCTGGTGGGTTTGTTCTCTTTCCGCTCTTCTCGGGGTGTTTTTCTGTGGTGGGGGGGGGTTGAGTTGGTGTTTTGCTTGCTTTCTTTTTTTTGTCTGTGTAGTGTGGGCGGTGGTTTTTTTGTGGTTTTTTTTTGTTGGCTTTTTTCGGGCTGTTGGATTTGGTTGCCCTGGGGGGGTGTGGGTTTTTTTTTTTTGTGGGGTTTGTGTTTTTGGGGGGGGTTTGTGTTGTGCGTGTGTTATGTTTTGGGTGGGGGTCGTTGTGGGCTTTCTTTTTGTTGGGGGGTCTGCGGTGGGGTTTTTTTTGTGTTTTTTTCTTTTTTTTGGTTGTTTGGGTGGTTTTTTTTTTTTTTTTGTTTGTTTTTTTTTTTTTTTTTTTTTTGGTTTTTCCTTTTTTCTTTCTTTTTTTTTTTTGTTTTTTTTTTCTCTTTTTTTGGGTGTGTTTGGTTTTTTTTTTTTTTTTTTTTTTTGGCGTTTGTTGGTTTTTTTTTTTGGGGTTTTTTTTTTTTTTTTTTGTGTGTTTCTTTTTTTTTTTGTTTTGTTTGGTTGCTTTGGTGTTTTTGTTTTTTTTTTTTTTTTTTTGTTTTTTTTTGTTTTTGTTTGTGTTTTCCCTTTTTTTTTTGGCCTTCCTTTGCCCAATCTCTTTCCCTAGAGGCGGCCGAAGAATCCTCGACGGATTTTTCCGCCCTCCGTAGTGTAGGTTTCAGGTCCAGACTTCGTCAACGTAGTCACGGGTGATAAATTGCACCCTTCTTTACGATATTGCCCCCCCTTTATTCGTTTCCCCCCTAACCACTCTTATTTTCAGAGATTGTTCCAAGTCGCTGGCTTCATTTTCCTGCTTCTTGCTCGTGTTGTCCACCCTTCCTTAGTTTAAAATCTTCGAGTTTTTTTTTTTTCCCCCGTGGTGCGGATTTTTTCCGCAAGTTTTTTGGCATTTTCACCCTTGACAGAATCTATGCCGTCCCCCGCCCCGGCGCCCCCTTTTGTGGGGGCGGCAGACGTTTCTGCATCTTTTCCCCCACTTTTACCGTTTTTTTTCCAACTACCTATTTTTTTTTAACCGGAAAACCAATGGGTTGCTCCGAGAGGTGTTTTGAACTCCACAAATTTTTCCCCCCGGCCAATGGCCACTAGATTTTTTTCAGGGTCCCCTCTCACCTGTTCCCTTTTTCCCGCTTTTTTTTTTCAAGATTAAATTCGTAATCTCCGCCCCCCCATCCGCTCCCGGCGTTGTGTTGCGCTTTTTCTGTAAACGGCTTGTGAACAATGTTTTTTCTTGTTGCTCCGACTTGTGGCTCTTTTCTTTCCTTTTTGCTTTGCCGGTCTCTCTGACCTGTTTTCCTTTGTCCCGATGGTTCTCGGTTTGGGTACTCTCCTCCCGTTTTTTTAGTTCGTGTCCCGTCGTTTTTACGGTTTTTTTTTTTGAGCGTTACTGGGAGTCTGTCCCCCCCAAAAATTTTTTCTCGCTTCTACTTGACCTCTTTCCTCCCCTCCTTTCGCCAAAATGATTTTTTCCAACTCTTTAATTATCGGGGAGGCTTTCCCGGAATGAATCATACTTCGTCGTGTCTTTTACTTTTTTTCTCCTTTTCGCAAGTTGTTGCTTTTTTTTGCAACATTGCTTTTTTTTGAGATTGGTTTTTTTCCCCGTAAGATTCTTTCTCCGGCGTTCCTGGCAATGGCCATGATTGTAATAGTAATTGGATCTTCTCTTTCTTTTCCTTAATCCCCCTTTTTTTTTTTTTTTTCTCGGAGGATACCATTGTCTATCACAATCTGGCTTGCGAGGCCGTCTTTATTCAACCACTTTTTTTCAACCTTGTTTCTTATGCCAAGAAACCATCTCCCGCGGTCCTTTTCCCCCCTCCCCCCCTCAACCGTATACTTTTTTCTTTTTTTTTCCCGTTTTTCTTTTTTTCAATCCAGCCCAGACCTAAGGTTTGATCATTCCCCTGTGCCTCTCTTCAATAACTTTTTTTTTGTTGGGAGTTTTTTTGCAACGTTTATCCCTTTTTCCCTTTTCCTGTTTTATACATCTAGCCCCCCCTTTTTTTTTTCTCGTCATTGTAAGCGCTCCCTATTGATCTTTCGGCCTTCCCCCCCCCCCCCCTTCTTAACCCCAAGGGCTTATCTTTTTCTTCCGCGGATTTTGCCCCCGGAGAAACCATTTTCGGGAGAATTAAACTTGCCCGCATCCGAGGGAGCGGCCCGCACCTTTTGCCGTGATGCCCACCTTCAAATACCGGACCCACCAGTTGTTTCCCCTCCTTTACTTTCAACTTCTTACCCCCCCCACCCCTTTTCGTTTTTCCCGTGAGGCGGTTGGCGGAGATTACTGAATCTATTTTTTCCCCCGGTGACCCTTTTTTAGTGTTGCTCAAGTGCGTTATTTCGTTTTATGTGATTTGGGATGTGCGCGGCGGGGCCCATCTTTTCATTTTTCTTATAGTAATGCCCCCCTTTTTCTTTTTCCGTCCGTTACCCAATATTCTTGCTTGACTGTACGTTTCCCTTTTTGTGATGTGTGCCGAAAGTTCCTTTTCTCCTTGCGCATGTTGCTTTTTTTTTTGTTGTCCCGGATTTCGATGTAGGAAGTTTTTAACCCACCCAAACCTTTTTTTTTGCGTAACAATCGTCCCACCACTCCCCTCCCCCGTAAATTGAATTTTTTTCACATCGAGTTCCAGAACCCCGATTTCCAGGCACCGATCCGCGCTCACTAGACCCTCCTCAGACCTTCCTGACTTGGAATTGGGTGGCAACCATCCACCTTCTTCCATATACTACATGAGGTTTCCATTGCTCCTTCTTAACGACGTTTAGACGAGATTATAGATCCCGCACCCCTACCCCCGACTTTTCCTCAAATCCGTCTCGTTCTTCTTCTTGCTTCGCCTCGAAAAAAAAGTTTACGGATTTGCATCCCTTTGTTTTCCGGTTTGAATTTCAAATTTACAAACGTTTCACCCACGATCCCCCCCCCCCCCCCCCCCTCTTCCAGCCCTTTTTCCTGTTTCTTTTTACCCGCGATAGCAGTTTTGGGTGGGATTTTGTGCCCTCGTGCACAAGTACATGTTTGTCCCCCCCTGTGCTCATCTTCATTGTGGTGGCAATCAATTTCTTTTCCAGTTGCTGTGACTTTGCAAGAATCCTCCTTCTTTTCCACCGTTTTTCAACTACCAGCCCGGCGGACCACACGGTTCCCTCCTTTTTTGTTCAGTACCCTTCTTTTAAAAAATATTTTTAACTTTCCCCCCCCCTCTCCCATAGTTGTATGAGTATCGGTTACTAGGTCTCCCCGAAGCTGTCCTTTGCCTCCAACGGGAACCCCACCCCCCCTGGTCCCTTTACCTTTTTTTCTTTTTCCCTATTTTCGACCCATAGTTCATCCTTTTTGCTCGTCCACGCTTTTTGGTGTGATTTGCAAAATCGATCCCCCCCACCTCTCGGTTAAAACCAAACCATCAAGGTTTGCCCAGTTTTCTTTCCCCTTTTCTTTTAGTTCCAGTGACCGCGTGTTGGTTTTATTCCTTAAGGTCTCTTTTACCCTGTCGCTTCCTACTGACGGTTTCGCCCAGTGCGGTAAAAGCTCCCCACCTCTCCCCAAGCCGCCGTTTCTTTTTTCATGCGTTTTACCATTCCAAAGGCACTCAACCGGTTTTTTTTGACCCCCAATCTGGGTTTTCCTCTGATCCTTTGCGCCTTTTTACCGTGGCCCGTGATTGTTTTTCGTATCTTTCCTGGGCAGGGAACTTCTTTCCCTTCCTTCTTTTTCAGTGACGTTTGTTTTTCCAGAAGCGTTCGCCCTTAGCCCCTTCACTCCCCTTTCCACAAGTGCGGCATTCACCGATTTCACGGACTTCCTTTTTTTCCCCAAAAAAACCCCTTTTCCAGTATGATCTTCCAATTCCACAAGGCTTTCGAGATGTACCCCCCCCCCCCTCAATTCTTTTGACAACTCCTTTTTTGAATTTTTTCACCGATTCTGTTCCCTAAGTTTGAAAGAATCTTTTTCGTGAATCACTGGCGGGTATTGTGTGGCCGATTCCTAAATCCCCCCCCATTTTGAGCAAGTAATCTCTTTTGAAACACTTCCCCTGGCCCCTTTTATCGGGTTCAAAAGGATCCCAGGGACCCAGTCCCACCATCGTCAACACACCCTTTCTTTTCCCCCCTCCTTTGAACTTTTTACTAGTCTCCCTGAGTTCCTCCTAATTTTTTTTTTCTGACAGAATCCACCATGACGGCTAGGGTTTTGTTAGTTCCCCCCCGCTTGTCACAGGGCAACTTCTTTTTTCCCCCCAACAAGCGGTTTAGCTCTTCCTGTGGGTCCTTTCCCCTGCTAGTTTGTCCTTTGATGTTCCACCCCACAAGACCCATTTTGCAAATGTGTGACGTGTCTCTACCCGAAAAGGTGTTTGTCCTATGTCGTCCTATTTTTTCTTAGCTTTTTTTGAAACCCTCTTTGCCGTCTTTTTTTTTCTCGTGGGTGATTTTTGTTTGTTGGTCCCGTAGAACTGCCATGCGTTTTCCCCCTTTATCGGTTGTGCCTGGATTTTCCCCCGGTTTTCCCTGTTTGACAACCACCCCCCGGGTTCCTTACACTCAACGGTTTTCTTTTATGAACCCCACCCCCACCTAGTTAGTCGCAGTTTTTCTTGGCTTTTGCCTCAGTTTTTTTTTTTTCCCCCCTTGACCCCCGACATAATCCCTTAAACGCTGCTTTTTGCCCCATTTGGCGTTTCCCCGTGACTTTCTATTGAACTTCCGTTTTTTTTTTTTTTCCTCCCCAAACGCTGTCGCCTCCTGGTAACTGCCACGCCGACTTTCCGATTTCTCTTCTTCTTCTCGATTCTGTGCGGTTGTTTGTATTAACC
>Ga0179593_1352574_pt1 | contig 10510 bp, 12 predicted proteins | sample CZODoug2_1_08_16_FD_185931 | JGI IMG/M metagenome (GOLD analysis project Ga0179593, IMG submission 185931) | Vadose zone soil fungal communities from Angelo Coast Range Reserve, California, USA - CZODoug2_1_08_16fungal (PacBio error correction) | ecosystem: Environmental > Terrestrial > Soil >... | reverse complement strand
CCCTTCTCCCCCTCCTTTTTCCCCCCCTCGAACAGACGTTTGAGTTTGAACCCCCCCTTTCCCCCCTTCCTAAGGATTGATAACAACTGGTGATCCCCTCCCGATGGCCGGGACCAAGGTCGCGGAACTGACGTGTCGGATACTCCTACAGGATATCTAGGCATTTTCTCTATCCGTAGAAAAAGAATGGCCCGTTTTTCCCCCTCCTGCGTTTGCGGTCCCGGCAACCACAGGATTAGACATTTCCTTTCCCTTCTTTTGCTTCCTCCGTTTCTAGATTCCAGCACTCTGTAGGATTCCCCCTTTTTTTCGACCTGGAGCTGGCTCTTTTTTCTTCCCCGGATGTCGTACCCAATTTGCCTGCCTGTAACGTTTTCCGATGAACATGATGAATACCGCTTCCGCCCCACCAACCTTTCACCTTACTTCACGTCACGATCTTGGCGTCCAGCCCTAGTCTATCCCGTTGTCTGATGATTTCTTACCTTTTCTGTTGGGTTTTTAAACGTCCTTATGAAAGGCCGGCGCTATCGCACGACGTCCCCACCACTTTCCCCTTCCGCGCTTGATAAAACCCCCTTGTTTTCGTCAATTTATCCCTTGTGAGAGGACCGTTGTCCTGTTGTTGACTTGGTAGAGAACGCCTTCCTGGTTTCCTAGGGAATCTCCTGAACGGTACCACAGCCGAAAGTTGTCCCCCGCCCCCCTAATTACAGATTCTTTTGTTCACCTGATCTACTCTAAAGTTTTAAAGATGACCTTCCCTCCCCAATGGTGTCCCGCGACCCTTTCGAACTATCGTAGGCCTCGCTTTTGACGCTCACTTCTTCCTTGCGGGGAGCCGTGATTTCCTTCTTTGATTCTGCACTCCCCTCCCCACTACTCACGTTCTTTCTCCGGTATACACCATGACCGGGTTGTGTTGCCAACCGTGGGTCCTTTTCCAGGTTGGATGAAGACCGTCCCCATTTGTAGGTTTCTGCTGATTCTTAGTCTTTCCTTTTCTGCTTGCTTTTAGATGAACGTGGGGCTTCTTTAGTTCCGTTTCGGTTTCTGCTGGTAGCTGGGTACGCCCTTTTTTTAGCTGTTAGAAGGTTTTTGCCTTTTTTGTTTTTTTTTTTTCTTTGGGGGTATCCGGCTGTCGCTGAGGATTTGCTTGGAAATGGAGTTGTTGGGTCACTTTCATGAGGATGCCTGCGCTTCGCTGCACCGTTCAATGATTTTATACTGTGGTATGTTACTCCTAAATCTTCTTTACTGTCGGCCCCCCTTCGTACTTGCTGCGGTTAGCAATGGTAACTTTTATTTTCCTCCACGTAAGTCATGTCATTCCCTCTTTTCCGTTGATCACCCCTTTTTGGATTTGATTTTGGCGGCCTGACCGTTGTCTTCCCCCTCACCGCAACGAATATCCCCAAAGACCCAAACCTGTAACTTCCTGCTTTTCGTCCACCCTTTTACATTTAGACCCCCTTTAAATCCATTTTTCTTCTTTACCCAAATGTTACAGCCATTCTAAGCCTTCTGCGTCTATGGGGGCTCCTTGTAATCATTCTTGCCGTTGGTCGGATCCCACACGTTTCTCTTCCTATGCGAAAAAGGGATATACTAGCAACCCATGAATTCCCTCTTACTGCAGCCCCTTTATCCTTCTCATCTGCCCACGCGGGGCCCTCGACTTTATCCCCCTCCGTGTTGAGATTGAGTCTCCCCCGTGGTCCTATGAAGATGATATAACCTCCTTCAAGTATGATCAAGGGGAATTCCCCCTCGGGGCGAACCGCTAGTCCCTTTTTTCTTCTGTAGAATTTCACGTATCTGATTCTTTTTCCAACGTTATCCCATGATTAAGAGCCCATAGATCCCATCCAGTACCACACCTGAGACCCTACTCTTTCCTTTTACCCTTCCCTCCTTATGCCCCCGGTGGGGTCTAAGAACGTCCCTTCCCCCTTCCTGAGGATTGTTATTCCATCACCCCTGATTGTCTTGGATGATCCCCCGGCTTGTAATCTCCCCCTTTTTTTTTCCGGGTCCCGACAAAATCGCAGCCCCCCCTGTGTTTTTCTCCCCTCACAAGGTAATTTTTTTTTGTTTTTTTTTTTTTTTTTTTCCATCTTTACTCCGATGGAGTTTCACCTGTCGAACCCCCTCTCCTCTCCCTTCGACGACATCCAGGAGGATGACAGAAGTGAGTCTTTCCACTCATTGCGCCACCGCTCGTCAGTCGCCCTTTTTAATGCCCACACCGCCCCAGTCTCCCCCTCACACCGCCATTTCCCCTCCCTTAAGTTTTTATACCCTCCCCTCTCCCCCCCTGTTCTACCAGCAAGCGCCACGCTTTCTCCCAGCAGGCGCCCCAGCGTCTTCCAGCAAGCACGACTGTATCTACAAGAAAAGCGCCGCCCTTTCTCTAAGCCCCTCATCTCCCCCAGGTCCTATCCACCCCCCTTTTCCCTTTTTTAGCCCACAACTCCTGGACGTTGTAGAGCTGAATCTAAGCATCGGTAGTGCTTGGACGATTTCCCCTTGACCCCTTGGAGAACGCTCGTCCCCTTTTTTCCTCCCCCCTTTCGCAACCCGAGAGGCCTACATAGTGAGACTTGTTAGTTTGACATTGGTAACGAGGCTCGTCATTTTTCAACTTAGCGGTTGTTTAATGATCTCAGGTTCTCCACTTTACCCTTTTGTCCCCCCCCCCTTCTAAAGGTGGATCTCTGGTGCCTTTTAAAATTTTTATGCCGCCTTCCCGTTTTATTTGTCCAATGCCCCGGCCAGGTTCCCCCCAGTACTTTCCTTTTTATTCTCCGCCGAGGATATTACGCTGGCGGTTCGCGAGGCCGACCCCCATCAACTCTCTTATAGGTCCTTTGTTGGTTTCGCATAGTGCGAATAGCTTCCGCCGTCATTCTCATCGGAGTTCCCCCCCCCAAGTAGGACCCTCCTTTTCACCCTTCCCGGGTAGTATACGATTTCCTTTTTCCAATTTGATTTTGCCGTTTTGAAAAAGGTAGCGCCAGGGAAGGCGAGCCCCCCCTTGGAGGTCGGATGGACTCTTTGACACCTTACCTTTCGCACGCCCACACCCTCGTTTCCTCTCTTTTCGCTACACAGTCTTGCCGACATCGTCTTGATGTCGAGATCTCTCTCTTGAATCTCTCCCTCTATATACGTCTTCTTCCTTTGCCGCGGCTACCTAGCCTACGAGTTCTTTCCCCCCCCCTTCTTGAAGGTGGCTAGATATGCGACGGTCCCCGATGTAGAAACATTGTTATCCGGACTCCATTTCTTTGACCCATTTTGAGACAGGAATCCTTTTTCACCCTTTCCCGCTAAACCCTTTCCCTTGAGGTGTTTTTGTGCCGCGGGTCCCCCTTCCCGGCCGGCGTTACGACGAGAAACTTTATGTCGCTGAAAGCCAACTTTATCTCTCTCTTTTCCCTGTTTGTGTTGATATCTCTACGCCTGGTTTCACGCTCCCCCCAGTTTTCGTATTCTAACTCTTCTTCCTCTTTTTGCCCACTTGTTCGCCGCCCCCCAAACGGATGCCGCTGTTTCAAAGGTCCATGCTGTAAGGATACTTCCCCCCATTTGCCCAGGATATCTCAGTCCCCTTCTCCGCGCCCACGGCCTCTTTTGACCGGAACGCGTTGCGCAGGTTTCCTGCACCTTGACATTCTTCGACGTAGATCAGGACTGTTCATCAGCAAGGCTAATCCCCCGTCTTGTCCCCCCCTCCCGTCTTTGGTAAGAGCCTTTCGACAAGATGATTGGTGTCGGCGGAACACTTCACCAGGACGTGTCACGTCTCCCTGAACGACCCTGAAATCCGGGTCCTCCCCTTTTTTCACCCCTTTTTTCACCTCTCGCCCAGTGCGGAAAAGCCATCGTATTCCCCCCTCCTGAATGATTTTTCCAGGATAGGACCCCCATTTTGGGAAAGTCCGCGAAATTTAGTGCGCCGAAGCTTCCCCCTCACTTCCGATCCCCTTTTTTTGCTCAACAAATTTTTGGCCTCGGCTACCTTTTATATCGGCAAGTGCCCAGTTTCTTCCTTAACTTTTTTTCAGTTCAGGGTTCTCGTGAGACCTCACTGAAATCATGGTATCTCCTTATGCCGTCGGTCTACCCACAACCTCCGGATAACACCTGCTCTCCCTAATTTTCCCCCGGATGAAGATCGGGGAGGTCTCCTCCCACCCCCCTCTCCCCTCACCTCTCTCTTTCCCCTCCCTGACTGTATCCTTCCCCTTCTTCCTCCTCTTCCTACCCTCCCATCCCAGTTTGTCCTCTACAGGTTAATGTACATAAATTTTACCCTCCTCTGACCCTTTCTCCCTGCTCTTTTAAGCCGAGGGTGACGCCTGATTTGCCGTGATTTTCTGCAGAGGGATCCTTCCCCTCAGATGCAATTGTCCTTCCTCTACCACCATCCAGGTCCTGTTGGCGTGTACAACCACAGTTGTCCATTTTATGAGGACCGGGGTTGCGTTCTTCTCCGATGGACCGTGGGCTTGATTTTTCGATGACCGTGGCTTCCCCCTGTTTTTGCTTTCGGAAGTGTGTTCTTGTCGTGTAGATTCCTTGCTGTTTCTTCACTTGATGTAGACGCTTTGGCTTTCCCCTGTGTTAGCTTGCTGGTTTACTCCCTTTCGGTCGACTGAAGTTGGTTTCCTTTTTTTTACTTTTCTTTTGTGGTTTCTTCTTCTTTCCGGCCGGCATGAGGCGTGGCCCCTGAAACGTGAAGAAACTCCTGTGGTCCTGTAATAGCAGTCCCCTTTTTAGGTCTTTTTTTTCCCGTAATGCTGCTTTTTTTTTCACCGTGAACTTTCTTTTCTCCACGCCGTAGTCACGACATTGACCCTGCTGTCCGTGATCCACCCCCCTTGGGCGATTTGTGATTCTGACCTGTGCTCCCCGTCTAACTTTGGTTCCCCCTCCTAACGCCACCCTGCCCTCCACCTCCCCCAAACGTTCCTCCCATCTCTGGAGATTCCCTCCCCAGTGCTATGTATTAAACTAATTTCTTTCTTTTACCCCATTCGGATCGTCGTCTCTTGTTTTTTTTTGTAGGGAATTTCTGGGGATTGCTCTCCCCTTTCTCCTTTTTCGTCAGATGCCGTGATCGACCTTCTGAAACGAGGTATCCCTTGTGCCACCGTTCAAATTCCACGATTGAGCCCGGCATGCCGACCCTGATACCACGCCGGCCTCCTGACCCCCCTTCTTTCCTCCTTCCGTTCTCTTCGTCGTCTGCCGCGTTTGTCCCCGAAGAGTGATCAAAATTTTCCCGGCACTCCGGGAAGTCGTGTTACCAAGGCGCCTCGGTTTATTCCTTTTTTAGGTTGCCATTGACCCATCTCTGCTAAGTTCATCCAGTACACCCCCCCCTCTCTCTCCGCGGAAATGGCTGTTTTTCCCTCCCTCCTTCTTTACGTGTACTTAGATTGAAGGCACCCCGTCCCCAGTCTTTGATGAGAACCAAGTTATTTTCTTTTTACGGCCGGTTCTCTGACTTGGTTACTCCCTTGGTTCCCTTGCATCCCCCCTCATCAACAGGTGCTCACCGGACGATGCCAATGCGTGATTCGTGACTGATGGGTCACTCCAACTTTTCCCCCCTTGCGACACGTGCACTCCCCGTGTACGTCTACATCGTTTTCCTGCTTCTCTGACCATCCACAGTCTTTGACCAATAATTGAAGCAGCGAGTAGTCGCTCGGCCTCAGCTTTCCCCAACACCTAAAAACAGAAACCGTCCCCCTTACCAATCGCAAAGCCGGCCGCCATCTGACCATCTTTTGCAGCCTCCCTCCTGTTCTACCCGTGGGCGACACCTCCAGTCATTTCACCAAGTTCACTCCTAATCTTATCACATCTACCTCCTTTCCACAATTTTAACCCAATATAAGCCATCGCCCCACGGTCATTACCAGCCCTCCTTCCTACTCTTCACATGGTCATTATCATCCTTCCAAGGTAAATCCGCACCCTTTTTTCCCTTTGTTTCTTTTTTTCCAACCCCGTGTCGTTAGAGCTGCCGATACTCTCTGTAGTGCTTTTCAGTTAGCCAATTCAATGCAGAATCTTCTTCGCGCCATCATCCTTCCGTTCCCCGAGGATAAGACGCCCTTTTCTTTTTCTCTAGGCTCCATTCCCACTCCCGATTCAGTCTCCCCGGTAGCGACCTGCATTCATTTGACAAATCCACTCTAAAGGATGGTTACGCCTCTTCTTTTTATCGTTTTTGTAGACCGCCGCGTCCTGTAACTTCCGAGGGGGACCATTCTTCGCGTTTCTCACGAGTACCTAAACCTTTCGAGTTCGAGAAATTGCTCCGGTATTATTCTAACTTCCTCTTTTCTATATAGAGCCCCCCCCCCCTTTCCTCCCGAGATTCGAGGCCCTTTTTGTGGTTTGCTCATAGACGGAGCCGGCCATCCTTTTTTACCAACTTTATATCAATGTCAGTCCCCATCATTCCCCAGGTGAGATATATCCCTTTTTCTCACTTTTCTTCCTTGCGGGAACGAACCTTGGCAGAAGTTCGGCCTTCGTTATGCAGTGTCTAGAAGTTTGCCCCCATTAGTTTCAGCTCACCCACCCTCTTCTCTTTTTTTTCGATCAACCCTTTTCGAAGGCATTCATGCGCTCTTTTCCGGCTTTATCTGAGTTATTCCTCCCTCTACGTCGAATCCTGCCCCTTTTTTTTCCCGCTACTGCGCCAACCGCTCAAACTTGCGCAGGATTTGGCTCGATATTCGAACCCTGGTAGTCCCCATTTGCTTTTTCCTCCCCCTTATTCGCGACTTTTTCCGCCCATTTCAGTTTTAAATTTTCAGGTCGAAATTTAATCAAATCGATGATCGCTCTTACGTTCTCCCTCATTACCCAGTTACTACCCGAGCACGGTTTTCTCAAGCGTGAACCGCGTAATCTCCCTCCTCTATCCTTTTTTTTTTCGAGAGATATAAGCCGGTTTCCCTCTTTCCCCCTTTTTTTTCGGCCGTTGTTTTATTCCGTCCCTTATCACGGATTTGAGGACACTGGTTTCGACTGACCCATTTTCAATTCTGGCGATGCGCGTTTTCCCAGTTTCGCGAAGCTGGCGTCCAACGGGCTACAAGGATAGCTGGAACCTTCTCCTCTTCGACACCAGTTTTTTCCCCTTACCCTCCTTTTTGCTCTCCCCAGCCGCGTTGTTCCCACCCTTTCCTACCCTTAATGGTCCCTGCAGGCGCTCGACAGGCCTCATCTTATGTCGGCTCGCGCTTTTTTTCCTCCCCGAGATCGAGTCCGGAACAACAATAGCAAGAAGTGTCACGCGTCCGCTCCCCTGATTCCCTGCCGTCCCCCCTTTCCCCCCTTTTCCTCGCAACGTCAACGATATGCCCCTCTCCAGTTTTTTAGTGATGATTTCCTTTCCCTGTAGAAATTTGGGACACTCTCTTACTTTGTCCCTGCTTCGCTCACGCGAACCCTTTTCCCCCCCCCGGACCCGCTGCTGTTCCCACCATTCTTTCCCTAATTTCTTCTGTCTCCTAAGACCGTATGTATGAAATTGGCGTCTTCTTCTTTTGCTAACGACGGACTGTCCCTCGTTTCATTCATCTTTCCTGACCGGCGGGTACCACCCCACCGAACCCCCCCCCTTCGAGTCCACCTAAGGCCGGGAGTTCATTCTATGCATGTGCCACTCCCTTTTACGATGTGACCATCGCTCAATGTTTGAGCCTCCCTCCCTTTCCCGATTTCTTGCCCTTTCTTTTTTTAAGATCATATTGATGGCGGCTGGCGTCTTCCCGCGGCAATTATGGGCGCCCCATGCCCCCTCCCTCGACTTGATCTTAGCTCTACTTTGAATGGTGGGCCGTGATCCCACTTTGAAACTTTTTCCTCCTCTTGGGTTCTGCCCTTTTCCTCTTCCAGTCCCTTTTTATGAAGATGATTGGCGGCGCTTGGTGGTAGATGACGTGGGTTTGTGTTTCTACGTTCTGGTGGCGCCTCTTTTTTAGAAACCCTTGACGTGGCTTTATGGAGACCGGCGTTGGCGCTCTGTTAGAACGGAGGTCTTTGTGAGTTTCATTCATGTAAATTGAGGTTCTGGGGGAAATGGTCTGTTGTTTTTTGGCAGGCGCTGCTTCTTCCTCCTGGATTTCCTTTTGTGATCAACCAGATCTGTTTTTTTTCTAGAAGGCACATCTTGTACTCGTTTAGCGTAATGATGCTGTTTTCCTCCACACGTCCTTTTCCTTTCCCCAGAATTTCGTCACGAATGCACCCTACCATCTGTCGGTGATCCCCCACCCCCTTTGTTTGATGAGTTTTCTTTTGTAATGAACTGGACCTGGAACACAGTCCCCAGAAGGGGGACAGCCCCCGAACCAGCATCCCGATTCCCACCCTTGACCTACCCCCCTTTTCTTCCTAACATCCTCCTGGACGTGCCTTCCACAGTGACATTTTTTACCCCCCCTTCCTACGTCTTTAAAAAAGTCCCCCATTTGTCGGCTCTTTTTTTTCCTTTTTCTTCTAATCCTTTTTAATCATTTTCTTCCGTTTTTTGTCGATCAGAACTGATCGGCTCCGTAAAACCGAGGCACCTGTTCGCCACCCGTAAAATTGATTTTTTTCACTGACCGGATCCTACACTTTGATCTAATCGTCTTGACCCGCCGTCTAGATTTCTCCCAATCCCTTTGTTGTTTTGAGTTTTTGATTTCTTCGAGGCCCGGCGTTGGGCCCCTTTGTCGAGGTCAGATCAATCTTGCCCTTCCCCGTTTCTTTTTTGAATTCACCAGCGCCCGTATAGGCCCGGTTTCGCAGCAGGTCGGATCCATCTATCGACCAAACGTTAATAACGCTTCCTCTCCCCCTCCAACATACCCAAGAACCCCCCCATATTTGTCCGCTTCGAAATGGCTTTTATTTAAAAGAAGACCTTATTACCGGTTTTTTTCCTTCCCAGCACTTCCCGGGAACTCTTTTGAGGATTTTTCTTCCGCAACACTTTATTATAGGGCATGTCGTCTTTTCCCCCTCGGGCCTGTTTACTTTTCCTTTGCTCAATCTCCCCCAACTTTTTTAAACACAGATGGTAATGGTGTTTCCTGTGTCTCCCTTTTTGTGTCCAAGTCGTTGCGAACACAGCCGCAATACTCCCCTTTGCTCTTCCACAAAGTCTTTTTTCTACACTGGACCACAGTAGTTTTGTTAACTCACTTGAAGCCCCCTCTTCGGTTGCTTCACGTTCCCCCAACACATTTCCACCCAGCCCACCGCTACGCAACATCCCCTTTTCTTCCCCCCAATCTCCCGCCACCCGCCGGTTTTTCCAAGTCACGCACGCCGATTTCTACCAGCAGGGCAACCGCTTATTGAGAACTCACACCCCTTGTCATCTACCAGCAGCGACCATGTAAGTGATCACTCCCCCTTCCTGAGGTCATTCCCCCCCCCAGTGTCCTCTAATCCAATTTTTACTTTTTTGTCCCCCCCGTCGTAGTTGCCAGACTCTATTCTTCTCGGTGATTGCGGAAGGGACAGCCATCACCCTCCTCCTTTCCCACCTCCCCCTCTGCCGCCATCATCCTGCACCCGCGAAGTTTTCTTTTACCAGATTTTGTGAGCCCAGGTTCGCTCCTTCCATTGGTTAAATCAGTCTTTACCCCCTTTTCTCGTACCATTTTGCAAGTTTCCATCATATTATTCTAAAGGAGGGTTCCTGCTGAATAGTCTTGTTCTCCTCTTTTTACCCTGGAAACGTTGTTAAGCCCTGATGAACCGAGGACCAGCTGTCTACGATCCCCTTTCCCCCTTCCAAGATCCTCTCCAACACAAGGTCTCTTTTTTTTTTTTTTTTTTTTTTTTTTTTTTTTTTTTCACTTGACGAGGATACGTGCTGGTGGTCGCCGAGGCCCCATTTTTCCTACCCGCGGAAGGAAATGTTTTTTTCTCTCTTTCCCCCCTCTAGTTGCCCTCCTCTCATCGGACGTTCCCAATTTTTATCCTGTTAAGGAATAACACCCCCGGTTCTCGTTATACGATGCTTGTCCTCCCAATCTCGTGGACGGGCGAGGAAAGGTTTGAGTCCCTTGACGAATTTCCCCGAAGGCGTCAGTACGTCATCTTTTTACGTCCCCTTCGGCTCGTTTTCCGCCGACACCTTTTTCTCTTTTTTCGATCCCCAGCGCGGACTACATCGTGCTGCCTGTTAGAGAGCTTTTTCTTTCCTGATTTCTGATCGACCTTTCCCTCCCTTTTGCGCGTCTCCTGCAGCCGCAACGTGTACCCCCTTTTTTTTTTTTTTTCCTTTTTTTTTGACCAACACTCGTGCCGCAGGCGGTGGCTCCTCTCGCAACGGTCATCGAGATCTTTCTCCCCATGGTTTCTCTTTCCCTTTTCGCGACCTTTCCGCGCATACGCCGTTAAATTGTTCAGGCGAAACCAGTCACCCCCCCCCTTTGTGCCGGAATTTTTTTTTACGCCCCGAGAACTGGGTCACGTACCC
>Ga0179593_1308151_pt1 | contig 10510 bp, 8 predicted proteins | sample CZODoug2_1_08_16_FD_185931 | JGI IMG/M metagenome (GOLD analysis project Ga0179593, IMG submission 185931) | Vadose zone soil fungal communities from Angelo Coast Range Reserve, California, USA - CZODoug2_1_08_16fungal (PacBio error correction) | ecosystem: Environmental > Terrestrial > Soil >... | reverse complement strand
CTTTTCTCGGCGACAGACCCCTTGGGACTCCCCCGTTTCTATGACGGCGTCCGGACTTTGCCGGCTAGGTGCCCCCACCTTTCCCATTTTGGATGTGTAATGTTGACTCGTAATCCGTTAGCCCCTCTGGAAGTTTCTTTTTTTCCCCTCCCCCCCTTTTGATTTATCCCTCCCTAGTTCTCGTTCTTGACATAAAGTCTGCCGCCTTTTCTCGTCGGCCCCTTGGTCCATTCTCCTCGTTGTTCATAGTGAAATCTGCAGATGTTCCCGCCCCCTCCTGGTTATCCCGCCCCGTCCCTTATCTCCGCATAGGGATTCTATTCCTTTTCGTTCACCCCTCTGTAATTAGATAAGATCTGTTCTTGATCCCCATTTTGAATTCCCCAGCCCCCCTTACCAGAATCTTTTTAGCAATTTGATCCTTCCCTCTTTCATTAACCCTCGTTGTTTATGAGCTCTTCCTCGCACCCCCCCACACCTTGATGTATTTTCCTCGTTTCACGATCCTTCTTGGAAGCAACCCTTTTTTTTTTCCGAACTTGACCTTCTTATCTTCCCACGAGGACCCTTCCCTGATCTGGTTTCCACGCGGATTATTTCTGCCGGGCCTTTCCTGAACCTTCTCCTTTTACGGACCAAGGCGTTCCTTCTCTCTGGCTTCGCCGATGCTGCCGGCGACCCCAACTTCTTTTTGATCTCCCCTTTAGACTCCTCGTGTTTTCGCCGTAGCCGTTAAGCGACGATCTGCTTTTCCTTTTCATGCCTTCCCCCTCTCCCCCTATCTACACTGCTCACCTGTCCTCATGATCGGTAATGATTTGCGAGCCCTGCGGCTTGCAGGGTAGTCGTATTTTTGGAACCCTTTATAGAACTCTGTTTCCTCTTTAGGGTTGGCCAGAATACCAAGACTCCGTTTCTCACGACTCCGCACCCATCCGCCGGTCCCTTTTACCCCCTCTCATAAGTTACAGGTCCGTTCGTCCGATTTCAGCCCTTGGTGTTCCGAAGCTTTCTCCCCTGTTTGTGACACTCGACCTGTACGCCCCCCTTTTCTTTAGATGCCCGCTCCGCCGTCGGCCTTCTGCAAAGATGTCTGCCCAATGAGAGATTTGAGCGGTGAAAGGACACCCCTACTCAAAGGATGTATGCGACTAATGCAGGAACCTAATAAATAATACTCTAGTTTGTAGTCCGCCTCTCAGCTTTTCGGTCATTTCCTCGTAAGTAAGAGGGATAACCTTACTACCAGTACATCAAGGTGACGTTGCCACCTGATCCTTTGGTTGTGAAGATTGTCTTTAAAGTCCATCAAGCCTCTCTAATGGCAAATATCCCTTCAATAAAACACCTCGTCCCCTTCGACTCATTGGTAGTAGGTTCTTTCCGTCATTAAAGAGGGCCCTGGAGTTTAACGGACTTGATCCTTCCCATTTTAGCGCCTCGTTTGAGATTGTAGTCGTCTATTTCTACCCGTGAGGTCAATGGTTTTTCCCCACCCCGAGGCCCCCCAACTCCTTTCCCTTGTCTCCCGCTGTTGTCCCGACGTTTGTTTCATTGGACATGACCTCCTCTGATTTATTTACCTTGGTCTTTCATCGTCCGCACCACACCGCGACCCCCCCCTACCCCTCCAAGCTCCCCCCACCAAGCGCACCCCCCCACCGCCACCCCCCCTCCCCCCCCTCCCCCGTCCCCCCCTCACAGAACCACCCACCCTTCGACCCACCTCTGCCCGACCCCACCCCACGGCCCCCCCCCCCACCCCCCCCCCCCGTTCCCCCACCAGTCAACTTGGCCGAGTATGAATAGTTTCTTTTTGAGACCCTTGTTTTACAATTACTGGAAGGCCAATCCTGGGCGCTTACCTCCTTTTTTACTGGACTTTTCAGAACCTGGTCCTTTTCTCTTCCCTCAACGTACAGGGATCCTACGCTTTTCCTTCCCCAGCCTTCACACAGAACTACCGGTGTGACGTGCTTTTCGGCGCTTTCGAGTTTTGGATTTCATCGTCGGAGCCTTAATTGTAAGAGATGGGCACTTCGTTTCGCAAAACGAGGACACCCCACGTCTCTTCCCAGCGCCCCTTATGCTGAGGTCTCCCGACCTTTCTGTAGTCGATGGTCACATTCCAGGGAGCTTTATTTCAACGTATTCTCTTTCTTTTGTTTGTTGCCCCGCAGTTGCCCCTTTCCCCTTCCCCGTATGAGTGTTAGTCTAGAAGGATATCCTCTTTTCGATACTGTTTTTGTTTGTCCGTCTGATTCCGGTTAAGCCTCGAACCCTCCATTTTAGTCGGCCAGGCGTTCTCCTTCAGACCCTGGAGTCTTTTTTTGTACCCGTGAATGAATCACCTGGTTTTTCTAAAGAGACACCGCTTGGTAGCCATTAGATTTTCCGGACACAGTTTAAGTGAGCCCGTTCTATTGTTCTTTGTTTGCCTCTCTTCCCAACCCTTTTGAGCGTTCACCCAAATCCGAAGCCCCCCTTCCAATGCCTAAAGCCGAGTTCCCATTATTTTTTAACAGGACTTTTTTTTGCCATGCTTTCAGTCCAGGATATCGCGTGTCATTTTTTCTAGTGTTATCCCGCATCATTTCATCCCTCGAACTTCCCGTCCACGGTGGCACCTCCCCTCCGGACTTCTTCCTTTACCAGTTTTTCACTGACCCGGGGCCCCCATTCCCCTCGTTCACGCCGCCAGAGCTCTTCAGATTCCCCCCGCACCGTGTTTTGAACGTCCGTGACCATCCTGGGGTTTTGGAAGGAGGAGAACTTCTCTCGCCGGCTGGGGTAAGTGACCTCCTTTTTTGCCTGCGGAACTCCGCCAGCTTACTTCTCCACATCACGAATTTCTTTCGTTGATCACAGCCGATCCTCTTTCAGCGCGCTGTTCCCGGATCACTTCGAGCTTTTTTTTTTTCTCGTGAGTTCAAAAGAGGTCCAGAGTTGCCCTTCCTCTCATGCCGACGACTTCTCAGTTGCTCTTCGAGGCGTTCCAGTTCCGCCTTCTTCCCGGCATGTTGTCGCATCCCCCTGGTATTGGTCCCCCCCCTTCTAATCCCATAGAAGCTGGATGACGTATTGGTTCACTTTGGTTGGCGGTACTGACCCCCAGGTGTGGCCCGATTCGTCGAGAGTTCAATCCCTCCCCTTGAGTGGGTCCCCCCCCCACCATCTGTTCAACTTCCATTTTCTGGTCTTCCTTTGATGCACTCCCTGCTAAGCTGTTTACTACCGTCGCCCCGGTACTACACTTCGAGTGTTTCTTTCCTTTCTTCGATGCTTCTTGCTTTCGATGACCTTTAGGTATCATACGCCCTTCGTACAAAGAGACCCCATCTTCTTAAGGCCCCTCGCCGGATCCGGCCCCCCCTTTTGCCTTTCTGTAATCTACCCACCGCTCCAGTCTGCCCCCCTTATACCCCTTTTCAGACATTCGTTTCCCCACCAAGGCCTGAATATTCCTTTGTTACTCCCCCTTGGTTTTTTCAATGTAGTTAGCCGTGCTGTTTTTGCTCAGCTTTATTTCTTGACAATGGCAATTCGACGTCAACTATACCCCCTCGTTCCCACCCTCTGGGCTGCGCTCTCTTCCCTCCGGGTTGACAAGTCGAAAACTGCCCGCTTTTCGACCTGTCAGGATTTGACTTCTTTTTTTGTTCCGTACCCCTTTGAGTATCATTCGTTTTAGGAACTTCCCCCTTGATGAAGCGTCCCCATTCCTTCCGCAACCTGTTGAGCCGTAGAAGTTTTTTACTCTTTTTCGTCCGAATCTGCGCCTCCAGCTTCGGGCCTCCTGCCTTTTTACCTGAGAAGTTGCTGTCGGCCAGGAAGCCAGTCTTTCACTGCCAGTTTCCCCCTCCCATAGCAATTAATTCAGTGCTCCTGAACTCTGGATGATGACGAACGCCTCAGTTTCCCCCCCGACCCTTTCTACTAGTAACACCTCCCCAGATTGTTGGTGTCTTCTTTCCGTGGCGTCCTCAACGTTTCCCCCTTTCATCCCCTTACTCCTTGGGATCAGTCTGACCCCCCCGATGAGTTAACTTGTTGCCCTTTCAAGTGTAGCCCCCTTCTTTTCATTGTTAACTTTGAACCATCATTTCTATTAGGCTTTTTTTTCCCCCGTGGCAACTGAGAATCCCCTAGGTTTTAGACGTGTCGGAGCTCTCAGAAGTATCTTCGTTTGCCGTCTTTAGTCTAGAGCCCCCCTAGAGTCGTGTTTAATAATTGCATGGCCTCTCGTTTTCGGTAAGAGTCCCGACTGCCTCGAAATGTCCACTCTTTCTCTAAGATAAGTCGTTCTTACAAACTACCTGCCCCCCTGATGATACGGCGAACACCTCATCCCTTGCATATGTGAATCGGGCCAGATCAACTCTTACATAGAGCCCCCCCTTTTTTTCCATTTGCGTTAAACCTTCATGCACCCCCCACCCTTTAGTTCATCTTTAGACCCTGGGGCTTCCCACCGAAAATCCCTAATCTCGTCAGCTTTTTCTATGGAGGCCAAACATCAAAAGGACCACAGTTACCTGAGCCCTGGCCTTTCTACATTACCGTCCATTTTTTCCACACATAACTTCCTTTTTCTTGGTAACAACTGGTGAAAGTCAGCCCTTTTTGAAGGCTAGAACCTTCCCCCCTTTTTTGTCTGCAGATCGCGGCACGGCCCCCCCTTTCCCCCCTTTCATCTGGGTCGACCCCCCCCTTTCGCACACTGCTGTAGGCTGACGTTAAGCCCTTTTCCTGTTTTAAGGAATCCTTAGTTGTCCCGGTCCCTCTCTGATTTTCTGCGCGCTCTCCTGTTTCAACCAGTTTCGGACACGTCTCTCTTTTTCTCCCGCACAATTGAGAAAGTTCCAATTAGCCCCCCTTTTTGCGGCTGGCGGACGTCACTTTCTGCCGCGATTTAAAACGTCCCCAATTCCCGTGAAGCCCACCTGCCTGTCCCTCTTTCCCCTTTATCAAAACGGGAGATCTGGTGTCTTTCCTTCCCCTGTTTGCGCTTCCCCCTCTTCTTTCTCTTCTCCCCCTTTTTTATACAGAACGCTGACGGTTCCCCGTCCTTGTTTCTGTACCCACCGATTCCGACGGTCTAACAAGCGAAAACCAGCCGGATGCAGTACCCCCCCCTTCTTGGACCAAGGGCGTTCCTTTAGTCTGTTTGCTCTCCCTACGTATCGTTCCCCCCCTTAACTGACCCCTTTTTCGAACGCGCACACCACGTGCCTTCATACTATTCTGTCCCTCCCCTGACCCGACCTTTTTTACCTCTGACCCTCTCCCCGGAAATTCTTTACCTTCAGCCTTCCACTGAAAGGTTGAGGCTTCCGGGATGAAGAACCCCGATCACATTGGCCGCAGTCCCCTCCGCGACTTTGCAGCCACTCTTGCCTTTCCCGCAGAACACTATTTTCCCCCCGTTTCTGTTGATCATCAAGTTTTTTCCAGACTAATTTCCATTAGTGTTAAGTCACTTGAGATCCTCTGGATCCCGTTTTTACAAGGTTTTCATAAATTTGTTTAGATCACGATGTCCTATACTATTCTTTTCTGATGGGTTTGCTGGTTACCCCCTTTTTCACCCCGATTGAGGTTTCAGTTTAGTAAGAATACCCCATGCACGACCGGTGAGTCCATGAGCTAAACCGGTCCTAGGCTCTTTGGACCACCGCTAAATTTCCCGCTTAGCGTTTTTGGCTAGTAGCGTGTTCGCTTCTAGGGGTTCCTTTTTCCTTCCCCCTTGCAGACCAACTAAGGCTTCTCGTTTTGAACTCTCCCCGGTCTTGCCTCTTCGCGCGACGGGACATATCCCCTTACGATTTTTTTTGGACTCTCCCAAAATAGCTCCCCCCCTTTTACCTACCTGTTGATCACTCCGACTGATAGTTTTCTTCATATTTTTTTCTTAGAGCCAGTTGTCTAGCTTTCTTCCATTTCTGTTCCTTGATTCCCCTAACAACCCCCTGGCGACTGCCTTCCCTGTTAATTCATCGTGTGTTCTACTTTTCTTCCCCATGACATTCCCTTTTCTCTCCCCGTTTCTCTTTCGCCTTTCACCCACAAATGCTTTGCCCTCCTTTCTCCGGCTGGGGGCAAAACCTTCTCCCCTTAGCTGCCTCCCTGATCTTCTGGATACGTTTTTCGGAATGTCGTCGTGCCCAGATTATGTTGGTGGCTCGCATTCCGGAATGGCCCCATCGTCTACTCCCATGCGACTTTCAGCTCTTTCCCGGGAGCCCCTCTGCTTCGCTGGGCCCTTTCCAATCCTAGACTGGAAGCCCCCGCTCCTTTTTTCCCCTCTGGTCCCCCTCGGTTCATCTCAGTCAGCGGTTTCCGTTCCTGGTTCTACCAAAGAGACCTCTTCCGGCTACCCTTCGCTAGGATATTTTTCAGGATGAGGACCGATTGTCTATTTTGTGCAAGTTGACAACGCTATACCGATCTTTTTTCCCTGAATTGGACCTCAGTGCCATTCTAATGCCACTTTTTCGAACTGCTTCTCACCTTCGCTTCTTTGGAAAAATCTGCGCCTCTTAGTTATTACGTCTACTAAGCACCTTGTGGTGTGAACGCAAGCTGCCAATTTTACAACGGCCTCTCTCATGACGTGTGCTGGGAGGACACTCGGACAGGCGGCACTTTTAGTCCGATAATGGACCCTCGGATTGTATCTTTGAAGCCCCCGTTCCTCTGCCGAAATGAGGGTTTCATTGCGTTCCTCTGTGCTCCTGGAAGCTCCTCCCCTATGCCGTTTTACTCTCTCTTTTTCCTTTGAGCGGTATCGTACAATAGAGAGAGAGCTTTTTCACCATTACCCCAAGAGGAATACTTTTTGATGATCGCCTTTTTTTTAATGCCCGGATCGAAAACCCCTCACCCTTAATCCGAAGACAACTAAGACGCCTAAATCCCCTTTCCATCGTCACCCAGCTGTTTGGATCTTACAGTAGCTGGTTTTACAGTCCCCCTGTGTGTCTTCCTACCATTCGCGTTCCCGGGTCGACTTCCCTCTGATGCCCTGGATGCTCTTTACATTCCAGGCTCATTCTTTCCCGAACACGAGGTTCCCCTGGCCTCACTGAGGCCAAATTAGCACGCCACAGTGGTCCCTTGTTCCATCCCGAGACCGGAAGAGCAGTTTTTAGTTTTTAAGCAGAAACATTGGAGTTGCCAAGGAGTGTCCATTTAGGACAGGAGGGAACTCTTTTGTGCCCAACCGAGGGGAAAGTACACCATTTCATTTGAGTCTCAGTTCCTTTTTTTTTTTTTTTTTGAAACCCCCCCGTCTGGGTCAGGACGGGTCCTTACGCGATTGTGGAGGACTCGTTATACTTACGCTCACCTGGGTTCCACCCCGTATAACGACTTGCCGTGATTTGAACTGCGCCCTCCAAGGCTCTTTTTTCCGCAAGACGCTCCCCCACAGGAGGTGTTCCCATTTTCTTCCCTTGAAGCTTGTCGTCTCGAAACATAACCTAGGTATAAACTGCTTAAACCATTTCGCCATCCGCCCGACGCCATGGGAAACTCCTTTCATTCGTTCCGTAGTTTTTCTTCTCGGTCTTTTTCTCTCGTATCCGTAATCTTGTGGACCGATGTCACTTTTGCACTTCTCTCCTTACCCAAGCAACAAAATATGAACATCCCTTGAGAGACATTCAGCTCTTGATTAGTCAGCGTGCCTTTGAAAATTCTCTTTTTCGCTTGGTCTACCAAAGCCAGTGCTCATGTCCCCACCTTACGAGGGAAGAGCCCTACGTAGAGGGTGAGTCCCACGCCCTTTGCGACTGTTAGAGGGGCCTATTGCTCTTCTCCTCTCTTTTATTTTACCCTTTGTTTCTGTTGAGATAACCTTACAAGAATCATCCCTCATCGTGGTCAACCTTCTTTTCGTCCTGCTACCAGTCTCCGTAATCTTTTCACCAACAGGAAGAAAGAGGACTGTTTTCCCCATTTACCCAATCTTTTGTCCCCGTCTTTCTCGCAGATAGTTGACTGTTGCATCCCGGCGGATTTTTTTTAGGGGTTTTTCTCTAACTCCCATTTAACAAGCTCGGTCCCTAGCTAAGAAGTAAGCGCCTCCTCGTGATTTTTTCCCTCACTCCTTTTTTTGATCACCGGTTTCTGCGGGCGATTGCAGGCTTTGCTCTGCGGATGACCCCCTCTCGTTGTTTTTAGATAACTCCCCCCGGCCAGGTCGAGCCCTCCCCAATGGACCCACGCTGCAAACTAACTTTCGTAAATTTTTTCCGACGGACCGGCCCTTTACAATTCCCTGCGTGAGAAGCCATAGCAGCTGTCCCCTTGACCCCCTACATTCCGCTAAGTCTCCCGTCGGAAACCTACTTTTTTCGGATATATTCTCTGATGCAATTCACCCCTACTTCCTGTTCGTGCATGTACTTTGAGACGGGCCAGCTTAAGACCTGCCCCAATTTTTTCCCTTCCAAGGATCTTTTATGCCGATCTCTACGAGATCTGCTTAAATGGCAAATTGCCGAAGCGTCCGAGGGAGGGACCCCAGAAGTTTAACATCTCGTTTCCTGAGACCCAGGAAGACGAATTACAGATCAGACGCATAGCGGCCTAACCCAAACTTCCTCATGATTTCTAGCCCCACCTGCCCCATCGTTCCTTTCAACCAGGCGTTTCCGCAATCACAATGCAGCGTCTGGCCGATGGTTAAAGTGGAGTTATCCGGGATAGCCCAGTAGTACTGGAGGGACCCTGGTTGAGATCGCTGGGTCTGCAAAAAAAAGTCCTTCAAGGGCCACACGTTCTACATGTATGGACGCTGTAGTCCTTTTAGCCCACTCTCTTGAAGTGCCGCTCCCCGCGCTTACCGGAGGACTACACTAGCGGCTTTAGTAAGGCCCCTAATGAAATTCCGCTCGAATCCGCAGGGTAGCTTAGGAATGTCGGTACCCTGCCCCCCCTTAGTACCCCAGAGGCCCGAACCCTGAGCCCGCTTCCAATTCTTTGATGGATAGGAGTACTCGTTCATCTTCCCAGACCAGCGTCCAGGATTTTTCCTTCCCCCTAACATTTATTCAATCGATTCCACCACCAGATCTGAATCGTCGCCCCCCCTCTTTTTAATTGCAACAAATTAATGATTCATCTGGTCTCCTTCGGCTGCGCCGGTGATGTCCCTTATCCCCCTTCAGTCGACGTCCCTCTGTTTTCCCCCCTCCCGAGGAGGTAAAGCGGACTAGCGTTCTTGACCCAGCGACTCGCCGACCACGTTCCTCAAGCCTTGTTACTCCCTGCGGATCGCCCATAGAGAGTGATTGTATCCGTTAGACGGGGTGGAATTCGGGCTCGGGTACGAAACTGGACCCCGTGTACCCCCTCCGGATAGCGAAGAGCCTATAACAACTTTTTAGTCTCACCAGTGAGGACCAATGACATCGTTTATGAGGGGGTACCTTCCCTAAATCATTGAAATTCTCGCATCGTGGCTCCCAGCGCGCCACCAGTCCGCCTGCTTCCTGGAGACGTGGAGTGTATAGGCAGAGATGCACAGTCCCGAGGTCCCTACACGTCAATTTCAAGCGTAGTACCTTAGCCGAAGTTGATGCGGACACCCCCCCCCTTCGAGCCGTTTGCAAAGAATTCCTTCCCGTCCATGACCTGGAACACGCATTATTTTGTGGTCTCTTGGGCCTTTGTTGAACTTTTTACCCTGCGAGACAGTTCATTCAGACCACCCTCGTTTAAGGTCCCCACTTCTCCTGACCACATGCTTTGCTATCAGTGTCGAACCCACTTTTTTTATAGCCATGAAATCAGGTATATTAGATTCTCTATTTTTCCCCGGTATCTCTTTAGACTCATATCCCCTTGTTGTTTCTGAACTACGTTCCCTGTCGTGCGTGATCACTCATGCCACGTTTTGCCTCTCTTTGGACTTATCTTCGGTCCTCGCTCCAAAACCCCTCGGAGGCGTTAGGGTTTCCGTCCGACCGCGCTCCCCCCCCCCCGAAAGCTTCCCATGAAGAACTGGCCCCTCTTCCCTCACGGCTAAAGGTATTCCCCCAAAGCAAGTTCTTTTTTTTTTTGCTCCAGCGCAAGACCTCACATGACCGACCGAGCGCAAGCCTTTCTTCTACTTCTCTCCCCGCTGGGCCCTTGCAAAGGGCCCCAGGCCGTCAATCCCCCGACTCAGCTATGACGAGTGGAGGCCATTGGGACTGGCCCGTAAGTGCCCCCGCAAGACTGCCATCCCTTGTCGGAACCCACTCAGCAATCCGTTCGGCATAGATAAACTGCAGTTCGGTCTTGCCGCCACTACACCTGCTACAGAATCTTCATCTTTGAGGCCTCTATTACTTCCAACTTCCCCTCGCCTGAGGGGAGACTGCATCAAGTTCCCTGCAATCTTTTCCGCTTACGGCCGGTTCGTATGTACCACCTGGTGACGATCCCCCCTACGTCTTTCTGACAAGAATTACCCGGCGTACCCCTTCGACTTGATCTCTTCCTTCACAACTGCCAGATGAGG
>Ga0179593_1818396_pt1 | contig 10511 bp, 12 predicted proteins | sample CZODoug2_1_08_16_FD_185931 | JGI IMG/M metagenome (GOLD analysis project Ga0179593, IMG submission 185931) | Vadose zone soil fungal communities from Angelo Coast Range Reserve, California, USA - CZODoug2_1_08_16fungal (PacBio error correction) | ecosystem: Environmental > Terrestrial > Soil >... | reverse complement strand
TCTTCCCAGAGATTCTTCCCCCCCTACGTCGCGGTAAGCCTGTTGCCCTCTTCAAGTAGTGTCGCGCCATTGAAAATAGGTGTCCCCCTTAGTAGAAGCACAGTTTCAGATGCGCAATGACTCTTTACGGTAAACCGTAATCGTGTCCCTTTTTCCCCTAGAAAATGAGTTTGACAGAATGAACGGCTTCTTTGACACTCCCGTCCCTGGTTCAAGATACGCCCCCTTCGTGGTAAACGTATATTTATTGCTTTCACTTTCCCTACTCCCAATATAGATAGGCTCCCCCCCAATCGTGCCCTCATCTTAAGCGGTCTGGTCTCTCCCTTTGCAGAGACACAAAACTCAACTGCTGTCGGGTGCGCTTCCTTTTGCCCTCTGTGTTTTCATTCCAGATTGTAAACCTTCCCTCACTGTGCGAAAAGCGTTCGCGTGCTCTGATCGTCATTCGGCCGTACTGCACGTGTTTCCCTTTTTTCCCTCTTCCCCGCCAGGGCACCATGGGTAGTAGTAGGCAGAGAGAGCCAGCTCCCCCTTCTATTTTTGAATAAACTGAATAACGCCTTCTGGACTTCAAAATGGCGCGTTGACCTTCCTCCTCTTTTTTCGTCTCCGTGCGTTGTGGGCGATCTCTCCCCTTCCCTTCCGAGAAGTTATGAAGTCCCCCATTTTCGGAAAAAATACAAATTCAAAAGGCTTCTTTCCTTTTCCCCGGTGCTCTTTTTCATCTTCTATGACTAATCCCTTGTTTTCATTTTTTTTTTTCCCAGCAAGGACATGCAACAAGTTCTTCCCTTCATTAGTTGCACCTTTTTTTTCTCACGACGCCGGTGTAGAGAGTGGAAGTTCCCCTGTGAGCAAAGACTCCCCTTTTCACAATAGCAGGTTCTGTGACCTTGCACAGAAAGCAGTCACCCACTAGCATTCCAATCTCGATCCTGATCCGTCATTGTCCACCCCCCCCTGTGAAAGCATAATGATCCTTTCTGGCTTCGACCAAGGCGATACTCTTCCTTCCCCCTTCCCGTTTCAATCCACAGTGAAATCCTTGCGGATTCTTCCCCGTCTTTCAGAAGGTAAAGAGTATCCACTAGGACGATTTTTTCCCTAATGAACAATCCCAGTATCCAGCGTAGCGTAATTGGCTGCTCCTCTTTTTCTTAAGGGAGGAGACGATTCCCTATTTTTGGCTCGCCCCCCCCTCTAAGGGCCAAGGTGACCTCTCTTGCATATAGGGAAACTCGCCGGGACGGTCCCCCCCCAAATTTGAACCTTGTGTTTCTTCTTTCGGCTACCAAGAAAGTAGCGATTTTTACTTTTCACGGCAAGAGAGATGTGTAGAGCGCCTGACAGCGTCTTCCCCCCCCCCTTTTCCTTCGTTACACTCCTTGCCAGGCTCATGCCAACCTGCCGCTCCTTTATAAAATAGCGCATCCTGTTGAGTCTGTGACCGCGTTCGATCCCCCTTTCCCTTTTCCTTCCCAGCTCTCAAGACGTAGTTTAGTCCACGTTCAGTCTTCCCTTTTTCCTTTCCGCAGCAATTGTAGGCATGGACAAGACGCTCCGCTTGGGATCGAGCCTAACTTCCCCCCCACCACGAGATATCATATCTTCGGTGAGGCCCCCCCCCCCCCCCTTCTTTTTCCCCTTGGCCGGCATGGAGCTAAGATTTCGAATTTTTTTCACTATTTTTGCAGTCCTTTCCTTTCTTTCGGCCGTTCTATGAAAAACGGTACCAACGCGCCCTTCCCCTTTTCCTTTTTTCCTATGAGAAGAGTAGAAGAGCCTTCACGGGCGGTGTACAAACTATCCCCCCTTTCTACCTTGCTTAAATTTCGGGTGAAGACCTTGCCTCCGTCTCCCTTCCTTCCAGAATCTGGACACGGGTGCTTTCCCTTTGCTTGCGAGGTTTCAAGCTATTCCCCCCCTTCCAAGTGCCAACAACCCCATCTACTGTCGCCTGAAGATTGTATTCTTCCTCTTTTCCTTGCAAAGTAAAAGGTGAACGATAGTCCTCTTTCCCTCTTCCCCCCTTCCCTTTTTCCTTCAGATGATTTACTCCCGGCGGCTTCTTCTCTTCTTTGTGGATTAGGTGGGCATTCAGAAGTCCCCCTTCGGACACTGAGAATATCCGATGAATTCCCTGTCCCCCTATCGTGTCCTTCTTCACGATGGGAAAAGTATCCTCCGGCTGCTCCTTTCAGGCAAAAAGTTTGAGTTCTTTTTCCCGTCGCCCAACAACAGGTTTTTTCCCTCCCCCCTTCCTACCCTTGTTTTTTGTTGAGAGAGGATTAGCCATGGCCTATTTTCTTTCTGCACGGTAGACGTTCCCTCAACAAACGTGTGCATGTCCTCCCCCCTTTCCCCCCTCCCAGCTTCTGTGTCCACTTGTTCCCCTCTTCAAGAATCCTCCCCCCCCTTTGAACAATTTTACCATTCTTCATTTTCGAGTTAATGTTTTGCTTCGAATAGCCCCTCCTTTAGATGTTCCCAAGTTTCCGCCGGAATAATCATCGGGAGTGACCCCTTTTTGCTCGTCGTAGGAGAGACTTAGAAGAGAACCCCTTGCAACCTGGAGAAGGGGCGTTCCCCCCCCTTAAATGATCAACCTTTCATAACGCCCCCAGTAGAGGGTTTTGGTGCCCTCCCTCTCCATTAAAAGAAACGTCCACCCTTCCAGATTCTGGAAAATGCTTTTTCCCTTTTTAAGCACTTTTTTTTTTTCCCCTTCGCGTATGAAAACTTGGCCAAATCCTATTCCTTTTTCCCCCCTTTCTCCCCCCCCCAGTTAAACAAGCTGCCCGAGTCCACGCTTATAGAACCCTTTTTTTTCCCCAACTGCTTTCGCCCTCTTTTCGCTTCCAAAAGAAGATGCTGATTGGACGACTTCCCCATTTTTCTTTCCCTTCCCACGGGAATAATCGCAGATGGCATCACCTCTTTTCTCTATCCAAGTCGGCTGGTATAATGACGAGCTTCCCTTCTGCCCATGCCCCCCCTTCCCCTCTAGAGATTGACGCAGAGCTGAAAAGTGACATTTTTATTGTCCCCACGTGTTAGAATTCCCCTCCCCCCTTTTATTCTTTTTCCCTAATACACTTGATTCCGTATCTGACGAAAGAGACCCTCTCCCTCAGAAGTGGAGCTCTCTTTTCCATGAGTTGCTTCCCGCCTTTTCTTTTTTCAGACGCGGAATTCTTGTCTTCTTCGCAGAAAACTACATCTCTTTCTTTCTTTTTCCCCTAGCAACATAGCTAATTAGTGCTCTCCCAAAGTTGACCTTCTTCTTCAGGCTAGTCCCCTCCCGCTTTCCATCAAGAGCCGCCCTTTCTGTCACCCTGGCGCTATCCCCTGAAAAGTAGTGGTAGCACTAACTCCCCCCCCTTTCCTTCGTGCCTGTCGAGTGTAAGCGGAACGACTTTCCCTTTTTTTTTTCCTGTTATTTTTCCTCCCCCCCCCCGGTAAACGTAATCGTGTCCCCTTCCTAGAGGTGTGCACGGATTAGAGTGCTTTCCCGGCACCGATCATCAGGTAAGATCTTTTTTTTTTTAAAACAAGTATCTTTCTTTCTTGATCGCCTGGTCAGAAAGCCCTTTCCCCCCCCCTTCTCCTTTTGAGCATATTTGCACTCATCTTCAGGAAGTAGGTGGTATCTCTTCCCCATAGAGGAATTTGGATACTTTGGTTCCCAGTTCCTTTCTTTCCGCTTGAGTTGACATCAGATGGTTAACCCTTCTTTTCTTTTTCAAATAGAGACAGCGGTACTCTTTTTTTTTGCACGAATGAATAGGCCGTCCTTCCCCTTTTCATGGGCCCTTCTTGTCCAGCAAGTATCCGACCCTCCTTTATAGTAATAGAGTATGAAATCCCTTGGTATTTGTTGAGCAATAAATTCCCCCTCCTTTTTTCTTCCTTCTTAAACATTTCCTCTTTACCGTTCATACGTGCATAGACTGGGACGTGCGTCTATATTTCTTTTTCTTGAGAGAATAGAGAAAGGAAAAGGTCCTTTTTTTTTCACTCGCCATTGTTTGAAGCAATATGGTTCCCCCCTCCCCCCCCCTTCCCCCGGAGTCGAGTCGGGAGCTTTGACCCTTTCTCTTCTACCTGGTGACCGGCGGGCTTCCCTTCCCCCCCCTCCCATTTAACGCGTACGTTCTCTTACGATAATTAAGTTGCAGTGGTGCAACTCCCCTTTTTTTTTTCCTCTAGTGAAGGTAAGCGCAAATATTCCCCTTCCCCCCGTGGGAACCCTGGATCCTTCTCCTTTCCCCCCTTTTTTCCGCTGTTCGTACCCAATCTCTACCACCACTTCCTGAAGCTTTCCCTTTTAACGATGCCCTGCCAAGTCCTCTTTTCTTTTCCTCCCCAATTGGACGATAGATGGAATTGTCCTTCCCACGCCACAGAAAGACTTGCGGCATTGCGTTTCCCTCCTCCCCGTGGCATGAGTAAAAGGCCACCGCCGGTCTTCCCTTTACCGCGAAGAAAAATCCACTCCCCCCTGTCTCATCTGCGGCTTAACCTTTCCCTGTTTTCCCTATTTTATGGGCGAGAGACAACACTACTTTTCCATTCATTCCCCCTTTTACCCCGAGAAGTACAGATTATGGGCTCTTGATTGGACGTGGACTCTACCTTTGACAAACTTATTCGGAGTGCTACCCACGAGTAGCGATGGTCTAGCCCGTTTCAGTCCTCTCTCTTCGTTGAGGCTAGAGAGCTTTTCTGTCTTCCAAAGGAAAGATTCGACGAATTTTTCTCCTCTCCCTGACGCCATTCTGATCCCCACACCTTTATAAAATACGCGAAGGTCCTTTTTTTCTCTCAAGGAAAAAAGTGATATGTTTGTCCTTTTGTGATTCTAACAGTTTGCCATCGAGGCTTCTTCCTTCCCTCTCTAACTTCCATTTTTCTTGCCCTCCTGTAGTGATGGCAGAGTTCGCTCTCTCCCTCTTACCGGCACTGAGAGGCATGCTATTCGGTGTTCTATCGAGCGAAGTCTCCTTTTTCTTCTCCCCTTTTGCGTAATCTTTGAACTTTCCCTTCCCTCCCCTCCGCGCGGAATCAGTTTTTCTTCTGTGGAGATGAAATGAAAACGGGAACCCCCAAGCTGTGGCCTCTGCGCCGAGTCTCGAGTCCCCCCTCCTTCCCCCTTTTTTCCCCTTGTCCAACCCTTCGACCCCCCCCCAACGATAGTATTGGCAAGAGTTCCTGCGGCACTTTCTCTTGGTGAAGATTACCTCCCCCTCCTCTTTTGCTGCCATTCCAAGGAATCTGAAGGGTTTCTTTTTCCCTTCTTGGAGAAGTTTTGACGATTGTCCCCTCTACGGCGTTGTAGATTTGTTTTTTTCATGGATTTTCAGCGTTTTGCCCTGGAAACGTCTCCAGGTTGCCGAAGTCCCTCCCTCTCCTAAGAGACTCGAAAGATGATACCTCTGATCTTGCCATCTAAGAGAGGTATGGTTTTCCCTTTTCCTCCCTATCCCCCGTTTATTCTCATATCGATGAAAGAAATGGGAAAATTGTTTCCGTTTCCCCTCCCTCCTTTTACCAAAGTAGAAAAGAGATGCGACTTTGTTTCTCTTTCCAGCCGGGAGGCTACGTGCGACCAGACGATCCCCTCACCCTGTTTTTCCCGCCCCCGTTGTTTTTGTAAGTTCTTCTCTCGATTGTTCCCCTTGTGGATTGGAGACGCGTTCGCCTCCTTCCCCGTTTCCTTTTCCCTCCGTGCACACAAAGTAGCACAGAACGTCGATTTGACGACAGGGACCCCTTCCTTACCCCTCTCCTTGTGAGTTTTACCCCTTCTTTTCTGAATAGCCAAACGAAGCCCACCCCTTCCCTTTCCCTTCTTTTTCTCCTTTCCATCAGGGAGGACAAAGTATTATAAGCGTGAGGTCCCTTTTTTTCCACTCAAGGCAAGCAGAAAGTGATCCTTTCCACCTGTGTATTCGGCGGGAAAACAGCTTCAACCTGCCCCTTTCATCCCTCCCCTTAGAGGGTTTTGGAGAATTAGAAGTGGATATCCCCCCCTCCCCTCCTCTCTAGAGCACCCTCCCTCTTCTCCCTTTTCTTTTTCCTTCAACAAATTTTCTCCGTCGAGAAACTTGGCCAACCTATCGTTGAGGTACGACCCTTTCTTTCTCTTTTATCTCTCGCTGCAGATTCCACGCTATCGAAACAAGTGCTGCGTCGTTCCCAAAAAAAAAAGAGACGTTCCCCGAAGATGCTGATGACGTGCCAATTCCCTCCCCTTTTTCCTTAGCTCACCACTACTCTCTTGATATCTCAGGTCGGTAGCTCCCGATCCCATTTTTTTTTTCCTTGCAAAGTGAAAACCATTGAGAGATTGCTCCTTTTCTTTCTCTTTCCCCCTCGTCCCCATCCCTTTGCAACGTGTTCGCATCACCCGGTTTTTCCCAAGAATCACCTGTGTCCGGTCTTTCTATGGTATCAATGGCTAATTTCAGATCTCTTGCCCTTTCCCTTTTTTTCCCGAAGATTGTCCGAAATCTCTTCTTTTTTTTTCCTTTGCCGCAAAATACCCTCCCCCCATCGCTACTTCTTGTTCGCCAGAAAGATACCTTCCCCCCCCCCTCCCCTTCCAATTCTATTCCCCCTCCGCCTTTTTCATCAAGAGCCTAGAATCTTATTTTCCCTTTAAGAAATGAAAAGGAGTTGTCGCTCAGACCCCCTTCCCGGTCCTCTTGTTAAGCCGCATCTCCTCCCTCCTACTTTGATTTTTTTTTTTTTCACCGTAATCGTGTCAATTCCGCCGCTGCCTCCCCTTTTTTTCTCTTTGAAATGCGGCAAAGAGTCAATCCTTTTTTTAAACCGTATCTCGCGTTTGTTCCTCCCCTTTCCCCCCAGTAAAAATTTCCCCCCTTTAGCTTTCCGCCATAGTGCAACTGCCAGCTTAAGTGGTTCCCCCCCTCTTCTTTCTGGAAGAGACCAATACGAGGACTTTTTCGGTCCAGGGTCCCACCGTGACGTTGCCAGTTTTCTTCACCTTCCCCCATTAGCACCGCGTGTTCCCCGTTTCGTTTAGTTTCACCACTGCAACGGGACTGTCCTCCCCCTTCCTTGAACTTATTGGTCAAGAAGTATCCGCCGTTTTTTTTCTGTCCTAGATCCCCTCCAGAATTGAATCACTCCGGTGGAAGTGTAGTGTTCCGCCCATCCCCCCTTTCATCGAAGGGAATGAGATATATCCTCCCCTTATAATCTCAAGCACAGGCGATGTCTCCTTCCTTCCACGGCAAAATACACCGTCCACAGGGTGATTCAGTGGCTTTCAAACCCCCCCTCTATGAAAATAATGACTCACCTCTCTTCGGGCCCAGAAGGACCCTTCCCCCCTTCTATTCTTCTAGTCTTCATTCACAGTTGACATTTTTGTGATGAACTCCCTTTTTTTTCTTTTTCCCCTTACTTTCCTACAATCTGGATGAACGAAAAGCTGCCCCTTTCCCCCACCCCACCTCCTCAGTACCAAAGTCCTAGCTTTTTTTCCTTTCCTCCCCTTAAGATGACAGTGGAAAGATGAGCAAGTTTTTTTTCCTTCGACCAAGGCGATACGCTGTATTCCCCCCCCAAGCCCCAGTCCTTCCTTTGCGGATCTGACCGATTGTAACCCCCTCCTCCGTGAATGCGTAAAAAGGCCACCGCCCTTTTTTCCCTCTTACGGGATTACCGAGAAAAATCCCCCCTTTTAGTCCTTGTATTTCTACTGCGGATTGACCCCTCTTCCTGGCGTTTTTTTTTCTCTTCCTTGTAAATATTGTATGGAGCGTCCCCCCCTTCCCAGGTTGACCGAGAAGTAAGATTCCCCTTTCCTTTCCTTTCTTCTTTTTCCTATCGTGTCGGCTCACCTTATTCTTCCAAAAACGTTCTTTCTTCACGAAGTAGCGAGGGGCTAGGAGTAAGGATTCCTAGAGAGCCTGAGCCTTCCTCCCCCACCTTCCTCCTTCTTAGGTTGCGCACTCCTTTCACTCGGCCTGAACTGACCGCGCACCCCCTCTCAGGTAGGAGGTCCCTTTTTTCGATCAATGGGATTTCTTTCCCACGCATTCTCACCGACTTAGTCCACGTTCAGCGGATCCTGCGCAATTCTTTTTTTTCTGGCAGACGTACGCGCGATGACTCCCCTTTTCTTTTTTCTCATCTTCTCGGGAGGACATCGTCCCTCCTTTTTCTCTTTCCTGCCTTTCTTTACAAGCCTCTTTTGGCATGTCCCTACCCTCGAGAGAAGCAGGTTTTTGTTTTTCCTCTTTCTTTTTAGATGAAGAGTGGCCTTTTTTCTTTTGACGGGCGTGTCAAACTATGTCGTTACCCCCCCCCCCCTCCTTCCCTAAATTGGGTGTGAAGGAACTTCCCTCCCTCTCTTCTTTTAAAAGGGGTTGATATTAGAGCCCCTTTTTTTTTTCTGTTTCGCGATGGAAATTCCCACTTCCCGCCTCTTGATTGGATTTTTCCGTCCTTCAGTGGTTTCGTTTTCGCGGTGTTTCTTTTTCGATAGTAATTGAGATTGCATTGATTTCTCTACTTCGATAAAGGTGTCCTCCCGATGAGTTATTCCCTTCCTTCCTTTCCCCCCTTCCTTCTGGTTCCCCCGACTGCCAAAACATTTAACTCTCACAAATTCGAACTGTCTCCCTTCCCTTCCCTGGGTGTAAAAATCGGGGGAAGTTCATCTTTGAATCTTTTCTTTGGGGTCCGGGCTGGCTTGGCCTCCCCCCCTCTGCTTCATCCGGGAGGATGACGGCGACCCGCGCTCCCCATTTCCCCCCCTTCTTTTCTCATACTCAGTTGTGTTGGTTGAGTCTTTTTTTTTTGTTGGAGCGCGGTAGCCGTCATCCCTCCCCTTTCACTCCCCCCCCCTGAACCAACTCTCAGCTCTGCTTCACTTGTTCCCCTCTTAAAGAGATGAACGTCTCTTTTCCTCCCCTCCCCCTCTTATATTATAACATTTGAAGGAGATTTTTTTGTAAGTTCCCCCCCCTGCAATATCGCAGGTTCCTCCCCTTCATCGGGAGGAAAAGTCTTATCAAGCTTCTATCCTTCCCTCCTCACAATTTAATTTTTGTTTTTTTTTGTGGTTGTTTGGTTTGTTTTTTTTTTTTTTGTTCTCTTCCTTTTCTTTTGTTTTTTTTTTTCTGCTTTCTTCTTTTTGAAACTCTCTCAACTGGAGGGTTTTGTTTCTTTCCCCTTTTCCCCAAGGTACCCAAGTCCCTACCTTCAATCTTAGAAGACCGTAGAGGTTTTTGGCGCTTCCTTCTCCCCTTCGAAACATTGAGAAGCTTTTCAACCCGTCCAGATTCTGGAAATGATGCCCCCCCTTCCCCTTTCTTTTTTTCCCTTAATTTTTGACTCCTCTAACAAAAACTCTGGCCAACTACGATTCCCCCTATTTTGAAACACAAGCAGTAAACAATTCTTCTCATAGGGCCACGATTAATCCTCACTTCTTTCCTTCCGCCACAACCACTGTCCGGCGAGCGAGTTCGCTGCCCAACAGCTTCTTTTTCCCCTCCCCTCCGTTCAAAGGACATGACTTCGCCGATGGTCCCTCTTACGGCTCGATCCAAAGAGGATGTGCTTTCTTCTTTTCCCCGAACCCCAAGACCCTTTTTATGATTGAGAAGGAGCTTCATTGTGCCCCCCCCTTCGATGGCAAAGTTTCGATCCCCCCCTCACTCTTACACAGAATCACATTGTTTTTAGTCCCTTCCTCTTATTCCTTCCCCCATCCCTAAGTGGCGAGTAAGGTTGGCAGAGCTCCTCTTTCCTCTTTCGTCAGAAATCTATACTTTGTACTCAAACTACATCCTCTGCCGGTTCCCCTCCCCTCTTCCTCTTAGTCCGCACGTAAGTCCCCAAGTTGACAACGTTTTGCCTTTCCTTTCCTCCGCTTTTACAGCAAGAGTCTTTTCTTCCGTCTTCCCCGGGAAGCAATGAAAAGCTTTTTTTCCTCTCCTCCCCCTTTCTTTCCGTTTTTTCCCCCTGTCGCGTGTAGCCGCAGATGCGCCCTTTTCTTTTTCTGTGAGGTATTTTCCACTTCCGCCCGCCCCTCCTGTTCCTCCTCGGCACTCCCCTCCCCGGTCCTATCCGCAAAGTCTTTTTTGTCTTTTTTCGTGTTGGCAATCAAGGTTATCCTTTTTTTTTTTTTCCCTTTCAAATATCGTGCTCAGGAGAGTTCCCTTTTCCTTTTCCCCTCCCTTTCTATTGATGCAGCTCCCCCTCGCGGGTCCTTTGGTACTGCTGTCGGTGCTATTTCCTTTTTTTGGTCGTTGCATACAGATTGTAAGAGTCGCTCCTTCCCGTTCCGCTGTGTCGTTAACCACTGCACCTTTCCCCCCTTTTCCTGCACTTTACCTTTTGCATTGCCTTCTTGGTCCCGAAGTCTATCCCCGCTTTTCCTTTCCCCTCTCCAAAGATGGACAGGAGTTGTTGCCCCCTTTTTTCTCCCCCCATAGGCTCAACACATGTCTCTTTCCTTCCCCTCCTCT
>Ga0179593_1683591_pt1 | contig 10511 bp, 17 predicted proteins | sample CZODoug2_1_08_16_FD_185931 | JGI IMG/M metagenome (GOLD analysis project Ga0179593, IMG submission 185931) | Vadose zone soil fungal communities from Angelo Coast Range Reserve, California, USA - CZODoug2_1_08_16fungal (PacBio error correction) | ecosystem: Environmental > Terrestrial > Soil >... | reverse complement strand
ACTCATCCACTGGCACATTTAGGTGAAGGGCTATGACTTTTTTCTTTTGTCAGATGTTTCCTTTTTTCACACATTCTTCTCTTCCCTCCCATCCTCAAAGGCAATGGGAGGTGCCCTTTTTCTTTTGGATCACCCCCCTTTTTACTGCCTGAAATGAACCCCTCCCCGTGACAAATTTCCATATTCACATTGATCCCAATTTTCTTTTAGGGAGGTTGGTATGCCATCTTTTTCCTAAATCCTTTTTGGTTTTTTCTCGTCGGTGCTAATACCCCCCAATCTTTTATTCCCCCCTATCCTAGATGCCAATATTCATGGACATTTTTTCCCTTCTCCTTTCAGTTTCTCGGCAAAATCTACAAATTTTGCTAAGACCCCATGTTGGTGAACCCTCCACAATCCCGATGCGCGTGGGAATGGTCAGTCCCATCTTGAGCCCCGCCCCCCCTCACTGCAACATATGACCCCGCACCATTCTCAGGCCTTCCCCGTCAGATTTCACCCTTTCCCCTTTTGCTCAAATTCACCCCAACAATGCAATGGCTCCAATTTCAAAGGCAGGATCATGCCTGTCAATCCTGGTTCCCCCATCATGCCCCAGCTGAAATGTCCCTCCTGGACAAACCCCACTTGTTGCAGCTCAAGAAACCCCACCCCCTTGATGGAGCTGAATTTTTTTCTTTACCCCCTCCATCCCACCAACGGCTGTTGGTTTTTTCCATGGTGTCAGTCATTCACCCTTTTTGTTACTCTTTTGATTTGAGAAGACCTCCTTAATCTTCCCTTCTACACCCTTTTTTCGCCACAGGACCTGTCATTTTTCGAAAAAAGGCCAACCCCCCGGACTCCTTCAAAAAACCGCCCGTCTATTTCGGAGGCCAGCACAGATTTTGCTTTTGTGTCAGGATTTATTCTTCTGTAGCCCTTTTATGGCGGGGAATGTGGTGTGCTACCTTTTGTTTCTCCAGGTGGAGGGTCTTTTCGCGGGGTGGTGTACCTTTCCTTCACACCTGTAATTGACCCTTTGATCTTTTGGATGTTAGCTTTTGAACTTTGGGACTTGCTCTCCTCCTCCCTCTTTCCCCTTCTTAAAAGAGGATTGTTGTAAACTTCGTTGGCCCAGTCCCTTTTTTCTTCCACAAGTTTTTCTTTTTCCCCGTTCATCTTCCTCCATCCCATCACAATCCCCTCCCCCCTCATGCCGTTGAAGGCAACCTTTTTCCTCAATGGTAACCTCTGGCTTTTTGAGGGATTTTCGTTCTTCCATCCCGCGTGTTTCCTCACTACCTTCCTCCAACCCCCTTGGGAGAATGTATGTTCTTCCCTTACCCTTTTTTCATTCCTTGGAGCTTTTTTTTTTTTTTTTTTTTTGTCAAGAAAGGGGGAGAACGGGCATGCGACATGTAAACTTTTCTTTTTCTCCCCCTTTGTGATCAACTGTGCCCTAAACAAGGCGACAGTTTCTTTATCTTTTGAAGTTTTTTTCCCCTTTTTGTTGAGGGAGTCTGGCCCCACTGGGGGTTTCCTCCTGTTCCCTTTATTTTTTATCCTATTCATCAAACATTTCAACATTCCCCCCCCTCATATCTTCCCAGCCGCTTTATTGCTCCTCTTCAGCTCCGATGCGCCGTCAGTTTGGCCAATATGAGCCTTTTTTTTTTTTTTTCCCCCTCTCCCCCCCCCTTTTGCCCCTCCGATGATTGTGACCAGTCCTCTTTTTTTTCAGCTTTTCTGCCGTTCTCCCCCTCTCCTTTCTCCCCCCCCTTGTGGGACTGTTCAACATTTTCAGGTTACTTCCCTTGTGCCCCTGACGTTTTTTAGTCAGTCCCCCTTTTCCTTGCCCCTCCCTTCTTTTTTTTTTTCCCATCCGTGTCAAGGTGGTTTTTTGGCCACCTTGGTGAATTTTTCTTGCACTGTTGTTAAGCAGTCCTTTTTTTGCCTGACATGACTTTTCTTTTTGCATGGCCCCCTCCCAGTTGGTATTGTTCCTTTTTTTTCTGTGAGGGATGGATTCGTTCACTGTATTTAGGTAGAAGGACTTCCCTTTAGGGGGAAGTTTTGGTTTTCCTCTTTCCTACGGCCTCAGATTTTTTCCCCTCCTTATAGTGTTGGGATCACCCGCCTTTTTCATCAGTGAGGAATTGATAGGCCTGGTTTCCCCTTTGGTATTTGTCCGTCTGTTCATAGCCATGAAAAACCTTTTCAATCCTAATTTACTGTTTTGGTGTTGATTTTAGAGATTCCATTTAGGACATCCTTCCTCACCCATGCCTTCCTGTCCTCAATGAGTGGGCCACAGTTTCTTTTGTGATCCACACCACTCTCCTCAGGAATGTTTTCCTACCCAGATTGTTTTATCATTTTCCCTCACTCCCCCCTTCCTTCCTTCTCCCACTCCAGGTGCACTCCTCCAAATTTCCACACCCCCCTTTTCCCCCAACTGGTCAACCATTGGCCGGGCCCCAGTACCCCTTTTTTCCGGCACTCTTTCCAGGCCCCCTTTGCCGCCCCTCCCGGGGGTTCCCAAACACCTTTTAGTGGGTCCTTGGAAAACTCCCATCAGAGGGTCCCTTTTTCCTTCCCCACTCAATACCCTCCCAGATCAATTCCAATGGCCAGTCCCCTTCCTCCCTTTTTTTACAGTCCCACAGATTGGCGACCTTTCATGGTGATGTCCTCAAGTTTCAAGCTGACTTGCCCTTCCCAAGAAAAGAGTTGAGTGCACCTGGTTTACAAACTTTTCATTACGTCACTTGGGGTCGCTACCAGGTCAGAATCCCTCCCTGAAGAAGAGATGAATGAGGAGTATGCCAGGGATTTCCCTTGATTCATCTGTATCCCACAATAAGGACAGATTCCTCCTTTCTTAAGATCCCGTGGCCCTCGAATGCCTCCCCCCCAAAAAAGTACATGCCCCAATTCCTTCCTACCACCTTTTGACCGTGTGCCCATTGCAAGTTTGCATAACTTCACACTCCCTTCCCCACCAATGTTACCATGTCAGTGAAGGTTCGACCCCCTTTTCTTTAAAAGCCCTGCTTATTCAAAATGCCAGCTTTAGAACAGACCTCCTCAACATCAGGTGTTTTTTTTCGTTGGGAATACTTCAGAATGTTTTTCCAAACATATTTTTTCCCCCCACAATCCATACCCCCTCCTCAGCGATTTTCCTGTCCCTTGACTAAAAGCTGATTTTTTTTTAGTCCCCCTTTCCTTCTTGAGGGGTATTTTGGATTCTAGGTTCTTTCACCCTTTTTTTCAAGATGGAAAGGCTCCCTTGTGCCCACTTGATCTTTTCCACCCCCTGTCGGAAGAAGATTGCGTTCCCGAGGATGAGGATTCGTGCCCATGGAGTTCCCAAATCTTAAACTTTTTAATTTAAACTCCATGGTTTTCCCCAAAGAACAGTTGTTATCCTCCCTGTCCCCCCCCTGGCCCCCCACCCCCTTTGAATGTAACCTTTACTAAACCCAACTTCCCGCCTTCAAAAGTGTGATGCAAAATGCCACTCCCCCCCCCCCCCCCCCAACGTGTGCTGTTTTTTACGTCACTCTTGACGTTTTTTTGCTCAGGGAGTTTCCCCCCGGTGATTTTTCAGAATTATATTTTTGCCCCAACTGCTTTCACTTTGAAGAATAATATGATACATTCTGTCCTACAGCTTGATGTACCCCTCTGCTCTCCCCAAGTTCTTCCCCCCCTCTTTTTTTTGAGGCTTGGATGTGTAACTCCTGTGTTTCTTTTAAGTTCACAACCTTTCCTGCTCCCTTATTTTATTGTTTCTTGGCTGCTTTTGGCCATGTTTATGTGACAGTGGTGCCAATCAGCATGGTTTTGGCGGTCTTTTCTTTCTTGACAACAGGATGAATCTTCTTTTTCATGAATTTGTCTCCTATTGTGTTCTCAATGGATGGCCGTGGCCAAATGTGGAATTTTCCCTTTTCATCCTCGTTTCTTTTGGATATGAATGATTTCGTTGGTTTTTTTTTCCCCCCTCGTTTTTGTTTTTCCTTGACATCCCCCCCTCGTTCTTTTTTCCCCACTGGAGAGGTGTTCCACCATGGTATTGGATCAATTTGGAATTTATCATTAATTGACCCCCCACCCACATGTGAAAAATGTACTCCCTGATCTGTCTTTGGGTCTTTTGTTGATGTTTTGGTGAGGTTTTTATCCTTCTCTTTTCACCTCAATACGTTTGTTTTTTTTCTTCACTTTCCAAAATCCCCCCCCCTCTTTTTACACATGGGGATCAATGTCCTTCCCTTTCCCCACCAGATGACTCCTTTTACATTTGGCGTTCTTGGCCTTTTTTTCCACATTGATCCAAGACCATGTGGCCTTTCCCCCAGTTCTGCGAGACTGGCGACTGCCCCCCATGGTCAGTCAAAGAATGGGATCGCCCCGACACCTGCCCCTTTCCCCCTTTTTATTCAAGTCATAGCCCCCCACTTGCGTGGTCTTTCTTTGCTCAAAGTCACCTTGCCCACTGCATTTTCTCCTCCTCTTTTCGTTTTCCCTTCTCCCCTTTATGATCTTCCATGTTCCTTAGACCTTCAACATGGACTCAAGGCTTTTTTCCACAACCTCCTGACCCCCCTGTCCCCTCAAGAAAAAAAGAACCTCCTCCTTCCTTATAAATGACGGTTTGCCCCTTTGCACCCTTCCCCCCAAGCGGCAACCCCTTTTGGTTTCGGTGTTTAAGCCACTTTGTTCCTCAGTGCAGACAAATGTGTCGAGCTTGAGAAGTCCGTTTATATTCCCCCCTATCTACCTCCTTTTTTTCCCTAATGGTCCCCCTGTCCACTATGATGATCCCCACAGGTATGGAAAACTTTTCCCGCCGGCCTTTAGCTTTCAGGGGATTTTTTGTGATGTCTCTTTCCCCCTTCCTTGCATGTCGCACAATGGTGATGCTGTCTTTTTTGTGCTTAGTTAATGTTTCTTTTGCAGTAACAGTGGTGTTTTTTTTTTCCAGCTTTTTGATCCATCCTCACACTTTTGAATGAACATGAGTCTCAGGTGGTTTTTTCTGTTTGTGCAAAATAATTCCTTCCGCCCCTAATTTTCCTCTATTCCTCCGAGCTTGTGGTGCCATCAGGGGGCCACTTCCCCACAAGACTTTCCCAGATTGACCAAACAACCTGTTGCACATAACCTCCAAACTCCCTCCTTCCCCCTGCAAGATAAGTGAAGGCGCCTAGGTCCCTGCAATGTTCACGTCCCCTAAAAAAATTTGGAGGGATTTTATTTTGAGGAGTGCCTTTTATTTTACTCCTGTCTCCACCTCCCTTCCCCCACCTTGTTTCCGTCCCATGTCTGTTTCCACTGGACCATGGTTGGCCTTCCGTGGTTCGCCGTCACGATTCGGTAACAGTTCCTCCCTGTTCAACATTTTTGATTTTTTTGAGCCATTCTTTGTGTTCCCACTGGCACTTACGGCGACAGTGGGGTCTTTTTCTTCAGTGGTCTTTGGTGATTTGGATGGCCTTGACAAGGGGGTGTACCTAAGGATGCAGGCGATTAATGTCTTTTGCTTCTCTACTTCATGGGCTCTTTCCTCCTTTTCTTCTTCCCCCTTTATTTGCTATTACATGGTAGCTCCCCTGTAGCGACTCCTCTCCCCTGAGCTTGACGGACGGACCAATTTTTACCCTTTACCTCCCTTGTCTGTATTGTTCTTCATTGCATGTCAGCTTTGACTTCTCCTCAAATTTTCCCCCCCTAGCTTCCCCACTTTTTCCCAACACTTTGTTCGGTTAACTGGCCTTCCCCCGGCCATTGTCTCTTTTTTAGTACTTTTCCCTTCTGTAGTGATGGGCCTCTTTTCCCCTCCGTTTGGTTGCCCTTTTTCTTTTAAATGTGTTTCTTAACAACCTTGGTGACATCTTTCGTCTGGTACGTAGAAGTGTCCATTTTTCCGGAACCTGCATTGGACCCCTTTTTTTTTGCCACCTGACCAGTTCCTTTGTGGGTGGAACATTTCTTTTCTTTTTTGAGGCAATTTTAGGTAGCCTGCCTCTTTGAGTGAGGTGGAATTTTGTTCTTTCCCCGCTTTTCATGGTGTCCTTGTTGCGATCCAAGCAGGGGTCACTCATTGTTTCCTTTCGAGGTTCGTCAGGAAAGGGGGTCCTCTTCATAGCATGGAATCTCTTATTTTTTCCCCTGTTGTTGTAGATATTTCTTTCTGACCCCTTTCCTCACCCTCCTATCAAGTACTCAATTTTTCCCCCTTTGCCTGTCTTTTATCCAACATCTTGGTCTCAGGAAGGGACACCATATGCGTGCTTGCACATCACACACGCCTTTCAGTCCCCCCTACCCCAGTCATCCCTCCCCCTTCCACCCAAAAATCTACACCCCTTTTCCCCAGTGCCCGGAAATTGCCCGTACCACCTGAATGACCAGGTTGGTCATGCCATTCACTGGGACAGCCCTTCCAACGTGCCCTTTTTTTCTTGCACCAAATGGTCCCAACACCATTTAGGATTTTGAGGGGACTGTGAAGCAAAAACACCTTCTCCCGGCACCCCAGAGGAAAAGACACCCTAAGACTTACCCGACCCTTATCACCTTCGACTCCGGAGTGAACCCCCAAGGGAAAATGTACTGCTGGTGTGGACCCAAACATTTATCACTCTTGGCATATTTGTTCCTCCGTCAGTTTCAATGGCCGAGGATTCCCCAAACCCCTTTGTTGCAGTTGTCAAGACATTTTTTTCCAAACCGCTCCATTGTCATCATAGACAAAACTTTTCTGGAGACCAGCGAAGATCTCTTTTGGAATCATATCTGCTTCTCTTCCCAGGGGCCTGTTTTTCCCACAGGTGTGAGGCATGCACCCAGAGTGGGAAAAGCTTCTTACCCTGGAGATGAGTACAACCAAAATTTATTGGAGGCCTCCCAACCCCCTTCCTCCCCTCCACCACTGTATTGCAAGTGAATAACCACACTTTTCCCCTATGGCTACACCTCCCCCCATGTTAAATGCGACCGCGTTTCTCCCCCGTTTTCCGCTCCCCCAGCCCTCCAAGAACAGCCTCGCCCACCATACGTCCGTATTGAAGGAAGACATGAATGTCGTCAACCCAAGTTTTTCCCCTCCTCGCGAATTTTTTGAGGTCATGTTACCATGAAGGCACCTTTCTTTTTTAGTCCGAGCACTTGAGGACAGCGCTGCGTGTTGGGATGGGATGGAGGTAGAGCAAGTGGCACCGGTGCCCAGGTTTTTTCTGGGACAGCTTTACCTTACTGGCCACAAATTGTATTTCCACACCACCATGGGAAGAAGAGGTTAGGACATTTTCGGCAAGTGTTCCCCCTGGAGTTCACCAAACAGCTCACCTGCCGAAATCCTACATGTAACCCTCACATTGAGTGCCCAGCAATTGTTAAACCCCCCCCCCCAGATGGCCACACTGTTTCCCCGACCCTTACTAGCCCCAAATTCCAAGCCCCAACAATAACCTGTGGAGACTCTCCTCCCTGCAAGTCCTTGCACATCCCCTCTTTTTTCTTTTGTCACTCTGCCTGCGGTTCCCTTAGTGTCACATAAATGTTATTTCTTTCCTCCTGTGTTCATTATGGCCACAAAACCCTTCTATTTTGCATTCCCCTGTTATTCTTTTCCACACCTTTCTGCATGACGGACTGGATCAACCCTCCCCCTTTTAATTTGGTGCGGATTTTTTTCGCCTGTTTTCAGTTTCTTTCTACCCTCTCTTGATGCTCTTCTGGTATGTGCCATTGTTTGCCATATTATGCATGTCATTTCCGCGTCAATGTTGGGTGTGCATTGTTGCCCCAATTCCTCTGCTTTTTCTCCTGTGGGCAATTGCTTCATTCACGACTTGAGCAAGTCCCCTCCTACTGGCAAGTGTGAGGAGTGGTTTTATTCCTGATCTTCTTTGTTTTGCAGGTTTTTTTTTTCATCTTTGCTTGTACTCTGAGAATCGCTTCTCTGTACAGGTGTCTTTTTGGTGTGCACCAAATTTTCTGGATCCATGGGCCTCTCACAAAAATGCTCCATTAACAAATGTCCTCACCTGCTTCTCGTATTGTCCTTGCCTGACAGTGAATCCCCCTCTGCTTTTTAGGGATTCCGCAAAAGATCCCTCATCCGTGGTTGTTGTTGTTTTAGATCGGTGGCCTCCCAACCCATCTCCAGAAAATCACCTCAGTCCAAGGACAGAGCCTCTCCTCCATTTGGGCGGTGTCTCGTGTTCAGTTCCCTTGACCCATGTGGGCACACCTCTCCCTGCCTTAGGGACTTTTTTTCGCGATCCTGCGTCAGCCCAGAAGGTTGACTCCATCAGTAACACCCCTCTTCCCCCCCCAGAATTTTCCAGTCAGAGACCAGAGCCACAATGAAAGTGAGATGCGGATTGATGTACTTTTCTAAAAAATGAAATCCCTTTCATCTGAGGCCCAGTTTCCCGGATCAGAGTACCTTGCATCCTTCTTCCCAAGGGCTTAGCCACCGGAAGCAGGAAGGATTGTTTGAAATATGACCACCCCTCACTGTTTTCCTTTCATCACAACCAATCCCTGAACACTTTCGCTGCAGTTGTTAGTCAACATCAATCCCCCCCCTCCGGAAACCCCACCGCTGGTGATGCCGACCCCTACACCCCCCTTTCATCGGTTTTGTGAAGACCATTTGTTCCAGACCTTTCGCTTAGAAAAGCCTTTTGAATGTGTATATCTTTACCATCCATTTTTTTCACGGGCACCAATGCTGCTTCAAACATAACATTGGTTTAAACGAACTTGCTGCCAACCTGGTTTCAGTTTCAGCCCAGCATTTGTGTACCTTGACTGGGTGTTATGTATAATTTTGAAACAATCTGGTGCATCTGAAACACCTTGGTGATGATGGATGGGCCTTGGCTGTCCTAGGTAATCTTTCTGGTGAAGTCCCATGTGGTGAGATTGTGTTGCCAGCGTTGGGTGGTTGGATTTTTTTGACCATCACCCTTGATGGGTGATTTACAGGGCTTTTTCTTTTCCCTTGATGTTTAGCTGTTGTACCCTTTCCAGGGGTCAATTTGCCCCCATCCTATAATTTTCTCCTCATATCTTCTAAGCTTTTTTTCCCCCACTAAATCTCACAGTCACATTTCCTTTAACAAGCTTCACAAATCCTGTTGAATCTTAATCCCTACAAACCCCCTCACACCTCGATATGAATAAATTTTGGACCCCTAACCTCATCATTTTTCATAAAGGTCACTTCACCTCAAAACATCCTTCCCTGGAGTCGTGGATTTCTTTTTCTCTTGGCCCCCCCGGGTGCCCCGAAGCCGTTCTTTTGAAACACCCTCTAAAAATCAACTCACACCCAAAAAACCACCCAAAAAAAAAAAACACATAAAAACCAACCATAAAACATTAAAAAAACACCCCTCAAAAAAAAAAAAACAACCCCCAAATACCATAAAAAACCCTATATCCAAACAACACCCACCAATCAACCATCAACCCTCCTAAAAACCCCACTATGTCACTCAAACTCAAAAACCCACCAATTACTTAAAAAAACACCCACAAAAATAACACTCATAACTTCGAAAAAACCAAACCCATCTCCCTTAAAGAAACCACTACACCACACAAATAAAACAACAAAAATAACCAAAAATACCACAAAAATACTTCTTAATGGCTGCCACTCTGAAAAACCCGATTGTGGTTTTCCTTGGTCGTCCCAAAGGGCTCCTGTTGAATGCTAGGTTTCAAAGGGGGGCTCTTGCTGGTATCGACGGGGGAGCAGAATATAGAAACCCTGGACGACTTTAACCCGGGGTTCCCGAGCATGAAGAAAGCTAAACCTTTTTGATGCATCCAAAGGTAAAACAGAGCAAGGTGGTCCCATTGGCATTTTCTGTTTTTTGGAGTGATTTTTGCCAGCCACTGTGTGTTACTCTTCCTGATGGGGGTGCTTCATCTTTCCCCCCCCTTTTCAAACCTTCCTTCCCTCTTATTCCACCTCTTCTTATTCCCTCTTTCCCTGGTCTCCTGTGTGTTTTCCTTTTCCATGGCCCAAATGCTCATTTACACAAGTGATGCACTCACCGCTGTCTTTTTGCCCGTTCATATGGCAGGCAGTTTTTGACTCACCAATGTGCTACAACCGAGCTGTCCCCTTGTGGCAGTACTGGCTTTTCTTCCTGTTGCTTTTTTTAGTACTTTTTTTTAGTGAGGGATTGTCTTGTTAGGCTGCCATTTCCCCTCCCAAGGTGGTGTTTGGGAACCTTGTTGCACACATCTTTTTCCTTTTGCCTTGTGCTTGCCTTACTTTTAAGTCAGTGTCAATGTGCACCCCCCGGTTCCCGGGTTGGAACCGTGTTATTGTCCTTTGGGGGTGGACACTTTAGGGTTTTGCCCCTGGAGGGGATTTTAGTTGAGTTTTTCCTTTGATGTGCATGAAACTTCTCCATAGCATATGGTCTTCCCTTCTCTCAGTAGGGTTGGATAACCCGCTTCCTGGTTCATTGCGGACTTGATAGGGA
>Ga0179593_1683299_pt1 | contig 10511 bp, 8 predicted proteins | sample CZODoug2_1_08_16_FD_185931 | JGI IMG/M metagenome (GOLD analysis project Ga0179593, IMG submission 185931) | Vadose zone soil fungal communities from Angelo Coast Range Reserve, California, USA - CZODoug2_1_08_16fungal (PacBio error correction) | ecosystem: Environmental > Terrestrial > Soil >... | reverse complement strand
TTTTCCTTGCCGTGCCACATATTCGAACTTCTTTCTGCATCATCGCTTCTGCGCTCGGTTAGCGCCGCTCAGTTCGTTGAGGGTTTTTCTGTCCCTTTTAGACGGACACCCTCTGGATATAAATCTTTCTCGTAGTTCTCCTAAACTGATATTCTGTCGTTTTCTTCAAACCTCCTCTGGATTTCTAGTCGTAGCTCGCAACGAGTGTTTTTTGCTGTTCTTTTTGTGCTGGGTGAGGTGATTTGTTGTTGTTCTTGCTCCCACGGAGTTTTTCGTCCTTACCTCCCCTTCCGCTTCCGCCCTGCGCCCCTTTCCCGTGAAATAAAAGCATGCCAACCCGTGCGTCGGTTTACATCGATTAAGCTCTTGGTGCTTCTATTCATCTCCTCGCATAGTGTGCGCCAGGCCCGCCCCATTAGTGATGCTACCGAAATGCTCCGCTTCCCGTCCTTCCCTAGCAACCCCTTTCTAGGGAAACACCTCCTGCCATACGGCCTGATTGCGGGAGCGTCCCACCTACTTTTTCCTTTTTTTTTCCCGTGACGTCTTTTCCTTTCGCAGGAATCAAACTCCCCCCTCAGGACATCCCTCAGGCTCTTCCATTTAACGATCGAGAACACCTTCCCCTGTAAGTCGTCCTTTTTCTTGCGTTCCCGTTCATCTCTTTAGAGAAGTACTTCTATTCTGCACCCGTCCCACACAGTTAGCGAGATAATGACGCTACTTAGAATTCGTGTCCTTTCATAAGCTGGTCATTTCTACGGTACTCCCCCCCCCTTTTTTATTCTCTCTGCCCTGTTGCACCCCTTTACAGACCCTTCAAATCGCCGTGCTAGATCTATTAGATTTCTTTTTTCAGTCCCCTCGGCAATTCGTTTTACCTTAACTTCGCTTCCATCTTCTTCGAAAGTCCCCACGACCTCCCTGTGAACTGAGACCCTTTTCGATCGCCTTTTTCTACTTTAGACCGCCGCTTTAATTTTTGGATTCGGCGAGCTGTTTGACCTGGATTCGCACGTGGAACATTCTAAATATATATCTCTGTTGTTGTTCGAGAGTTGAGTATATGAGCCATCCACACCCTTCTACGACTCTCCCCTTTTTCATCTCAGCCCCCTTCTTTTTCGCTTGACCTTCTCCCAACGCTTGATTAGATATGATTTAGCCCGGCACCTCGCCATCCGTTTGACTCTCCCCCTCCTATTACCGATAGACCCCGCAATTGCCTTTCCCCCTACCCTTTATTCTCTGAGTCTCCCCCCTTACTACGTTAGTGATGACAGCATTTTTTCTCCTTCCGAGCAGCCCCGGACTCCTGATCTAGCCAGGAAAAGATGATGTCCCACCCCTGATAACATTCGACAGTAGCTATCCGCTTGAATCGCGCAGTAGAAGTTTTTCTACCTTTGCGACGCCGTTCTCCATTTGGATTTTTAATCCAGACTAAATTCAGGATTTACAGAGCGAGTTTCTTTTACTTCTTTCCTTTCGCATTAATGTTCCGATCTGTTTCTGTTTTCTGTCTAAGAGAAAAGAGTTAGTTTCTTCTCTTACGGCTAGAGAGACGGTCATGCCTTGCCCCTCCCATGACCGCACCCCTTCTTTTTTTCTCCCGCAGTTGCCTCTCTCCTTTGACGGTACACCCACCCGGGGTTTCCCTGAAAATTTCCTGTTGAATCCCCTTCTTTATTTCGCAATTGCACTCGAGTCGAGATTTCTCTCCCTTTCGGCCGGTTCGCATTTTCGGTCACCAGATGCTCGGTGGAGTAGCCTTTATTTGTCGTTCCCCCCTTCACCCTTACCTCCGTCGGAGAGGACACAGAGCGAAGAGTGGATTACGCTCGCCGCCTCGTTCAACTCCCACTCACCGAAGCCCCTCATCCTTCTTCGACGGATCCCTCTCTACCCCCCGTTGCTTAGAGATCCCTTCTTGTCACATTGAGTCTTGAAAGAGTGTGAAGATCCTCTCTTTCTCCACATACTTTGTAGAAAACTGGGACCTTTTTAGACGATTCAGTTTGCACCTCTTGCCCTCCTCGTCACATGTAAGCCGGCTAATCTCATTAACTTTTCCTCCTCGAGTCGGCTTGATTTTTGGTTTTAACCTCCATTTTCAACAGGCTCTTCTGGGGTTTTTCACCTGAACGCCTCCCCGCTCAGTGATATTGAAGTTCTTTACCCCCCTGGACAGGGTGTCGAGGTTCACACACCCCCTAACTCCCAAGACTAAGAAGCCCCCCAGGCCTCTCCTGTTCAGGCCGCTAGGTGCATTTCTTTTCAATCTGATCTTCCCCTGTAGGCCTTTTCCTTCCTCTCCGCTCAGCACCTGCGGAAACTGAAGAATATCAGATTTTGCCTACTCGCCCTTTCAGCTACGCTTTTTCTCTTTCTGGTTCTCCAATTAAGAAATATCTTACTCCCCCCTCTCCGCTGATCTCGGTCCGGTCAACTAAGGCGAATCCTCCGCCCCCTTTTATTCCAGCCCTTGCAGACTCCTATTATTTGAGAGACCAACGACGACCCATCTCTGCATGCACGCAAGCTTTCTCGAGTGGGCCTCCCACCTTGACGGCGTGCCCCCCTGCATACGGCTCTTTTCTTCTGCGTGCCATGCGCCTCCTTTCCTTTGAGTTCTTTTGCTTCCTCTCCCTTTCTATCTTGTTTTTTTCTTCCTCGTTGATCCAAAAAAGTAGATGATAAAGGCCCCTGCTTCCGCGACTGCGCGCCGGCAGAGGAGGAGCAAAAGCTCTCTTATCGGCTTTCCCCATTGGTCTGCCAACTTGTGTCGGCCCTAACCATGACCCGCGGTCTCCGATCTTTCCATCTTTCTTCCCCCCCAGCCATCAACTTTACTCAAGACTTTTTCTACGCTATACCGCCCCAGCGGCAATCGCGCCTGCATGCTGGGCTACCCAATCCTGAGAACCCATGTCTTCCCATTCCCCAAGTCAGGACTCTCTCTAATTATTTCCTCCCGTTGTTGTTGTTTTTTTTCGAATTCCTTCGCTTTTGTATTTCCAAATGAGACCCCAAGCCCCGACACGGCTTAGACCAGCAGGACAAGCCGAATCCTGGAATTGAGCCATTCTTGTCTGATCCGAGTTCTAGTTCTTTATCTATTGATCGATTTCTTTTCTGCTGTTATTTTCGCTCATTCCCTTGAGCCCTTCCGAGACAACTTTTCTTGTCTCCTATACCTCCCAATGTCCCACCTACCCCTACGTCTAGTGTAGAAGAAGGAGGTCATATCACTCTTTTTCTCGAGAGACATAGAAGGCACTCATCTCTATATTCAGATTGTTTCGCTCTTTTAGTGATTCGGAATCTCCTCCGCATTGTTCTTAGCGCAAAAGCCAGTGTTAGCATTTCCTCTCACCATCTTTGCCTCGTAATGCAGGGGTTCTGGGTATCCTCGCTTCTCTCTTCTGCTTTATCTGTCACAAGACGGTTATCCTCTCTTATTATCGTGAGTTGATCTTTTTACTCTTTACCCGCCGCTCTTCACAGCGTTCGGTCATCTCATCTATCTAGGGGCCACCTTTGCTAAGGGTATCCCCTCCCCCAATCCCAAACTGAAGACGGAGGGCGCGGCCGTCAGATGCCACACTCGAATGCTTAAGAGAGTTCCTCCTTTGGAGTGAGGCACTTTCCAGCCGCGCCCAAGGAGACCCTATTTTTGTTTTCGCCTCCTGCTCATTAGCCCTTTGATCTTGCGGACGTCTGAAGAAGATGTTTCACTATTATCGACGCAGCTGTCCTACCACAGGACGAACTCCATCCGCCCTTCGAATTCTGCTTCCTCAGGTCCCCCTCCTATGTGGCGCCACGCAGCCCGCACTCTGTGTCGGAATTCACTTTGTTCTTTTTTTTGTTTTTTTTGTTTATGAAGAAGGAGATGAATTTATTTCCGCAGCCGGCGCCAGTTGACAGAGCGTTCAGCGATCTCTTCCCCTTCCTCTTTTGTTTTCTTTATGTTGAGTTCCTTTGACTCGCCTCGTTGTCCTCTACTCCCTTTTGCTTCTTCTTCAGCCTGCTTGTACTAGGAACACGTTGCCTGCGCTGGATCGCAAGCGTCAGAGGTGCCGCCCCACTGTTCTGAAACGTGCTTGATTTTTTGAACATTCTTCTCTTTGCCACGCTGTAACGACTTTCCTGCCTTTCTCGCCCCCTACCTTTACCACGATTTGGAAAGGAACCTTCTCCGGCCTCCAAGATTCATCAAAATCGTCTCCAAGACGGTTTTTTCTCTCCCCTTTTGACACTCGGGTCGCCCCTTGTTTTCCGCCATCTTACCTTGTTCGTTCTCCGACTCAACACTGGTCTCTTCTTTCAGATAATAACGGCAACGATCCCGCGCTCAAAATAGTCCGCGAACCAAAGCTAAGCTCCTGCGACTTTCCCTGGCTCCCCTCCTCACCCCCATCTCCTTAGCGCGCCGCCATACTTACAACCCTTCCCTTAATGTTATCCTCTCCTTATTTCCATTAAAATCGAATGAAGCAGTCCTTTTTTATGTCCCTTTAACGCTCTACCTCCTCTTACCTTAGAATGTCTCTTTTTCATCCTTCTTTGGTTTCCGTGTCACTGCAGAACTCCGATTTACCGCATGACGGTACGCCGCCGTGTGCGCGCACACCTTAACTCCTTCCCCCCCCGCTACCTCTTCTACATTCTGATGATTCTTCACCATTTTTAATTCCCCCATTAGGCTTGACCGCGCAACAGCTGCATTAGTCGGCGGCTTTTTTTAGACTTTCCTCCTACGCTCTTCTGCCCAAATCTGCTGATACAGCCCCTTATTATTCGGAGATGGTGTTAGGTCAGAGATATAACATTTTCCCTCCTTTCAGTTTTAAGTTTGTCTTCTCTGGCAAACCATCTCGCCGCACCCTTCTGTACTCTTCCCCCCCCGAAGCGTCCCAAAGAGCAAGTCTTTTCTTTCCGAACCTTCTCTCTGTTATAGGCAGTTTTCCTACTTCCCCCGAAGAAGTTTCCTTTATCCACTAAACTGAAAGTCTCATTCCGTCCTACTCCCGACCTTCTTCTTTTTAGTTCTCCACTTGACGGATGCTTATTTGCACGACCCCCCCTTTGGATTCTTTTCACTAACTGTCCCCCGTTTTCGCTACTATCTTGCCTGAAAATCTCTTGGAACCCCCCTGCCCCCAGCGAACCCTTAGAATAGAAATCTTTCGAATCTTAAAGATTTTGATTTCCTTAAGTGTCACTTCGCATCGATCGATCGATTAAGTCCGCTCTACACACCCTTGTTCATTGCCGTGCGTCGCGCATGCCAGGAGCGCTTGTCGACCCTTCTACCTGATTTGAGCCCCGCTCTAGTCACGCCGCGCCCTTTCTCGTCGACGTTTTTCCGTCACTGCGCGACCATGGCTTCCTTTTCCTAGTTACCCTTTTCAGAAAAAAAGTGTTTTGACTGAAACGCACTCCTCCCTTTTCCCACGATCTTTCCCCCCCCTTTTGTACTCGCCAAAAGAGCAAGGCCCCCAGCCATCCCCCCGGCGTCCCTTTGCATTCCGCAGTCTCGTAAGCGTTCAGTCCCTTATTTAATCCTAGATCGCGCCGGAGACTATTCTGCACCATCCCCTTTTTCTTTGCTGAATGATTTATTTTGCCCTCCTCTACAGTACCGCCGACGGCGAAGAATTGAATCCCCCTCTGCGAGTTAAGACAGCGTCTTCTTTCCCATTTCCTCAGCACCCCCCTCCTTCGCACCGCGTTACTTTTCCTAGTCTTCAAAGACGTCTCGACTATAACCCGCCAACCTCTGATCAGCTATCCCTGCTCAGCCGTCTCTCTCGTTCCCTATTTCTCGTAGCGATCGTCTCGTCCCCCGTTTCCCCTGAAGAGTCTTAATTAAAAGCAAAATGGTCGCGAGCTACTACTTTTTTTCTAAACGCTCTTTCCTACTATGGCTTTTAGGGGCTGATGAATCCCCTTACCTCGCACGGTCGATGTCGACTTCTTTTCTTACGCACTTTCGTCACTTCTTCACCAAGGTGAGGAACCTTGTTCTGAGGGACGAGAGGAAATCTCCATGCTCCTTCCCCCTTCCTTAGCATGTCTCCTCTAACCACTATTGTCTTTGATAATTCCAGACCTTTCCTCCGTCTTTCGGATCTACTTAGAGACGAAGACCCGATCATATCGTAGCAAATCTCCTTTGTCGCGTCTCTAACCAGAGCTTCGTGGTACGAGACCTCCTCCACCTGATGTTGCGTCGTTACCGCCTTTTATCCCTTCCATCAGCGAATCCCAAAGAACCAGTCGGGCAGTCAGTTGGACAAGGCGATTCCGCAGAGGAAAGAGTTCAACGCTCCACAGCCTCTATTTCCCTTTTTCAGATTGCAGTCTTCGCCAAGAGCCGTGGGCCGGCGAAGACAGCTATTCTTGATATCCCGTCGCCTTCTATAGTCTCAATTCTCTCTCTCCTGAATCCTTCCTCCTCGATCAGCGGATCTCGAGCAAATCATGAGGTCTTGAACCCTTTTTCGTCGACGTTTGTCCTCTCGCTGTGGCTCCTCCTTCCTGCCCGCACCCGCCTTCGTCCCCTCTCTCTCTCTCCCCCTCCAATACGTTCTCGAATCATAGTTTGAATCCCGTCGTCCCTCGCGTACGACCCGATCAACTATGATATCTATGTCCATCTATCCCGCAAGGTGATCCTCCCCCACCAGTGATTCTGACATGATTTTCCCTACGACGACCCCCTCCTTGTGCCATTAACCTTTTTCTTTTGAATCATCATGCTTCTTGCTAGCATCATGTAAATGTACCACTCAACCCCTCTTTTCGGTTGTTCAGCCCAGCAGGCTGATTCACCTGCCCCTAGTATTAGCGACCCCTGTCCTTTTCTTCGATGACTACGATGCGCCGCCCTCTCCTGTCCCTTACCATAGTATGGAGGGTCCGCTCTTCCGTGTAACCTCCACAGAGACATGGTCGGTTATGATTACCTAATGAAAAAGGAAAATCTCTTGAGCTCTCGAGTAGAGAAGCGGTGAAACTCTTTTCTCGAGCCCTTCTCTCTCGCAGTGCCCTCTCCTTATAGCGCTAATGACGTCTCGTAAAGACTTCGCTTTGACTCACTCTTTTTTCTGAACCCCTTACTGTTTGAAACTAGAAACCCTTAAGCGTCAGTCAGTAGAGCAAAACTTGACCTGTGCTACTCTAAATCAACCTTTAAAAGCCTCTTGACATAGAGTTTTCTTTTTCATTCGAATTGCTAAGTGACGAACGCCCTGAAGCTCTTTTATCCGCACCTTCTCCGCTGTCTTGCCCTCATAGGAAAACTACCTGACTCCCATAGACCGGGAATGTAAAGACTTCCGCCTATACCGCCCCCTTTTTTTGGGGCACCTTTCTTGCGCCGAAGCGCTCAGATCGTCTTATATCTTTCTGCCAGTCTCTGCCCTTCCCTTCGTTCTTACTCTTTAGACTGTCCTCAGCTATTAAATCCTGTCCTCTGAAATAATACTGAAATATTCTAGAAGGTTTCCCCTTCTCCCCCTAGTAGAGGACCTTTGTCTTGCGTTGGTGGTTTTTTTTTTTTGGTTGTTTTTGTGCTTTTTTTTTGTTTGGGTGTGTTTGTGTTGTCACTCCCGCCGCGCCCTCCTCCGGATGTCTTGAAGTTTGTTAGACTTTCCTCCTTCGACTTTTTACCCTCATCTCTTTGAGTGCTCTCATTCTCCCTCCCCGGCTCGTCCACATAGCGTCGACGTCATCGCAGGCTCTTCGTGTCTGCGACTCGTTTTAGGACCTCTCAAGCTGTTAAGTTCTTTTTTTTTGGCCGGATCTCGGTACCTCGCGCTTCCTCTTCTTCGTTCCCAGGCATGCGGTCAATCTAGGCAGAAAAGTAACATTCGCTCTTTTTCGATCTAGTCGCCGTCACCGGATATAGCATCCTTCTAATATGGTTTCTCGCCTCCCTTCCTTCTCTGCAATCCCGACTCCCTGAATGATCAAGTTTTTCACTCTCTCTTTCCCCCTTCTCCTGGCTTCTCGACCAAGAAGTTCGAATAGACTGATGGAAGACTTGTGCTTGCACAACAAGTATTTTGTGATTTAAGTTCAGGCTCGCGTTCCCCCGCCCTTTTAACACTTCGTGATCTTTTTCCGCGTGAATAATATGCTTACCCCGACCACCTCGCCCCCGCTCACCGTACGCTGATGTTGACCCCTTGTACAGAGAAGAGAGGCTCGCCCGACAAAGCAGGACCACTCCTTTATCGCACGACCTATGCTTCCTAAATTCTCATGTCGCTCGGCGATTAAGAACGCCCGATTAAGACTTTACAATTTTTCTCACCCGTTCGATTCCAACTTACAAATCTACGTCGACCTCCCTTTTGTGTGCAGAATGAGTGCCAGAGAAAGAGAGTTCTGCCCTGACCTTTACCCCCCGATGCGTTTTTCTCCTCCATAGTCTTTCAGTAATAACGACCTCCTCCCGATCTCGACTATTGTCTGTCTTATTTCCTTCCTTCCTTCCCGCCCCTCAATTATCTTTGAAGGAAAAATGTCTATGTAGCAGTATCCAGGCGACGTCTCAGCTTTCAGCCCTTTCTATAGACGCGTGCCAATGCCACTTTAAGTATTCCGCATAGTTTTCTGAGACTGATTGTGTCGATGCCCGTTACCATAATATAATATGTCCTCCTCCTGTTGTTGTTTTCTTGAATGTCGCATCACCAATTCTCTCCGCACCAATTAGCTAATTATGATCCCCTCCTTTTCTGGTCGGGCAATTTGTCGACCCGCAGCGCCATAAGTCGACCTTTGCCTCTGCGTTTTCCTAGCTCCTTTCTTCGCCCCTTGTCCCGCTACTCTCACCTTTTTTCCCCCCGTCCCTGGCGCCCGCTTAAGCCATCCAATATGGTCTTTACCCTGGCAGATCGTCTCTCAATCGCAGGCGCACAGCCGCCGTCAGTCGGCCGGGAACTGCTAAGTTCCCCATCCTTTTCTGTCCCCACGTCCACGTTACGATCCTTTAGATTTGATTTCGCGCCGTGAGAGGTTCACCCTCTCGGCCGAGGACTTGAAACCCCATCGTTGCGCCTTCTAAGACAGAAAAAATTGGCGTTTGTAGGCCGTCGCCAGCCGTCTACTCCTGCCCCCGCTCATGCTTTTTTTCTGCCCGGTTTCGTTTCCTACTCGCGGAAGCCCAGTTTCCTCTTCTACCTCTTTGAGCCGCGATGCTTACTAATTTCCCACCTTTCACCCGGTGTTGCCTCGGATTCTCTTTCTTCCTCTTTCTCGTTTAAAAAAAACGGGAGGACTGTCGCCGTCACAGCGCAGCACCTAGCCCTTCGATACCTCTCCTCTTTCTTTTATAGAATGCATCCCGGTTCGATCTCGGTTTGTCCCGGCATGTTTCCCCTTTTTTTTAGTCTGATACCACATGTTCCCATCAGTAAAAGCAAGGTCCTTCGCTCCTCTCCTCCTGGCGCGAGTGGACGTAACAGCCTGTTCTATAGGTACACCCTCCTAAGTCCCCTGAGCTTAGTTTTTTGCGATCAAGCCGAAGAAATGACCTTGAGCCTACCAGCTTTTTCTCACTTCAGCCAGAGCTCCCAGATCCATATCTTCAATTAGTCTACTCCTTCTTTTTTCTAATGCCCCTCTCTCCCCCTCTTTTTGACCTGCTGACATCCAATGTTCTTGATTTCCACGCATGTCCGACTCGAGGATGGTTGAGATGGAAAAGATCCAATTTTGGCGTTTTCCTCCCCGGATCCAGCTTAAGCCTATTTCGTTCACGTTTTTTATGTTTCTTACTTCTTCTTCAGTGGCGTTCCAGGTCTCCACCTCCTTTCAATGGGCCAGCAGATTGAACATCTTTAGTTTTCCTTCCCTCTTCGGCTGACCTTCGATTGATGTGCGCGCTTTGATTGACTTCTCGCTTCATTGACCTATCTGTTGATAGTTTTTTTCCCCTTCCCTCCGTGGCGGCCTCGTCATGGTGACTCGGTTGGGTTTCCCCTTCCTCTCGTTCATACCTTGCTAGCGCCTTCGACCCCGCTGATCTCGGCCGCAAATACAATTCCTCCTTCGTACTGGCCCCTTTCTCTTTCCCTGCGTTCCTCATGTAGCGATACCCCTCCTCCCCCTCTGACTCCTGTGAAAGGCAAGATGTTCGTCTGGGCTCGCCAAATGGGTTCTTCCAGAACCTCCTTGATCTTTTGCTTTTACAGGGAGCGCTTTCAGTTTCTCATGTCTGCTCCTTCCCCCTTCCCTTGATGAGAGAGGAGCAAAAGGATTACTATCGCCTGCTCGACGCGAAAAGCGCGATTTAGCAGTCTCCCTCTGTCCTCCGGCTTCGCTGATCGTCGTTTACCCTACCTCCCCCCCTCTTTTCTCCCTTCTCGTCGACCATTTTGACGGAACCGCATAAACTACTCGTACCGATTTCCTCCCCCACCGCCAAGGTGATCGGCCGTGATGTTTTCCCATCCTATCATTTCCATGATTTTGACTTCCCTTCACCAACAATA
>Ga0179593_1653574_pt1 | contig 10511 bp, 12 predicted proteins | sample CZODoug2_1_08_16_FD_185931 | JGI IMG/M metagenome (GOLD analysis project Ga0179593, IMG submission 185931) | Vadose zone soil fungal communities from Angelo Coast Range Reserve, California, USA - CZODoug2_1_08_16fungal (PacBio error correction) | ecosystem: Environmental > Terrestrial > Soil >... | reverse complement strand
ATTCCCTTTTTTCGGAATTGCTATGATGGCTTTTTTTTCTGCTTCTCGCAAGGTACCTTTGCGCCCGTTCCCCTCTTCCCTTCCGGGATGCTTTTTTTTTTTTTTTTTCGTCAAGCGCGTTTCTCTTTTTTTCCTTCCCAATCCGCACCCCTTCCCATTCTACAACGGTTAGAGATTTTCCCTTTCCAACTTTTTTCTTTCCCTCGGAGAAAACGTTTTTCCTTTCGAGGCCCAAATCAGGGCCTCTACCTCCCTTTCTTCCCTAGAAGAAGCCAAACTTTCTCAGTGAATTATATCGAACCTCCTTTTCTTTCCCCTTCTCGGAACCCTCTCCTTTTCTTTCCTAATAGTCGAACGAGAAACCCTTCCCTAGGCTTTCGTGGCGATTGCCTTTCTTTTTCCTTTTCTTTTTTGCCGTCCTGCTTTTTTCGACATTGACACATTCTTTTCCCGTTTTTTTTTCGTTAAGTGAACTTTTCATATGCTATGAGGCTTTTTCCTTCCTTTTTCTTTTTTTCTTTTGAGCCCGAATCGACCGCCTTTTCCTTTTCCCGTTCTTTAAAGGCTAAGCGATGTTTTTATCGTCTGTTCGATCAACGGTCTTTTCCCCCCCTTTCTTTTCCCCCCCCTCCGGGGAAACCAAGGAGACGGGCTCAGCTTTTCCTTTTTCTTCTTGGCGCGCCAAGCCTCTTTCCTTTCCCCCTAATTGCGAGCGAGCCTCTTTTGTTCCTTCACTTGAAGAATAGGTTCCGTCTCTCCCCTTCCTTCCCTCTATTGGCGGATAATTTTTTTCCACAGAAAGGAGGCGTTTCGGTTTGGGATTGGGAACGCGATTTTTTCCTTTCCCTTGTTCTTGGTGGGGCCACCTTTTTTCTTTTTTTTCAAATGTTTTCTTGCCAAAAGTTCCCTTTCGTCTGATATATATCGTTAGGTTTATGTTTTTTTTCACCGGCGCTACGGATATCGACGCCAAACTTCCTTTTTTGTATACAGGGCTCGGGGACCGCCTTCTATTCCCTTTATGTTCAAAGCTTATCAATTCTAGTTTCTGCCTTTTTCCTGGAGACATACGATTTTTCTTTCGTCCCCCCTTTTTTTCTCTTTTCCTTCTTGAGTTCGGAGGTGAGGCTTCGCATCCCTTGTTCCTTATTTGCTTTTCGCAGTTCCACCACGACTCGGTTGTTTTTTTGCTACGCGTACACAGGCGTCTTTGTTTTCCCCCCCCCCGATTTTTCGGAGTTTCGCCCCCTCATTTTCTTGTGGATTGCAGGCCTTTTTTTTTCTTTTTTTGCTTTTTTCTTTTTTCAGTGGGCGTTATACCATCTCTTCCTTTCTCTGATAGTTTGGACGTCTCCTCTTTTCATCTTTTTTGGTTGTCAAATTGCAATGGTTTTTCGAATCGCGGGAAACACCTTCTTTTGTTTCTTTGTACAATGTGGGGCCCCTTTTTCTTTTTTTTTTTAGGATTCGACGCTTTTTTTTTTTTTTTTCGTCTGAAGTCAGGATCTTTTTTCCTTTTTTTCGGTGAAATTCAACCAAGGTTCCCTTTCTTCCCTTCCCTTTTTTCCCAGTCAGCACCCTTCTCATGAGGGACATTATTCCTAGGTAACACTCTAAGTTTTTTTTTTTTTTCTTACACGCAGAATGACACCCTCTCCCTTTTTTCTCACGTAAGGGTTAATCCCTTCTCTTTTTATTGTTCAAAACGACTCGCTCCCCATCTTGGATGAGGGCTTCCCCCCTCTCCCCCCCCCTGCGCCGATCTCGATTGAAAGACTTTTCCTTCGTTCTTTTTTCTTTTTCAAGAAACTATGGTAGATAATTCTTCTTATTCTGAAATAGATGTTCTTTTTTCCCCGGTGGAAATAAGGGTCTTCTCTACCTTTAATCCTTTGTTGTTGTTTTTTCCTCCCCCTCCTCCCCCTTATCTGGGAAATTTTGAGGAACCTATATCTTCCCTCGTACGCATTGCGGACCCCGTCCTCTATCCCTCCCTTACCTTTTCCGATCAGACGTTTTTCCCATTTTCAGCGGAGCTCCGGCTGGTCCCTCTTCCTAAGGGGAGGAAGCTTCCTTTCCTTTTTCGTAATTTTCCTTTTTCCCCCAACTAAGGACGTTTTTTCCCCCTTTTTCGTTTTTTTGAGTTTTTTTGGGAAGGAGGATTGACGGCGACGTCCTCTTTCTTGCTTCTAAAAGTATTTTTTAGGAGGGGCTTTTTCGAATCCTTGCTAAACTCCTGCGCTTCTTTTCTTTTCCGGGAAAAAATGAGGGACTCTCCTTTCCCATGCCCACCGTGGGGGGATTTTCCCCTTTCTCTGGTGAGTTTTTTCCACCCTTCTTTTACCGGGTAAGCCCCTTTTTTGACCACAACAAGAGTCGCGGTTCCATTTTTTTTTTTCCCTACGCGAAGGATAGGGCCCTTTTTTCCCCCCTGTTCTTCCTTTAGTGGACAAGAAACCAAGCCCTTTTTTTTTTTTTTTTCGCTCTTCGGGGCCCCTTCCGCGAGACAGGCACCTTTTTTTCCCCTGCTGCCGCTTTTGATTAAAGGATGCTTTTTTTTCCCCCCAAGATCATCTCGGCCGCTCTTGTCCTCCCCTAGCCCCGCCCCAAGAAATTAAGGGCCTTCGATTTTTCCTTTTTTCCCCACGCCGATCTTCCTGATTTAGGATCGGCGGCTTTTTCAACCCCTCCCCCCGGCAAACGATTTTTCCCTCGGTCGGCCCAGGATCCCCCCTCCCCGACAAAGAGGGTCCTGGTTTTCTTTTCGTCAAAATAGAGTGTCCAATTTCTTTCCCCCCTGCTCCGCCGAAAATCCCCCCTCCACACGTTCTTCTGTCGCTCCTTGATAGCTTTAATCAGTCCAAATTCGTTGTTCTTTTTTCCGCTTCCTTTGATTAAAGAGTTAAACATTCCCTCCCCCTTTTTTTTGGGGGTAGAATTTTTCGGTCCCACGAGGGCAATGTCTACTGGAGGGACCGTTATTGAATTTTGTTGCTGACGTCTCTCCTCCCTTTTTCCTTTCGCTTCTCTCAGCCCGCTCTGTCTCAACGGAAAGATATCTTTTCCCCCCCCCTTTGGAGGCTCTCCGTTCTTGCATCCCTCTTTTTTGCCAAAAGACTTTTTCTCCTTTTTTTCTTCAAACCAAGCAACCCGGTGACACACCCCCTCCCCCCCAACCCGGCAAAAAGAGTGTCGTAACCCCCTCTCTCGGCGGAAAACTTCCTCCCTTCAGATATTTGCGTCCTGCCGTCCCCGGTCTCTTTTCTCCGATTTTCTTTTTCTTTTTCCCCGGGAAGCTTCTTTTTTTTCCCCCCCTCCCTTTCTGAGGGACAGATGGCGTGTTCCCTTTTTCTTTTTTCTTTGGTCGCGCGGCCCCTTTTTTGGCTTATGACCAGGGACGTGGCGACTCCCCTTTTTTCCGAAACCGAAAAGCCCATCTTTCCTCTTCCGGCTTTCAGGGAGGTTCGGCTTTTTTTCTTGGATCGATTAACCGCTATACTTTTTTTTTTCCCCCGGTCGATCCCATAGCGAGGGCCCTTTCCCTTTCCCACGCCGCCCCCAAGCTTTTGGGGCTTTTTTCTTCTTTGGGCGAACCTAATTAGGCTCCCCCCTATCCCCCCCCTGACATTTTCGCCTATGAAGAGCCCACTTATTTCAAACCAACAACACCTTCGTTGCGAACCTAGTCTTTTTTTTTTGACAATCGCTTTAGAGACGATTTTTGCCGGGCGCAAGGAAAGTCCGACTCTTCAAGAAGGAAAAGAGCCCACGCGCCCCTTTCGTTCCTTGTTTCGAGGTCGATTTTTCTCTTTTTTTTTCTTTTTCCCCTTCCAAAAAGTGAGAGGTTTCCGTCTCCGGTTTATATATGTTTTTTTGTCCCTTCTTCAGTCTTTTATCTTCCTGCGTAGTAGAGGCTTTCCTTTTTTTTTTTTCCCACACCGACGTTTTTCTTTCTTGGCCTCGTCAAGCCTTCTTCCCTCTCTAGGGCGGACGGACTTCCACCCCCCCCTGTTTGACTGATTGAATCATTTCCCCCTTATCCCCTGCTTCCCTCTCGGAAGATTGAAATCTTTCGCTTTTTTTTTTTCCATTCATAGGCGCCGCGCGTACCCCTTCTCTTCGGTGCAGAAGCAGGGCTTTTCCCTTCCGCAGCAGCTCAAATTTTAGCTGAACCCTCTTTTTTCCTTGATACTCTGTGACAATAGAAAAACTCCTTCTTCTTTTTGATCCACGCGGGTGAAAGCCCCCCTCCCCCCGTTTCCTTTTCTGGATTTCCCCTCCCTCCTTTCTCCCCCACCGGACAGGAGAAACCTTTTCTCCTCTTTACTTTGTAGAATTTATGAGGACCTGATTGGTTACGAATTCTTCTTTTTTTTCTTTTTAAGGGATGGCCTTGCTTTTTCCCCTTTTTCCTCGCTTCTTTTAGATGATAAAGGAATTTGGTGGTCGTCTTGCGGCCCGCAATGAGTGGCCGCCCACCCCTTCCCTCATCCTAACGAATGGAGAGGCCTTTTTTACCCTACGAGGAGGGTTCCTCCTTTTTCCTCTTTCAGATGGACCCACCCTTATTCCACTTTCTTTTTTTGAAAATGAAAACAAGGTTTTTTGGATTGGGTTTGGGGGATTGTGGGTCTCTTTTTTCTCCTCACCCTCTTCAGTTTCAGAAGTCTTGAGGTGATATTGGCGTTTTTTTTTTGTCTTCTGCTTCGTTGACGTCCTGTGTGCTGTTTCAATCATGTGTTTTCCGTTCTGCTTGCGATTCCCCCCCTCCCTTCTTTTTTTTTATCCTCTTGATTTAAAAGAAAACCAGTCTTTTCCCACTTCTCGGTTGTTGACAAATTCTGGAATTTTCGGGATCCGGTATTTCCGACTTGGGTCCCGTCTCCTTTCTTTTTTTTTCTTTTTCCGGCTGGACAGAGCATCAACCGGGTTTTTTTGATTTTTTTGGGGACCTTAAGAGGTTGTCTTTCTTCCTTTTTTTTCATGTGAAATTAGGAGATCTCCCCCCGTTCTCGGAAGGGAGGAGACGCTCCCCTTCTCGGACGGGCTAGGAGGCACTTCCTTTTTTTTTGAGGCCTCTTTTTTTTTTCCCTCCTTTTTCTGGAATGTCGATGGCAAGATGCGGTCTTCTCTTTTTCCCTCACACCCATCCCTCCGTTTTTTTTTTTTTTCGAGAGAGGTCAGAGGCGACACCCTTTTTGTCATCCCCCCCCTGAAGGCGTGCACGGAGCACGCGGTTTTTTCCGAGCCGTAGATTCTGTCACCTTCTCCCTTTTTTTTTCCGGAGGGATGATGAGGCGACGGGTTTTCTTTCTTTTTTCGGTCTTTCCCCCCACTCCCCCGGCGATAATCCAATTTCCCTTCTCCCCGGGGCAGACACCCTTCCCCCGTTTCTTTTTTTTTCCCAGGCTTCGGGCCAAACTTAGGACCCTCTTTCCCCTATTGGTTTATTGGGAGAAAACCCAGGCTTTTTCTTGCTGGGTTTGCATAGGTTCTTCCCCTTTCTTTTCAGGCACAGGTCCTTTTTTTCCCATCCCCTCCAAACCCCGACGACGCTGTAAGCCGCTTCTGACACGCAGACGAAACAGACTGACCCTCCCCTTCCTCCCCCCCCCTCCGGTGAACTCCTGCTGTCCTCGTCCCTTTTTCTCCTGCCCCTTTTCAATCACAACGGGGAGTGGTCACCTTTTTTTCCTATATTTGCCGCCTTACCCTTTCTCTTTTCTCCTCCCCACGAATGTATGGAAAATCAGCGGTTCTTTTTTTTTTTTCCTTTCTCATCCGGCAGCTCGGGGTTCTTTTTTCTTCCCTCGAGCGGCACGAGATCTTTCCTCTCTTTTCTTTTTCCCTCCCAAAGGCCAGCTTTCCTTTTTCTTTGTCCTTGGTAAATTGAGGAATCCCCCTTTGTGGTTTCTCAACGCCGGTTTTTTTTCCCCCCCTTGTCTCCCCTTTTTTTTTCCTCCTCCGGAATTCCTGAATGGCCTTTTCTTTCTTTCCCCTTGACTTTCCTGCAACCGGTTATATGTCCCCCCCTCCTGACCTTTTTCGTCTCCCCCCTTTTTTCTGCGCGGAATTTCCCTTCCCTTCGAGGCGTTACCAGGTTTCCCTTTTTTTTTTCGATGATTGGCCGCCCCGTCCTTTCTTCCGATTCGGCAAGCTTTTTTCTTTTCCTAAAAATCAAAGACAAGTTTCAACGTTTAGAGATTTGAGGGCTCCTCCTCATCCCCCCTTTCTTCTTTCCCTTCGAAAAGTTGCAGAAAGTCTTTTCCCTTACCAACGGAAGAGATCTTCAATCGACACGAGACTTCCTCCCCCTCCCCTTCGGACAGAAGTGGAATTTTCTATTTTTTTCCCCCCTCCTCTTCCTGTCTTTGAAGTTTGGCGGTCGTTTTCCCCCCGCGAAAAAAAACATTTACGCCCCCTGTTTTCCCTTCTTGGGGGAAGTGGCGTTTTTTTCTTTTTTCTGAGAAGGCAAAATCGGCCTTCACATTCCACGGTCGTGCAACGACGTTTTGTTTTCCTTTTCTCCCTCCTCTTTTCGCTTCATAGGCGACTGCGGGATTGTCTCTTTTTTTTTTTAGGTTTCCTCTCGACATCATCGAACCGCCTCTTTTTTTTCCCCGGTGATAAGGCTAAGCGCATGGTCTTCTTTTCTCCCCCCCCAAAAGTATAGCGTTATCGAATCCCCCCTCCTCCCAGGCAGGAGACCCGGGTGACCTGACCTTGTGGCTTCGGTCCTTTTTTTTCTTTCTGGTCTACCATCCCTTTCATTTGCTGCAAGGAAGGCAACCCCCCTCCCTCTCTTAAGACCGCATTAGGGTCCCTTCATCTTTTTCCCTCTTTTTTCTCTTTTTTTTTTTTTTTTTTTTTGGGCTTTTTCACTCGGAATAAGAAAGGCTTTCTCCTATGGATGGGCACCTTTTTTTCTCCCTTCCGCTAGTTTTCTCTATTTTTTTTTTTCTCTTTTTTTTCCCACTTGTTTTGTAAAAGCGAACATGCTTTCCACGGGTAGTATGCTCCTCGAGATCGTCCTATACTCTCTTTTCCTCCCTTTTCGCGGGAGAGGCTTGTGCCCCCGACCCTCTTTTAAATTAAGGTCATAAAGTATTTTCTGAGGATTTCAAAGGTGGCCGCTCCCCCCCCCCTTTTCTTTCACGAATTATCAATTCTCGTCTGCCTCCCCTTCCTACTCTTTCCTTTTTTGCAGAAGTCGACAGGAGGTGACTTCTTTCTTTGATGTTTCGGCTTCGCATTTGTGCATGATCGGCGCCCCCGTTTCTTTCTTTTTAACAGACCTTCGGTTGTCGTGCGTTTTTTTTTTTCACCCCCCCGTCGGACGGGGGGACAAAAAATTCCTTCGCCCGGACGAGCCAGAAAGTTGATCTTCTCCTGCTTTTTTTTTCTCCTTTTTCCCCTCTCGAAAGGGCAGAGCTTTTTTTTCCTTCTTCAGATGAATACGTTGGATTTTTTTTTTCTTTCGATGCAAAGGAAGGGGGGTTACTTTCTCCCACTTTCCGCTAAGAAGAAGGAGAGACCCTTTCCCCTCTACCCCCTTATGGTGTTTATTTGTAGAAATTGGGCCCCTTTTCCTGTCGGGATTAGGATCGTCCTCCCTTTTTTTCCCCCTCGAAGGAAGGGATTTTCCTTTTTCTTTTCCTCCCCAAAAGGTCATTTTTCTCTTTTTTCTCCCCCGAAAGAAAAGTAAGGTTAGCAGTTCCTCATGACGAGCCTTCTTTCTTTGTATTAGAACCCTCCGGGTGGGATAGGTGCCTTTTTTTTTTCCCCTCTTGCCCCCCATCGACCGAGTCATCGCACCCTCCTTTTTTACGTGGTTCACTCCCCAACCTTGCCTGGGGCTGAGGTGCTTACCCCATCCCCCTTCTCTCCCTAGGAGGAAGAGCCGATGATTTTTTCTTTCGTCCCTCCCGGCAGGGGAGCAATTTCGCTTGCGGTGCTCGCGAACACAGTATCCATCCTTTTTTTTTCTTTTTCCTCTTACGTTGTTGTTGTTTTTTGCTTTATGTTTTGATGGCGGGTTCTTTGCGAGAGAACTTCTCCCCCTCCTTTCCTCGCTGAAAAGGGCCTTCCCCTCTCCTCCCTCCTTTTCCCAGGAAGGACCTCTTCTCCTTTTCCATAGGTTAGATTTTCCCTTGGAAGCCCAACTCCCCCTCCTTTTTCTTCCGACTTTTTTCTCTTTGGAAACCCTTTCTACGTGCGAGTCTTACTTTTTCTCTTTTTTCCTCGGACTCTTTTTTCCCCTGATAAACGTAGATTTTTTTTTTTTTTTGGTTTCGAATTTCTTCTTTCCCCCCCCTGAGAGGCGACTCTTTCCCTCAACTGAATTTAGGGGTCTCGTGGGGGATTTAACTTCCCCCCCCCTCTCTCTCCTCATTCACGGGTAAGGGCCCCCAAAAAAAAAACACCCCCCTTTTCGAATCAGAGAAAGAACCTCCTCTTTCCCCCCTGAGGACAAGAAACCAAGGTCCCTTGGCTTAGGAGTGTTCCTCTTTTCATTTAAGGCTTCTTTTTCTTTTCCTCTGTAGCGATTTTATTCTTCCGGCCCCGCACGCTTTCTTCCCCTTTCGGCTTTCTGTCGACGCCCTTTTTTTTTTTCAAGCCCATTTTTTTTTAGCCAGGCCTTGCCGACACGCTTCGATGAGACAGATTCTTTCCCTTTTTTTTCCTTTCCTCGAAACTACGGGTCCTTTTCCCCCTTCTGACCGGTGTAAAACGCGTGTTCTCGCACGCCACGAAACCTCTTTTTTTTAAAAAGCGAAGTTTCCACTTTGCGGGGGGCCTCTCTTCACCCCCCCCCCCCTTTCCGAAAAATCACGAACCAAAGGACCCTTCTTTCTAGTAGAAAGGAAAGCCCCTTTTTTCCCTTCTTCAAATCGGGGGAGGGAATACTTCTCCCCTTTCCTCGTTACCATTCCCCCTTTTGGGGTTAGATCTCCCCAAGGTGAAATACTAGAACAGTCTTTTAAGGGGACCTGGATTAATGGGATTTTTTTCCCCCACAGTTCGACTCTTTTTTGGATCGCTGTTTTCTTTTTTTGTCCTTTCTTAAGGGACCATAAATATCTTTCTTTTCTTTCGTCGGAGTCTCCGTTATGCTCCCCTCTCAAAGAACAGGTTAGCTTTTTCCCCCTCCTTTTTTTTTTCCCCCCCAAGAAAAACAGGGGGCAACCTCGCCTTCTTAAAACAGTTTTCCCAGAATATGCGTCCCTTCCTCCCTCCCTTTTTTTCCTCCCTTTCTCTTCTTCTCGCGTTGCCTTTTTTGGTCAAAAATGTATCTCTCTTCTTTTTTCTTTTTTCCTTAGGGCGTACCTTTCCCCCTTTCCCCCCCTCTTCTTTTCGAGAGGGCAAGGGTAGGGTTTGATGACACAGGGCCTTTTCATGCCGACCCCTTCCTCACCCCCTTACTAGGCAGGGGCCGGACTGCTTCCTTTTCTTTTCGGCGATTCTTTTTTTTTTTCTTTTCTCCCCCCCCCCCTGGGATCGATTCTTTCCTTTTGATGAACACCACATCGCTGAGGTCACTTTTTTTTCCCCCGGCCAGATAGACGCCAACTTTTTCTCTCCTTTTTCGGGGTCTTTTTTTTTTTCCAACCTTGACAAAGAAGCCAATCCCTTGAGGCGCCACGATCTTCCTTCCCTTCCCCCAAACGGCTTCTTTTTGCTGTCGGGTGTAGTTGCCGGGCGCTTCCCCCCTTTCTCATTCAAGACAGGCAAGCGCCCCCTCTTTTTTCGTTTCGGAAAATTTTTTCCCCCTTTCCTTTCCCTTCCCGCCAACTGGCCGCGGTTCTTTTTTTTTTTAGGTTTTTCGATAGAAATGAAAGTCTTTTCCTTTTTTGGGTACTGCTCGTTAGGGAATTTCCTTCTTTTTGGAATCTCCTTCCCTATTTTGGGATCGTCCACGACTCCGTTTTTTTTTCTAGACTCTAATTGGAGAGATTTAGCCTTTCCCCTTGGAGATTGAAAATTTTTCCGTGTACCCCTTCCTTCTTTTTGTAAGCCGGGCTATTTCCGCCGTTTTTTTTGGACGATGTCTTTGGGGTTTGGGCCTATCCGCTTGCAGCGGCGTACCTCCCTCTTTAACGGAGCACCTTCCTTTCTTTCTAGGGCCGGGGCGGGGAGGGTTTTTTTCTTCCCTTGGACAAATAGCCGAACCCCCTTTCTCTACATGATCTTCTTTTTCCCCTTAGAACACGGTTGGCAAATTTCTCTCGTCTTTGTGAATTGAATAAGGCCCTTTTTTGAGGGTTCCGCCCTCCCCCCTCCTCTTTTCCCCTCAAAAAACGGCAGGTCTTCCCTTTTCTCTTCTTCCTTTGACTTTCGAATTTCTGCCTTTCCGAGGCGCGAAAAGAGGGGGCCTCTCTTTCTCCCTTCTTCCCCCCCTTGGCCACCGCCTAAATCTCCTGTTTTTCCTCAGTCTTTGTCGATCCCGGCACCCTTTTTCCGCAAATGAATGCCGCACCCTGCCCTTTTCCCTTCCCCTAGCCCGCTGCTTT
>Ga0179593_1651385_pt1 | contig 10511 bp, 11 predicted proteins | sample CZODoug2_1_08_16_FD_185931 | JGI IMG/M metagenome (GOLD analysis project Ga0179593, IMG submission 185931) | Vadose zone soil fungal communities from Angelo Coast Range Reserve, California, USA - CZODoug2_1_08_16fungal (PacBio error correction) | ecosystem: Environmental > Terrestrial > Soil >... | reverse complement strand
TGTGGAGACACGTTCCTCATCCCTTGTCTGACTTCCCTTCTCTGAATCTTTAGGGGACTATTTTCGATCAGCTCCCAAGCAGGAATGGTACTCTACGCCTACTCCCCTTGGCCTGGAGAGCCGACGGCATTGAGCGGTCCTGGGGGGGATGAGACTTCCCATGACCGAGGATTCCTTTCCTCCCGGAAGGGGATGGTGCTTTGCTTCTCCCTTTTTGACCTTATGTCGGTTTACTAGTGTTGATCGCGGTTCGCCCCTCACTCCTTTTTGCGCGACTTGATATTGGGCGACTTCCCTCGTAGATGCTTTTGAGCCGGGCGGTCTCCCCGCATTTCCAGAGTTTACCCTCTCTCCTCTTCTTCCGGCCATGAGTGTCTTCTTTCCTTGACTTCGGCTTTTCTTTCAGCCCGGCGTGAGCGTCAGGTTTTCCCTTGAGGCGTCCCGTCGAGCGCCCAGGATTGCGAGCGTCGTGTTGTCGCCCGAAGCCTCCTATTTTCTGGCCCTTTTTTTTTTTTTTTTTCTCGCCCGGGAACCGTTTTTTTGTTTTCGCTCGGGGAGGCTTCCAGAACTTGTCTTTTTCCTTTGTCCCCCTCGCAGCTCGCGTTTTGTGTTCTGTTCAGATCTTTTTTTTCTCTTTGACGATTTTCGCATGTCCCGATGGTGACCCGCAGGCTCCAGATGAGCTCGGGTCAGTACAGGGTTGGCTGCTGGGGGAACGGTCGGCATTGTTTTTCTTTCTTGCTTTCTGTAAGCTTCTGAACGTCCGACTTCTCCCGGAATATCCGTAGTAGCCGGTCTTTCTCGGCTTCTTTTTCTGGACCGTCGTGGCTGAGTCTTCTCTTTCTTTTTTTTATTGGCTTTTCTCTTCCCATTTGGCCTTTGATACGGTTTTCTTTTAAGTCCCGGCCTTATGTGAACGCATGCTCAGTGTTCACTCCGGGGGACCCACGCCCCCGGACAGGATTCGAGGGCAGGCCCTTTTTTTCTTCCCGAGTTGCGGACCGTCCTTTTTTTTTAGGCTCTGGGGAGGGCGACGACGACCCCCCCTTCAGAAAACGTAGAGGGCCCTTCCTTCGCGTTTTCTCCCTTGATCAAACCCGACTTCCCGGAAGGACTTTCTGTCGCCGATTTTTGTTTTTTCCCCTCTTTGATTAGATTGCGAGTCATCAGGTTAGTCATATCTACCCGATCGGCAGTGTTGTCACTGGGCGAGTATTCCTTTTGGGCTCCCCCCCTTTTTTGTCCCGGACTCCGGCTCGGAACATTTTTTCCTTTGTTCCTTTGTCGGGGGGATATAACTTCCGATCACGTTGGCGCCAGACCGTATGCATTTTTCCAGTTTCCTCTTTACCCCCTTTTTTCTGGTCGCAGGAAGTGAGCGTACTTGCTCTTTCAGGTAAGCGGACATCCCCCCCTCTTAGTAGGCTCATCTTAGCGTTACGCTGGCGTATTGGCTCTTCTTCCTTTTTTTTCCTTTCCCTCACGAGGCGGCTCCCCTAGCCAGGCCTGAGCATCGCACCCGGGTGATGCCACCGCTTCTTTTTACCTCCCGTCGGGTACTTGCCTCTTCCCATGTTCAAATCCCCTCGTTGTGAGCAGGTTGTGGTTAGGCGACCCATGGTCGACCTGGGTTGGTTTTTCTCAATTGAACCAAGGAGCTCCCCCTCCTTTTTCTCCTTCTTATTGCCGCTTTGCCCGGATTTTTGTCAGGCCTTCGGTCCTCGTTTCGACTGTCCCAATACGCGCGCTTTCCCACATCTCCCCCCTTCCGGCCCGCGTTGGTGCCAGCTCTTTTCACCTTCCCCCCTCGCCGTACTCATGGGCCAGCCCCAGCTCTTTCATCTTCCCCTCTTTTACCCCTTCTATTAGTACCCCCCCGAGACTAGGACGAATCTCTACCCCGAATCCCCCGATGTCGTCTGAATTCAGCTTATTTTCGTTTCGGACAAATGCCCCGCTTGCTCCCCTTCGCCTATCTAGAGCAGACCCTGAGACCGCATACTTTCTACATTAACATTTCCGAATTAGTAAACCAGCAGGTCTTTCTTTTTCTTTTCGGCCCCCCCCTCCCTCCCGGGTGGGGAGGGGCGGCTTGTCGGACTGGTTGCCGTGGCCTTTTTCCGCCGCTTCTCTGTTTTTTCCCTCTTCCCTCTTTGGGCTTCGACGGTCATCGGGACCTCATTTCGGTCAACTCCTTTTTTTCTCCTGGATTTCTTTCTGGTCCCCATTGCCCGCACGGTGAGGTAGCATTTTCAGCTATAGTCCAAGATGCACCAGAGAAGTTACCGCGGATTCTTTGCCAAGTATCCTTCCCCAGCCCTGACCCACACGACGTCCAGGTCCCGTTTCCCTCTCTTTAGGGTTCCCCCCCACCCGGGCGATCGCAGCGCTCGAGTGATCTTCATTCTCCTATCGTCATACGGAATCGTGGTTAATCGCCCCTTCCGGGTCCCGTCTAACCCCCTCCCCCCTCCCTCCCATGCGACCTTGAATACCGATCGATTGGTCCCCTGACCCTCTTTAAGTTTTCTCCCGACGGTGTCTCCTTCTTTCGTTCACGATTCGAGGATCTCTTTTTCCTCCTCCTCCGTTTTTAGCTCTCTTTTTCTAATGAGCCCAATTTCCTCCCCTGCTTGTCCCCTTCCTTAGCCCTTTTTATTGGGATCCAAGTTTCCCCGTTACCCGGCTGGTCGCAGGGATTGAGCTTTCCCCTTTTACGATGGGCCGTGCTGACGTTGACGCGTTGGGTTTCCCTTTCTGATTCATTTAATCCCGAGTTTCCCTTTCTTCAGATTGGTTGGGCGATCTAGCTCTCTCCCCTGTTGGGGTCACCAGGCCCTACCCCCTTTCATGTTCGGCTGGTCCTCGTGTTTTTTTTTCCCGACGCCCCCCGAAGATGGCCAGAAACCTCGTTTCAATCCCTATTTTTCCTTCCTGACTTGGTCGGACATTTGCTCTAATGCGTCTTGCGACCGACTTAACAACGAAGTTCTCAACACTTTAATTCCTTCTCCCGACCCCCCCCCGATGGCAGTCGAAGGCCTACATCTAGGCTCCCCTCGCCTCTTCCTTTACAGCCCCCCTCCCTTTGCCACGCGACGGCCCCTTTGGACATCCTGCAGCCCAGCCCCCTGCGGGCCGGGACCACTCCGATTTCTTCCTCCTTTGAGTCCAACGGGTTCCTCGGAGAAGTCACTCGTTTTGTTTCTCTTTTCTCCCCCGCGAGCTTTCCAAGGAGCATGTGGCGATGCGAGGCCCCTAGCATTTTACCCGATTAATCAAGATATAGGATAGGACTTTTATCGGCGAATCGTCCTCCTCGCTCCTCCCCCAAGGAGGCATTTCTGGCTGGCATTTACTCCTTTCCTTTCTTTTCTCCCCCCCTGATGTCCAGCTGGCACCTAGAGGGTCGCTTTAGCCTTTGACCGGAGATTTGACGCGAGACCCCTCCTCCTAGGTCCCTGGAGTCCAAGACTGACCCTTTCCCCCCTCGGACCCAGTCGGGATGAGCTGCTGGGTTCACTCGCTCCCACTTTGCCCGCGGCGCCACTACCCCCCTTCTCGTTCGTGGCAGGGGGCAAAAATTAGTCGAGATCCTTCCTTTATTCCCCGGTTTGCACCCCTGGGCGATCCTGCCTTCCCTCCGGGCCTTTTTTTTTTAGAAGACCACACGATCAAAGCTCCCCACTTCTTCGGATTTCCCCTTCCTCGGCAAGGACTCTCTGCGATTTCTTCCATGAGGCAAGAAAACCCATTTCCGTTAATCCCCCCTTCTTAGCCCCTGCCCAAGACGGTCCGCGTCCCCTCGGAAGACGTTTCCTTTAGCCAAACGTGATAGCAGTTCACTCCGACCTTTCTCTCTCATTTCCCTCTTGCGCGAGATGTTCAGTTTTTGTCACCGTCGGGATCCGGCCCCCCCCTTTCAGTTATATTTTCCCTTCGGCCCACTTCTCCTTTGGTATTGATCTTATGGGGACCGAACATGATGATCGACCTCACAACTAAGATTCTCAAAGAAAACTTCCCTTCCTTCTCATATTTTCCTTCTACTTTGGTGCTCGCCGCCTTTAACAGGAAAGTCCTCCCTTGGCAACGGTGGAGTTTTCCCATATTCAGAAGTAGCAAAGTCCCTGCCACGAGTTCTCTTTCCCCAGCTCCCCTTGAACTGGTCACTCCTGGACTTCCCCCTCAAGCAAAGCCAGCCTCGGCCTTTTGTTTCCCCCTCCTCCTTTTAAAATTTCTAATGATCAACGTGACGACTCACAGGCCCAGACAGCCGGCGAGTACCTCACGTCTTTCCCCGCCCACGACGTCCCTCCAGTCCTCCCCTGCTCCGCCCCAAGCCCTTTATATGATAATGGTAGCCCCGAGGGCCGGGCTTTTTAGATAGGTTCAAGAGACTCCCGTCCGACCGAATTTCCCTTGTCACAGCCACCTCCCCCACGCCTCCCCCCCTGACGGCGTCTGCTCCTGTTTTTTTCACCAGCTTCGTCAATCTTTCCCTTTTAACTGGCGCCGCGGCGTAAACCCCCCCCTCGGTGACCCACGAACGCAGAGCTGGTTTGTTGGAAGAAATGTGGTTGCCGTTTTTTCTCCTCACCCTTTTCGCAATGATCGAGCCTCGTGACTACACCCCCTCCCCCTCTAGATTTTTTTTCTGCGCATCGGACCAATCCTTTGAACCTTGAATTGGCTTTCGATTCCAGACCGTTCTCTTGGCCCTTTTTTTAAGAATCCACTCTCTTCCTGCAATGGCCGGCGACACCCTCCGACCCCCCCTTTCTCTTACAGACTGTCCAAAGGGAATTTTCCAGATTTCGTCGTGCTCCACGAGACCGGCACGTTACCGCCAGTCCCAGTCCCCCTAGAAGTGTTGAAGTCGCCCAAATATCAAGTCACTTCGACCCCGCCCCCGTGTATGCTTCCTCTCCCAACTCAGAGATCTAGCGTCCGTCAAGTTCAGAAAACGCCAGAACATACAACCCCTCTTTTGGCCAGGAAGTCCCCCTTTCTCGGTCAGGCAATAACTGAGGCTACGCCGGCCCCTGCGTAGTCGTTTTTTTTTTTTCTCGAGGCGGATCCTTTCCTGTTGACCCTCCCCTTTCCTCCCCCTTAATCCCCTATGCCTGGAGATTCGTTTCTTAAATTTCTTGGGAGCCAAAACTATCTCTCTATTTCCTCTTTTTTTTTCCCCCCTCTTTTGTGTTTTTCTTGGTAGATTCACAGCATCGTAGGGGAGGTTTTTACCCTTCCCCTCCTTTCTGGACTTTCTTTTTTCTCTCCCGTATTTCCAGGACCTGCATCTCCCCTGCATAGACCTTTGGGAAGGAGTGACGCGAAGGAATGGTCCGGAGTCATCTGGCTTCTCCCTAGAACTTACGAAGGGTGATTTGCACCCACCCTTTCGGTCGTTTTTCGTTTAGAGCCTTGTTCCTGGTTAATTTGTCTGGCAGAGGATACCCCCTTTCTAATCGGGTTTATAACCCCGCCGTTGGGGTTGTCGCCTTTTATCCTTTGCTCACTTTCCCCCCCTATGGTGATTTTGCTGTAGAGGGCCCCTTAAGGTTTCGCTGACAGCGTCACCCGAACCCCTCATTTGCCGGTCTTTCCTATTGTTTGCCTTGAGAATGGGTAGACGGAATAGGTTCACTCCTTTTCTCAGTTTTCTTCCCCCTCTCTTGAAGGTTTTCTCTCTCACCCCGTTATTCCTTACCGTTCGGATCGGGTGAGGGTTTCCGAAGAATACGTGTTGACCCTTTTTGTGCTTCCCCGCCCGGGACCCCGAGCATGGAGACATTTTCTTCCCCCCTCGAACTTTCCCTCCCGGGAATCTAACCAAATAGCGTGTTGGTCCGCCAGGCATTGGGTCGCGTTGACTGTAGGGTTCGCCACTTGCGACCCTAGTCTAGATTTTGTGACCTGCAGGGCTCAGTGGTTTCGTCTCCTCTTTCGGTTCCTGTTCTTTGTTCGAGGGTTTGGACAATTTCCCCTTGGTCGGGACGGATCCGGTCTTCGCTTTACTCCTCCCTGATAGAGCCTTGACCTTTCCTCTGGGTTTTTTTTTTCCTCCTTACTTCGTAGATCGTATCGACTTTATTGGCCTGGGATGGTGGATTTTTCTTTTTTACGCGTTCAGGTATAGTCCTGATTCTGGTTTTTTCTAGCAAATTTACCTCATTACTTGAGGAGTTACAGACCTTCCCTTCCTTCTGAAAGAAAGGTATCGGCTTCCGGTGTTACCATTTGAAGGTAAGTTTAAGGATTCGAAGGCCATCAGGGTGGATCGTTAGTTCCCCCCCTTTTTTGTCGGCGAGGAGCCATTGATTGTCCTAGACACTAGAGGGACAGTCACCCCCCTTCTTCAGGCGTAGAATGTCGTCTCAAGGAGAATAAGGTAGCTTTCCTATAGTGAAGTGGTTGTGTTTCAGTCTCCTTTTCTCTTCCCCCAGCTCTCCCAGACCCTGGTCCCCAGCCCTAGCAATCCCCCTCCCTTGGGCCGTAACCCTGGCGAGGCCTCGAATTTTTCCTTGTCCAGGTTACGGTTCCGCTGTTTTTTCCCTCCCCCCCATTTCTCCCAGGGTTTTTCGGATTGTTATCCCCGACCTGGCGCCGAACTTCCTTCTACCTCCTTGACGCGGACCTTCCTTTTATACTCTTCTTACCCGTTGAGGTTTTTTGAAAGTACAAGTGTTTCAGGGTGGAGGCCAGTCCACTCGTCGTCTGCTCCAGAGGAAGGCTTCTACTCTTTCGGTTTTTGGATCGTTTGTCGGAGGAACTCCCTCTCCCTGCTTCCTAGTTTTCTTTTTGAGAATCGCTGGGGATGCAACCTTATTCCTTCCCAGTCGTGTTGGACTGCGAGATCGACCCCTTTCCCTCGGCCATCGGCTTCAGTTCCGCAAGGTGAGTTGCTGCCGTTATAGTCTTTAGGATTTCCCTTTTTTTGTCTTTCCCCCCCTCCAACAATATCCCAGCCAGTGTTCCCGGAGGTCGGACGATCCGGAGGTTAGTCTTCTTACCCCTAGGTCCCTCCTTTGCCCTGTCAATCGCCGGAATCGATCACAATCTCGCCTCCAGCGGTTCCCTTCATCAGATCCCCAGTACTTGTTTTCGCCTTGGCACCTCCTCAATACCCGCCTCCTCCCTCTGACGTGAGGGCGAGTCGCGAATCGATCCCGACGCTTTTAATTCAGCTTAACGTTACGACCTTTGCCTCAGGTTACCATTTCGCATTGTCGAAACTACTTCTAGCTTTTTTTTTCAGCTTCTTTCAGAGTTCCCAGCAGATAAGACATTCGGCGGCTCCGCTTATTCAAGCCAGGCCAGGTAGTAGGCCCCCCTGTCCCGGCCTCACCGTCTTTGGTTTGTTTCTTTGGCACGAGGGTCCTGGGGATTTTCCTCCGTTTTTTGGCTTTTTTGGACAGGGTCCCTCCTGGTTTGTCAGCAGGCAGAGATTGGAGGCTTCTTTCCTGGTTCAGAGGACCTTCCATTTCCCTGAGATGATTCCCCTTTCGTTGTACTTGGAGCACCGGTCCCCCAGGGAGTTTTTATCAGCGGGAACGTAGGTCAGTTCAGCCCCCTGATCTTGATATTCTGTTCTTTCCTCGGTCTTCGTTCCGACCACCACGGACGTTAAATGTCCATTTCCCCCTCCTCTCTGCAGGTGAGACCCCCCCGAGACTTAGACACCCCTCATTCGGCCGATCGTCATACCTCCTTGGTATCTCAGACTCTGCTCCGGGCTTCCCCCTCCATCGTCCTCCCCTCGCCCCATTCGATAGCCTGACTAGCCCGGATCAGGGTATCCACCTTTTCACAAAATCGGACTGGCGACAGGGTTTCCAGCGGCCCTTTCGGGTTTTGACGATTCGTATGTCCCCTTCCAATTTTTTTTTTTTTAGTCTCCTATCTTTTTTTTATCGGAGAAACAGGCGCCCGAGGCCCTTTCGACCATGTCTTACCCTCCTCCTTTTCCCCAAGTCTTCTCTTGTGAGAAGCTCCATTTTCGCAGGGCTTTCGGGTTCTTCCTTATTGGATGGTCTTTTCTTTGCAGGTAGCCTGAGAATACCAACGATTTCCCTAAATGCCCTCACTTTTTTTCTATTCGATAGGGGTCTTCGCCCTATGGCCCGGTTCTTCGTCTCTGCTAAGTAGTGTTGGTATTTGGCCCCTCCTGACCCCCTCCTTTTTAACTTTTCCCCCCTTCAGCCCCAACTAATGGTTTAAGATTTTGACCCTGTCGCCCCCGTCTGTACATATCCTGCCGCCCGCCCCCTTCCCCATTTCCACACTTCCTCTGCCCGCCACTCTTTTTCCAGAGACCCTTTTCCCAGTTTTGCTTGACCTTCGCCGCGGAGATTCCCCTTCCCCCCCAGGAGCAGACCCAGCCTCCCGAACCTTTTCCCCGCGGCATGGCTTCGGCGGGCCAATTTTAATCCTCCTTCCCTTCCTATTTTCCTTTTTTTGTTCCGGAGAATTGTCTCCGGCTTTTGCTGCTGAGCCCATCCCCGATAGGGCGAGTGTCGACCCCCCTTTTTTCCCTCGCTTCCCATGTCGACTTTTTCCCCCCTCCTTGGGTCTTCTCTAGTTGATTTCTTGGATTCAGGCTCGCTCGAAGTCATAGATTTTTCGATCCGCTGGTGGCTTCTTTCTGACAAGGATCATGGCGAAGTGGGTTTTTGATTTTTTGTCGCTCTGGCATTCGGGCGTTCTCTTGGGATCTTTTTCTTTGCTCTTTGACGGCGCTCTCGTTTTCCGGGATCCGGACAACTCAGCACCCTTTACGACTCCTTCACTTCCCCTCCTTTTTTTTGTGTCCCCGTCCCCCTACAACACCCCCCCTGAGAATTTTCCGTCTACCACGGAGCCCCTCAACATGGGCTCCCCTGTCCGCATTTGGACAACGTTTCGTCGAGCTAGCTTCCCCGATCTCTTTTCGCTTTTGGAATACCGGGGCGATTTCCTTATATCTCCCCCTTCTTTTCAGTTTTTCCGGTCCGACTTCCAACACGATCAGCTCACGCGCCCAAAGATATCACGATTCCCCTGCGCCGAAGAAGGTCTACGTTTTTTCTTCCTTGGTAAGCCACAAGGTAAGTTTCTTCAACTTCCCCCGGCTTTCTGAACCTTTTTTTTTTTTTCCATAGGCGAACGCATACAGTTTATTCCATTTCAGAGCTTGCCCCTGGACACTTGCGATGAGACCCCTCCCCAGCGCCGAGATGTCCCTCGGACTCTCCCCGGTCTACCCCCCCACTTTTTTCTTACTCGACCCTTTGCTCCCAGATCGGTGTTATTGAGAGGCTGGTCCCGTCTGGACCTCCGACCACTTCAAGAGGATCACTCACCCCACGTTCTCTTTTGACCTAGTTCTTACAAGGCGCGGGTCCCATTCTCCCAATGTCCGAATCTTTTGACGCTGGGGGAGGAGTTATTTCCGCCAGGTAGAGGCTCCAGTGTCAACCTAGCGTGAGGCGTCTCCCCCGGTTTTAATTACTTCTGAGGGGTAAATAGGTTTTCCCCTCCTCTTTCCCTGCCTTGCGGGGCTTCCAGGTCACAGGTTTTGACAGACCCTGTATCGCAACCTGCCGACAGGGGCTAACCTCCAAGAAAACGCTGGTCCTCTCCCTTCCCTCCTTCCAAGATCCGCACCTTAGAGTTCGGCCACGACGTAGCTTATAAAGTCGGGCGGGTATTCACGTCTTTTCATCAGGGCGCCCCTCAGCTCGACAGACCCCTGTGCCGCCGTGTAATCCTCGACCCCCCAATTTAACTAGTTTTCCTTTCTCCTTAGGTCACCCTCCCCCCCCCTGTCTTCAAGCTTCTGGGTCCATCGGCGTCAAAAATCCTCCCAGATCGCGCGTCTCCCCCCTTTTTTTCGGTCGTTTTCGGGGGACCCATGCCCCCTGGCGCCCCGTCTCTTTTTTGATCTTATGATGGTGGGCGAGGACTCCAACAAGACCATTCATTTCCCCGGTAGTTCTTCCCCTTCGTACCATAGACCGACCCTCTGGACTAGAAAGTTTTGGCTTTCCTTTTCGACTCTTCTTTAATCCTTTTCAGCTCCCACTCCTTAAATTCTTTCCCTTCTTCTCCAAGTTCCTCTTCTTTTGAACGCCCTGATTGCCTGTCGAGAATTCGTGAGGGCCTTCGTCCTTTCCCTTTTTTTCCTCATTGTTTCCTCCGCCCTAACCCTTCCCTGATTTGTGAACGACCCTACCTCCTTACCTCCAACGTATATTGATGCCTGTCCCACGCCTACTCTACTCTTCCCGAAGAGCTCCTCCAAGGTCGCGACAACTCCCGCCCTCATTTTTTCCTGGATTCCCCCCCCACATTCTGTCTTCCCTCCCCTTCCCTCCGGGAACTCTTTTACTCTGCGGCACCCTGGTCGGTTTCGCGCTTTCCGGTCGGTTCCCAGGATTTTTTCCCATTGAAAGGGGCCTTTTTAAGACTCTAATACTTCCCTTATGAACTTCCCAGTTATCTGCCTTCTACGCTTTTTTTAAACAAAT
>Ga0179593_1463322_pt1 | contig 10511 bp, 13 predicted proteins | sample CZODoug2_1_08_16_FD_185931 | JGI IMG/M metagenome (GOLD analysis project Ga0179593, IMG submission 185931) | Vadose zone soil fungal communities from Angelo Coast Range Reserve, California, USA - CZODoug2_1_08_16fungal (PacBio error correction) | ecosystem: Environmental > Terrestrial > Soil >... | reverse complement strand
AAAAAAGCCTGAATACCGCGGCTTTCTAGGTACACCCAGTGGAAAATTCTTGGTCTACAACCCATCTACCGGACAGGAAGGCGCCCAACATGCATTGAAATAGATTCGTGTGGGTGTCATCGACTAGCCTCACGTTTAGGATGGAGTTGCACAAGGCTCAACGAAACCTCCGGAAAGTGATTGAGAGTTTCAGGGCTCTTCCCTTGACCAATGGAACATTGCGCGGAACCAGAATTTCAACGAAAAAAACCTAGCCTTGTGAATAAATACACAGTTTTCTGTCGTTGAACAAATGACTCGGTAACGTAGCACCCTGACATCACCCGTAGCGTTAAAGGGGCGAAGGGGGAAGGCACCGGGAAAGCTCCCCGGAGTCGAAGTAGAACTCAGCAAAAGGACATGAAGTTGTCCGTTCCAATACAATCGGTACCTGATAATTGCCCGCGAGACCGCGTGGGGAAGATCGTGAAGAACATTCGGCACGCATTGTGGTTGCGATGGTGTTACGTCCGCTCTGCCAACTCAATTAACGGTGAGCCCAGGGAGGAAACTAACCTTTCCGGCCCCACTTTTGTTGCTAAAAAAAAAAGCAAGTACGACAATGTGAAAAATATTATCAGGAGACATTCGACAGAATTCGTACTGGCTAACAACGATGTACTTTTCTCCGGAAAAAACCTTCGGGTAAATGTCACGGTTGTCGAGAATAAGGGGCGGGGGGCTATCCCAAATAAAAAATACCAGAAGGACCCTGCAAAGCCGACGTGGCGTTCAAGTTCACGCAGGAAAGGAAGTCGCCAAAAGGGCGTTGACAGATGTGCTGGCTGATCCGGAACAAACTGAAGCGCACGCTGTTTTCTGACGCCCGGATGGACCGTCCCACAAGCGAAGGAATCTACGAAACTAAAGCGTTCTCCGGTCAAAACCTAACTCAGCAATGTCGAGTCTGGGACTCATCCCATTACGGTCAACTCGTGCTTCGGCATTTTCGTTTTCTCAAGATGGCGAAGTCAAATACATAAGCCAACATCGTCGCGCAATACTCTTTGCGGCGCATCATATTTCCAAACTGCTATGCGGACGTTCTGTCGTTGTACTTTTTTCTTTGGTCCCGCTCCACCAGAAGAAACCGTAAGAATCGGTTACCTTGCTTTGGAAAGTGTCCAAATCGAACGGTTGTGCCGCTCGACCGTTCAACTGGATCCAATCCGCAATATGCCGCAACGCGGCGTGCCGGTGAATAGATCGGCTGGGCGGGAGCGTATGAAACACGGCAAGTGCCGTCCGCAGCCCAACACCTGGATGGGTTTTCAAAAGTTGCAATCTGTCCCGCATGCTCGCGGCGTTCGAGTTCGTTTCGAGGGCCGCAAATCGCGTCTTCAGCTCAGCGATCAAACGAAGAGATGTCACGCTGGATGGCATCCCACGCCCATGAGTTCAGTTCTTCTAAACTGCTGTCACATCGAACAGTACGCCATAGAGGGAGTGGCAACACGGTTGTTGAGCATCACGGCTCGTAAGCCGTTTCGGAGCATCGTTCGGATGCCAAAAACCAAGCGGTTGCCTTTAGCGCAGAGTCGCAAGACTTTCATGGCTGCGGGAATGTGGCAACTATGGGGGATAACAGGGAAAATCTCCCCGACCACCAAAGGCCCAGCAAGAGTGCCGCGTGCGGCGGTCGTTCTTCTGCCGACGACGCAAGCAAACTGCCGGATGGCACGCGTCCGGCCGACTTTTCAGGGGGGCGCAACGTTCCTCCACCCAGCCGTGGAACCAACGGGAGTATCCAGTGGTTCCAATCCGGACGACGGGCCGGAAGCTGAAACTGTTGGTAGAGAGACCGCACATTCTGTCGGGGGTCCAACGTTGCAGTTTGCTGTACCCACGCCATCCGCCGTATCAAACAAGAAGACAGGTATTGAGGCGAGTGAGTTGAAAATATAAACGAGGAAACTAAATCAATGGCGGCTCCTGTCACCACGTGACGAAGGTAAGTGGGCAAGCTTACCAACCCTCCGGAAAGCTGGAGGGCACTGCCTTATGGACATCAGAAGCCCGCCGAAGCATGCTGGAAGCAGGGAATTAGCACGAAGAAGGGCACGAGAAAATGAGGTGAAGAAAAAAAGGGCGGCAGGTGAACGCGAAGGATCGGGGGCGGTATCGGCGGGGAGGAGACAGGGGGAGCACGTAAAGCGGGACAGAACAAATCGGTAGTCGCCTCACGATCGACACAGGTTCCCACAAGTGGAGCTCGATTCAGTGGGCTCTGCGATGGTGAGCGCCGATGGCTGTGGGAATGCGCTCGGCGATGTGGCTAGGAAGTGCGTGACCGCAAACCCAATGGAAGTTGCCAATGATTTAGGGCACCCGTTTGGCGATTACTTCCGTATGGCCGGACACTCGCCCACAAGGTTCACGTTCCGCTGCGCATATGAAAACAAGTTCTGGAGTCTCGGAATACAACCCGGCATACACCAGGCAGCTCTCCTGAGGTATGCACAAGCTATGGATATAGTGCACGAAAAGCCCGACCGCCGACTTCTGATACTTGCTCCGAACAAATCAGCTGGAGGGATTCCGATGCGCCCCACAACAAGGGCCGGCATAATTGAATCATCTTGTACGTGAGCGATCGCCTCGCCTCCGGTCGTTACTACCAGGGAGACTTTTGGATTCTCTATATCAGTTGAGTTCCGGAGAGCGGGTGTTGTGCGATGCATGCAGTACGCGTATAAATACTTGCTGCTTGTTCAAGGAAGGGGGCTTCGCGCGCGATCTCATCGCCACACGACGGGGGCGGCGAACTGCATTCTCGCCTCGCCATCCCAACCCACCGAGGAATGGCCACATGGGAGGTCGTGGGCCTCCGCGAGAAGGGGGTCGCGGTAGACGGAGAACGCCATTGGGACGGGCGGCGGTCCTCTCTCGCGATCCCGGGAAACCGCCATTTGCCGCAAACTCGCCCCGCCGGGACCTGGTCCGTATTTTGAAAATAGTGGTGTTGGCAGTAGCGGCAGCACCAGTAGAGCGTTGCTATTGCACTCGTCGTTTGCCGGCATGCCTGACTCGGCTTGATTTTCTGGTTCCATACGGCAAAAGTTGTGGATCGTATTTAGCTTTCAGGCGGCCAGTCGCTCATATTTTTGGGCCATAAAGCTTGTCCCGGCGCCTTTCTTCATCGATGTCTCCCGAGATAGTGAACATACGGCTGAATCCGCCAGAAAAGGTGCTGGGCCTGCCAAAATCGCGGGGCCAGCGGATGTTGGCTTCCACCTCGCCGCGTCCGCCACTGTGCTGTAACCACGATGTTGTACGGGCCAAACTCCGATCGCCGAATGCCGTTGCGTCCGCCGTGGACCGCGGCTGGAAACGCGCCGTCGCCATCTGCTCGACAACCAATACGGTTACGACCGACGGTGCTTGGCGTATCATAGTCTTGACTGTTCTTGCCACACAGTCTTTCATTTAAAGCTGGTAAAGGTAGTTCCTTATAAAGCCTTGTAAGAGTGGTTACCTCTTATTACGTCCAAATACCATACCATTCCACATGTGAATAAAAACTGTATTCATGCAGTCTAGTTAGTATGTATGTGTTATGTCTGAGTGGTGTTTTACTGATCCGAAGGTCCTCACTATCTGCTATCACTTATATCCACCTCTTATTTTGCCTGACGTAGTCTTGGCATGCATGGTGCGATCAGGTGCGGAGCAGAATGATGGGTTTGGCCAAACCCTAGGGCTCCAGGACTTCACAGCAGTGGTGGACAATCATGGGGACTTGTTACAAGTGGCAATAACAGGAGCGATTGTGGTGTAAAACAAATGCAGAGAGCTGTTGGGATCGGTACCATGGGGGCTGTGTACCCCGAAGTCAGCATCCATGGGCAGGCATGGTGGTGGGAGCAAGCGATCACAGGGCAAAGTGTCATGGAGACAAAACCAAAAAATGAGGTATGTAACACAGTTGTAGGGATGGTCAGATGAGGGGAATGCAGGGGCAGGCTCTTCATTTGAATCATCCATGGCTGCGTAATTCATTCAAGCATCAAGACAGCTCTTTGAATTCACCCTTGTACTCCGCAGATGAATTAATGTTTTTGAAACCCTTTGATGTGCCTGTATCATGACCCAAAAACAATGTTGTTCCACAAGCCTAGTAGTTTAGCTGCTCAGGTTTAACCCCAACCCAAATCAAAAGTTTTTCTTGGGATATGGAAAAAAAAGTCGCCTTGTAATTGAGACCAGATTTCGAGCCCATGTGAGTAAAATTCGGTGTTGGGAGATAAAGACGAATCAGCTACAGGACAACAAATAATGAGTCATAATTCAACTGGAAGGGAAGAACATTTATCACTCACAAATATGCTGTGCCTGCCTGATAGAACCTGGCTAACATTAGAATGCCACGGAACAATGTTGGATGTCCTTGCGCGGAACTGGCACACGTTTGTTCCCCAGTTTTCGTATCGGTTTTGACAGGAACTGGTCCATGTATGATGATCCTGTGCAACTCAGTACCAATAAGGTGAAAGGAAGCAAACTCTGTTAAAACAAGACCCCATACCAAAGGAAGCAGTCTGTTCGGGAAAATCTTTCAATAGGACCTTCTTTACCACCTGGATAAAGGGGTGGGCAGAAAAGCAGGCGTAAGTAACCTCACCATAAATTTGAGGATGCGAGAGAATTGCGATGGTTGCATAGCTTTAATTGCAGTTCATCAAAACCAGCCATTGTGTTCTGATCAAAGGGAAGAAACTGGGGAATGACATGCCCACAGGTGCTTGACAGTGTAGACCTTCTGGTTTGAGGACACTTGAGATAAACTAATGAATATCAGATCATTATCAAAGGAAAATCAGATAAAAGTTACATTCTTCCAACCGGCTGGTCATTCTGCATCATATTCAGAAGCTGTTCTGGGAAGGGGGGGGGGGGGGGGGGCCGCATGTATCCCTCTATGACTATACCATTCCGTTGTTGGACTTGTGGGACTTGTATTGATCTGTGGCGCTGATAATCCACAAAATTGCATTTGGGGAATGGATGTGAATGCCCGAGATTGTCCATAAATCAACTTGCCAGTGTAAACAAACCTCTTTCCCCATTTTTTGTGATCTCTGACAAGGGTTGCAGGGTCCATCATTGCCATTCTGGTTCAGGGTCCCCAATTTGCACTGACTCTGAGATTGTGCTGATTTCCAAGAAGTGCTGTAGCTGTGCAGGAAAGGCTTAATTTGGGACCCTGGATCCCTGGAATTTGGTGCCCTGTAGAGTCGACATCACTGCCACCTGTTTGATAGCGTCACGGACAGGCTGTTCAGTATGAGCCACAATAACTTGCACCTCTTTCTAGAACCTTGAAAAAATAAATGAAGCACCTGTCTACAGCAGCAAGTGAAAGAAGAAGACCATTCCAACGGGTCAGAAGTCATAGGCTCTTGCCCCTCCGAGTAGAAACCGCAGCAGGGAATAGACAGGACCTTCTGGGAAAAGAAGCGGGAATGGGGGATGGGGATTCGAGTTGCCAGGTTGTGTGCTATCCCCTTCCCCCCCCAAAAAAAAAAGTAAAATAAATAAAAAAAACAAAAAAAAAATTGACAAAAAACAAAACCCAAAAACACAAAAGAACACCCTTGAAAAAAAAATACCAACAAAACACAAAGAAAAAAAAAAAACCAAAAACTCCCCTCGCTCCCCAAACCCAACGAGAATAAACAAAAACCACCCCCCCACACAACAAAAAAAAAACAAAACCACCAAACTCAAAAACAAAAAAAAAAACAAAAAAACAAAACAAGAAAACCACCCACCCCCCACCCCCCCCCCCCCCCCACAAACAACCCCCCCACCCCCCCCCCCCACGACCCCCCCCCCCCCCCCCCCCCCCCCCCCCCCCCACCCCCCCCCCCCTTTTTCCCCCCCCCCCCCCCCCCCCCCCCCCCCCCCCCCCTCAGCATGTTGTGGTACACGCACCTTTATAGCCCATAGAAGGGCGTTCAGGGTGTCTGGGTTGTTGGTGCTGCATGCAGTCAGATATGCAATTTTAATGAAGATGAGTGGGTGGCAGGCACATAATGAATGGGCTCAAGGATCTATTTCAATATGTTACTCAACGATCGGGCTATTCAGTTCATGCAGTATACTGCACCTGAAAGCTGACAATCAGTGAGAGATTTAACCACTGGTGCTATCCATGTTCTTCGCCACATGCTAGCCTCATGTTGCTGAGTTGATTTAATGTCAAACACAGCAACAACATGTTTTCATTCAACTTGAAATCACCCAATCAGTAAGGGTAGAGTTCTGTGAGAGTTGAATATTGCAACACACCTGCTAAACAACTTGAATGCATCATTCTTGTATAACTTGTGGGACACATTTGATCAACAACTCTGTGAAAGGGCAAATTCGGGCATGGGCAGATCCATCTGTCACCCCATGTCACGCCGGCGCGTTACGGGAGTTCGACGCCGCCGATGCGATGGTTTTTGCTAGTGGACATCTTGGGTTCGTTGGTGAACGAATCCCTTTCGCCGGGTCGTATCTCGCCATGGATTACGCCGGGGGGCCAGTGGGAGAACAAGGTAGGCCTTTATCACTACGATCGAAGGTATGGTCGCAAAACCTTATGCATTATTCCCAGTTCCCCACTTTGCGGATTAAAACAACATGCGCGAAACCTTTTGTTGTCCACCACCTTCGCATGTTCACGTTTTCCCGATTGTATTGCTTTCTCACGGAGCTTTCATGCGTTAATGATCGCCTTCTTATTCGCGGACTGAAGAAGTGTGGCGATTAGCTCACGCAAAGCGTTCCATTTGTCAGTTACAGCGAACCGGAAACACGCGGCCAAATTGCTCGGCGCATACTGGATCCGCGGAATCGATCGTGAGTGTCGGAGCAATTCTCGGAGCGTACCTTTGGAGTAGAAGTTCCCCGCGGCAATGTTATCGGCGCCGGGACCGAGCTTGGAATTCTTGCCGGAGAAAACATCCTTTACCTCTAAGGGCACACAGCCCGAACGGCGAAGGGTCGCGCTCGTGAGAATATCAAAAAGATAGTTCCCGGGATGCGATGGAAATGCACGCTCCTTACCAGAGTCATGGAAGCTAAAAAAACGAAAAGAGACTAGCCTGACGGCATGCTAATACGGATTTGGAAATCAAATGTTACTTTTTGTCATGTCAAAGCGTAGTCGAGATCATCTCTAGTATTTTTCGAGAAATAATAGTTAGTAGATTTCTCGTACTCGCTCGGAAATGTGACAAGCTAAGCGGTTTACGAGGATTAAGCAATATTATGTGTCCCGATGCAAAATTGCCCAATCGTGGCTAAGCGTAAGATGACGTCCGAAAGGTTTACGATGGCGGAATTTATTCCGACGATTGCGGATCGTTGCGAGACCTTTCGTGCCGGCGCGGTCTGCAACCGTTGCGCTAGGTTCTTCGGTATCTGTGAGTTGGAGGGTTCTTTGAGGGTCTATGCCAGACAGCGGGCGCGCGCGTGGGCCAAGGTTGGGGAAGTTTCTATCCACAAAACAATAGGACACTGCACACTCATCACGCGCTGATTTTATCTTTACGACGGAAAGGAGAAACCGTTTGGCGGTGATGGATGCGCACTCATCCGAAATTGAGCCGTCCGCGGTATTAGGCGGTTTGGCAAGAAAGTTACTCGCGAGTTGTGACACAACATGTTTTAAACGATTATTGGGTCGGGGTGCAGGCTCGAAGCAACCTTGAGGCGGTGGGGGGGCGATTAGTTGGGGGAGTTTCGCGAGGTGAGGAGTTGAGCCCCACACAAACGGCGAGGGTTCCGCTCGCGAATTCCAGGTGACGCAGTCAACTTCGGCTGAAAGCAGCGGTGCGCGGAGCAGATGTAATTGTAGTGGGCGGGACCTCGGGCCACGACACCAAATCTTTACAGGCGTGAAGGGGTCGCGGCGGCGGCGCACATTAACGCCGCGCGCCGAACGGGCCAAATGGCGCGAGTTGGACGATGAAAAAGATTGGCAGCGAGCGACGATCTATGTCGAATCGCGGGAGGCGCAGTAAAGAATCCGGCGAGTATCGCGGCAGGCAAGGGCGTAATGGAAATCGCGCGAAGTTAATCGCCGGCAAACAACCTGGCCGCGGATGATCGGCGGACGAGATTAAGCTATTTAAGTCGGTAGGCTGCGGCGGAGGACGTTGCCGCGGCCGATTCTGGTTTATCAAAAGAGAGGCCGAAAGAGTCTTGCCCAATAGTGCTTGGTGGTAGCGCCCGATGCTCTGCGAAGGGGCCGGTTTATGAAGGCGCCAACAAGCCATCAAAGCCATACCTAATAGCCACGAGTCAACGGGTGGAAGCACTTTGCGTATAGTTAAAGCAAACCCTTGCGCCAGACAACTCTTCGTTGTTGCGACGGTCAATAAGGCGGCCGTCGACTTTTCGTTAGTATCGTAACGAAACAGGGACTCGCCCGTCGCTTACCTTTGCCGGAAAGAACGCTCGGATGCTTCCCGAAATAATTGGTCTTTCTTTCCCCTTCGTTCGACGCACAGCTGTGCCTGGGGATGGAGGTCTGGATTTGCCGGGAGCAAGCTCAACCACCGATAAAAGTCGGGGAACTTCTTTGAATCAGTTTTTCGCCGACGTCTCACGCTCATCCTTCCTATCCATATCGCCCTCCCATACCCTCACTTTCTTTCTCTCTCTCTCCCCCAAATCTTTCCCCCCATACTTCCCCATTCCTCATCCTCCGTTCTTCCTTCTCTCTTATCCATTTCCATCCTCACTTCTCTTTCTCACTTTTCGCGACCCCTCCGCCTTTCCCCTACTCCTTTTAACCTTATACCCTTTTAACCCCACCCGGTCCCTTTTCCTTTTGGTTAGCTTCCCTATCTATACCTCAGCTTCTCTCTCTTCTTCTTATCCTTATCCCCTTCGTTTGGTCCTACTTTGTCTGATTCGACGGCCGGATCTTCATAATAAAACGATGGGCGCCTGGCGAGCGATGAATCTCGCCAATTGCCGTCCGCTGCAGCAAGGTATCCATAACATGATAAAAAACGCGCCTCAATTCTTGGCCAAAGGATAGGTCGACTTATAGCGGAGAAGAGCCACCTCCTTACCCCCCTCCTTCCTTTCTCCTCTTATCACCCCCTCATACACCCTTTTACCACCCGCCACCCCCCTATTCACCACTCTTTATTTTCCACCTCACCTCCCCTTCCCTCTTTTCTCCTTTACTTCCCTTACCTTCCATCCCACGCCACTCCCCCTATCCCTTTACCAACCCCCCCACCACCCCCCATAGCCCTCCCCATTCTCTATCCGCCCCACCACCTCTCCCTCCCCTCTCTCTTTCTTGTCCTTAACTCTTCTCTCCTTCATCCTCCCTCTACTCGCCCCGTCCATCCCCCCCCTCTTCACCTTTCTAATCCACCCATATTTAAACCATTCTCTCGCTTCACCATGCCTTCCATCACTATTATCCGCCCGCCCCCCCGATCCCTCCTTCATACCTCCTCCCTCCTTCCAACAATCCTTCCCCCCCCATTTCTCCCCTCCTGTCAACTCGCTCCCCTGTCTATCCTTACCGTCACCCCCCTCTTTCTTATAACTAAGGATTGCCCCTTATCGTAAATCCGACTCTCACGTGAGATTTTGGATCGCACCGGAAAATCCCGCTTGGCATTCGGCGTGATATCCGCAACAGTTCGGCTTGTTCCATGGTTACGTCCTTTTTCATCAGCAAAAATCGAATCGTCGGCGAAATACTTCTTCCAAGGAGGCCGATTGCCGGGAATCACGGCTTAGTACAAGCTCCTGAGTTCGCAGGACCAATTCGTGCGGTAATGGCTGCCCTCTCTCCGCGAGCGGATAACGAAATTTGGAACCGCAGGAAAAGGATAAGGAGGATGGCGAGGAATTTCATTTTCGAATACCAAAATTACAGATTTAAAGACGCCGCGTTTTTTCTTGACCCCTAATGGCGATGACATAGGCTGATTTCGGGAGGTAGAGAACTTATTCGCCTTCGGCATAGCTGACGAACGTATCTTAAGACGCTAACTGAAGGCACCGAGTTTTCGGATGTCTGCCGCGCGGAGCAAATCCAGCGGTGCGGACGACGGCGTCTCGTTCCGCCTCGAAACGGATTCGCACGAGCTGGGCACGTTCCATCGAATAGTGTGAGGTTAAAAAATCATTGATGCGCCATGAAAACCCGACGCGGTCAAGCACGCGGCGGGAAATCCTCGCGCCAGAAAACAAATGATGCGGCGGTCCAAGTTGGAAGATCGATTCGAGTCAGCGTGCGCCGGATGCCTCGTCTCTCATCTTCCGTACGGTTTTCTTCCGCGGCGCCAGACGTGAAGCCGAATTTCCGCCGTCTTTCAGGACCCGATATGTTCGGCGCAGGCCCGTTCGGGGTAAGACAAATGGAGAGAGCGACGTTGGCCGGGACGCGACGAAGGTTCGATCTGGAAAGGCAGGATTTGCGCATTCGCTTGCCGAAATTCCAATAT
>Ga0179593_1378665_pt1 | contig 10511 bp, 18 predicted proteins | sample CZODoug2_1_08_16_FD_185931 | JGI IMG/M metagenome (GOLD analysis project Ga0179593, IMG submission 185931) | Vadose zone soil fungal communities from Angelo Coast Range Reserve, California, USA - CZODoug2_1_08_16fungal (PacBio error correction) | ecosystem: Environmental > Terrestrial > Soil >... | reverse complement strand
GCCCCATGAACCCCCCCCCCTTCCCCCCTAAATGATCTTGTCCCCTCCCCGTATTTCCAGTTATTGCACTTTCATAATGACCCATCCACCTCACCAACCCTCGAACGTTCAATCCAGAGGGCATTGAACCCTTTTCCAGAGATATTTGCCCCCTCCCCTTCCCCCCTTTAAAATTGAGGGATGTCTGTTTCATCTTTTTCCGTGACTTTCCTACGAGACGCCGAGCAAGGTTTCCTGCTCTCTTTCTTGTTTTAAAGCTTACTTATCTTTCTACACAGCTTATTCATTTACAGTGATTAATTGATTCGGTGTTGCGGAGGTCACACGCTACCATTTTCCAGCGGCTCTCAAGAGCCCCCGCAAGGCCTCGCTGCATCAAGTCGTAGCCCTGGTCATCTTTTCGAAGTTTTCCCTTAGGACTATATCTCCCCCTCTTTTTTTTCCTTCCGGGTTAGAGCCTGTTGGCCTGCCAATTTGGTAAACTTGTTGGACCGGTACTTTTTTCTCCCCCCCCCTACGTCCCTTTTGTTGCTTCAAAACCCGCCTTCTCCCCTTTCAACCGTTCTTCGTTAATCCCCCAGGGATCAGTCGCCCCCGATCCTCTTATAGGTTTAGGAGCATCTTTTCCCCTTCTTGGGTTTCGCCCGCTCCTCCTGGATGTAGGACCCCTTCCGATCCTCTGTCTCTCTAAACCCAACACATCCCTACGAAGGTGCACCTCCCTTTTTGTTAGCCGAAAGCCGAGCAATCCCCGCTCCCTCCCGTTCCAGGGTATCTGATGTGAGCCTTTCCCGGTAGGGTCACGGACGCGTCCATTTCCCCCCCCTAGTCCTTTTCTTTAAGATGCATTGCCTCTTGGAAAAATCCCAATTCCTGGAAGAAAGGGTCGCATCGAATCCCGTTTTTGTGGAGCTTGAAGACCCCCCATCCGTCAATGTTCAGGCCGAGAACCAGTAGTGAGCTTTTCATACGGCCCCGTTGTATAAGTTTGATCTTTGGTGTAGTCCCACGCAACCTTTACCTGAAGAATGGAGACCTCCCTTCCTGGCTTTTCTACTCCCTCGGCACTCGCAATCCTCCTTATTCGGCGGCTTCCCGAAATATTTTCCCTACCGGCAAGTTTCATTTTTAAGACTCTTTTTTAAAGTCCTAAGAATATGCTTGCCACCCTAACCCCTTCAAGTTGAATTGGACACCGAAACTCTTCCTCTTTAGTCCTTGGTTCGTTTTTCGTACGGTGGTACCTCAAAATTTGACTTTTCCCCTTTTCCTTCCTTTTTTATACTGTGGTTGCATTTTGTGCCTCTCTCCCCATTGGTCGATCCTGTCTGCGACCGTACTCTGGTTCCTCCCCTCTCCCTCTCTTGGCCCTATTCTTTTCGAGCGTCTCCTTTCCCACTGAAACTTTCCAGAGTCTCGACAACGCCAATTTTCTTGACGACCCTGTTCCAATGTGCCGCCCCTTTTTTTTTTTCCTTAACTCAAGAGTTTTTATCCACTTTCCGATATTGAGTTGCTCTATCGAGGATTCGTTTTTAGGGGGTTGTTCTCTGATTACTCTTTGAACTTGCTCACATCGGAAGGATACGAGGCTGAACCCCCTGGTCCCCCCCCCTTTCAGTGTCCAAAGCTTTTCAGGGCCCTTTTTAGAATCTTTCCTTTCTGAACAAGCCTTTTCACGGCTTGAATTGGTATGCACCCTTCGAACCCTTTACCTCTTCGGGGTTTTACTTGTTCAGATAGTTCTTAACTTCTTCTCTCTAATTTTTTCCCAGTAGAGTCTTCCTGCGGTTACTTTGTAACCTGTTTTCCCTTAAAAAAACCTTTGACTATTCAGGAACCCTCCTTTTTTCTTACCCCCTGCATTCTGATGTCGCTTTGCATTTGCTGCCCGTGATTTTTCTTTAGTTAGCGACTCTACCCTCTAGTGTAATTTATACGGCCATTTTTCTCCCCTGATTTTGGCGGAAGACTCTTCTCGAAGTTCCGTCCATTCTTTTCCCTTTTTCCTCCTAATTCGGTGCTTTTCTAGAGAGGTGTTCTGCCCTTTCTCTCCAACATGTATTGAAGAAACCCGCCGAGGAACTGATCTTCTTTTATCCTGAGTTCCACAAGCCCTGACTGGCGGATTATGCCACTAGAATGAGCCATTCCCCCCCGCGGCAGCCAGAACCCCGGATCTAAAGAACGAACATTCCACCCTATCCGATCGTTCTTTTACCCCCTCAACGGATCACCCAATCATTAAACTTGTGTTGCTTCTCTCTCCCCTTTTTGTTACCTACATAATCCCAAAGAAATGTCCTGTTTCTTGATCTCCCTCCTCTTTTTAGCGCTTGATTGGTAAAAATCGTTCCCCTTCCAAAGGGGGACCATCCCACCCTTCCCCGCTGTCCTTTTTTCCGAGGTGCGGTGAATTTACCATTCAGCCTGTGTGTTCTGCGAGACCTTTCCCCATCTTCTTTCGGTCACGAACGTACCCGCACCCCGGGCGTTCCAGTGGGAGCCGTGTTTCTCCTCGTAGCCCTCCGGGCTTTGCTGCAGTTGAGCCTTCCTCTCTAGCTTTTTCACAACCCTCCCGCAAGCAAAAAATCCCCTGCCTTACCCTATCCTTACCCCACAGATCTTCCCGGTAATGACACCTTTTTTTCCGTGACCAACCCCCCACTTCCCAATTTTCCCCCCCCCCCCCCCCTTTTTCGTCGGCGCACCACTTCTCTGCTCCCGGACTACAGTACTTGTATTTGTTCTCCACCGAGATAGATTCGTTGAAAACGTTTTTCCCCTTCGCCCCGCGAAGGCGCCTGCCTTATGTCTAATTCGCGACAAGTGGCGCTCTTTTCCCCCCCTCAAACCCCCGTTTTCTTTGCACCCCCCCCATCCCGTCCTATTACCACCCCCTTTCCCAACATTTGACCGGCCCCCTTACACTTAACCAACTCACCTTTTTCCGCCCCCCGCAGAGCCTGTATTTCCCCCCTGGACAGGTGTTTATCACTTGGGCTTTTCCTTTCTACGCCCTTCTGCCGGGTTGGGTTTTTGGGGGTTTTTGGTTTGTGGGGTTTTCTGTTTTTTTTTTTTTTGTTTTTTTTTTTTTTTTTTTTTTTTTTTTTGGTGTGGGTTTGGTTTTTTTTTTTGGTTCCCACTGGCCTCCTGTATTTCTTTGTGTTTTAAACTTATCCGCCTCAACCCTTTGATTTCCATACTGTCCATCTTTCTTACACCTCGGTACTTTTCGAAACATGATTTCATTTTAACCCCATGGGGTTCCTTTTTTGCACCCCCAGCTGCATCAACCCCTTCCTCCCCAAGTTCACAGTATGCCAAACTCACAGTAAGTCTTCTCCCCCCCTTTTCCTTCTTAGTCAACGGTCCCCCCTTTTTAGATCGCGACCTTCGTCATTATTCTTTTTCCACTCTAATGGAACCCTGCCCGCCTTCTGAACCTTTACCCTCTTTTGCGGCTCTTTTCCTCCCCCCCTACATTTGGGACCTACATCTATCCCGGACCGGGCGTGCTTCTTGATTTCTTTTTGTTTACTTTCCCCCCTCTGTGGGTCCCTGGAGGGCGCTGGTGTCCTTCCATGACTGTCCTTCCTTTTTTGACCCTCCTGGCGCTCGACCCCTCTACCAAACCAAACCCGGACTTTCTCCCCTTTCCACTTCTAGATAACTCCTCTTTTTTCCCTACTATCATCTGGTGGTTTGCTTCCTCCCGGGGTTTCCTCTTTTAGAAACCCCATCCTTCTCTTTTTTCGACAAAGTCCGGGACAACCATTCCCCACCAGTTCAGGAAGTACCCCTGATTTTTTACTTTCCGCTTTTTAACTCCCTTTCCCGATTCAAATTGAAAACTTTTTTCTCTACTACTCTTGATGCTTATTCCCCGCAGTTTTGCAAAGGACTTGTTTCTGTATCCGTGCTAATCCAGATTTCCCCGGGTTCTTGTTTCAAATCCGCCACAACCGAGGACTTTTCCCCCTTTTTCCGTCACTTCTCCCCACGTCCCTGGGAGAGAGTAATTACTCTCTTCGTTCCCCAATCCTCACTCAGCGAGTGCACCTGCTTCCCCCCCCTACCGGCCGTAGGAAATTAACGTACTCGCATAACACCTGCACACCGTAAATACACCTCATCCAACTTTTTTTCTCCTGTCCCTGGAGTGAACACTTTGCTCAGCGTTTCACCCTGGTTTCCACCCCCATGCCGCCCTTCATTCTTGCCCCTGAAAGACTTTTTGGTAGCGCTTGTGATTTGTGGTCCTTCTTGTCCACATACTGTAACGCCTCTTCCTCTTCCGTTTTGATGTCAGTCTTTCTTTTTGCCTCTCCTTTCCCTTTTCGTGTAGTTGGATCTTTTGAACAATAATGCTTTCCCCCCCCCGATACATTTCGGACGACTTCTATCTCGCTTTTCTATTCGATGAGAAGACTGCCTGAGTTGTTTTTTCCCTCCCCCCCCCTCAAGCCCAGAATTCGTCTTTTCCACTAGATCAAAATTCCCCTTACCCCCCTTTCCATTTCCCTTACCTCCAGTAGTTGGATCCCCCCCCTCATATTTCTTTGTATTCATTGACCATTTCCACAAACGTCTTCAGAACGCCCATTTTCCCTTGTAGGTCCCCCCCTCTCCTCCCCGCCTGACAACACTCACCCGCGAGCCGTGTCTCTCTTCCTCTGCGACCAATAATGGCGAGATCGGAGGATCGCGCCCCTGATGAATACGTTAAGATCCCAAAACCGGAGGTAGCCCGTTTTTTATCTCCATGCTAAGATATCAAGTTTCCTCTCTTACCAATTCTTTTCCTTCTCCTTCCTCTACCCAAATTACCTGGTCCTTGTTTTCCCATGTCCTCATTTAAGTTTCTACCTCAACTGTTTTCCCTTTCTCCCCTTAGTAAACCCACTTAACACACATTTTTCCCTTTCATTCGTTCCCCCCATCAGATTGATCTCTCTCTTTTCCTCCGTGTTCTTTGTGGTCTCATCCCAACCTAGATTACACTATGGTTTTCCTCCGGATGAAGTTTTTGGGAGGGATGCTGTTGGTGTTGTGACCCTCCCCCTTTCCTTCTCCAATTAACTTACTCACGGACCTAAATTTTTTTTTTACTCAAGTCCCCTTCCGCTCAAGTGCGTGGTATGGACGATGCCCTCCTCTTTTTTCACCTCTACCCACCAGGGAGTCCCACCCCTTGGGTCTCCCTCTCGAGCGAACGCGCCTCGATCAATACGCCTCTTTTTAGCTCTGCTGGCTAGACCAACAATTCTCGCGTGTGTGTTTTCTCTTCTTTCATTCGTAACCCCAGTACTCCCTCTTTTACGTGGTAAATGCAGTTTTTCCCCAAATTTCCACATCTTCAACTTCTCGACTCTATAGGGGAGGAGATTTCAAGCTCCCCTGTTTCCGGACCTTTAGTTGGTTTGAATGCCTGGAGTGTTTTTTCGCGGGTGGGGGGGGGGGTTTTTGTTGTCATACTATTTTTAAGTCTGGATAGGCGCTCCCGCAGTTGCTTCTCCTCCTCCTAACAGCGCTGTTTCTTTCCTCCGTTGACTGTCCCTTTAGCTTTTGACTTCCTCGTGGGTGTCCAAACCCAGATCCAAAGCCTCAAATAGTTTTACACTGCGCGCTCCAAATCCCCCAGTCTCGACCTCTCCTTGTTTTTCATCTGCCCATTATTCCATCGACAACTCCCACAATAACAGCTATACCCCCACATTTCTTTGCCCGCTTTACCTAATCCTATTCCGTTTTTTTTAAATTTCCCTCTATTCAACTTTGCCGGCAAAGGCCTCCCCCCTTTTTCTTTTTGTACTATGTTTTTTAGCGGCCGGTCCTTCCACTAGAGAGAGATACCGGTCCTCGTTCGGCTTTTTCCCTATATTTTCCCCCTTTCCTTTCCACCTTGTTGCAGAAAGGTAACCTGTGATTACCGTTCTATTATTCCCAAAAACCCGTTTCAAGAGGAGGAGCCCTATCACCACGGCCTTTTTCCCTTATACCTCAAGCTAAGTTCCTCCCCCTTTGTCTTTCGCTTTCATTCTGGAAGCTACCCAGTCCTTCAATGTCTCTCCTTAATGTCTTTCCTGCTGTAAATGGTTGACCCTGTCGTTTTCCACGTAATATGACACTTGTTGATACCCCCCCTCCTTGGTGGACCGCAACATGGTTGATCCCCCCCTTTCTCTGAAGAATAAGCTTTCTTCTCTCTTTTCCTGGTTTTTTCCTCCGAGCATAGGTTTGAATTTTCATCCTCTTAGGCAGCCCCCCCCCATCTCCCCCCCTGCCCTTTTCAGCAATCCGGGTGCTCCGTTTAATCCATTCCTTTTTGCCATAGCCCCCCTGACCCGTCAATGTTTAGGCTATGATTTCTTTCCCCCCCAGGTAAGGTCTGACTCCGTCCGCCCCCCTCGCCTTTCCTTTCGATCTTCATTTTCCAGTCTCGTGAAAATACCTTGTCTGTCCTCACGGGCGAAGTCTGCTGAAGTTGTGTGTTCCTGCCCCCTCTCCCCTTCCCGGTCCTAAAATTGTTCTTTTCTTTCTCACTCACATTTTTATAAGGTTGCTTCTTTTGTCTGGAAACCGCCCCCCCCCCCCCCTTTTTTTTTTTTTTTTTTTTTTTTTTTTTTTTTTTTTCCTTTTTTTTTTTTTTTTTTTTTTTTTTCTCCCTGCCTTTCAGTTCTACGCCTCCCTGCCTCTTCCCTTCTGCCCATCCCTTTGATCGCTTTTTCCTTTTTAAATTCTTTCCAACTATAATTACCCTTCCTCCTCTTCATTTTGCATAAGTGCCTTTTTTCATCAGCCGTATTCATGCAACCCCTCTTTTTTTGACTTCACATGTCCTCTATGTCTTTTTTTTTTTTCTTTTTGCAGTACGTGTGGGTGTCAATTTCTCCTTTACTTATTTTTGTTATACTGTGGAGGTTGCCGTCTTTTTCCCCCCCTTGGTTTATCTTCCCCCTTTGGACAGCGCTTTTTTCTTCTTTTGAAATTCCTTGTCTCGCGTGTCTTCCCCCGACACCCATTGAGCCCCCAGTCCCTCACCTTTTTCAGACCCCCGGCACTTTGTTGTCTCAACCCTTGTAATTTGTGGTTTCCTGCAACTTCAGAGTTTCTTCCTCTTTTCCGTGGTTCCTCCCCAGCGAAATTTTTTTGAGGGCTCTTTTTTCTCATCCCCTCTGCTCGCCTATGACATGAGCACCTGCGCCTGTACTCCCTCTATGTCCACACGGCCCCTTCTTTTCCCCCTTGAGCTCCCCATCTCGTTACACACTAGATGAAGATCTCCTCAAAGTGCCGCATTCTTATTGATCCTTCCCCTCCCGGGCGCATCTCCCCTCTTTGGGTTTTTCTTAAGAGAGTTCATTGACTTCCCCACTCAATTATAGGCCCCCTGTAGAGGATCCTTTGCGGTTTCCTACCCCCTGTCGTCTCGCCAAAAAGGGATTCTCTTGATTCCTGTCTTGTCCAACTCTTTCTCTATACTTCATTTGGACTTGTCTGTTGCAGGTTATGAATGCCGTTTCATTGATCCTCCCCCTCCCTTCGAGTTGTCCAACGGTTTGGAGCGCATCGGCTTTTTTTTGCAGCCCTGGTAACACCTGTTACGCCCCCCAATCATTCCTCTCTCCTCCCTTGGTGTTGTTGATCTCTCGGTCAGGAACGTAGCGAAAACTTCTTCCTCCCCCAAGAACTCATTTTCTTATATGCATTTTCCGAAATTGACCCCTTTCTCGTAGTTTTGCTCCTTAGCATTGATCCCAAATACTCAGTAGGCCTCGGTTTGTTTGTTTCCGAGACAGAAGACCTTTTTTAATTATCGAGAGTTGATTTGTCCCCCTCCATTTTATAATGTGACCTTGTGTGCTTGGTACCCTCCATTTACTTTACCACTCCCCCCTTCCCAATCCCGTTTTGAATCCGCTTCGATTTTTTTTTTCTGCGGTGAAACTATTGCCGATTTTAACCCAACCTCCATCGCAACAGCTTACCCCTCGAGCTTCACCGTTTCTTTTCACAAAATCCTTCTTATTGTTATGAGTCCCCTTCATAGTTCTTTTCCCTCACCCGTATTTCCCCTCAACGTTGCGGTACATGTAAGCCTTTTTTTTTCCTCCCTAGAGCCTTCGTTGCGCAGTTTCTCGGATCCTCCCCCTTCTCTCCCCAACAATCCGCACCCGTAAAAGTCTGCCTACCCTCCATTCCCCCCTCTTCTGCAAGAAAACCGATGCTCTTCATTGTCAACCCACCTCTCCCACTTTTTTTTTCCCCCCCCCACAGTTTCACGTCTTTTGCACCTTTGCTCTTTGTTCTCCAGAAGCCGCGTTAAATGTTCATTTGCCCGATTTATCTTTCGAAAAAGTCGATTTGCCATTCCTACAGGATGCCCCCGCGGACTGTCCAGTCAAGTGTAGCGACCAATTTCCGTCCGGCCACCCCCCTTTCACCCACATCTTGAACAAACCTTAACATATCACCCCTTTTTTCCATTCCCCAAAAAGTCACTACCCACTCCCCTGTACAATCTTGTGTATCTGTGCTTGTCATTCACGTTCTTACCAAATTTGCTTTCCATTAGATATTCCGTTAATTTCTTTTCATCTCATCCCCCCCCCGTTGATAAATTGAACGTGTTCTTTGTCCCGCCTCAGGTATTGATAAAGGCTTCCTGGGACAAAAAATTCTTGGGGTTTTGCAACTCCCCAAACCGAAGTGACACACTTATAAAAGGTTTCACAAGTCTTAAATTTTCAACTAATGTTATACGCTTCTTCTCATTGATTCCATCTCCACAAAATTAGCTTTCTTCCTGATTCCTCCCCCATTTTATCTTACGGCCATGAACCTTTGTCTCCCCTTTTCTTCTTTTTCGGGGACTCTTCCTTTTAACTTTCCCAGACCAATCCCCTTTTTCCAGTTCTGTTAGTGCTCGCTCTTTATGAGAACCCCCTGTTCGGTTCTAGGGCCCTCGGTGGTTCTTCGAATCTCTCCTTCCCACGTTTTCCTTCCCTCTTTCTCCGATCTGGAAACAAAACCCTTCCCAGGATTCACTTATTTTTTTCGATCTTAAAGAGCACGGGTTTCTTTTTTGATTACCCTCTTCCTTCTCTTTTTCTCCCCCCAGGTCCGGCTTTGAACCCGTTCGTTTAACCCTTCATCACCCCCCCCCAGTGAGGAAAAGTTTCATAAAGACGAACTGGGAGCTATCTTTTCTTTCATATCTTTCTCCAAGGACAAAGGATATTAAGACTTTCTAGGACTCCGGCACTCCTTGATTGTTCCGATAATAGATCGAAAAGTTTCGAGTTCCCCCCTCCCCCCTTTACCCTCAAGAGGTTGATTGACTCCCGGTTAATCACCACCTTTCTCCAGTTGCCCAGGTGACAGACCCTTTTTCCTCTAATCCCCGCAGACCTCGACTCCCTTTTAAACACCTTTTGTACTTAGAGAGCGTAGAATTCATGATACGGCTTCCCAAATACCCCTTATCCACCACTCACCAAATTTTAAGGAAGGCGTAACGTTTTGCCTATTAGATGAAAGGTTCCCCGACTTGGAGGTGGTTTCCGTTCCAACGAAGTGTTCCGTCTTGAGTTGGCCCTTTTACTCTGTAAATAATGGGATCTTGAACAATTAGTGCTGAGCCTTTTCCTTTTGAAGCGGTTTTTTTCGCCGATTGACTGTCCTTCTTTCTCTGTTTTTCCCCCCATTAAGGCGACGGCAAAACGCTCCCCATTGTCCCTTCTGACTCAATAGCTTTTTTCTTTCTCGTTTCGTTTCCGCGAAGAGGTAGCGGTTCCCCCCCATAAGTCCCCGCTGATTTAACCACATCTCTCCCTCTCCTTCCCCCCCCCCCACACTGCCTATTAACCTCTCTCCTCCACCGGTTTGTATCCACTCATAAGCTTTTCTATTTTCCTCTTTTTATCCCTTTGTCCCAACCTTATCCTGGAACCCTGCTTTAACTGAGGTTTTTTCTCCCCTTCCACTTCCTCGCCCCCCACCAGTGCGCCGTTTTTTTTTCTCCCCCCGAGCGAGATACAAAGCAGGCTCGTGATCGATGTCCTCTGTTAGCTCGAACTCCTCCACCATGGAGGTTCCCCGTTGGGGCTCTCATGGGTTTTCTTCTTATTCCTTACCACTGCCCCCCCCCCTTGAGACGCCTGGTCCCTCCGCCACGTCGCAGCCCCCATGTACTGGGATTAGCAGTAAGGTTTTTTTCCGCCTCTTTGATTGTGCTTTTCCGTACTAACACCCCCCCTTACCCCAAATCAAACAATCGCGGCTCGTCGGCTCCGTGTAATCTCGGTTCATATATATTTTAAACTCCCTTTTTTTTTTTTTTGAGCGATTCACCAATCACAAATATGGATCCCTCCTTCCGTCTCTTTTGTTTCTTTTTCCCGGGTTGGTTTATCGCCCCATCCAGCGTAGTTATCCCTACTTCCTCTTCCTCCCCATTTCCTCCCTTTTAGATCAAGTTCCTTCGCCCGTCCCCAGTGTTAAGGACG
>Ga0179593_1327379_pt1 | contig 10511 bp, 12 predicted proteins | sample CZODoug2_1_08_16_FD_185931 | JGI IMG/M metagenome (GOLD analysis project Ga0179593, IMG submission 185931) | Vadose zone soil fungal communities from Angelo Coast Range Reserve, California, USA - CZODoug2_1_08_16fungal (PacBio error correction) | ecosystem: Environmental > Terrestrial > Soil >... | reverse complement strand
CATCGCAGGGGCCCCACTGGATTTCTTTTATTACGTCGCCCAATCTTGGACTTCTACTTTTCCTTCCCCGGCCCCGTTTCTTGCGGAATGAGCGCCCCCAACCAGATTGTTCGAATCACCTCAACTCGTCCTCTTCAACCATTCTTCGGATATGGAGACGCGGTTTCTCAGACTCAATCCGTCAAAAAACCCTTTTTCTTTTTGCCGGCCACGCTTCCCCTTGTAGGGATCTGCCAAACTTCCTTAAGTCTTCTCCTGATTCACTGAAATCCCAGCCAATCCAAACCCTCACGCACCCTCTAATCTGCTATTGGGGGGACCACGAAACCGCTTCTCCCACCACGACATAGAGTCTTCCACTCTTTCTGCTATGAAAGCGGCGTTTCGTTGCCTCCCTTTCTCAAAACGGCGGAGTGGCCCTTACTTTTTTTAGTAAATTTCCTCTCTCCGGGAAACTGGTCCGCCAACCCATTCCATCTCCCCTTGACTGTGCTACACTAAGCAGGTCCACCTTTTAATCTAATACAGAACAGCCACTCCGTCTTTAGCCATCCTCGCGTCCGATTTGCAACCGTTTGCTAATTCGAGCGTGTAAAATTCCCCCTCCCTGCTTCATGCAGCGGTTGTCCCCCACTTCCCCCCGCGGGTACGGCTCTCGCGGGGCGGCAAGCTGCCCTTGTTTTTTCCTTAAATTCGTCATTGGGTATTTCCCTCACGAGAGTGGGGTTTTTTCGATTGTGTCCGGTACTCCACTCCGAGCCTTCCTCTCTGTCTGAGCTGTGCGCCCGACTTTTCCTCGTTCACCCCGTTTTCCTGAGAGTACATTACTGCCGGCGATTTCCCCCGTGAAAAACAGGGCCCTTTTTCCTCTTGGATGTTGGCCGGCATCCATCCTTCCCCGGAACGAGCTAAGATGCTATCCTTTCTCTTACCCCATTGGGCCTCGCCATGCTTTTGAAACGATATTTTTTGAATGCCGAGAGCGGCAACTTAAGGACAGTCTTTTGCCCTTTTCATCACGTAGAGAAGCATTGAATCTTCACTGATTTCTTTGTTTCTCTCGAGGGAAGTGCTTGCTGCCCCCTTCCCTACCTTTTTTCGATTTATCGAAGGAATTAAGAATTGGGACCCCCCCCCCCCCCGATCTGGACTTCCCCCCTTCCTTCAGTAGTTTAGTTCCTTTTAACCCAAAAGCAGGCCCTGCATCACTTTTTAGGACGTTTCGCGTCATTTGCAGCATCGGAGGATTTGCCCCCGCTTCGCACCTTCCTCATTTCTGCCTACCCAACATCGCACTTCTTGAATAATTTATGTTGGCCCTCCGCTCTATTTCAAACCCCCTTGCCCGCCGTGTATCCCTCTCTGCTGTTCCTTTTCCGAGTAATTTCCATAATTTTTCGTCCTTCCGTCCACCCTCTTTTTTTTTTTCGCACGTCTGGATGTTAGATATTTGAGACCCGGAAGCCAGTTCCTTAACCTCCTTGGCGAATCGCCGATGCTTGCTCTTTTTTGCCACCTTCTTTTCCGCACATGTGCTCAACACAAATTCCCTCTTTCATCTGCGTCCCCGCTGGTATAGCTTCGCTCCTCCAGCTCTTGACTTCCCCTTTTACCCCAGCGCCTTTTACACCTTCCATTGATGAACCAGTCTTGGCCGCTTCCCGCCGGCGAGTTGCCTGCTCTTTCTTCCTCAACTTCTATCCCTGAGCCCCTCCTCAATTAGTTTCGCCATCCAACCAAGCCGTTTCTACGCACCCTCCCAGTGAACGCCCGGTTATGGGCCTCTCGCCATTCCCTTCCGCTGGCCCCAACCTCTTTCTTGCGCGCTTCGCATCGGAAAGCCTCCCCACTTCTCCCGCCGAACTGTAGCGTTTGACAATTGGCAGGTCATGCGCGTTCTCGGTTCCCGCCAAGCGGTTTTTTCCACTATGGCCTCGTCACCCGCTTTCCCCTTTTTTCCCTTTTTAAGTTACAATGCCCAACTTCTTCTCCGCCGCCCTTCCCCCTATTTCAAACCAGAAATCCCGAAAACCCGGTCCTCTTTCCTGGACCCTTTTCTTTTCTAGCACGTTTTCCTTTTCTCCTGGCTTTCCACGGACCACGCTGGTGGACCTCTGAGTTCCCTCTTCCGCGGATGAACTGCAATGTAAACTTCGCACCATCACACCTCCGTTTCGCTTCTGTCGTTTGGTTGCGGTTTTCAAGAGCCGCGTTTTCCAGAGATTTTTTTCTCCTGATAACACCAAAAGATGCAGACACTAATTTACTTGGTTATTGTTGGCAATGCCCCCCGTTGAACTTGCTTCAGATGCCACTCCCTTAACCCAAATGTTCTTCCCTTCCACCTCACCTCTCTGGGGCATTTTTCCTTGGACCCGTCTTCTTATAATAATTTGGCGCCAATACACCTTTACTCTTTGGCGGAGCCCCCAATTCCTGGATTCGGAATGCGATGGCGTGCTGTATTGCAGGAGATGGGAAAGACGTCTCCTCGCGGCCTTCCTTCGGCTCCAGTTCTCCTTTCCCTTCTCCAAATGGCTTCGTTCTTCCTCTTCCTTTCCACAAGTCCGGCCTACCCTCCTCCCTTAACTCCCCCCTTTTTCTGCCCCCCACCTTTCCGTCTTAATTGCCGATTCCCCCCTTCTTTCCCCCTATCCTCAACGGCTGGTTTCACTTTGGTTTTTCTGGAAATCGTTGGTGGCAGCCAAGCTCTGTAAAGCCCTTGAAAGGCCGCTGATTAGGTCCCCTGAAGCCGGCATCCGTTAAAATTTCCAATCGGCCCTCGAGACGCCAACCCTTCCCCTCCTTCGACCTCTTTCACCTCCGCCCGTCTCACCCCTGCAGCCGATTCGCCCATACTTTGATAAAACCTGAGCTATCTCCCGACCGCCGGCGCTCGATCCACCCCTAGACCCCTCCGATTCTCCCAAAAGCATCCCCCCTTGAGGCGTGGAAGCGTTTGAACATAAATTCTTTGGTGTCCCTACCGCGGTGCACCCTCCCGCTTTTCACTTTCCTGTTTCTTTTTTTTCCTCGACGCTTTCCGCACCCACTTGCATTGACTTCCTTTATGTCGACCAAAGTAGTAGTCCGCTTTGACAGATCACCAAATCTCTCCTTCTCTCCCTTCATTTTTGTTTCTTCTGAGATTTTTTTGATCTTGGTCCCCTCGACTTTTTCGAGAATAACCCTTACTTTTTCATGCTTTCTGACGCGTCGAGCCCTGAATGGAAAGTACCCCGTAGCTTTTGTTCTGTCTCTAGCGGTAGGATACCCCTGGCCTGGGATTTCCTGCTTCCAGTGCATTGGCTGATTGTGCGACTCAAAGTCGGCCTGTCTCTCTTGCGAGCTCTCTCCTTTATCGGGAGAAGAGAAACTTGCTAACCCCCGTTATTGGCGTCATCCGTCATTCCCCCCGCTCTTTCCTTTTTGCCACTTAGAAACTTCGAGACATGGGTTCCCGCTAAGGTCCCCGAGGGAATTTGAAATTTTGCTCTCTTCAGGTCGGTCATCCATAAGTGATTGTTTGACCCTTTCTTCACTAGCCTTGGCTTAGTCCCCCCCCCCCCCCCTACCAGAATCAAGTGAACCCCTCATTAGAGATGTAGACGTTAGTGGTGAAGCAGCCATTGACAAGTCGCTTCCAAGTTGAGGCAGTATTCCCCAGTTGGCATTTCACTTTCATCTTTTCCTTGTTAGTCTCCTAGTCCCCCCGCCCAATTGTGCCCAAGCTGACCCCCCCAATTGGTCCCTGGATGCCTCAGTCCCCTTTCGAGTCGTTTTTTTCGCCGTTGCACAATCGACGCCATTAAGAATGAGCCGAACTCCCTCCCTTGTGTCCCCCTACCCCGGGAAGGAGGATTTTTATCCCCCTTTGAGATAGTTTTTATCGAAGCTTCCTCAACAAGCGATCGGGGTTTCCTTGTCTCCCTCTGTTTTTGATTTTGCATTTTATTCGCCATCTTACGGCCATTGCAGCCATGCGACCTTTTAACAAGAAAATTAGGCTCGCTTCCGTACCCACCTCCTTCTTTTCTCCGGCTCTTGGCTTTCCCGCCCCCCCAGGCAGGCGACCCCTAATACCAATGATGTGAATTGCCCGTGGAATTTCGGGAAGGAGTTGAGACTGTCGACGGAGCCAGGTCCCTTGGGAATGCCCTCAACTTACCTCCGCTAGCTTCTGTCCATGGTCGCTATGCCTATTGTTTGCGGGAGGCCTTTTGTCGCAATAGTCGATTTTTGCGTTCTTTAAGTTTGGTGCGCTTGGAATGTTCTTTTTCTCCTTTTTACAAGAAGGTTGTCCCCTTTATTCGGTTTTTAGGTTCCGTGTTTTTTTCGCTTCGGGAAAGAGAACTAGAATGCATCGCCCCAGGGTGGAGGCGCGGCCTTAGCCAAGTTGCGAGCGGTGCGGTATTTTCCGATTGGAATCGCGCAGTACTTTATGGCCGACCCCTCCCGTTCCTTTTGATAGGCCCCACATGGCCTCGAAGTCGATGGAGGTCAGCGAAGGTAATGTTGGTGACCTGATTGAGTAGTGAGGGGAGAGCTCAATTTTGTCATCAAAGAGGCCGGGCCCACCCTCGAAGATTCTGTCCGCGGAACCTTGTTCATCCTTGGAATGTTTTCAGCGGCGCTTCAGTCCCCCTGCATTTTTGTCCGCGAGCTGTGCGAATCCTCCCCCCTCTTTCTCCCCCCTAAATCTGGAAGGTTTGCAGCAATTTTTTCTCTTTCCCCTTTTACTTGGTCCTGTCCACACGCGTCCTTTTTTTTGAATTGCTCCCTCGTTCCTGTTAACTTGAGAGTTTGTCTCGCGAGTATTCGCCGCCGTTCTTCCTGAATCCTGGACATTCTTACCAGCAGTTTCCCCTTTCCCTTTGTCTGTCCCCTAACCTGCCTCACATCACGTCTTTTTTTCCTCACTCGGTCCCCTTGGACGAGATAGAGCGGCCCCTAATGACATTCCCTTTGCAGTACTTGTGATGGGTAATGGACTTTTCTTTGCTCCCCGTTTTGGCTCGCAAATGAGCCAACTCTTCCCAGAGCCGCGTTAGTGTTATCAGGACCCTCTTCTCGTGTTGAAAATTTCTCCCCCACTCTTGTACTTACATTTTTCAGGCTAGAGGCCCCCCACTGGTTTTTTGGGTTTTTTGACTAAAATTCTTTTCGTTTTGTACCTCCCCATCTTCGAAGCGGGCAGAGTCTTTCCTGAAATCGCGACGAGAACCGCAGTCACCTTTTGAGCTTTTATGAAAAGTTTCAGATAATTTCGTTGTAGATCCTCGCAGAGAATGCTTCCCGCGTTTTCTCTCAACCTTGGCCACCGTCTCTGTTCCTCCGCGGTAGTTCTCTCATTGTTTTTTCTATGTGTTCTTCTCCATTCATCCAATGACCAAGCCGCGTTTTTTTCCTTGTTTCCCAAATCGCCACCTCTTACCGCCCGATGATTTTTCGCCTCTTTAGTTTTAGTTGACGCGACACCATTCGCGCGCCCCCACTCCCTTCTCTCTGCCTTGGAGCCCGCCACCTTTTTCCAAATTCCGAGCAAGCCCCCCCGCGCCCGTCTGACTAACCACTCCCACTGTAGCGCCCATTTCAGAACAACAACCCTTCCTGGCAAGCCTTGCCGAGCTATAGTTCCTGCAGGAAAGATGTAGTTTTTTTACCTCCCCATTTCTTGCCCAGCCCCACGCCGGAATTCCTTTTTCACAAGCTGAGAGAGGACCTGTCCAACTTATCTTTCATGGTATGGCTGAGAGTAGTGCATCCGTTTTCGCCACTGTTTCTTCCCCCCAGGATCTTCTGCCTGTTTATTCCTAGGGTCTTCCATGTTTCCAGTTTTTTTCCGTCTAGAATCCCTTTTATCCTTTTACAAAAGTCCTGGTAACCCCAGAAGCTTTTTTCTCCTCACAGCAAGAGCGCGCATCCCCCCCCAGCCCCAAGATTTTGCAGCCGCTTCTTTTATTGTTTCCTGGAAGAGTTGATAGTGGTAACTCCACTCACTCCAGCCTTCTTTGCCTTTGTTTGGGTGGGATGGGTTAAGTGATTTTTGAGGTTTTTTGTTTGATGGAGTCTTTCCTGCCGGCCTATTAGCGCTCATTTCTTCCATCCCTCCAGCTGCGCTTGACCCCGGTAGATTCATCGCTGGTCCACGACAACCCGTTTTTTTTCGGTCTCAGTTTAGTTGCTAAAACCTGGCTTTTTTCCTCCATCTCGCCTAACTAGGCTGCGGTTCTTCTGTTCCTGGTGAGAAAATCTTGTTTTCGCTCCATTCCTTCTCTGTTCTCATTGCGCGATAGGCCTCGCCGATTTCGGCGTAATAAGCACACCCATTTGACCTTCGCGGGTCTCTCCTATTTTATACCTCATTGTTGGGGTTTGATCTAGATTCTCTTAATTGCCCCCCCCCCGCTTCTCTTCTCTCCTCACTCGGTCGACCATTCTCTGTCTCCCTTCTCCCCATGATGACTCTTTACTCCGTCCGTGTCCCCTCTCACAAAGATTGGTTCGATCACGACCCCGGCCGATCCGACATGGCGAGATGGATGACCTCCCCCTTTTTTCCTGCAAGACGCCCCATCATCCAACCCAACGGTTTTGCGGGGGCCCCTCCCCGATCCGCTCCTTCCTCTCGTTCTCCTGGGGCCTCTTCTCAACCCTTGCCGCGTTCCTTGTCCTGGAAATCCATGCAATCCAAACCCGTCCCACCTTCGCAACCCCCCTCGAAGTAGTTTGGCTGGGCAGTGTTTGGTAATTCAAACTCAACCAGTCCCAACAGTGTTTCAAAAAGAAGCGCTTCTGCCCATCCTTGACTTTTAACGCGTCGCTCGTGCTGGCCGACTCAATTGCTACCCCGCTGAAATGCTTACCTTTTTCGAGGAAATTCTCGCTCCGGAAAACTTTGGTTTCCAAAGGTTCACTCCCCACCAATAGATCTGCTAAGAGTTTCCTTTTTTTTTGACCTTTGGACACCCTTCCGCCGGCACCCTAACTTCACATCCATACCATTCCCGCGCCTTCGGCGCATTCTTTCGATTTGAACTAGGCGAATTCGATTTCCCCTTATTCCTTGTGTCCCTGTCAGAGGGCCCCCCCAGAAATTACATTCGTCAGTTCCCCGGCATCATCGCGGGCGGCCCCTGGATTTGAACCCATTCCTTTTGTTGGTTTTTCATGAAGCCCAAATTGTGGACTTGGACCCATCACATGCCGCGCGTGTTTCCCTTTTTTTCTCCCCCTCTTTCTAAGTTTTTTGTTGGTTCTCCCTCTCCCTCCGCTGTAGAGCGTGCGCTTCCTTTTTGTAGAGGCACGCCCGTTCCCCCTAGATTTTCCCTCGTCGGTGACGCGGGCTCTTTTTTGACAACCTTTTCACCCACCCTTCCCTCTTGGATGCGAGCCTCCCATCCAGCGACACCTAGTTTCCCGGACGCCGCCTCACAGGCGTCGCCGTCCAAGGTTGCGCCACGGAAAACTGAAGCTGGCGCTGCTTGGACTTCCCCTCTTCGGGAAAACTTTGAAAGAGCTCCCCTCGGAAATCTGTTCCCAATTTTCTTTGGCTCTCTCTCTGTCTTCCCTCCCTCAGTCGACCTTTTCGTACGCGAAGAACTTTACTGAAAAAACAACCTTTATTCCTCTAGCCTGCAGGTTTTTTAATTCCTATTTTTCTCAATTTCCCAAATCAGCTATTGTTTATCAAAATTCGCGGCTATTCCTGATCCTCATCCCCTCAGTTCGCCCCCCGTTTCCTTTTGCTCCCCCACTGGAGAATTTAAGGACCATCACAACCTAGAAATCGCATATGTCCCCTTATCCCGACTGCTCGATTCCACCAATTGCCCTCTTGGATTCCCAATACGTTTATCCATTTTTTTACTGGGGTCCGCGCAACTTCCTCCCCGGTTCTGCCTCCACTCTGCCTCGTCACCGTCTTATAGGCTCTACCGCGCGTCCCCACATCTCCCCAAGTTCCCATGAAACGCTGGGCCTGAATCCTCTTTCAGAGTGGACCCCCCCCTGTCGGCACGCACTAAAGGCCCCCCCCCTCTTTTTTATCGCTTCTGGTCGTTGACTTTCCCCCATTAGAGCCGACTGCTCGTGACCAGCCTTGAAGGCATCTCCGCTGAACGACCCCATTGTTTCCCCACGTCTCGGGCCTCCGGCAGAGGCTCGTTCCCGTACGTTCTCATTAAACTTTCTCCGATCCCCGCATTCAGGAACGCATCCGATATTCTCCTTATTTCCCCCCTACCTCACTCCATTTCCTTTTTTCTTCTATCCCAGTCCCTTCCTCGGCCAACATTATCGTGCGTATTCCTCAGGTGAACAGGTGCCCCACTTGGTGCGCTCCCCCTTTCTCATAATTGTCGCCGCAACAGGAGATTGCATATCTCGGCCGTCCCCAGCTCCCCCCCCTTTTTTGGCGCCTCCTACCAAAAAACCTACTACTTTTTCCCATTTAGTAAAGAAACGCACAAGCTCACCACACCCTTCTCTGCCTTTGCCATCGCATCTTCTACAAAAAAGAACGCCCCCCGAACCCATTACTCGTCGATGACCCTTTTCTTCATCCCTTCTAGAGTTAGTATGCACTTTCCCGAAAAACGATGGGCCCTGTATTCGCGTCCTCCGGAATGCAAGATCCACCTTTCCTCCCACATTCCCGGTTTTCTCCCCCGTTAGTTTTTTTTCCTCATGTTGTTCTTGACAACGCCGAGAACAGCCTTAATCTTCCTTTCTGGTTTTTTTCCTTTTTTCCAGACACCAATCGATACCCTTTATTTTTTAATTGACCTGATGACCATGAAGTGAATCATTTTTTAACTGGGGTTGGGGGTGGGGGGTGGCACACTCCCCGGAACTCTTAACCTTTTTTTTTTCCCCTTAATTTTAAGGTTTACCTTCGTCTCCTCCCGTTTAGCCCCCCAAGAAATACTTTCGCCGGTTTGGCTTTTAACCAATCAGGGCATTCTTTCCTTCTCTGAGGGCGGGCTCCGGATTGCCTGGACTCTTTTGCCAATCACTTGCCCTCCTGCGTCCTTTTTTACCTTCTCCCAGTTTTTAATTTCCCCTTAGAGTGTCTCTTTGGAGACCTTCCCCCTTCTCAACGATGCGAACCCCACCCCCCCCTTTTTTCTTAATCCTGGATGGCGATATTTCAAGGCCCCTGGCTTCCCACAGTCCCGTCGACATTCTGAACCCTTAGTTGTTTCCCCTTTTCTGCTTTCCCCTCTGTGTGAGACATTCCGGGAACAGAAATGGACCCTCCCCTCCACGAGTGATGACCTGTTCATCCCGCCCCAACCAGTCAACTTTCTACCCTCGTACCTCTAGTCTCCAACCCCCCCCCCTTTCTCTTTTAGAAGTGCGGGAAACTTCGAGTTTTAAAGCAATGCGCCCCCCCCCCCCATTTCAAGGACATATATCACGATTTGACCCTCCCCATACCTCTCTCCCTCTCTACCGAGTTGCAATGCACCCAAAATGGCCATTCTTTTTCATAGGAAGCTTTTTCTTCCTTCTATCTCTATTTTTTTCATATGTCACTTTCCAGGCTCTTTCGCGAAGCGCTGACCCTCCCAACCTTTGAATTCAAGTCTTTATGCTCGTTTTTTTTTCTCGATACGATCGCTACCCTCCCCACAAAATCTTCTTCCTCTAATCTTTTTTTGTTTTTTTCTCTCTGGAGTTGATCTGGATATATTCTACGACGGTTCGAGCATCAATGATCTTTGCCGTTTTTTTGTAGACCCTTCGTACATCCTCGGGTCAAGTTTCCGCCTGGTTTTCATATAGGCTCGGTCTTCAACCCCTCGTGCGACCCACGTTGAAATTGTCTTCCCTTTTGCTGTAACCCGCGGATTCTTCGAGATTGCTCTTTTCCCGACGCGTAGTATCGGGAGAGTTTCCTTTTGGATAAAATCTTGGGGGATGCGCAGGTTGTTCCCATCTCCTTTGCGAGTTTCGAACTATGAAATTCCGAGGACCGTTGTGGGTTTATTTTTGAGCGAGGGCTTTCCTTTTTTGTTGATGCCGGTCTTCTTCTTTCCTCCTTGCGGGCCATTTTATGGGCTTAGATAGAAACCACTCTTTCCCGCCGAAATTGAAACCCCAACACTATTCTTGACGAAGAGCTGGTGTTCCGCCAGGTTCCCTGACTAGTCCCCTTGCTTCCAGTAATGGGTTTCTTTGCCCTGGCATTGGGGTTAAGGGGAGCCGTTCTATCCCACAAGAGAATTTTGCGCCGCAGCTTATCTCCGAATTCTAGAAGGGTGTATGGTCCAACCCCTTAAATCACCCCCCCGCGCCCGAACCCAATTGAGTTTTTTTTTTTTCAGCCCGCGAGAGATGGACTTTGAGACTGGTCTCCTTTTACTAAGCTTCCACCCTTTTTCCCCCGATTGGATTGTTTTTTGACTGAGAGGCTGGTCTTACGGACGGTGTCAGTTTCTGACAATGTGTACTGACTTTCCTCTAAGCAATAGAAACAGTCCCTCTCCTTCTCTGGTTGATAATTT
>Ga0179593_1279202_pt1 | contig 10511 bp, 18 predicted proteins | sample CZODoug2_1_08_16_FD_185931 | JGI IMG/M metagenome (GOLD analysis project Ga0179593, IMG submission 185931) | Vadose zone soil fungal communities from Angelo Coast Range Reserve, California, USA - CZODoug2_1_08_16fungal (PacBio error correction) | ecosystem: Environmental > Terrestrial > Soil >... | reverse complement strand
CCCCCCCCATGGCCAGTCTTTCCTTAAACATTCCGAGTGTTTCAGATCGGACATTTTTTTCAGTTTTGAGCCCCCCCAACTCTGTGAACTTCCCCCTGATGGTTCGTGATTGACGAGTTTGAAAGTTTTTCCCTGTCTTCTTCGGCGAGTTTTTTCCTTTCAGCACACCCTTTTTCTTTTTTCTCAACCGGTCTCTCCAAAACCGCTAAGAGGTTTGCTCTCCCGCTTCTTGAGATTTTTCTGGATGTTAGTTTCCCCTTCCGCAAAACTTCCCCCTTTGCCGTTCTTTCTCGACCCGGAGATCCTTCTCCCTGAGCTCGCGATTTTACGCCCTCATCTTGGCATTCCGTTTTTTTTTTTTGTTTGATGTTTCTGGGTGGACCACACACTTGCATCCCCGCATGACACTCTTTTCTCTACGGCCCCTGGCTTCCAATCCCTTGCCCCTTTTTTCCAACTCACATGAACGGCGACATGCGCCCCCCTTTCAGTCTCCCCTTCAAAGTCCTTTGACCTGGCCGTCAAGCCCTTTCCCCTGTTTTTTTCGCAAGCGTCAACAGCCAATGCCGTTTTTTGGTCTTAGTTCGTTTTCCCCAAATTTTTTTTTTTTACCTTACCCAATGGATTGACGATTTTTCCCCGAGTGTTGCCATGAAGGCTTGGAGTTCCCCCTCCCAGCGCACTTGGCGCTGTGCTTCCCTTTTCCACAGTTTTTTCGCAAGTCCTTCCTTTTTTCCACGCGAGCCCAAACCTCAGCATCCCCACACCCCTTACTCCTTCCCCCCCTCCTCTCAAAACTTAGCCGAAACCTTGTTTTCGATTGCGGCTTTTCCTTCCGATTTCTTATAAGGTTCATTTTCTGGATTTTGTTCCCTCCCCCTTCAGATCTTTTTTTCCCAGCTGCTCTATACAAAACTTCTTTTATTTTGGTTTCAGCTTTCCGTGAACCCGTCTATGTGATCGCAGGGAAATCTTACCCTTTTCTTTTTTCTTTTTCCGTATCCTCAGATTTTCAGATGCAGGATTCCCTTGGGGCGTGAACTGGTTCCTCCCCCACCGTCCAGTACCCTCCCCCCCCGTGCTCTTTGATTGCGGGTTGCCAAACGTTTTTTACCCCCCTCCTTGCCCACCTTCGTTTCACTTTAACCTTTTTTCTTCCATGTTGGGTTGCGTGAACCGGGACACCCCGGCCCGCCTTTCCTGCTTGTTGCAAAGCGACAGTCAATCTTTAATTTTTTTTTTTTTTCCGTCCCCCCCTTCACCACTTTTGTTGACTTTTTTTTCGGTCATCCGCTTGGCTAGCGCCCCCGATTGTGTTTGGTTCTTCAATTTGATCTGTTCAACCAACGCGAAGGGGCCCCCAAGGATCCTTGCCCCCTTCCTTTCTTCGTGGCACAGATTGTTTCCCCGACTTTTCAACTACTGCCCACGCAACCCTCCTTCGTCCTCGTACGAAACTCTGACATCCTTTTTCAGCCAACCCTGTTCCAACCTGTTTTTCCTTTCTTTCCGCACCTTTTCCGATACCCCCAAATAGGTTGTTTTTTTTTGTCAACCACCAAAACCCTTCCCCCCTTTTCGTTCCCGATTTGCCCCCCCCATATACGGGCGACTCCCCATATGACCCTGCACTTTGCTCGACCTTCCCCCACCATTCGAAGCCCCCGATCCATTGTATTACACTGCTTGGTAGTTTTTTCACACTGAATTTTTCCCCAACAGAACTTCCCAGACCCACCCACCGGAGGATTCACCCACCACCCCCCGGGGGGGTAACCCACCTGCCCAGCTCCCTCCGAAACCTGTCTCTTTCCATCCGCTCCTCTCGACCAGCTTTGAGGCCGGTAGGCGCCGTTTTGCTTTCTGTTCTTTTCCCTTTCACTACGGGAAGTTCAATTCTACCCAACAATCCATCCCCCTCGGGGTTCTTATTTTGTTTTTCCCTTCCCCATGTTGGTTTCCCTTCTCGGTGGAAAGGACTTTTTTTGACATATCCTGTTCCCTTTGCAGGCAGTTTTTGAATGAAATGACCCCCTTTTCCCGTCGTGCCTCCTTCCTCTTCGCGCCCTTTTGGATCCTGGATCATTTTAATGTCTTTGATCTTTGGTTTCCCTTGGAATCCCCCTTCCCGTGGTTTTTATTTTTTTCCCTTCTTTTTAGGCTTTCCCCATCTGCTAGGGTAAGGAACTTTGTTTCTGCACTGTCTTTTTTTGCAATGGTGTTCCAAAGGTTTCCCCCCCCCTTTTTTCTGGTCCCAGATTTTTCTTTTCAATAGACTTTTTTTTTGTCTATTTTTTTCCTCGCGTTTGTTCTGGTCCTCCTTTTACTCCCCAGAGGTGCCATATTTTGCCTCTCTTTTTTTTCCATAATGTCTCTCCCCTTCACTTTCTTCCCTCTGCCATTTGTTCTACCCTTTTTTCGTGCTCGTTTTGGACCGAGCCCCCCTCCCACCCCCACATAGTGTACTCCCCCCCCCCCCCCCCCCCCCGGGGAACCCGAGTTTCTTCCAGTTTTCGTCCCTTGGAAGGGGCGAGCTTCGATCTTTAAATTTTTTTTAAAGCTTAGTCTCCCAATTGATGTTCCCCCCCTAATTTGTTCTTTTTTTCACTCATCTCGTTTTTTTTTTCTGTCTCGACCCCAACTTTTGCCCCCCAGCACTTTTTTAAGTCCTTGAAATACTCTTCTCGATGCCCGTCACGGTCCTGAGGGCATGGCTTTTTTCTGCGTTGTTATTTCTTTTCCCTTCCCCCCCGTGCTGTTTTTTTTGGGCGCTTGCTTAAGGTTTTCCCTTTTTGCTTCTTTTTCCGGTTACGTGACCCTGCCCCTTCGCTTGAAAGAATCTTTTACACGCATTGCACCTTTTTTTCTGTGACAGTTCCCGCCCCCCCCAAACATCCCCTATGGCTAAACCCCTTTCTTTTTTTTTTTCCTTATTTTGACTTAATAACCTTTTTTTTTAAGTCATCGTTTCCCATCTTTGCACCCCCCGGGCGGGCCGACCCCCAGACCACTGTCCAGTTTTCACTGTAATGATTCCTATGGCGCAAGTTGTCTTTGAACCCCGCTCCCTTATGCATCCTTACCTTTTTTTTACTCGATTCGTGCGTCAGTTTTTCCCGCCAGACCTTCCTACTTTTCATTTTTTATATCCGTTTTTCTAGTCCCCTGCCCTTTCCCTTGATCATGTCCATCCCGCTCCCCCAGTTGACCCCCCATTCGGTCCCAATTCGCGACCTGGGTGTTCCTTATTTTTCACCCCGTCCTTCTTTGCATGCGGACCAGAGGACCGTTCTCAAGCGTTCCTCTGAGGTTTTTTTTTTTCTCTTTGAGTGCGTGAGGGGTGGGAGGGTGCCCCCTTTCCCCCCCCCCCTTGTTTTAACTCCTTTGCTTTTTTTTACTTTTTCTTGCCCCCCGCTAGTTTTTTTTCGGCAAACTCTCTGCCTTTGGCGGGTCCCGACTGACTTTTGCACCTTGAAATGCTTTCTTTCTCGATGTTTTTTTTTTTTTTTGGTCCTCTTTTTGTTTGGCGCAGACGATTGTGGGCCCAATCGGCCTCCCTTTTTCGGAGGAGGTGGTTTTTTTTCTGCCCCTGAGTGTGGTTCTTTCGTTGTTTTTTTTTGCTGCTGTTTTTTTTTTTTTTTTTTTCCCCCTTCTCGTGTTCCGCCTGATTTTTTTCCCCACGGCAAGCTCTCGGATTGTTGTCGATTTGACGATGATTGTCGTTTGGCGCACGTTCTCCTTCTTTTCTTTCCCAATACGGATTTCCTGGCCTTTTCCCTCCTTGCTCGAGGGTTTTTTGTTTCCCCAGAGAACGAGTTTGAAGCCCTTCCCGCCCTCTGTTCCCTAGTTTTCGGTTTGATGAAGCGGAACGTTTTTTTCAGGGCCCAAAATGTTTTTGCCGGTTCCTGTTCCTCCTCTTACCAGATCTCCTTACGGGTGCGCTTTGGTCATCGGATGTCCTAGCGCCGTGGTTGGGGGCAGTTCACTTCCCCCCACCCCCTTGGCGTCCCTGTGTGTTTGAACCGTCTCCCTTTGTTCCCCTTTCTCCCCCGCACCCCCCTTCCAAAATTTTTCAGTCGATTCGCTCTTCTTTATTTTTTCGTGGCCGTGTCATTTGTGGCGTTGTTGTTATTTCCAAAGGTGCAGTCCAATTCATCTCTCAGCTGGGGGTGAGGCCCCTTCTTCCCGATCTCTTCGAGTTTGGGCGACTCCCTTTGCAATAAGGTCGACTAGTCCTCTCCCCCCGTGATTGTCCCATCAGTCTCCCCCCCTTCACGGCCGTAGCTTTGGTTTGAATTTTTTCGCCCCAACACTTTTCCAAGTTTAGTTTTTTTTTTTTTTTTTCGTCCAGTGCGTAGGTTGACTTTTTTTCCGGTTTTGCGGGGAGTTTTTTTTTTTGACTGGAACCCCGTGCTTGTGCCCCGTGAGCATCACCCCTTACTTTCCCCTATGCCTGCCAATACAATTTCGGGTAGCCGTTCCCGACTTTTTTTCCCTCCCATGTGGTTCGAGTCCCTGTACCCCCTCCCCCCTTGCGAAAGCCCCGGATACACCATACGGCCATTTTCTTTTTTTTTGTTTCCCCCCTTGGCCTGGTTTTTTTTGGCATGTTCCTTTGAAGGGGAAAGCGTTTTGCCGTTTGTCGTTCCTGCGCCGGGCCTTCTTCCCCCACCCGTTGCCCTGGGAGGTAATTGCCTTTTTTTCGTAAGATTCTCCCATGGTCCTTTTTTTTTTGTTCCTTTCGTTGACCTCTTCTGCATGTCGAGAGACGGTTTTGATTTTTCTTTTTCCTCTTTGGTCAGTCTAACCTTTTTTTTTTCCTTCTGCCGCCGCGGGCGATATATAAAAGCTGGTCGCGGTTTCTCTGTTGTAGGATTTTTGTTCAGTTTTGTTTGTGCTGGGATCTTTTTCAGGCCTTCTCCGTTTTAATACTGCCGTTGCACCACGTCCCCCGTCTTCTTTGGCTAATTTCCTGCTTGCTTTGTTCGTTTCCCTGACACAAAATACGGGGTCTCCTTTGACCTTCCCTGATGTTTGTTTAATGGGGGAAGTTTTTGTTCCCATGGGCGTGTCTTTTTCTCCTTTCCCCTCCCTCCTGTTGTTGTTGTGTTTCTTTCGGTCGCTCGAACATTAACTTTTTCTTCAACGTTCTTTTTTTTCCAAATTCTTTTTCTTTCCCGTTGTTTTTTGTTGAATGCACTTTTTTCCCCCCTTCCCACCCAAGCCCTATGGATTTATGTTGGGGCTGGAAGTTCGACCGGCCTTCTTTTCGAACTCCCTGGCGGTACGTACGCCCCCCCCCTCCCCCCCCCAATCCCTGATCCCCCCACGGTCTTCTTACCACCCCCTTTACAATACAGCGGCGCTGGCTTTTTTTTGACTTTCCTTTGCGTGGGTTTTTCTTTTTCCTAAACACGGCCGTCTTTCTACCTTTTCCGATGGTGGTTTTCAACTTCTTTCCATGGTCCTCAACGTTTGCATTGACATCTTCTTTTCGATCTTGTCTCTTTGTTTGATGCCTCCTTGCTTTTCCAATTTTTATTAGTCAAGAATTGGTCCTTTTGCCGCCCCCCCAGGTTCCCTGGCCCCCCTGTTTTGCCACCTCTGAAAAAGCCATGGCTTGCCATTTTTTTTTTCCTGCAGTGCGTCAAAGGTTGTTTCGTACTTGTTACCCTGGTAGGGACTTCACGCGGGTGATTTCGTTTTCTCCCCCTTTTGGCTTGGAGGCCGGCTTCCAGTTTCTGGTTATTTTTTTTTTCACCCTTTTGCTCGCATTTTTAGGATGTAACCCCAGGTCTTCACCTTTCCTCCTCCCCACAACCCTACTCACTGCGTTTCTAACACCCCTTGACCCCCGTGCCCCCCGTCCGCCCTTCTCTTAAGGGCAGTATAAGGTTTAGGTTCTCCTTCTTTTTCCCTGGCCCTGAGTCTTCTTTTTTTTTCGCCAGGGAGCAATTTTAACTACTTCTTTATGGCTTTCCTCTCGGGACAGTCGCCTGGCAAGGCCTCACCCGTTTTGCCCTGCCTCTGGATATTTAATTTTCCGCTTCCCCCGTTGACGGCGGACCTCACGGCCACCTTCAGGGCCACCCCCCCCTTCCTCCTTCTCCTTGTTGTGCAACTTCTGTTGAAAGACTAACCCCTTCGTTTTCTTTTCACTGTCCCCCCCACTTTCCTCTGATTTTGTGACAACTTTTTTTTTTTTTCCCTCCCGGAGTCCTTTCCTTTCGCGGACCCTATTTTTTTTTTTTTTAACGTCATTCAGTCGGCCCCGTCACCTGTCCCCCCACCCAATTTTGTTGCATCCTAACGTTGCTACCGCGGTCATCTCTTGCTTGCCGCCAATCTTTTTTTGTTTTTCCTTTTCACAAACATCGTTGAATTGGTAAAACCCCCTTTTCGTCTTGCCCTTTCCAGCATCGGTTCTTGCTTTTTGCTTGTCGTTTGGCCCCAGCTTCCCACTGAGCCCCCATTTAACATGTCCATCCCTTTCTTTTTTTTCTTCCTATTTTGTCCTCCTCCAAACCCCCCCTTTCGGACACCCCTGTTTTTTGCTTCCCAGTATGCTACCCCCCCCTTGCCGCTCTAAGAGAACACTTCTCTGTTTTGATCCCCCAAACTCGGCTTTCAGCTTGGCCCCCTGCTCTTTTCGTACAGCCAAGCTTTTTGCCCCTGAAATTGTTTTTGCTTCTCGACGACCCCCATCCTGGGACCAACCTCACACCAGGCACCAAACTCATTTTTGTTTTTTTTTTCACACACTCCACAGTTTCCCCCCCCGAAAACCTAACCTTCCCACCTCGGTAACAACCCGGCGCGGTCCAAAGTTGCAACCCATCAAGTCAATAAGCCTTACCTCCGCTTGCTTTCCCGTTGCTGGTATTTTTTATGGTTCCCCCTTCTCTTCCACCTCGGCGTTCTTAAAACACCCCCCCTCCATCACCCCCCCATGATGGTGGTCGCTCTTGGGACGTCCCACGCCCACACTCCGGTTGGGGGCCTGGTTTTGGACAATTGCGACCTTTTGACATGATCCCCCGTTTTTCCCTGGCCCGAACGTCGATAGGAAATGAAGTTTCCCGACGACTTGACCCTGTCTCGTCTTGTCGACCCCCACATTGCCGGGATTTGAAGACACCGAATTTATTAGTGGTTGTGCAATACTGTCCTGTATCGGTTGGTTTTGCCCTTTTTAGCCTTCCCCCATCTTCTCTCCCGGTTTTTTAAACCGATTTTTTGTTTTTCTGATTCCTTTTGCTTTGTCCAGTTTTGACGTTTTCCACTCGGGGCCCTGGTGCCACCGAGTTGCTTCCTTTCAACCGGCGGACTACCCCTGCTCGGTCCCCTCCCACTCAGCCTCTTGGGTTGGCGGGCATTTTCCGCCAAGCGTTTGGCCAATCTCTTGGTCTATTTTAAAGCTTCTAATTCCTTCTCCCACCCTTCACCAGGCCCCTTTTAATTTGAGTAGAGGGTTTTTCGTGGCTCACCCCCTGCGCCCGTCCCCCCCACCGTCGTTGTACTTCTCCCCCCCAACCTCCTTGGTGAACCCGTATTTTTTCCGCTTCTCCGTGTTTGTTGGCCCGAGCGTCGTTAGTTTTTACTGATGAATTTTTTTTTTGCGCTTGCTTTTCCCCACTTTTCTCGGTGCACACAACTCTTCTCCTTTCTCCCCCCCCAGGTTTGTTTTTTTTTCCGTAGTGCCCTTTTTTTTTTGTTTGGCCCCCAGACCTTTGCTCAATTTCCATTCCCAGTCCAAGTTGTTTTTTTTATTCTACCCCCTTTTCCCTTTCATTACCCTTTTTTCTCTCCCGTCTTGCCCGTCCCCACTTCCCGCCAACTCTTTCCCCTTGTTCGGTCCCTGCTTGTGATTGCTAAGTACACCCTTTTTTTTTCCTTCTCCTTTTTTTCTGTTCCCCCGAGGGCTTCGTTTCAGTGCTTTCAAGTTATTTTTCCTTTTATGTTCCAGAATCCCAGCCCCCCATACGATTTTGTCCCCCCATGGCGGGGGTGCAAATTGGCCCTCCCACCCTGTGTCGGGACTGTGAAACCCAAAGTTGAGGGCGAGGCTTGTTAGGCGTATTTGCACGTTTGGACCCCCGACAACAGTCCCAAACAATTTTTGTCGACTACACCGACCCCTCGACCCCACCTTTTTTTTTCCACACAGACACTAGCTGAAACCTTTCGCTTCAAGGGCCACCGCCGTTTTTTTGTTTGACCACTATTTGGTGCACCGCGTTTGTATTCCCGGCACAGTGCGCAGAACGTTTCCTTTTTTGTCCCCTTCGTTTTCATACTTTTTGCACGCTTACGGGCTGATTCTGTGTATTACGTCAGCAGGAGGCCCCCAATCTCTCAAACTGCTTTTATTCTATGGATCATTTTTTTTTCTCAGACGACTCCTGTCCTTTTTGTTCGAATTCAGCCATCCCCATCTTTATGACTTTATTGAACTTTTAGCTGAATTTTCCCTTTCGCTTTTTCCCCCAACTTGTTTACCCCCAACATTTATGATTAATCAGCGGAAACTATGTGTTTTTTTTTTTCTTTTTATTGGTTTTCTTAAGCTTGTTTTGAATTAGAGTTGCACCTTCAAAAGTCGAGTTCCCGCTGACTCGGAGTTTTATTGATCTTCATTTGGGGGGGGTAGTTTATTTTGAGGTCCCCCCTTTTTTCCCAACTTTTGGGGGTAAGGGCCATTTTGATCTGTTCCTTTTACCCTTTTTTTTAGTTTTTTCCCTGAAACCTCCAGTTTCTTTTCACGATGGATGCTAACTGTTTCCCTCCCCCGATGCCTTGCTTTTTTGGTCATCTGCTTGCCGCCCTAGTTGACAAATCTGGCTCCCCCCCCTTTGATGTGGGGTGGTGTTGTATACTGCCCCTCTTGTTTCTAGATTTTGTGCGTAACCAATGCCGTCCATTTTGGGGCCTCTTTTGTTTTTGTCTTTTTTGTTTCTTGGTACTCTCGTCCTGGTATGATTGCTGATGCGTTCGTTTTTTTTTTTTTCGTCCACTATGTTTTCGGCAAATAGTTCCCTCCGACCCCGGCGGGCCTTATCCCTTGGCTCGGGCCGAGTTGGGTTTTGGACCCTCTTCACCCGATTTTTTCTCCCGCCCTTCGTGCGCTCTAGTTGCGTTTTTAAAGGTTTTTTTTCGGAACACGTTCCCTGTATTCCCCCTTTTTTTTTTTTTCCCGGTTTGTTCCGTCCGATTATCAAATCTTTTGGACCGTTTTGTGCATTGTGTACTCTAGGCACCTTTTTCAGGTTGGTGACCGTTCCCAACCAAATGGTGCCTTCCCCCCGTCTCTGGTTCCTCTCTCCCGCCACCCTTTCCCTTTTTTTCCCCGCCCCTCCCCTCACCCCTGGTTTCCAATTGGCCTCTGGTACATGGTTTCAAAGGTTTTCCATTTTTCCGTTTTGTTTCACCTTTATTTTCCGTGACCCATGGGCGAGGGTTAAACATTGCGTCAAAGTATTTTCTGACCTATTTGCGCCTTTTTGACAGTGCCGACGGTTTTGACTTTCGGTTTTCGACCTTATCTTTTAACTGGACCAGGTGACGTCTTTTTCTCTAGTTCAGAGGCCCATTTGTTCTGTGCCTTTTTTTCCGGCGTCTTAGTACGGCACCTTTTCTGTGTTTTCGAGGCAACACCAATCCAGATTTTTTTGTGAGCTCCCTTTCATGTGTCGTCACGACGTTGCGTTACCATTCCAAGGCCTACCTTTCCTTACTTTTTTTATGGCGGCTTTTTTTCCAAGCGTCCCCCTTTTTTTTTTTCCCCCTTAGTTCGTTTTTTGAAGGGTGAGAGGTTTGTGTTCGCGGGCGGTGGCGTGGTTGCCATCTTGGCGTTAGGAGCCCCGTAGAATTTTTACCCCACACCAGCCCCCTCCTGCGCCTTTCCACCCGGAGTTTGAAAAACCCCTTCCAACTCGTTCCCTCCATTTGGTCTATGTCCCTGTAACCCAGCCCCCCCCCTTCGAACATTTGGCCCTTCTAAACTCTTGCCCTTGCTTCCGCTTGGAGTTTTGAGACCTGGGCCTTTGGTGCTTGGCGTTTGACCGGTCCCCTTTCTTTTTTCGGTAGATTCAAGGTCCGAGGTCCGGTCTGTGCTCAACCCGGGACCCCCCTTGTTCTTTACCTGTCCCCTGTTGCCTTTTGACTTTTCTGTGTCATGTTTGTCGGGTCGTTTTTTTCTTGAGTCCCTCACCCGCTCCCCTGTCGTCGCCGAGTAACCGTCGATGGTGTCGGTCTCGGGCGCCGCAAACACAGCCACCACCTTCCGCCCCCCCTTCCCCGGCCCTATTGTCCCCTTTCGTTGTTAGCGGTGTACTCCGGGACTCTTCCGTTAAGTTTTTTTCTTTTCTGGGGGGGACCCCCGTTCTTGACCTGACCCAATCAGGTCGGAAAAGCCTCCTCATTCCTTGCGGTTTCTTTTCCTGGAAAACCCCCCACCAGAAGGTACCCGTTACCTTGACTCCCGGATTTTTTACTCTGTTGGTATGTGGCCG